>Ga0208047_1000837_pt1 | contig 11485 bp, 9 predicted proteins | sample Kivu_220m_FD_184162 | JGI IMG/M metagenome (GOLD analysis project Ga0208047, IMG submission 184162) | Freshwater microbial communities from Lake Kivu, Western Province, Rwanda to study Microbial Dark Matter (Phase II) - Kivu_220m (SPAdes)... | ecosystem: Environmental > Aquatic > Freshwater >...
GCATGAGCCACCCCTTCCCGAGGCGGAACATCCCCGCCATCCGCCCGGCGATGATCTTGCCCGAGGTGAAGAAGAAGAACGCGGCCGCCCCGCCCCAGACCACGGCCCCGGCGAGAAATCCCTCCCAAAAGGATCTCTCGTCGTCCTTGGCGAAGAAAAAGCCGTAGACGAAGGGGACAAGGGCGATCCACCACCAGAACGGCGTCAGGATATGCAGGACGAGCAGCGCGGCAGTGCTCGCGGCGAGGGCGATCATCGGCCGCCTCCTATCGTGGTTTTCCCTATGACCCGTTGATGCGTCTCGTCGGTCGTTTTCAGGAAGATGATCTCGTAGGTCTTCCCTTCGACCCAGGTATTGACCATGTTGTCATAATAGCGGGAGCCGGGATGGCCCGATTCGCCGCCGGGAATGATGCCCCAGGCCTCGACCTTCGGGCCGAGCGAGACGACCATCCTCCATGACGGCCCGCTCGTCTTGGAGACATTGTTGATCGTCCCGCCGCCCCCGCTGACCGGGAGAAGCGGCGTTCCCAAACCCGGAATGCGCGCGAGATGACGGATTTCCGTCCCGCGGGCCTTCCCCCAGTTCCAGGCCTCGCCCGCCAGTCCCAGCTCGCTTTCGAGCGCTCCCGCGGCGGCCGCGAAAGCCTTGGCGGCGATGTCGCCGATCGTTTCCACGGGCGAAGTCGTCTTGTCGTCGAAATAGGGCGAGTCCGGCTTGTTCAGGACGAGGTCGAGAGTCACGTCCGAGCCCGGCGTCGGGAAGGACTTCCCTCCCGCCCTGAAGTCGTCGTTCCAGACGGCGCTCGAGAATTCGCGCCAGAACCTGTCGAAGATCGTCGCCTCGATGCCGTCGGCCCGAAGGACGAAGTCCCATTTCTTCAGCTTCTCCAGGGCGAAGGCGGCCGACGAGCCCAGGCCCGTGCCGGGCAGGAGGGCGAGGAGCTTCGGCAGAGCCATACGGGCCTTGAGGCTTAGGGCGTCGGTCTGCATTTTGAGGATGTCCTCCGGCGTCGCGCCCGACATCGTCTCCAGGAGTTCGTTGACCCTCGCCCCGCGCTCGAACGTCGCGTAGTCCCAGCCGAGATAATAGGGATAGGTCTCGTCCGCCGGCCGCTGGTTGGCCGAGCTCACGAATCCCCGTTGCGGATTCTCGACATGGGGGACCTCGTCCATCGGCACCCATTCCGACCAGTCATCGGCCGCCGACGAGCCGTCGAGGATATACCGCCCCCGGCCCTTCTGCCGCAAGGGGTATTTTCCGTTATGCCAGATGGCGATCCGGCCTTCGGCGTCGGCATAGACGAAGTTTTGGGCCGGGCAATCGAACGTCCTGATCGCTTCCCGAAAATCCTCGTAGCCTTTCGCCCGGTTGACCCCGAAAATCGTCATGACGACGCCGCTCGGATCGTGGGCCGCCCAGCGCAGGGCGCAACCGGCGGGGAGGCCGGGGTCGACGGGCGTTCCCCCCTCGGGAAAGGGAACGGGGCCGTGGTGGGTGTAGAGGACCTCCTCGACGACCGGCGCCCGGCCGCGGACCTTGATTTCTTCGCGTCGAACGGTCGTCTGGCGCCAGGCTCCGTCATAAAGATATTCCTTGCGGCTCGCGTCCTTGAATTGGATTTTGTACCAGTCCAGGACGTCCGAGCCGGCGTTCGTTATCCCCCAAGCGATGCGCTCGTTGAAGCCGATGATGACCCCCGGCGCTCCCGGAAGAGAGATGCCGTAGACGTTCACCCCCGGCGCGGAGAGCTGGACGGCATACCAGATTGAAGGCAGGCTGAGGGCGAGGTGGGGGTCGTTGGCTAGGATCGGGAAGCCGCTTTTCGTCTTCGACCCGGCCAAGGCCCAGTTGTTGCTGCCGATGAAATCGTCCCAGGGGTCGGCCGGTTCGCTTTTCGCCGCCGACTTTGGAGACGAGGCCGCGGCGCCGGCCTTGGCACCCGGACTCGGCGGCTTGACCTTGAAATCCCACATCGTTCCGGGAGGAATGATGGGGTCCTGGAAGGGCGAGGAGTAGGGGAAAAGCTCGTCGACGAGGCCCTCTCCCATCGCCTCTTTGAGCCTTGTCAAGGCGAAATCCCGGTTCCCGCCGGTGAGGTCCAAGGCCATGTACTTGAGTATCAGGGTGCTGTTGAGGGGAGTCCAGGCTTCCGGCGCGTAGTCGAGGATTTTGTATTCGAGCGGATACTCGGCCTTCCCGAGGCTTCGAATATAGGCGTTCACCCCATCGCCGAAGGCCTCCAGACTCGCCCTCAGCTCGGCCTCGCCCTCGAGTCCTTTGAGAAAATTCTCGGCGGCGAACATCATCCCTATCCGGCGGTGATAGCGGTCCTGGTCGAGGGCCCGCGGGCCGACGATTTCGGACAGGCGTCCTCCCGCGTACCGGGCGATGAATTCCATCTGCCAGAGGCGGTCGCGGGCCATGACGTATCCCTGGGCCAGGTAGAGGTCGTGGTCGTTGCGGGCGAAGATGTGGGGGATGCGGAGGTCGTCCCAAACGACCTGGACCGCCTCCTTGAGCCCGGGAAGGTCTAGCTTTTCGGGGATCTTGTCCCCGGCGGCGTTGTTCCGCCAGAAACCGGCGAAGGGATTGGCGAGCTTGCCGATGGGCGGAACCATCCCGTGGGGCGTGTGGAGGGCCCAGACCGCGGCGGCCAGGACGATGACGGAAACGACGGCTTTGGCGTATCTCATGGACTCCTCATGACCGGGGAGAGATCGATGGCCAAAACGATACTTCGTCTCCGCGGCCGTTGTCAATTCGGATCGTTTGGAAAAGGCCTGAAAATGAGGTATTGATATGCCGATGTCGAGCCGGGCTCTCGTCAAGGGAATCATCGCCGGGCGCGCGGGCGAGCGCCGCGGCTTCTGGCTCGGCAATCCCCATCCGGACACTTGGCCGATCTTCCACCGCTATTTCGGGACAAAGACCGAGGAAGAGTTGCGGCAAAAACTGGGCGACGACTTCCGCTGGATTTCGCCCCAGTTCTTTCCCTCGGGCTACAGGCATCCGGCGGGGAAGGGGATCTTCGAGGCCCGCGAATACAAGACGTTCCACGGCGAAGCCGGCCCTCTGGCCGAGGCGGAGACTGAGGCCGACGTCGAGGCATTCGACTGGCCCAATCCCGATTATCTCAACTTCACGGACTGCCTGACGGCGCTCCGGGAGACGGGCGATTTCTATCGGGCCAGCGGCTTCTGGGCGCCGTTTTTCCACGACGTCATGGACCTCTTCGGGATGGAGAGCTACTTCGTCAAGATGCACACCAACCCGTGCGTCGTCGAGGCCGTGACGGCCAAGGTCTGCGAATTCTACCTCGAGGCCAACCGGCGGTTCTTCCTCGCCGCCCGCGACCTCATGGACGGATATTTCTTCGGCAACGATTTCGGAACCCAGATCGACTGCCTCATCAGCCCCGCCCACTTCGACGCCTTCATCCTGCCCTGGTTCAGGAAATTCACCGACCAGGCTCATGCCTCCGGCTATCAGGTCATCCTCCACTCCTGCGGCTCGATCTACCGGGTAATTCCGCGGCTCATCGAAGCCGGTGTCGAGTGCCTCCATCCGCTCCAGGCGCGGGCGGGTAACATGGACGCCGAGCGTCTCTCTCGCGAATTCGGCGGAAAAATCGCTTTCCTCGGCGGGGTGGACACCCAAAGGCTTTTGGTCTATGCGACACCGGCCGAGGTCAGGGAAGAAGTTAGGAGGCTCCGAGGTCTATTCGGCCCGTGTTGGATCGTCAGCCCCAGCCACGAGGCCCTCCTGCCCAACGTTCCGCCCGAGAACGTGGCGGCCATGGCCGAGGCCGCCCGCGAGAATACGTAGGCGCCGGCGAGCAGCCGCAACTTTTCCGGCGGAGATGTTTGGCCTGGCTTTCCGGCGTCTGGAGAAATTCGTCCTGCCGGGACAGGCCGCACGCCCGCCGCTTATCGAGAGGGGTCTTGTGGCGATATCCGCGGCGCGCCATTTCCGCCATGAGCTCCTCGTGCCGCCGGTAGAGGGCCGCCAGTTTCCCCCGCCAGCGCAGCGTTTCAGGATGGCGGGAATAGCCTTTCTTCCCGTTCACCAGAATGCTCCACAGGGCGTGAAGCTCGCGATGCTCGCCGAGGAGGTGCTGGCGGCAGAGGCACGACGGCGGAAGATCCCAGATTCTCATGTCTCCGGCGCTTCGATGTTCCGATAAATTTCTTCGAGATCCGTTTCGGGCCAGTCGGGGCCGACGATCCCGTTGGTGATGTCAGCGTGGATGAAAAGGCCGCGACAGGTCTTGGCTTGGGCCTTGATTCTGGCGACGAAATCCGCCATGCCGGCGAAGGTGATGTCGCGATGGAGGCCGACGCGGCAGGCGAGGACGGTTCGTCCTCCGAACCTCTCGGCGACCTGGCCGAAGGGCGTCTCGCTCGCGCCGAACTCGAGCCCCCTTAATCCCCGGACTTTCGCCAGGCTGGCCATAAGGTGCGTCCAGTTACCGCAGGAATGGACATAGACCCCGCCGAATTCGTCCGAGAGCCGGTTGAGATAGGGGACGCCGAACTCGTCGTGGAGGTCGGGCGAGAGCATGACCCCGGCGTCGTTGGCGACCGAAACGCCCATCCCGTCCGGAATCCAGGGCTGGAATCCGCTCGGGACGAATTCCGCCCCCAAATTCCTGACGAGCTCCCGCTGCTCGCGGACGAAGGCGGTCATGAGGTCGGTGATCATGTCGAGCAGGAGGCGGACCTCGGCCGGCCGGACGAGCAGCGCCTCGAGGAAATTCGTATGGCCAAAGATCAAGGCGGCGTTGTCGATCGGACCTTGGACGTCGGCCATCCGGATCGGATATCGGCCCTCTGTTTGCTCGACGAAATAGCGGGTGTAGTCGAGAATCCGGCCCAGAACACCGTCCCTGACCGAGGGCATCCTGAGTTTCTTGACCCGAAGAGGGTCGTCGCCGAGGACGGGCCGGACGGAGGGGAAATCAGTCTCCCACCAGACGACCTCCCCGCCGAAGGCCGACGGGATGGCGATGACTCCCAGCGTCGGGCAGAGAGCGGGCACGAAATCGCCCCTGAAACGGCTCTGCCCCTCGATCTCTGCGAGCTGCGCGGCCAGGAATTTTTCGGGATCGAGGAGGCGCTCCCGGACGGTGTCTTTTCCCTCCGTCGAGAAGAGAGCGCTCCGGACCGGCGTCCCGCCTTTCATCTTTGGCCCCGTATAGCCGATGAGAAACGCCGGCCGCTCCTCGTTTTCGAGCTTCCACAGCCGGGATAAAAAAGTTTTCGAAAACTCGGATTTACAGTTCATTCCATTCTTCGACGGAAATTTCGCGCCCCAAAAAACCCGAGACCTCAGACAGCATCATTTTCAATTGGGGGATCGAATATTCTGGATTCAATGGCATGGCCAGTCTCTGGCCCTTGAGAACCATGAATTGATGCCGCGTTCCCGAAAACGGACCTTCGAATCCGAGAGATCGGAGCTTTTTTATAAAAATGCGGCGTTTACAAGGCGCGAGCCGGCTCAAAATGGACAACTTTGTTGAGATTGATGCCCGTTAGGACGGGAAGTTTGTGGCCGAGTTTCAGCCCGACAAGAATCCAGTCTTCCAGAGTCGCCCGGAGATTCGTTTGGCATTCTCTGAGCGTCATCCCGAAGGCGATAACGCCTCGACAGGGAGGGATTTTCCCCGCGTAAGATCCGTCTTCAAGCTTATCAAAGACGGCCAAAGCCATCGCTTTCTCGACATAGTCCGTTAAAACAAAACGCGGCTTCATTTCTTATCGCCCTTCTTTCATCCCGTATTGTAATACGATTCCGCCTCTAGAAAAAGTCAATAAATCCGTCCGAACTTTTCCGCGGCGGGCCTCATGGCGTTGATGTTCTCGACGGGCAAACCGGGCGGAATGTTGTTTCCGTCCGGGAGGATGTACCCTCCGTCAGGCGCCGGCTTGGCGATCAATCGATGACCGGGGCGCGTCGGATCGCCGGATTCGTCCAGACGTCGCTCTCGTCCGTGCTCGTCGAGCTGAACTCGCTCAGGATCGCCCCCTCGTCGCCGGCCTGGAACCAGTGGAGGCTGTCGGGCGGGAGGGTGAATTGGTCGCCCGGACGAAGGACGATCTCGTGCCAGACCGTGAAATGATCCTCGTCCCCCAGCGGAACGACCGCTTTCGGATTCGCCGTCGGCGGTCCGTCGACATAAAGATAGACCTCGCCCCAGCGGCACCGGAACGTCTCCTCCTTGCCGGGATTCGACTCCTCGACATAGGGATGGCGGTGCTCGGGACAGGTCTGCCTCGGGAAGAGGATGATTTCCTTGGCGCAGGTCCGGGCCGTGTTGACGTAGACGACGATCTCGAACCCGTAGTGGTCGATCTTGCCGAGGCCGAAGTCGGCGACCTCCATCGAAGCTTCCTCGGCCGGCGTCAGGGCGATCCCGGCCTGCCGGCACATCTCGGCGGCGCGCCCCCGGGCAAACTTCACGGTTTCGGCGTTCATCACTTCCTCATGGTCCGATTATAGCCGATTTTTGATACAATGAAAGCCGGAGGAGCCTCCGATGATGTCCCCGACGCGGCGAGATTTTTTCGCCCAGGCCGTCCGCGGCGCGGGCGGGGTTTCGCTGGCTTTCCTGGCCTCCCGCGAGGGCAGCGGCGCCCCTTCCGCATCCCCCTCCGCCGCGCCCGCCTCGCCGGCTGACGATAAAGCCGCCTATCTCCGCCTCCCGTCCTCCGTCCTCTCCGAGAGGGTCGAAAAACTGAAGGCCCTCTACAAGAATTGCACCCTCTGCCCCCGCGACTGCCGGGTCGACCGGACGCGCGGCGAGAAGGGAAAATGCCAGGCTTCCGACCGGGTCAAGGTCTCGAGCGCCTTCGCCCATTTCGGGGAGGAGGCCCCGCTCGTCGGCCGGGGCGGGTCGGGGACGGTCTTTTTCTGCCACTGCGGCCTCCGCTGTTCCTACTGCCAGAACTTCGAGATCAGCTTCGAGGCCCACGGGGAGGAGATCACCGACCGCCAACTCTCCGAAATCTTCGTCAGGATCCAGAACCTCGGCTGCCACAACATCAACTTCGTCACCCCGACCCATTTCCTGCCGAGCCTCATTCAAGCCGTCGCCCTCGCCGTCCCCCTCGGGCTCCGCGTCCCCCTGGTCTACAACACGAGCGGCTACGAGAAGGTCGAAATCCTCGCCCTCCTCGACGGCATCGTCGACATCTACCTTCCCGACTACAAATACGATTCCCCGGAGCCGGCGGCCAAGTATTCAAGCGAGGCCTACAACTATCCCCATTACGCCCGCCTCGCCCTCAAGGAGATGCACCGCCAGGTCGGCGAGCTTGCCCTCGACGGCCGCGGGGTCGCCAAGCGCGGCCTGATCATCCGCCATCTCGTCCTCCCCAACCGCCTCGCCGGGACGAAGGGATTCCTGAAATTCGTCGCGACCGAGCTCACCAAGGGGACGGCCGTGAACCTCATGCGCCAGTACAGACCGGAATACAGGGCCAAGGAATTCCCGGAGCTCAACCGGGTCCTCAAGGCGAGCGAATACGCCGAAACCCTGGATTGGGCCCGCGAGATGGGACTCACCCGGTTCGACCTCTGAGCGGGGGAGGCGCGGAGGCCGATGAAAGCCCTCGTCACCGGAAGCAACGGCTTCATCGGCAGCCATCTGGTTGAGGCGCTGTCGCGGCGGGGCGACGAAGTCTTTTGTCTCGTCCGCCGGACAAGCAATACCCGGGCGCTTGATGGCTTGAACATCCGCTACGTCGTCGGCGATGTGCGCGAGAAAGACTCGCTTCGGGCCGCCGTTCGCGGGATGGACTGCGTCTTCCACTTGGCCGCGGTCATCAGCGCTCCGGATTGGGATGCCTACTACCGGGCCAACACCTTTGGGACGGAAAATCTCGTCGATGCCTGCCTCGAGGAACAGCCGGGCCGGCGGAAATTCGTCTTTGTCTCGAGCATCTCGGCGGCCGGCCCCAGTCCCCGCGACGGCCGCCTCCTCCGCGAGAAGGATGAATGCCGGCCCGTGTCCCTGTATGGGCGGAGCAAGCTATTGGCCGAGGAGATCGTCCTCGCCCGCGCGGGCAGCCTCCCCGTGACGATCGTCCGGCCGCCCAACGTCATCGGTCCCCGCCAGAAGGAGATCGTCCAGACAATCCGCCTCCTCGAACGGCGGATCCGGCCGCTCGTCGGCACGGACGAGACGCGGACGAGCCTGGCGAGCGTGGACGACGTCGTCCAGGCCTTGATCCTGGCGGCCGAGGATCCCCGCTCGAACGGCGAAATCTATTTTGTCACCGACGGCGGCGCGTATTCCTGGCGGGAGATCACGGCCGCCCTCGTCGAGTCGCTCGGCCGGCGCGGCTTCGCCCTCCCGATTCCTTACGCCGTCCAGCTCGGCGCGGCGGCCGCGTCCCAAACGGTCGCTAAGCTCCGCAGAAAGACGCCCGTCCTTTCGGTTCAAAACGTCAAGGCCACGCGGGCCCATTCCTGGGTCTACGACGGTTCGAAGATCGAGCGCGAACTCGGCTTCGTTCCTACGCAGGACATGAAGGAAATGGTCAGGCGGGTTGTCGATTGGTATCGAACCAAGCGATGAGAACGTTTCTCTCTCGGGCTTCGAGAAACGTTCTCTCTTAGAGCCGTCCCCGGCGGGCGGCCGTCTTCAGAAAAAATTCGATCTCGCTCCTCTTCGGCGCCGAGGGCTGGGCTCCCATTTTAGTTGACGAAAGGGCCGCGGCGGCGCTCGCAAATCGCGCCGCCTCGAGGAGCGTCAGGCCTTCGGCCAGAGCGACGGCCAGGGCCCCGTTGAAGACATCTCCAGCCGCGGTCGTGTCCACGGCCTTGACGTCGAAGGCCGGGAGCAACGTTTCCGTCCCCTCGGCCGAGACGAAAACGCCCTTCGATCCGAGGGTGATGAGAACGGCCTTAGGGCCGCGCTGGCGAAGCCGGTGGGAGGCCTCGGCCATATCGTTCCGCGAGCGGACCGCAATTCCAGTCAAGATTTCAGCTTCGGTTTTGTTGGGCGTCAAGACGTCGACGCGACGGAGGAGCTCGGCATCGAGCGGCCGGGCCGGAGCGGGATTGAGGATGACGAGGACGTCGTTTGCGGCGGCGATCCGGGCCGCGGCCCGGACGGTCGGGAGATGTGTTTCGAGTTGGAGGAGAACAGCTCTCGCCGTCTCGATGTCGGCCGAAGCTTTCCGGACATCGGCAGGGGAGAGGCGGGCGTTGGCCCCGGAAGCGACGGCGATGCTGTTTTCGCCGTCACGGTTGACGATGATCAAAGCGACGCCGGAGGCGACTTTCGGATCTCGACGGATATGGGAGACGTCGAGACCGTCGGCCTTGAATCCGGCCAGGGCGCGCTCTCCGAAATTATCGGTTCCGATGCGCGCCACAAAAGTGACAGCCCCCCCTGCCCTAGCCGCGGCGACGGCCTGGTTGGCGCCTTTCCCGCCCGCGGCGATGTGAAACGCGCTTCCGATGACGGTCTCGCCGGGCCGGGGGATCCGGTCCGCCCGGACGATGAGGTCCGTGTTCGAGCTCCCGACGACGACAATCTTCGGTTTCTCCACGATGGTTATTTAAACAGAAAGAAGAGCCTTTTTAAAGCCATAAAAACGCCGACGGGTGGAAGGCTCGGGGGCCCCCCGCCCACCCGCAGCGAAACCTTGACGATAAAACCCCCTTTCTGTAAGATGTTAGACCTTCCCGGTGGGGCTGTAGCTCAGTTCGGGAGAGCGCTTGAATGGCATTCAAGAGGTCGCCAGTTCGATCCTGGTCAGCTCCACCACCCGAAATCCCCTGATTCCCCTGATTTCCCGTGGTTTTTCTCGATTTCAACTTTCAGCACCAATAACCCAGATTCAGCGAGATTAGGCACTTTTTGTTACGCCACAGTGACATGGGGAGAGGTCTGCCTGTCTAAATCTGTCGTCATTTAGGGGTCGTGTCCGACCTGGTCGGACATACCCGGGCATGCCACCCGCCTCCCCAATCGGAGCGGCAAGGGCAAGATAATCCCTCCGAAAATTTGCGATAACTTCTGGGGATTTCGGGCGAAGAATATTCGGAAGAATATACTATATTGCCACGTAGTCGGATCGTGGCCTTTGAAGCAAAAAGGGTAATCCAAAAATATATCATTAGGCTTCCCGACTTGAAGGCGACATAAATATTTTTTCGATTACAAATCGACTATTGTCTTATAAACGGACGCCCCGCCGGTCCGCTATATAACTATTGAACGTATCGTCCTACAATATTTCTGTGCTTACAGACAAATATAACCTTGCGCAAGTGTTCGACTCGTATGAGCATAAGTGATTTCTGGCCGGGCTATAATTCACAACTTTCCTTGACATCAGCAAATTAAGCGGAATATATTTCGATGGGAAGAAAAAGTGGGGAAATCATTCAAAAAAACAAGGGTCATGAAGGCAAAGCAGAATGACGAATTTAAGAAATCAGCAGAAGATCTATTTTTTTATTCTCATACATTTGCAATATCGCTAAATATACCATTTATAGATCAATTCCCGGTTGCTAAGGATATTGAACTATCCCGTTGGGATTTTTTCTTAACGATCGGCTGCATATGGGTAGCAGTCATTTATCTGCATAATGAAGTTATTTTAGAATGCGAAAAGGAAGAAATATTGGAAATTATTCGTAAATCGATATTAAAAAAATATCCCAAAGGAGTAGGCGCCTTAAACGACTGTATGGAATTTATGAATCGCTCAATATCCGGCAATGACAAAATCCTTATGGAAGATGCTCTAGGCTATTGGTTGGTAATAAACTTGTATGGAAGAAAAGAAATAAGTGGAGAAGAACGAAAAATTATTAAAGTTTTAGGAGAAACAGTATTAAGGGCTTTTAAGTCATACTGGAAGTAAAGGATATCGTTATGATGATCATTTTGATACTCCTGAGCGTATTCTTTTTTCTCTCTCAATTCATTATACTTGCATGGGCGTTCCGTCCCAAAGAACGTTTTGGATTCGAATTTTTTAATAGATTTAATTGGAACCAAAGAAAATGGCCATTTCGTGTAGCTGCGAAATTTATCGGCGTTTGTGCTTTTGGGAGTTTTGGAATTACGTTGAAAATTGGTTATGAAGAACTCCTTGTGTTCTTACCAGAATCTTGGAGATTCAATGAAAACGGTGAATTCGTATCTGCAAGACACATTATTTCGCTTATTCTTGGAATGATAGGTGGAATAGCCTATGTTTTCTTATTAATAGATCATAACGAGAAAAGAGAGAAAAAATATTTAGACGATACTTGAGGTGGTTTTAAATTGAATCCAATTTATTAAAATGATGCCACAGAATATTTACCTTTGGCGATAGAGATATTTCTTTTTAGCGTTATAGATTGTTCTTATCGAAATCCCGGAAGATTTAGAGAGCAATGAATTTGTAATTCTAATTCCATCGGGCTTTTCACGAAGGTAAAAAAGAAATAATATAGATAGCCTTTCAAGAT
>Ga0208047_1000839_pt1 | contig 11469 bp, 10 predicted proteins | sample Kivu_220m_FD_184162 | JGI IMG/M metagenome (GOLD analysis project Ga0208047, IMG submission 184162) | Freshwater microbial communities from Lake Kivu, Western Province, Rwanda to study Microbial Dark Matter (Phase II) - Kivu_220m (SPAdes)... | ecosystem: Environmental > Aquatic > Freshwater >...
GGCGGGGGCTTAGCCCCCGCCGGAGCGTCTATCCCCTGCCAGAGCAGGAAATGAGAACCCTATGCCCGGACGCGAAGACGTTTTTCAAAATGCGATGAACGAGGGCCACTCGGCGGCCTGGGACCAGAAGTGGGAAAAGGCTGTCGAAGCCTATCAAAAAGCGTTGGCGGAATTCCCCGAAAGCCCCAAAGCGTTGACCAACCTCGGCTTGGCACTCTATCAGGTGGGACGTTATGAAGGGGCATTGGAGATGTACAAACGCGCGGCACAATTCTCGCCTGACGACCCGCTTCCGTTGGAGAAAATCGCCCAGCTTTCCGAACGTCTGGGGCACTTGAAACAGGCTGCCCAAGCCGCTTTACAGTCAGCCGAACTGTATATCAGATCCAAGGAAGTGAACAAGGCACTCGAGAATTGGCTTCGAGTTACCCAACTGGACCCCGAAAATCTCACTGCCCACGAGCGTCTGGCGTTGGTGCACGAGCGTCTCAATCACATTCAGCAGGCGGTTATTGAATACCTGGCCGTTGCCAGTCTCTACCAGCAAGCCGGTAACGTTGATAAGGCGGCCGAGATGGTTGGACGTGCCCTGCACTTGATGCCGAACAGTTCTGAGGCCAAGCAAGCCAAGTCCCTGCTGAAAAATAAGCAGATGCTTCCCAAACCGGTCCGCCAGAAAGGTGGGACAGGGCCGTTGCGTATGGCACAGGTGCGGCAGCTCGAAGCGCCCAAGCCAGCCGAAGAGGGGCTGGATCCTATAGCAGAAGCGCGCGGAAAGGCGCTGAATCGGATGGCAGAGGTGCTGTTCGAGCTGTACAGCGAGGGCGAGGATAAGGCCCCTCCGCCACGCAGCGTGCAGGTTTTTGTGAGGGGCACTGACCCGCTGTCGTTGAAGAAGGGCGAACGTGCTAAGGTGCTGCTCCACTTGGGGCAAGCCATTGACGCCCAGAGCAACAACCAGGATGCGCAAGCCGCTGAGGAGTTGGAGCGAGCGCTCGAAGCTGGTTACAAAAGTACAGCACTATATTATGATCTGGGGCTATTACGCGCCAGAGGCGACCGCCTCGAAAGTGCCTTGCGGTACCTCCAGCACGCGGTCAAGAACGCCGATTACACATTGGGCTCTCGCCTGCTGATGGCCGATATTCTGCGTCAACTGGGTCGCTTGAGGGAAGCAGCAACAGAGTCCATGGAAGCGCTCAAGCTGGCTGATTCGCTGGTCGTGCCGCCAGAACGGGCGGATGAGATCCGCCAGCTCTACGAACCGCTCATGGAAGCCCAGGCAAAAAAGAGAAACAATGAGGAATTGGAAAAGCTGTGCGACAATATCAAGGCACTGCTGCTTCAGCCCAACTGGCGCACGCTCGTCAGTCAGGCGCGCCAGCAATTGCCTCAAAGCGGTGACGGCGCGCCGTTGCTGCCGCTGGCCGAGATCATGACCCAGACGCAGAGCAGCCAGATCATCCAGACGATCAATACTGTACACCAACTGACCCAGACCGGGCACTTGCGCTCGGCCATGGATGAGATCTTTAACTCGCTTCAATATGCGCCTACCTACCTGCCGTTACACACCTTGCTTGGGGATTTGTTGATCCAGGATGGACGCGTGGGAGATGCGATCACCAAATATACGGTTGTGGCACAGGCTTATAATGTGCGCGGCGAAATGGTGCAGGCAACCAGTCTGCTGCGGCGCGTCATTCAAGAGGCGCCGATGGATACCATTGTGCGCACGCGTCTGATCGAACAACTTGTCGCCCAGGGCCTCGTGGACGATGCAATCAGCGAATACATCCAACTGGCCGATATTTATTACCGTCTGGCCGAGTTGGACATGGCACGTAAGACCTACACGAACGCCCTGCGCCTGGCCCAACAGTCCAACGTCAATCAAGACTGGAGTGTCCAGATCCTACAGCGCATGGCGGATATTGACATGCAACACCTGGATTGGCGGCAGGCGCTGCGCCTTTTCGAGCAGATCCGCACCCTGCGGCCGGAGGATGCTCCAGTGCGTAAGAGCCTGGTTGAGTTGAACATCCGCCTCGGCCAGCATAATCAGGCCATGGCTGAGCTGGATAGTTATATGGCCTATCTGGACAGCAATGGCCAGCGCGCCGAGGCGATTCCCTTCCTGGAGGGGCTGGTGCAGGAGAATCCGGGCCAGGCCGTCTTGCAACGCTATCTGGCCGAAGAGTACGCCCGTGCGGGGTGGGGCACGGAGGCGATTGCGCAGCTCGACGCACTGGGGGAGGACCTGCTACAGGCTGGTGATCGCGCTGGTGCGGTCCAAACGGTCGAGGCGATCATGGCGATGAATCCGCCCGACATCGAACATTACAAGAAATTGCTCCAAAAGCTGAGAACCGAATCTGGCTAATAGTAAATCGCGTTGTTTGAAAAGGCCATAAAGACTTGCGGAGACTACCGTATTTGGTGGCCTCCGCGTTTGTTTTCCGCTAGATGTAGCGGCGAGGTACTATCTCACCCGCACTTTTGGACAGCCCCTTGCTATAATTGGGCCATGTTCCGCCGCCTTTTCGACCTAGCGCGCTCGTGCCGCCTGGCCCTTGCGTCCACCATCCTGCTCGGTTGGGTGGGTGGGCTGCTGGTCATTTTGCAGGCTTGGTTCCTCAGCCGGGTAGTGGATAGCGTCTTCCTCGGAAGGCAAGCCTTGGTGGCCGTTTCCCCTATTCTCGAAATCCTGTTGGTGATCATCCTGCTGCGCGCCGCCAGCGTCTGGGGCGCGGAACTTTCTGCCAATACAGTTGCCTTGCACGTTAAATCTGACTTGCGCGCCCGGTTGATGAAGCACTTGGCTGCCCTCGGCCCGGCCTTCACCCAGGGGGAAAAGACCGGCGAGCTGACGGCGGCTGCCATCGAGGGTGTGGAATCGCTGGACGCCTACTTCAGCCAATACCTGCCGCAGGTAGTGCTGGCGGCTTTCATCCCGCTCTCGATCTTGCTGCTCGTTTTTCCCCTCGACCCGCTGACCGGCGCGGTCTTCCTGCTGACCGCTCCGCTCATTCCCCTCTTCATGTACCTGATTGGCAAGACAGCCGAGGCGTTGACCAAACGCCAGTGGGAGACCCTCGGCCGCCTTTCCGCTTACCTGTTGGATGTATTACAGGGACTGACCACGCTGAAACTGCTCGGCCAGTCTCGCAAGCAGGCTGGTAGTATCCAGCAGGCCAGCGACCGCTTCCGCGATGTTACCCTGAGCGTGCTGCGCGTTACCTTCCTCTCGGCCCTGGCGCTGGAGCTGCTCTCGACCCTCAGCACGGCGGTCGTCGCGGTGGAGATTGGCCTGCGGCTGCTTTACGCCAAAATGTCTTTCCAACAGGCATTGTTCATCCTCGTCCTGGCTCCAGACTTCTACCTGCCTTTGCGCCTGCTGGGACAGCGATTCCACGCAGGGATGTCGGGCTTCACTGCCGCGCGGCGCATCTTTGAAATCCTCGACACGCCTGTTCAGCGTTTGCAGGTTGACACGTTAGCACTTCACACGTTAGGACGTGCTAACGTGCGAACGTGCAACATCTCTTTCGAAAACGTCTCCTTTTCCTACCCCTCCCGCCATCTCGCTGCCATTTCCAACGTTTCCTTCGAAATTCATGAGCGTGGGCGAGATCCGCGTGGACGGCCAGCTTCTCTCAGCCATCTCGCCCGAAAACTGGCGCGCACAGATCGCCTGGGTGCCGCAGACGCCCTACCTCTTCAACGATACAATGGCGGCTAATCTACGCTTGGCAAAACCCGATGCAAGTGACGACGAGTTGACCCGCGCCTGCCAGCGCGCCGACCTGCACGAGTTCATCCTGTCCCTGCCGGAGAGGTACGGAACAAGGATCGGGGAGCGCGGCGCGCGTCTAAGCGGTGGGCAGGCCCAACGTCTGGCTCTGGCGCGGGCCTTTCTTCGGCAGGCACAATTCCTCATCCTGGACGAACCGACTTCCAGCCTCGACCCGACCCAAGAGGCCCGTCTGAATCGGGCTGTCCACGACCTGATGCGCGGCCGCACGACGCTGGTCATCGCCCACCGTCTGAGCACCGTCTATCAGGCCGACCAGATCGTGGTGCTGGATGCAGGCCGCCTTGCCGAGACTGGTAAGCACGCCGACCTGCTCCAACGCAACGGCCTCTACGCCAAACTGCTCACTGCTCACCGATTACCGAACGCTGAACGCTGATGACTGCCCTTCGCCGTCTCCTCGCTTTTGTCATCCCCTCCTGGCATTGGGTGCTGGCCGCCACCCTGCTTGGCGCGCTGACGGTCGGAGCGGGCATTGGGCTGCTCGCTACCTCCGCCTATCTCATCTCCGCCGCCGCGCTGCACCCGTCCATCGCCGAACTGGAGGTTGCCATCGTTGGCGTGCGCTTTTTCGGCATCTCACGCGGCGTTTTCCGCTACCTCGAGCGCCTGGCCTCTCACAACACCACTTTTCGCCTGTTGGGTCACATCCGCGTCTGGTTCTACAGGGCCATCGAGCCGCTCGCCCCGGCCCGGCTGGTTGGGCAGCGTTCCGGCGACTTGCTGGCGCGTGCCATCGCCGACATCGAGACACTGGAGAACTTCTATGTGCGCGCCCTGGCCCCGCCGCTGGTCGCGCTGGTCGTTATCGTGGGGATGTCGTTCTTTATGCGCGTTTTCTACCCGGCACTGGCGACCGTTCTATTGGCTTTCCTTCTCTTGATTGGCCTCGGATTAGCGCTCCTGACCCTGGGCCTGGGCCGCGCTCCCGGACGGACTCTGGTCGAGAGCCGCGCCCGTTTACGCGCCGACCTGGTGGACGGCCTGCAAGGTCTGCCTGATCTGCTGGCTTATGGAGGTGTCGAAGCCCACTTGAACCGCGTTCAATTTGCTGAGACGGAGCTTCAGCACGCCCAGCGCAAGATGACACACATCACTGGCTTGCAAAGCGCCTTGAACAGCCTACTGACCAACCTGGGCGTCTGGCTGGTGCTCGTGCTGGGCATCCTGCTGGTCAGCGCGGGGAAGATGGACGGCGTGTATCTGGCGGTCGTCGTTCTGGCAGCCCTGGCCAGCTTCGAGGCCGTGCAGGGACTGCCACAGGCCTCGCAATTTCTCGAATCCAACCTGCAAGCTGTCCGGCGTCTTTTCGAGATCGCCGACGCCGCGCCGGCCGTGGTTGACCCTCCCGCGCCGCTTCCCCCGCCGCGCGATGTTGCTCTCTCGGTGCGCGACCTATGTTTTGCCTATCCAGCCCTCACTCCCTTCCCCTCCCCCAACCCTTCGACTTCGCTCACCTGCGACTGCGGCACTGGCGCAGGCAGGGCGAGTGGGAGAGAGGTGAGGGGTGAGGGCTATATCCTCGAAAACATCTCCTTCGACCTGCCAGTTGGTAAACACCTCGCTATCGTCGGATCGAGCGGAGCGGGCAAGACTACCCTGGTCAACCTGCTGCTACGGTTCTGGGATCTCACTACAGGAGAGATAATTCTTGGCGGCAGCGATATTCGCCAATACCGGCAAGAGGATGTGCGCGGCCGCTTCAGCGTCGTTTCGCAAAACACCTATCTCTTCAACGATACTCTGTCCGCCAACCTGAGCTTGGCAAAGCTGGATGCCACTGACGAGGAGCTGGCGCGCGCCCTCGAGCAGGCGCAACTGAGCGCCTTCGCCGCCTCCCTGCCGCAGGGACTGGTGACCTTCGTCGGCGAGCGCGGCCTGCAATTGAGCGGCGGTGAGCGTCAGCGTCTTGCCATCGCACGTGCCCTGCTGAAAAATGCCCCCATCTTCGTCTTCGATGAACCCACCGCCAACCTGGATACTGTCACGGAACGACAGGTTGTCGAAACGTTGCGTGCGGTCATGAAAGGTCGCACCATGCTGTGGATCACGCACCGTCTCGTCGGGCTGGAGGCGATGGATGAGATTTTGGTTTTGGATCAGGGCCGCATTCTCCAGCGTGGGGGGCACGCGGAGCTGGTTGGGGTTGAGGGTCTGTACCGGCAGATGTGGAAAATCCAGAACCGTGCGCTACTGGAAGGCTGGAAATAAACCATACCTGCATTGCCAGATTTACTGATTGCGGCTATAATTTCGCCTACAATCGGGGCGTGGCGCAGTCCGGCTAGCGCGCTTGCATGGGGTGCAAGAGGTCCCGGGTTCAATTCCCGGCGCCCCGACACGAAAGACTCCAGGTTTGGGGTCTTTTTTTATTGGAGGTCCGGCTTTCCCAAGGGAGGACTTCGTCCCCTACTGGGATGCTACGCGACAATTCCCGGCGTCCCGATAGATAAGACCCTAAAGGTTTCGAATACCTTTAGGGTCTTGAATTTGCCTATACCCAGAAGCTGTTATTTCAAACTTCCCGTCGCGATGGCTGCTTTGACCTCGCCGATGGCTTTGGTGATTTGGATTTCGCGTGGACAGGCCAGCGTGCAGTTGAAGATGGTATGGCAGCGATAGACGCCGAACACGTCGTTCAGGATCTTCAGACGTTCGGCTGCGGCACGGTCGCGGCTATCGAAGATAAAGCGATGTGCCGCAACGATAGCCGCTGGGCCGACGTACTGGTCGTTGGCCCAGAAGGAAGGGCAGGAGGTGGTGCAACAGGCGCATAAGATGCACTTAGTGGTGTCGTCGAAGCGCTCGCGATCTTCCTGGCTTTGAAAGCGTTCCTGCGCCGGTTCGGGTTCATCGTTGATGAACCAGGGCTTGACGGAGCGATAATTCTCGAAGAACGGCTCCATGTCCACGATCAGGTCTTTGAGCACGCGCAAGCCGAGGATGGGTTCGACGGTGATGCGCGTGCCAGTGTCGCGGGCGAGGGTCTTGCACGCCAGGCGGTTGAAACCGTTGATGCGCATCGCGTCCGAGCCGCAGATGCCGTGTGCACACGAGCGGCGGAAGGAGAGCGTGCCATCCTGATAGCCCTTGACCTTTTCGAGAATGTCCAGCACGCGGTCGGTCGGTTCGGCTTCTACTTTGTAGGTCGCGTAGCGGGGTTTCTTGTCCTTTTCCGGGTTGTAGCGAAATATTCTTATTGTGACCTGCATGGTTGCCTACCTCCTAGTAAACGCGTTCCTTCGGCTGGAACTTGGTGATGACCACCGGCTTGTATTTCAAGTCAATCGTTCCATCATCACGCATCCAGGCCAGGGTGTGCTTGAGCCACTTCTTGTCGTCGCGTTTGGGATAATCCTCACGCGAGTGGCCACCGCGACTCTCGGTGCGTGCAATGGCCGAGACGGTGGTGACCTCCGCCAGGTCGAGCAGGTTGCCCAGTTCCCAGGCGTTGATCAATTCTATGTTGAAGATCTTGCCGGCGTCCTGAACGCGGACGTGCTTGTGGCGTTCCTTTAGCTCGCGGACCTTTTCGAGGGCGTGCTTCATGCCTTCTTCGATGCGGAAGACGCCCATGTTGTCGAACATTTCCTTTTTCATCTCTACGCCGATGTCGAAGGCGTTTTCCTTGCCATCAGCCTTCAGGTATTGTTCTAGTTGGGCGCGGGCAAAGCCGGTTGGGTCGGCCGGCAATGATTGGAACGAGGCACCTTTGGCAAACTTGGCAGCACGCAGCCCGGCGTGCTTGCCAAAGACGACCAAATCCAACAGCGAATTGGTGCCCAGACGGTTCGCTCCGTGCACCGAAACGCAGGCGCACTCGCCTGCCGCGTACATGCCTGGCAGGGCAGTGTTCTTCTCGTCAATCACCACTTCGCCGTATTTGTTGGTCGGGATGCCACCCATCGTGTAGTGCGCAGTCGGCTGGATGGGCATCGGCTGGGTAATCGGGTCCACGCCAAGATAGACACGGCAGAAATCCACGATGTCGGGCAGCTTGGCCAGGATCTGTTCACCAGTAACGACGAGCGGAGAGCCGTCGGGCCGCTTGCGCCCGTCAATGACAGCATACTTGTTGACGGTTTCTGGACGCACGTCCAGGTACATGTAGTTCTGGCCATTGATGCCGCGTCCTTCGCGGATTTCCAGGTAGATGGCACGGCTGATGACATCCCGCGAGGCCAAGTCTTTGACCGTTGGGGCGTACTTTTCCATAAAGCGCTCGCCCTTGCCATTGATCAGAATGCCACCCTCGCCGCGCACGCCCTCGGTGATCAGGATGCCCATCTTGTAGATGCCGGTTGGATGGAATTGGAAGAATTCCATGTCCTCGGCGGGAATGCCGCGCCGGATAGCAATGGCGATGCCGTCTCCGGTGTAGGCATAGGCGTTGGAAGTGATTTCCCAGATGCGTCCGTGCCCGCCGGTGGCAAAGATGATTGCCTTGGCGTGGAAGACGTGCATCTCACCGGTAGCGAGTTCCACAGCTACCACGCCTGCTGCCGCGCCGTTGACCAATAACAGATCTATGACCTGGTACTCGTCGAAGAAGGTGACGTTGTTCTTGATGCACTGCTGGTAGAGCGTCTGCAGGATCATGTGACCGGTGCGGTCGGCGGCGTGACAGGCGCGGCGCACAGGCTTGCCGGTGATGTTGTTGGTGTGTCCGCCGAAGGGACGCTGGGAGATTTTGCCATCCGGCGTCCGGTCGAAGGGCAGACCCATGTGTTCCAGCTCGTAGATGGCCTCCACGGCCTCGAAGCACATGAACTCGATGGCATCCTGGTCCCCCAGATAGTCGCTGCCTTTGACCGTGTCATACGTGTGCCATTCGGGGTGATCTTCCTCGATGTTTCCCAGCGCGGCGCCGATGCCGCCCTGCGCCGTGCCGGTGTGCGAACGGGTGGGATAGAGTTTGCTGATGACCGCTGTCTTGGCGGTCTTGGAGGCGTACAGGCCGGCCATCAGGCCTGCCCCGCCTGCGCCGACGACGAGCACTTCGAATTGATGGATTTTCATGTCGCCACTCCTACGCAGTAAATGATGCTGTCAGCACGTAGATACCGACGATGATCATGAAAAGCCAGATCAGGAATACTAGGCCGCGCAGCAGAACACGACCCCATGTCGGGTTGAGGTAATCTTCGAGCACCACGCGCAGACCATTCAAGCCATGTGTCCCAGCAAAAAAGATGAAAAGGGTGCCCATGACTTTCCAAAAGCCATTGTCATAGAGCGCAGTGTCAATCACGTTTGTGCTTTGGATGTGGAACGGGTTTGGCATGTAGCCCCAGCGCAGTAGGGCCACTAGATCCATTTGCTGGCGGGCACCCATGACCAGGGCCGCCACGATGCCGATTAAGGCAAACAGGTACATCGCCAGAGCAGAAATGCGCGTGAACAGCCACATCAAATAATCGAGGCTGAAGCCGCGTTGTGGAGCAGTTCTTGGTCTCATGCCTGCCTCCTTAGCCGCCCAGTCCGCTGCGGACCAAGACGAAGACGGCCATGCCGTAGATGGGCAGGAAGATGAACCATTCCAGCCAGATGGCCTCACGCTGGTATTCGATCAACTTCGGCCACAGGTCCAGGATCACGATGCGCAGCCCGTTGATGGCGTGAAACAGGGCGCAGAAGTAGATGAAAATCTGGAAGATCCAGTTTTCGTAAATCGTGTTGATGAACACGCCGAGGTCGCTGCCGAATTGCTGGCTGAGGAAAGACGCCAGGATGTGGAGCGCCACGAAAAGTACGATGCCCAGGCCGCTGATCCGATGCAGCATCCAAGCCAGCATCGGCCCTTTGCCCTGGTATCGCAGGCCTTCCATCAGGCCAACGGTCCTTCTTAGGCCCATCTATGCCTCCTTAGTATCTTCTCAATAATCTGGGGAAGAGGGGGGGTGTGGTGGCGGCTACGCCACCACACCCCCCACTCCCCATTTTTTGAGAAGATACACTCCTTGCATGAAAAATATTTGGGGACTCTGTTAATTATCCTTGTGCTATTGCGCAGAGAAAAGTGACAATACTCATGGATTATTCGTTCCAGACATCCTCTTGGGGAAGGGTGATTCATCCTTATAATCTTAGAAGTTACGCAATTGAAAAGGATTCGGGATGTGTTGGGCGGGCTTCGCCCGCCCAACACATCCCCAACCACCCTGAACTGCGTAAGTTCTAAATCTGTTTACACGCTTTAAGGTAAAATTCGGATACTGACATTCAGTATTTTACAACAAAATTCCACCAGGAGGTACGCATGGCAGCTTCCCATAACATTAGTCGGCGCGACTTTGTCAAGCTGACAACGGCTGTCGTGGGCAGCATCATTGGCGCGGCCGTCGGGCTGCCGGCCGTCGGCTTTCTGATTGACCCGGCACTCAAGGCCGGCGGGAAGGATGCCTGGATTTCGGTCGGCAAATTGGCGGACATGCTGGTCGGCGCGCCCCATCCCTTCTCGTTCACCCTCACGCGCGTCAACGGCTGGGAAAGGACCGCCACCAATTATGGCGGCTTCGTTTTGCGCCGCTCGGAAGACCCCCAGGACATCCTTATCCTGTCCAGCCGCTGCACGCATCTTGGCTGCCAGGTCAACTGGAGGGAGGATGCACAAGTGTATATCTGCCCCTGCCACGACGCCAAGTTCAGCATGGATGGCGAAGTGCTGGGCGGCCCTCCGCCGCGTCCGCTCGACCGCTTCCAGGAATTCCAGGTTGATGCAGACGGCAACCTGCAAATCCATGTCAAGGGAGGCTGATCATGTGGCAAAAAGTTTTTCAATGGCTGGATGAGCGTCTGGGCCTCAACGATCTATACAAGGCCGTGCTGGACCGCCCTGAGCCAAAGGGCAACTGGTGGAACACGCTCGGCTCGGCCAGCCTGTTCCTGTTCCTGCTGCAAGGGGCGACCGGCATTTTCTTGAGCGTCTATTACACGCCCTCGCCCGACCATGCCTACGACAGCATCACCTACATCATGAACGATGTGACCTTCGGCTGGCTGATTCGCGGCATCCATCACTGGGGCGCGACGTTGATGGTGCTGGTCGTCTTCATCCACATGCTGCGCGTCTTCATCACCGCCTCGTACAAGTATCCGCGCGAGTTGACCTGGCTCATCGGCGTCGGCCTGCTGCTTGCGACGCTGGGCATGGGCTTTACCGGTTACCTGCTGCCCTTGAACCAGCGCTCTTACTGGGCCACCATCGTCGGCACACAGATCGCCGGTTCGGTGCCGTTCGTTGGCGAATTCATTCTCAAGGCCCTGCGCGGCGGCGTGGATTTGAGCGCCTTGACCTTGCAGCGTTTCTTCGCAGCTCATATTTGGATGCTCCCTGCCGCGCTAGCCGGGCTGATCGGCGTCCATCTTTTCCTCATCATCAAGCACGGCGAATCTCAGTTCCCGACGAAGGAAGACTAGCAGAGAACGTTGGATTCAATAGTCATAGATAAGCGTGGACGCTTGCGCCTGCGGCAAGTGCTGGTGTCTGCGGTTGCTCCCGGCATTTCTGAATGCTCTCAGATATCTCTATGGTGAGGCCGGTTCTGCGTGAAAAGGAAAGCTACCATGAATGACGAGACCAAGAAGAAAATCAAGGCAAGCTACGAACAGTCGCTACAAAAAGGCGAGCGCTTCTGGCCGGATAGCATTTACAA
>Ga0208047_1000847_pt1 | contig 11429 bp, 8 predicted proteins | sample Kivu_220m_FD_184162 | JGI IMG/M metagenome (GOLD analysis project Ga0208047, IMG submission 184162) | Freshwater microbial communities from Lake Kivu, Western Province, Rwanda to study Microbial Dark Matter (Phase II) - Kivu_220m (SPAdes)... | ecosystem: Environmental > Aquatic > Freshwater >...
CGTCGACGCACCGGTCGTCAGGTCACGCGCGCCGCGCGGCGTCCGCAGATTCAGCGTGCCGCCCTTACTCGACCTCACGGCGCCGAGCATCACGTTGGCTGCCGTGTACCCGGCGGGAAAGTCGAGCAGGAACGCCACCGGCGCGTTTGCGTCAGCGCCAGTCACATCGGCAACCACGCGGTCCCCCACCCGGATGTCCGAGACCGTCGCGTTCGCTTTGGCCGGCACGACGATGATCGCGTCGGAAGCGAGTTGCCACTGTGCGGTCGTCTTGCCGAACTTGACGTTGAGCGTGCTGCCGCTGATCGACGTCACGACACCACCCTGCAGCCCTGCACTCTTGAACAGACCTTGCAAGGCCTGGGCCGCCTTCTGGCGATTGGCGCCCGTGCCCTGCGGCGCGGCAGGTGTAGCCGTTGCTTGCGGCGCGAGGGTCGGCGCGGCTGTCGGCACCAGTGTGCTGGTTGCCGGCGCAAGCGAGATTGGCAGATTGTCACATGCTGTCGCGCTCAGCGCAAAAACGGCGAGCGCGGCGCAGATCAGACTTGTCACGATGGATTGCCTGGACATGTTTTGCCTCCTTGAGATGACTCGGGTGAGGTGTCCACCTCACCGTATCTCTCACTCACAGTATGGCGCGCCGGCGTCAAGCCGCTATTAGCGCAGTGTAAAATCGTCGTAAAATAAAAAAGGTGCGGCGCATCTCGCTCAAGATGCGTCGCACCCGGCCATCGCCTCTACGCGTGCGAGCCGTTTTGGACCGGTAGGAAAACCGTGAACGTGCTGCCGCGCCCCACCTCGCTCTGCACCTCGATCCGCCCGCCGTGGGCGCGGACGATCTCGTTCGCAATCGATAGTCCCAGGCCGGTACCGCCGGCAGCGCGTGCCTTGTCGCCGCGATAAAAGCGGTCGAACAGGCGCGGCAGGTCTTCCTTCGGAATGCCGGCGCCAGTATCGCTGACCGTGACGGTGATCCATGGCACCGCTGAACGGCCGGCCGCGCGACGCCGCAACTTGGACCCTTTGGTCACGTTCTCCGGCTGCATCTGCTTCGCGGTCACGGTAACCGATCCGCCCGGCTGGCTGTACTTGAGCGCGTTGTCGACCAGATTCGTCACGACCTGCTCCAGCCGGCTGGCATCGCCGGAGATGCACGGCATCGGATCGATGATTGTGATGAGCGTCTCGCCGATCGACGACGCGCGGGGGCGAAGTCGCTCAATCCAGACCGGCAGGAGTTGCCCCAGATCGACCGGCTCGTGCACAAGGGGAATCTGTCCCGATTCCAAGCGCGCCAGCGTCAGCAGATCGCCGACGAGCCGCGCCATGCGCGTCGTCTCGTCGTAAATGGTCTGCGCGGCGCGGCGCGCGCCATCCATATCTGGAACAGCGCCGTCAAGGACCGCCTGTGCGAAACCCTGGATCGACGTGAGCGGCGTCTTGAGTTCGTGCGAAACATTCGCGAGGAAATCCTTTTCCATCTGCCGCGAGCGCTGCACCTGCTCCGCCATCGAGTTGAAACTGGCGGCCAACCGCCCGATTTCGCCGCTGCCTTTGGCTTCCACGCGATGATCGTACTGCCCGCGCGCGATGGCTTCGGTCGCGCGCGTCAGCCGGGTGATCGGACCGGCGATCGAGCGCGCGAGCAAGACCGCGACGAGCAGCGATACGACGAGCGTGGCGCCGCCGGCGATGAGGATGCTCGCTCCGATTTCGTCGAGCACGCTGAACAGCGGACGCTCGGGGCTGGACAAGGCGACGTAGACGGTCTGTCCGGCGATCTGCCCTGCCGCGACGGCGGCGTACAGCAGCAGGCGTCCGTTTCTCAAGCGAGCTGCGCCCCAGTAAAACCCGCGCGGCACGTCGGCACGCGCCAGCGGATTGAGAGTGATCGTCCGGTTCGTCAGTCCATTCGCGGCGTCTGCAAGCACCAGACCCTTATCGGTGATAATCATCAGGTCCCCGACGCCCTTGACTTGGGATTCGAGCCGGGCGAGTAATTCACGCGCCGACACGTTGGTCTGAAGCATGGCGCGCGCCTGAAACGCGACCGGCACGACTGCATTGCCGAGCCGCGCGAGTTCGACCTGTCGTTGATAATCGCGCAGGATGAACACCAGGCTCACAGCGATCACCGTAAGGGTGACGAAGATGATGAAGACGTGTGTTAGAATCAAACGCGTTCGCAAAGACATAGTTCGATAGTTCTCTGGTGCGATAGTGCGATAGTTGAGGAGCCGCCAAGTGCTCAACTATCGCACTATCGAACTATGGCACTATTCAACTAGTTTGTATCCTACCCCGCTGACCGTCTCGATCTGCGTCTTCCCGCCGGCGAGTTTCTTGCGCAAGTGCGCGACGTGGACATCGACCGTGCGCGTCTCACCTGGAAAATCATAGCCCCACGCGATTTCAAGCAGGCGCTCGCGCGTCAGGACGATGCCGGGGTTCTGCGCCAACACGGCGAGCAAGTCGAACTCTTTCGTCCGCAATTTCACCGCCTGGCCGCCAACCGTCACCTCGCGGCGGTCCAAATCGACTGTGAGGTCGCCGGCCGAGAGACGCTGGGTTTTGGGCATGGCGTTGACGCGGCGAAGAATCGCCTTGACCCGCGCAACCAGCTCGCGCGGGTTGAACGGCTTGGTCAAATAGTCATCCGCGCCCAGTTCCAGCCCGACGATCTTATCGACGTCCTGATCGCGCGCGGTGAGCATCAGGATCGGCACATCCGATTCCTGCCGCACGCGGCGGCACACGTCCCAGCCGTCGATGCCAGGGAGCATTAGATCGAGGATGATCGCGGCGGGCTTGACCGCGCGGAATTTGTCCAGCGCCGTCTTGCCGTCGTACGCCACGTCGATCTTGTAGCCCTCTTTCTCGAGATACAGGCGTTCAAGCTCAATGATATTCTTTTCGTCATCGACCAGGAGGAGCGTCGTCATTCACTTGACCAAGATCGGACACGGATACACACAGACCAACACAGAAAGACCAGTATTCATCCGTGTTCATCTGTGTCCCATCCATTTTCAAAAGAAATTATAAATCCGACGCAAGAGAAAGTCAAAGGATTTTCAGTGGGGGATGTAAAATCTCTGTAAAATGTGACGGGTGACGGGTGACCGGGGACGGGAAAACCAGTCACGTCCTGTCACTCGCCACCCGACACTTGTCACTCTTTGTTTTTGCGGCTATAATCGCGCCATGCCGTCAAATGAACCGCAGATACCCATGCCCAGTCTACCCACCGAGCCACCGCTGCCAGCGCAGTGGAGTCTGCGCGACCTGCTCTTTGGAATCTTTGCCGCCGCGGCAGGCATTCTTGGGCTGGACCTGTTGCTGCTTGCCGGCGCGGCTGCCACCGGCAGCGCGCTCGCCAAGAATGGCATCGTGCTGGCAGTCTTCGTCGCATTGCAGGACTTGATCATCGTCGGCGCGGCGGCGCTGTTCAGCGTCGTCCGGCACCGTGTCGGCTGGGAGCGGCTGGGCTTGCGCGCGTTCAACGCGCCCCTTGGCTGCGGGTTGAGCGTCACGCTCCTGATGGCATCGTATGCGGTCCGCATCTGTTATGGGCTGTTCGCGCTGGCGTTCGGCTACCGCCCCGCGCTGCAAGATGTCCTCTCTCGGCTCGACGTTGAAGGGATCGGGCTGGTGTTCACGCTGATTGCCGCCGCGGTCGTCGCGCCCATCGCCGAGGAGCTTTTCTTCCGCGGTTTTCTATACGGCGGTTTGCGCGGGCGGATCGGCGTGGTCGGCGCGATGCTCGTCAGCACGGTCTTCTTCACCGCATTGCACTTGTCTCTCGATCAATTCATTCCGATTTTCTTCCTCGGGCTTGTCCTCGCGTGGCTGTACGAGAAAACCGGGTCGTTGTATCCGGGGATATTCTTACACGCCACGAATAACGCGCTTTCGTTGGTATTCCTCGCCATCGCAAAATCGACGGGAGTGCTGCCGGGCTTGTAGGCTTCTAGAGCAAATCCCAATTGGACCCATCCCCCTTTTTTCCCCTTTGCCAAAACACGATATTGGGGTATAATGAAATCAAACCAAGCTCGGGGGTGTGTCGGAACTGGCAGACGAGCATGGCTTAGGACCATGTGAGCGCAAGCTCGTGAGAGTTCGAGTCTCTCCATCCCCACCACGAAAAGGCAGAAGGCAGAAGTATGAAGATCATCATGACTGCCGCTTTCATCCTTCATCCTTCCTACTTCATACTTTCGACAAGGACCGAAATTCATATGAGGAAGTCGAAACTTGAAGATTACCACTGAACACACCCCGGACTGCAACGCCGTCATCACGGTCGAGGTGGACGACGAGCGCGTGCAGGGCGCGCTGAAATCTGCCGCGCAGCGCGTCTCCCGTATCCGCCCGGTCCCCGGCTTTCGTCCTGGCAAAGCGCCATACAACATGGTCGAACGCGCGGTCGGCAAAGAACTGCTGCTCGACGAGGCGATCGACGGAATGGCGCAGGAAATCTACCGCCAGGTAATCAAAGACGAAAAGATCGAAGTTTACGATGCCGGCAAGCTCGACGTGGTGCAGAAAGAGCCGGTGATCCTGAAATACACGATCCCCACGCGCCCGGTCGTTACGCTCGGCGACTATCACTCGATCCATCTCAAACCGAGACCGATTGAAGTGACCGATGCCGAAGTAGATGAGGTCCTCGAGCGCTTCCGCAAAGAGCAAGCCGAGATGACGCCGGTGACGCGCCCGGTGCAACTGGGCGACCTCGCGACCATCACCGTCAAGGGGGGCGTCGAGGGCTTGGAGCCGCTGGACCGCGACGGGATACAGATCAGCATCGACAAGGAAAAAGGCGTCTTCCCCTGGCTCGAGCAACTCGTCGGCGCGGACCTCAACGAGCCGCGGCCGGTCGCGTACACCTACCCGGATGACGCAGACGAATCTCTCAGAGGCAAGGTGGCGACGTACACCGTCACCGTCACCGACCTCAAAGAGCCGCACCTGCCGGAACTGAACGACGAATTTGCCAAGTCGATCAGCGCGTTCGAGACGCTGGAGGCGCTCAAGATGCGCATCCGGACCGACCTCTATGCGGAGAAAGAACGGGAAGAAGAGAACCGCTTCGTCGATGAAGTGCTCGACGCGATTGTCGAGCAGTCGCAGATCGCCTATCCGGGGTTGATGCTGGACGATGAGATCGATCAAGACGTCGCGCGGTCAAAGCAATTGGCGTCGCAACTCGGACTGACGTGGGACAAGTACCTGCAGCTCGCCGGCAGGGATGAAGCCGCGTACCGCAACGAGGCGCGCCCACGCGCGGAGAAACGGCTCAAGCGCCTGCTCACACTGCTTCAAGTCGGAGAAGACGAAAAAATCCAAGTGAGCGACAAAGAGGTTGATGTCGAGATCGACCAGCGCGCCCAGGTCGCCGCGCAGCAGGGCGGCAACGCGGCCCAGACGCGCCGCGCGCTCTCCAGCAAGGAATCCCGCCACGACATCGAGTTCAGTCTGAGACTGCGCAAGGCGGTTGACTTGATCGCCGCACTGGCCAAGGGCGAGCCGACCAGCGGCAAGATCATCACGCCGGAGATGCTGCGCGAAGAGATGCGCGCGCGCGAACAGGCGCAGCAGCAACAGGCCGGCGCGCCCTCGCCCGGCGGATTGATCACCGATCCCTCCCAGGTCACATCGGCGAACTGGCCGCGCGGCTTGGACCGCCCGATTGTGCCGGGGCAGGAAAGAAATCAGTAAAATAGTAAACAGTGGACAGTAAAACAGTGAACAGTGGACAGTGAAGAGTGAAGAGTGAACAGTAATAGCGGACAGCAATCAACGGCCTGACTACTGACGACTGGCTACAGACGACTGAACGCTGGCGACTGACGACTGACCATTGACGACTGGCTACTGACATCCGAAACTAACTAGGAGTACACTCACAATGAATAACGTCACACCCCCTCAGAACGTCATCCCGATGGTTGTGGAAAGCACCGGCCGCGGCGAACGCGTCTACGACATCTTCTCGCTGCTGCTGCGGAACCGCATCATCTTCCTCGGCACGCCCATTGACGACCACGTCGCCAATCTCGTCGTCGCCCAAATGCTCTTCCTCGACCGCGAGGCGAGCGACCAGGAAATCCGTTTGTACGTCAACTGCCCCGGCGGCTCGATCACCGCAGGGCTGGCCATCTACGACACGATGCAGATCGTCAGCGCGCCCGTCTCGACCATCTGCGTTGGCTTGGCCGCGAGCATGGGCACCGTCCTCCTCTCGGCCGGCGCCAAGGGGCGGCGCTACGCGCTCCCCAATTCGACGATCCACATCCATCAGCCCTGGGGCGGCGCGCAAGGTCAGGCCGTCGACATCGAAATCGAAGCGCGGCGCATCATGCGTGAGCGCGAACGCTTGAACCAGATCCTTTCCGAACGCACCGGGCAGCCCCTGGAGCGCATCATCCACGATACCGATCGCAACTATTACATGGACGCGCCGGAAGCCGTTACCTATGGCTTGATCGACGAAGTCTTGGTCGGGCCAGAGAAAGGCAACGGGAAAGAGAAAGAAAAGAAATAATGCCCAACCTCATCAAACGAGGCGAAGAGTACTGCTCGTTTTGCAGCCGCAGCTCCGATCAGGTCAATCGCCTGATCGCCGGGCCGGAGTCCGTTTTCATCTGCGACGAGTGCGTTGAGCTTTGCCGCGAGATTCTGGAAGCGGAGACCGCCACGCCGAAAGGCGGAACGCTCTCGATCCAAAGTCTGCCGCCCAAAGAGATCTACCGCCGGCTCAATCAGTACGTCGTCGGACAGGACCGCGCGAAAAAAGTCCTTTCCGTGGCGGTCTACAATCACTACAAACGCGTACAGACCGGCGGTTCCGCCGACGATGTCGAGCTGGGCAAGTCGAACATCATGCTGATCGGACCGACCGGCTGCGGCAAGACGCTCCTCGCGCAGACGCTGGCGAAAATCCTCGACGTGCCATTCGCCATCGCGGACGCGACGACGCTGACGGAAGCGGGCTACGTCGGCGAGGACGTGGAAAACATCCTGCTCGCGCTGATTCAGAATGCCGATTATGACGTCCCGCGCGCACAGCGCGGCATCATCTACATTGACGAGATCGACAAGATCGCACGCAAGAGCGGCGACAGCCCCTCGATCACCCGCGACGTTTCCGGCGAGGGCGTGCAGCAGGCGCTCTTGAAAATACTCGAAGGCACCGTCGCCAACGTGCCGCCGCAGGGCGGGCGCAAACATCCGCATCAGGAATTCCTGCAGCTCAACACGTCCAACATCCTCTTCGTCTGCGGCGGCGCCTTCGAGGGGCTGGACAAGATCATCGCGCAGCGTACGTCCGACCGCCGCGCGGTCGGCTTCAAAGGCGAGCGCGAGCGCGCCGCGCAAGAAATGACCGCGACGGAACTGCTGCGGCTCGTCACGGCGGACGACTTGCTGGCCTACGGTTTGATCCCGGAATTCGCGGGCCGCATCCCGATCATCGTCAGCGTCGACCCGCTCGATCAGGAGATGCTCGTCAAGATCCTGACCGAGCCGAAGAATTCGATCATCCGACAGTATCAGCGGCTCTTTGCGCTGGACAAAGTGGAACTCGTTTTCACCGACGACGCGCTGCAAGCCGCCGCCGCCGAGGCGCTGCGCTACAAGACCGGCGCGCGCGGCTTGCGCACGATCATCGAGGAAATCCTGCTCGACGTGATGTACGAAATCCCCTCGCGGCACGACGTACACAAGTGCCTCATCACAGCCGAGACGATCAAGAACAAGACGAAACCGGTCCTGCTCACCCAGACCGAGCGCCCGGTTGACCCAGAAGAAGCGCAAACGGCGTGACGTAATTCAGTCTCGGACCCGATACCTTCGCCAAAGCAGGTTTTTGAACGAGAAATGTTGGGCAAATTTGCAAATTTGCCCTACGTTGGCGAACCGATTGGAACCAGCGGACACTTATGGGATCATCCTCACTCCGAAACCCGCCTCCCGAGGCCCGCTCCGTCGAGGAGACCGGCCTGAATTTGGCGTTCCTCGCCGACCTCGTCCTCAAGACGATGTACCTCCGCGGCTTTTTGATGGGGCACGAAATCGCGGAATCGACCAAGCTCCCCTTCGCCAACGTGATCGACCGGGTGCTGGATTATCTGCGCCGCGAGCATCTGACGGAGGTGAAAGGTTCCAGCGGGTTCGGCGAATCGTCCTACCAGTATGCCATTTCGGAAGAGGGGCGCGCGCGCGCGCGTGAGCTGATGGATCAGAACCAGTACGTGGGACCCGCGCCGGTCCGGCTCGATGCGTACAATGAAATGGTCTTGTCGAATTCAGCCGGCAATCAGACGGTCACCCACGAGATGCTGAAGCGAGCCCTCGCGCACCTGGTGGTCAACCCCGCCGTTCTCAACCAGCTCGGGCCGGCGGTGAATTCCGGCAAATCGATCTTCCTCTTCGGCAACGCCGGCAACGGCAAGACCGCCATCGCCGAATGTATCGGCGAGATGATGCCGGGCGCGATTTTCATCCCGTACGCCGTGAACGTCGACGGACACATCATCAAGGTCTTCGATGCGCTGCACCACCGCGTCGCGCCGGAAAAACAGGATGGGGACGATTCTACCCCTGGACCGCGCAAGGGTGAGCGCTACGACCGGCGCTGGGTGCTCATCCACCGCCCGATGATCGCCGTCGGCGGGGAATTGTTGTTGGAAAGTCTCGACCTCGTCTACGATACGACCACCAAGTACTACGAAGCGCCATTCCAGATGAAGGCGAACGGCGGCATGTTCCTGATCGATGATTTTGGCCGCCAGCAGGTGCGGCCGCGCGACTTGCTCAACCGCTGGATCGTCCCACTCGAAAAGCGCGTCGACTATTTGACGCTCGTCACCGGGCGCAAGATCGACGTCCCCTTCGACGCCATGATCGTCTTCTCGACGAACCTGAACCCCGACGAGTTGGTGGACGAGGCCTTCCTCCGCCGCATCCGCTACAAGATCCACATCCCCGATCCGACCTGGGAGGAATTCCGCGAGATCTTCAAGCGCGCGGCGGAGAAAGCCGGCGTGCCGTACACGGACGATGCGCTCCGGTTTATCGTGAGCGAGTTTTACGTCAAGCCCAAGCGCAGGCCGCGCGCAGTGCATCCGCGCGATCTCATCGAGGAATTGGTTGATATCGCGCGGTTCCGCGGCGTCGCACCCACGCTATCGAACGAACTGATCACGCTCGCGTGTCAGGCGTACTTTTTGAAGGGGTAGGGGAGAGTCTAAAGTACTAGTGACTTTATCCTATTGCTGCTCCAGCCACATGATGCTAGGATTAGCGTGTAGGAGAGTCGATGAGGATCAGTATTGTGCACGCACATCGTACCACTCGCGATGTGCTGACAAAGGCGCTCGCCGTCAAACTGAATGCGGAGGTCGTCGGATTCTCCTGTTTGGAGAATTTGCTGGCTTCCTCTATGAGTTATGATGTCTTCGTCCTGTACAATATTTTCGGACGGACGAAGATGGACCGGTGGGAAGGGGTCAGGTGGATCAGAGCCCAAAAACCCGATGCCCTGGTTATTTCGATGATCCACCGGCGTTTCTTTGACCGAAAGCATTCGCCGCCCGGAGCCGATGCCGTCTTTATGTGCACGGGAGATCAGGTCGAAGGCGTGGCCAAATTGATTAGTGGAAATCACGGGGGAAAATCCCTCATGCTCGTCACCGATCAATCTGAGCTTGAACACGCCTGACCGCGGCATCGACATACGTAACGGACGGCAAAGACTCAATTCAACTCATCTCGTTTCCCTCTCAATAATCCTCCTCAGGATAGCGAGCGCGGTGGCGTACGTCGGATCCATGCCGAAATACGATGGATGCACAGCGCCGAGATTTTTCCCCTTGCTGTACGGCGTATCTGACGCATAGTGCAAAAAACCGATGTCGAAGTCGGTCTGATACAGCCGCACGATTTCGTTGACCGGATAGCGCTTGGGGTAGCTCATCTCATACAGCGCGGAGAGGTACGGCCCCGCTTCCATCTCGATATCGGTGTAACCCTCGCGGTAGAACAGCTCCATGAATTTGCGGTTCTGCAAGAACGTCCCTTTGACGCTGATGGCTTTTTGATTGTCCAGCACCGACCCGAAGACGAGGTACGGCGCGACATCGCGCGCGCTGAAACAGTTGTTGAAGAGGTACGTATTCTGCGAATGTTCGTCGTACACGACGTTCGGAATGATCACGTCGCCGATGCGACCGTTCAGCGTCGCCGCCTTGCCCATGAGATAAAAGCCCTTGATCTGCTCGACATTTTGTGAGACCTCGGAGAAGATCTGGTACGCCGCCAGCCCGAGCGGATAGTCGATGTTGAAGATGATCGCGTCGCTGCGCCGGAGTTTCTCCAGACCCTCGCGCGGCAGGCGCGGATCGAGCCGCTCTGGGATCAGGCGATTCAGTTCGATGATCTGCGCACCCACGTCGAGATAGCGATCGCTCGGAATAGGCGTCAGCCCCGCCTCTGCCTCGGCCGCGATTCTCGCCTGGGCCGCTGCCGCGTTTTCCGGATTGGAGCTGTACTTTTTCAGAATATAGTACAAAAAGTTCTCCTTGCTGCTGCGCGTCGCTTCGGACTGGATCGCCATGTACTCTTCCATCAGGTCGGCCTGACCCACGTCCTCGATATACTCGATCAACTCCTCCTCGCGCGTCCGCGCGTGCCCTGAGATCAGATTGGCGAGACTGTGCGTATTGCTCGACACGAAATAGACCGGGCGATGGGCGATGAGCGCGCCGGCTTGCCGCGCGACGTTGTCCCACCACCGCTGCGTCGCCTTGTCATAGTCCACCAGCGATCCGGCGAGGAGACGCAGCGCGAACTCTTTGCGCGTCGAGGCAATCGCCTGCAGGTTCGCGATGAAATCGTCGCCCCAGATGCTCTGCAGCGTGGCGAGGTCCGCCGCGTTGATCCGCAGGTCGCGTGCCAACGCGGCATGTTCCCCCTCCGTGAGCGGCGTGCCGCGTTCGGCGTACTCCGGCAACCGCGCGGCGGCTCCGCTTTGGGTCAGCGCGTCGTGCATCTTGTTCCACTCGATCTCGTACGCGGTGAGCATCGGGATCAAATCGTCAATGTCCGACGCGCTGGCGATGAACGCGGCGAGCACTTCGTTCCCATCGAAGAAAAGTCTGCGCCGGCGCCCAGCCGCGCTGACCTCTTGCCACTTCTCCACGCCCACAAAGCCCGCCTTCTCGAACACCTCGTCGGACTGCCCGAGCAAGACCAGGCGCACCTGCCGGATGCAAGTAGGGAGTCGCAGGGTGCAGTAGACGAACGCCGCCATGTCCGGAAACTCTTCGCGCGCGTACAGGTGCAGCGACGAATTGATCTGCATGTGCGTTTCGACCATCGACTTGATTTGAATCTCGCCGCTCGAACGGAGCAGCGAGTAGTAC
>Ga0208047_1000849_pt1 | contig 11412 bp, 11 predicted proteins | sample Kivu_220m_FD_184162 | JGI IMG/M metagenome (GOLD analysis project Ga0208047, IMG submission 184162) | Freshwater microbial communities from Lake Kivu, Western Province, Rwanda to study Microbial Dark Matter (Phase II) - Kivu_220m (SPAdes)... | ecosystem: Environmental > Aquatic > Freshwater >...
GGCTCACGCCTTGGAACCCGGCGACAATCGGGATCTTGCTTCCGCGCAGGGCGCGGCGCAGCCGGTCACCGCGGATCTCTTCGATACGGGCGTCGGAGTGGAACCGGTCGGTGATGATCCCAACCTGGGAACCGGTGAACGAAACCGCCTCCAGCCCTTCGCTGAAGATGGCAAGCGATACCAGCGCCATCGCTTCCCGCTCGCCTGCAGTCAGCAGCATGTCGAGTTCGCGACGCTGTGGGCTGGGTGTGATCTCGTGCGCCAGTTTCGTCAGGACGTCGGTGGTGCTGCCCATCGCCGAGACAACGACCACGACCCGGTCTCCGGCCGCGCGCGTCGCCACCACTCGGCGTGCGACCCGGCGGATTCGTTCGATGTCCGCAATCGAGCTCCCGCCGTACTTCTGGACGACTAGCGCCATCTGCAAACGGTGTGCCGTATGGCAGGAGCCACTTCGGCCAGCGATGAATGATGTACGATGTGCGAAACCGGAGTTCTCAGATGTCGTTGAGCCATCTGCCGATTCGGCGGGCGGCTTCCTTCAGTTGCTTCGTCGGCGCGACCAGCGCGAATCGGACAAACCCTTCGCCATACTGGCCGAACCCGGTTCCGGGAGCGCACATCACCCGGCAGTGCGAGAGCAGCTTTCGGCTGAAGTTGAGCGACACCGACTCACCGACCGGCGCGGTCTCGTGGCCGACCGGCACGCGGGTCCAGACATAAAAGGTAGCTTCGGGGAGATTCACATCCCAGCCATGCCTGACCAGCTCGCCGACGAAGACGTTTCGACGCTTCTTGTACATCGAGCGGATGGCGGTTGCCAGCCCGGCGCCGGATTGAAGGGCGAAAGTCGCTGCGTCCTGGATGGCGCCGAACGGACCGGAATCGGTGTTCTGCTTGATTCTGAGCAGCGCCTTCATCAGGCGGGCGTTTCCGACCGCAATACCGATGCGCCAGCCGGCCATGTTGAACGTCTTGGAAAGCGAATGGAACTCGATGCAGCGTTCCTTGGCGCCGGGCACTTCGAGTATGCTCGGCGGTTTCACCTTACCGAAATAGAGCTCGGAGTAGACGTTGTCGTTGACCACGAAGAAACCGTACCGCTGAGCCAAGGCAACGACCGCACGATAGAAGTTGAATGTGGCGATGGCTGCAGTCGGGTTGCCCGGGAAGTTGAGGCACAGCAGCTTGATGCGCGGGGCGATACGAGAAAGCCAGTCCATGTCGACGAGGAAGTCATTCTTCTCCTCGAGTGGAACCGGAATCGGTGTGGCGCCGGCCAGCCGTGACTGATTCATGTACACAGGGTATCCAGGGTCGGAAACCGCAACGGTATCACCCGGCCCGCAGGTTCCCCATATCAGGTGCGCGACACCTTCCTTCGAACCGAGCAGCATTGAGACCTCGGTTTCCGGGTCGAGCTCAACGTGGAAGCGGCGGCGATACCACGAAGCCACGGCGGCGCGCGCTGCGAGCTTGCCGGGGTAACTTGGATAGCGGTGGTTCTCGGCATTCTTGAGCGCCTTGGTAAGCGCGGCCGTTATCGGCTTGGGCGCGGGTTGGTCCGGGCTGCCTTCGCCAAGGTCAATCAGGTCGCGGCCCGCGCGGGACTTGAGGTCGTCCAGTTCTTGAAAAAGGTAGGGCGGAATCCAGCCAAGTCTGGCCGCGGACGGCTCGCGCATCTGCACTATTATCCGGCAAAACCTACGATTTGTCAAGCTCTTGGCGAATCATATCCCTATTATTCGGCCCCGCCGTGTCAAGCGGCGGGTCCGGTTCGATTTGTCCGACTTGTCAGACACACCTCGCCCGCCATGCTGCCCTGCCTATTGACAGTCTCCAACCCGGGGGTAGAATTCTACCGGAGGCGGTTATGACCAAATACCTGGTCTGCCTGTTCTTTGCGGCAGCGCTCGCGGCTGCCAATCCTGTCATCCTGACCTACCTGAGCGAGGTCAGTACTGACTCGCTTCATCAGTTCGTTGAATTCCATTGCGGACCGTTCGGCCAGCCGGCTGACATGAATGGCTGGCAGCTTGTCACGTCCACATCGGCTTGCACACTTACGTGCGAATTGCAGTGGAATGAGTTTCTCGCCGTGGACTCCGAGGCCCTGGCGCTCGGGGACATTGGCCATGGTACTCTGCGGCTGAATCCGTCGGGAGACAGCCTGTTCCTGGTCAACGAAGCCGGTGATGAGAAAGACTGTGTCTACTATCCAAGATACGCTCCGCTGCCGCCGGCCACCGGCAGCATCGCTTTCTGGAACTACGACTGCCATGCGGGCCAATCCATGAACTGGTACATCGATTCAACCCCCACACCCGGCTCGGACAATGACGACTACAGCTCGATTGCCGGAACGGTCACAGGCGCCGGTGGAATCACTCTAGCTGATGCCGGCGTCTACGCGGAAGGCACAGGGGGATTCGGCTGCTTCTATCAACAGACCGGCTACACCATCAGCGGTCTTGGGGCGGGGACCTACGCGATGCACGCATGGGGTCACTACAACGGCCAATACTATGAAGGAGTCTACCCGGAGTCCGTAACCGTGGGATATTCGCAGGAAGTCGTCGGAATCGACTTCGCCATTCCCCCGGCAGGCGTGGCCGAAACGCAGTCTGCGCCGGTGCTACCGCTGATGCGGGTCTCGGGTCGTACCCTGTTGCTGTCCAGCGACGGAACAGCGCCGGTGGACGTGCAACTCTACAACCAGGTCGGCTCCCGAGTGGGCGAGTATGACCTCGGCCCATTCAGCGGCGAAAAGAGGTTCGAGCTTCCGACCACGTTAGCGCCCGGCATCTACTTCGCCACGGCGCAGAAGGGAACCTACAGAAGCACAGCCAAAGTCGTCCTTTGGTAGGGAGGCGCATCATGGCTAGAGTCGCAGTTCTCTCAATGGTCTTTGTTGCCGTTGTGTCGGCCAATCCAACGATCCCAGTGTTCTTCAGCGAGATACAGACAGCGCCTGACTCACTTGAGAGGATCGAGTTTCACGTGTATGCCGGATGGGGAGGGGAGCTTGACCTCTCTGGTGCCAAGATCGTCACAATGGCCGGCATCGCGGTCGTCGACTCGGGAACGATGCTTGATAGCGCCAACTATGTGGTGATCGATGGGACCAATACTTCGGGCACCTTCGCCCTGTGTGATGATTCCGACTACGTCAGGCTGTACGTTCCAGACGTGTTTGTAGATACCCTTCGGCTCCGCTACCCGGCCAATCCACACTGGAGCCACAGCGGTTCCTGGGCGCCACCATCTGGCGCATCGGCAGCGTTGTATGCCTGGAGTGAGTACCTTCCGTCCGACGAAATGAAGGATTTCTACACCTGGTACGTTGACCAGACTCCGACGTTTGGCATGAGAAACGACGACTGCGCGGGTGGCGTTTCGGGCTACGTGTACGACCGGGACTCCGCGCTCAACGGCGCCACAGTGCGGATTGCGTCCGCCTTTGGCACGTCGCTAATGGAATCCGGTGACGCATGGTGGAGAGGAGGGCCCGGCGATTTCGATCAAGTTCCGACTGGACCGGGCAGGTTTGAGGTGACCGTCGAGTACACCGGGTATCTGCCGTATACGTATCCTGAGACGATAGCACTGGCGCCCAACGAGGGGCGAGAGGTCAGCGTCTACCTCCAGCGTCCCGTCGCGACCGAAGAACCAGAAGAGAACGCGATCAACTGCGAGCTGCACCAACGCGGTCGTTCACTGTTTTTGGATGCGGACCGGCCGGGAACGGCGCTCGTGAGCGTCTACGACCATCTCGGCCGGGTTAGAGCGACGAAGAGGGTCGTACTAGTCGCGGGCAAGAACGAGTTGGCGCTGCCAAGCCTAGGTAGCGGCGTCTACTTCGCCGGTTGCCGGCTGGGAGAGAGAACGCTCAAGACGAAGTTCGTGCTTTACTGACCGTACTTCCTCATTCGCTATTCGAACTCAGGACCTGTCAGTTGGCGCTGCTAGCGCCAAGTGACGGTCACGTCTCTGTCCGGGTAGAACTTCCTGCGGGTGAAGAAGTAGGTAACCGCGCTGTCTGACCGGACGACGCTGTCCGTTTTGAACGTCAGCTTCACGTCCTTGAAACTCACGGGCACGGTGATACGGAATCGAGCGATGTCTATCGGCCGTTTCCACTTGCGCGTGGTGGTGACGATGTAGGTCGCGGAGTTCGTCCTAAGCGGCTGGCGGTAGTACGCGAAGAAAGAGTCTTCGGCTTCTGGCCGGAACCGCATCCGGAATGCGACGCCCGAATCCTGCTTGACGTAAGTGCGAGGTTCGAGCGCCGAGTGCCGAAGTTCGGAATCCGGCGCCGGAACGCTTGGCGGTCGGCGGTCGGCGGTTGGAGTTCTGAGTTCTATGGATTCCGGGTACAGGTGAGTTGAGTCGAGGGGGAAAGGGTAGGCTACCGATGCCACGAGCGGTTCCTTGGCCACGCACAGGAAGTGATACATCCCGCGCACCTCAAGCGTCCCGGGCTTCACGTCCATCGCTATCTCCTCCCTCGCGAAGTGCACCGGCGACTCCGGCACGGGCTTGCGGCAGGCTGCCATAACCAGGAATCCGCAAAGCAGGCAGAGCCATGAGCGAACCATGCAGGGAATATCCCCAAGTTGCCGCCTTTGTCAACTGGCGCAGCGTCGGACCACGGCAGGATTGGCGGTCTTGATTTCAGGCCTCTTTTGGCTACAGTGTAACCCGTGAGTCCAGAAGAACAGCCCTCCTCGCCAGCGGAAAAACACCGGCCGCAGCGCCGCCGCCGGCCGCGTGGTCGTGGCCCGCGCAGTCACGTGGCACCGCCGAAGAACCCGGAAACGGTCAGCTTCCTTTGCGACGTGATGTTCGGCAAGCTGGCGCGGGAGTTGCGCCTGCTTGGCTACGACGTCGAGTACGATCGTAACCTGGGTGGGATGCCGGCCTACCGCGTCGCGCGGCAGACCGGCCGAATACTGCTCACCCGCACAAACAAGTTGAAGGGACTGCCGGGCACGATCTACGTGCCGGGGCAGCTTGCACCGGAGCAGGTCGCGCAGGTTAAGGCCGAGGTCGAAGCGGGCCTGAAACCTGCCGTCCCGGTCGAGGAACCCGCAGCGCCGGCGTCGGAGAAACCGGGCGCGCCCCAGCCGCAACTGGAGCGTGCCCCGGCTCCTGCCCGCCCGGTTTCGCCGCCGGCGGAGAAGATCGCGGCCTACGGGCGTTGCCTGCAGTGCAATGTGCCGCTCGAGAAGCTGACCCGCGAGCAAGCCCGTCCTTTGGTGCCGTTCTTCATCTACCAGATTCACCACGATTTCCGAGGTTGTCCCAAGTGCCGCAAAGTATACTGGCCGGGCAACCACGTTGAGCAGATGTCGCAGCGGGCCGGGCCGCCGCCGCGAGCACGCAGATCGTTCCGACGCGGGCCCCGCAGACAACAGAACACGGACTAGGGTCCGCTTTTTCACGGAGGTAATCGGATGGCGGTTGTACTAGACGGCAAGAGCTTGAAAATCGAAGACATGGTTCGCGTGGCGCGACGGCGCGAGAAAGTCGATCTGTCCGAGGCGGCCAAGAAGCGCATCAACCACTGCCGCGGGTTCATCGAGGAGAAGGTCAAGGAACGGGCGGTGATGTACGGCATCACGACCGGGATCGGCGAGCTGTCCGAGACCATCCTGACGCCGGAGCAGACCGAGCAGTTCCAGCGTTACATCGTCTACTCGCACTCGGCCGGTTGCGGCGTGCCGTTGCCCGAAGAGACGGTACGGGCCGCCATTTGCTCGCGCATCAACGTACTCTCCAACGGCCATTCCGGCATCCGCCTGAAGGTCGTGGAGTGCATGGTCGACATGCTCAACAAAGGCGTAACGCCGGTCGTGTTCGACAAGGGCTCGGTCGGCGCGTGCGGCGACCTGTCGCCGATGAGCCAGATGGCGCTGGTGCTCCTGGGCGAGGGCGAAGCATTCTACCAGGGCAAGCGGATGAGCGGGGCCGAGGCGATGAAAGCGGCGGGCGTGGAGCCGATTCAATTCGAGGCGCGCGACGGCCTTGCCTGCATCAACGGCTCGAACATGACCGCGGGCTGGGGCGCGCTTCACCTCAACGACGCGGATCACTACTACAAGGTATCGGAGATTGCCGCGGCTCTCACGCTCGAGGTGGTCAACGCCAACATGGTGGCCTTCGACGAACGGATTCACAAGGTGCGCGGTTACCCTGGTGCAGTGACCTGTGCTGAGAATATCCGGCACCTGACCGCGGATTCGGAAATGCTGAAGCAGCCGGGCAAGAAGGTGCAGGACGCGTATTCGCTGCGTTCGACCCCACAGGTCGTCGGCAGCGCCAAGGACGCGCTGAAGTGGGCGCGCTACATGTTCGAGGTCGAACTGAACGGCGTTGGTGACAACCCGCTCTTCTTCCCGGACGAGAAGGCCTACCTGACCGGTGCCAACTTCCAAGGCACGCCGCTCGGGCTCGCGCTCGACCTGACCGGCGAGTGCGTCACGATGATTGCTGTGCTTTCGGAGCGCCGGACCAACCGGCTGCTCAACCGGAACCTCTCCTGCGGCCTGCCTGCGTTCTTGACCAAGGGCGCAGGGATGTTCTCCGGCCTGATGCTTACCCAGTACACGCAGGGCATGCTCATCTGCGAGGACCGCATCCTGTCCGCACCGGCGTCAACGGGCTCGATTCCGGCCGCGGCCGACCAGGAGGACTTCGTGTCGATGGCGTTCACCGGCGCGCTGAAGACGAGGCAGATTCTCGACAATGCCTGGTACGTGGTCGCGATCGAACTGATGGCGGGCGCGCAGGCGGTCGAGTTCCGGAAGCCCTTGAAGGCCGGCAAGGGCACGCAGGTCGCCTACGACTTCGTGCGCAAGCACGTGAAGATGATGGTCGAAGACCGGCCGGTGCAGGACGACATCAATAACCTGACTGCGGCCGTGAAGTCGGGCGAGCTGCTCGACGCGGTCGAGCACGCGGTCGGTAAGCTGAACTGAGGATAGTTAGAAGTTAGCAGTTAGGAGTCAGATGCAGGGCGGTCACCGACTCCTAACTGCTACCTGCTAACTGCTAACTGGCCTGACCATGCTCATCAAGCGACTCAAGGACTGTAGAGAGATAACCGCCGGCGACCGGACCCGGCTGCGCGAGTTGCTGCACCCGGCTCGTGATGTAGCCGAGGTCCGGTACTCGCTCGCGGTTGCGTGGCTGGGGTTGGCGAAGCAATCGCGGCCGCACCGACTGAGGACGGCCGAGGTCTACTACCTCGTCCGGGGAACCGGCGTAATGCACATCGGTGAGGAGTCGGCCGAGGTCATAGCCGGTGATGCCGTCTACATTCCGCCCGGTTCAGTGCAGTGGCTTGAGAATACCGGCCAAGTCGAAATCGAGTTCATCTGCCTCGTTGACCCGGCCTGGTGCCCGGAAGACGAACAAGCCCTCTAATACAAATACCGGGCCCGGCTTGCCAGGCCCGGTCTGAGGTTCTCTCAGGTTCACCAGTTGACCCGTCGAACAGATGATTATCCGTCCGTACGCACTTCGGGTCAAGCTCGGTTTCGCCTGAGCAGGAACTGGGTCGGCCAAGAGGAAGCAGGGCCTGCTGGCCCTGCTTCCTGGTTTCGACAATGGAACTAGTGTGAGACTACGAGGCGGCCGGTTTGTGAACCGGTTCCGGTCTCGACTCGGAGGAGGTAGACGCCGGCCGGCGCAGTCTCGCAGTTCCAGGCGGTGCTGTGTGCCCCGGCAGCGAACGTGCCCTGCGTAAGAACCGCGACTTCGCGGCCGGCAACGTCCAGGACCGATACGCGAGCCGGGCCGGCTTCAGGCAGGCTGTAGTTGATGGTTGCCCGGTCAAACGCCGGGCTTGGCCGGGCGTCAACGACTACCGCTTTCTTCGCGACCGGGTTGTACTCCTCCATCCCGACCTGACTCCAGGCGTCGAAGTAGAGGTCGGTGGGTCCGACCCCGGCATAGAGCACGGACGAGTACAATGAGCTGGTGCCGACGTTCTTCCACCCGGCCTGTGGAGCGAAGTTGCCGGTGTGCTTGTTGTCGTTTACCTTCTCTGGCGTGGTCCAGTTGGTGTCGCCGGAGCACCAGGTGAACATCAGCGATTCGGACGGGACGACCGCGTAGCATACCGTGGGATCCCCGCTGCTCCAATGGCAGGCGATGCTCGGCATCTTCTCGTTGTTGTCGGTATCACCGTGACCGATGCCATCGTCGCCGCCATACGTCCAGTCTTCACCGTTGTTGGTGCTGGTGTACGTGAACACGCCCAGACCGCTACCGTTGTGAGCCTCCATGTCGCGCATGTGGACGAGCCAGACGGTGCCGGATGAACCGTGCCTCGCGCCGACGACCGGGTCGTACACCGGTGTTATCGGCGTGCCGATCTGGGTTGAACCCAGCCACGTCTCGCCACGGTTCGTGCTGTGCTTCAGGCGGAACGACACCGAGTCGACGCTCGATTGCCTCCAATCGCGGCAGACCGCGTATACGTGGCCGCCGTTGCCGTAGCAGATGTCAGGTTTGGGCGGCGTCTGGGTGTTGACTATGTACACGCCGGTTGAGTCCCAGGTCTTGCCGTAGTCGGTGGATCGTTTCCCGTACATGCTGTAGTTGTCGTTCCGCTGCTCGTAGACAACGTAGAGGTAGTACGAGTCCTCGATGTCGCGACACGCGGCGAAGTTCGTGACCGTGTCGGAATCTACCTTGACACTGAATACGTCGGCCGAGGTGCCGGCCAGATTCCACCGGCCGACGTAGATGTCGCCGTTGCCCGCCGAACTCTTGAAGAAGAAGAACACGAAGCTCGAATCGCCTTCGGCCACGACGAGCTCGAGGGAGGTCAAAACGTTGCCCGCGTGGTTGACACCGTTCCACCAGGCCCAGGTGTTGCCGCCGTCGGTGGAGCGGTAGACGTGGGTGGTATCGCCGTTGGGGACGACAAAGGCCGCGAAAAGTATGCCTTCCTTGGTCTGGTCATAGGCGATCATCCGTTCCGCGCCGAGGGGAGAAGGACTCCGCAGGCTGCCGGTATATACGGTAGCGTCCGGTCCCCAGAGCGGCGTGGGTTCCGCCGGCACTCCGCCATCCGTTACTTCCGTGACGTGGGGCGGCTCACCCGGAGTTGGCGCAGGCGCAGGCGGCCGTTGATATCCGCCCGGAATGTCGCCGGCAACCCGTACTGCCCGGGTCGGAGCGGCGTCCTCGGAGGAACGGACAACGGCCGGCCGCGCTGCCGCGGCCCGTGTCTGGGCCGGTGCGTTCGCGTCGGGGACGGCCCACGCCGTGACGCAGAGGAACAACGCCGCTACTATGACGATCATCTTGTACTTCACAGCATCTCCTTTGGATTGTCTTCTTGGATACGGTCTTTTCCCTTATCTTGCGGGTTTGCACAAAGCTGCTCTTCTGGTTGCTGACAGGTCCTCACTCGTGTTGATTGTACAGAAGGCAGCACATATGTCAAGGCGGTTTGGCATGACTTCTCACTTGACTTCGTCGGCGCGGCTGGCTACAGTGATACGCAGGAAGCGAGCATGAACCCGCTGCTTGAACGCATAACCGTCGACCCCGACGTCTTCTTCGGCAAGCCCCACATCCGGGGCCAGCGCGTCTGGGTGTCGACGATTCTGGACAAGCTCGCCGGCGGCATGAGCATTCCCGAAATCCTGAAGGACTACCCGACCATCGAAGAGCTCGACGTCCGTGCCGCCATCGCCTACGGCGCCGAGATGTGCCGGGACCGCCACGTGTTCTTCGGTGACGTCCTTCGCTCCGGTTCGCAGTCCCGCCGACGGCGCCCGCCGCCCGGCACAAAGCGCGACACGACCGAGTACTGACGCGCTGCTGTAAGCAGCGCGGACGCTCCTCGACCCCGAACCTGCAGCGGCCTGCCTCGCTGGTCGCATCTCTTCTATCCGGGACTCAAACTCGGCCTCTTTGGACGAACTGCGGGCCGACCCGCACCGGTGCTGCAGCCGTTGACCGCAGCCCGGTCTGTCGCTTCAACTGCCCCGGTCGAGCAGTTCTTTCACACGGGCCAGCAGTTCGGGCCGCTGGACCGGCTTGGCCATGAAGGCATCGGCCCCGGCTTCCTGCGTGGCCCGGCGGTACTCGTCCTCGGCGTGGGCGGTCACGACCAGTATCGGCGCCTTGTAGTCGTAGTCCCGGCGCAACCGGGTAATCAACTGGACGCCGTCCAGCCCGGGCACGAAGATATCACACACTACCAGGTCCGGCGGGTCGTTCGCCACGATTTCCAGCGCGGCCGCACCGGTCTCGACCGCGGTCACGCGATACCCGGCCGGCTCCAGCGTCGTGCGCAGCAGCCGCTGGGCTACCGGTTCGTCCTCGTACACCAGCACGTGCTTCGGTGTCACTCGGGCGCGCGCACGGGCGGCGGCTATCTCCTTCTCAACGGTGGAGAGAAGCGCCTGGCGGTCGATCGGCTTCGGCAGATACGCATTTGCCCCGGTCGCCAGCGCCGTCTTTGCCATATCCAGCCCGGAGACGACGACGATCGGCGCCTTGAACTTCCTCCGCCGCAGCCGGCGGATGAACTCGAACCCGTCCATGCCCGGCATGGCGAGGTCGCACACAACCAGATCGGGTTTCCGGGCAAAGCACTCCTCGATTGCCAGCCTGCCCTCGACAACCGGTATCACCTGGTATCCGGCTGCGGTCAGTTGCTTCGACAACAGGTTCAGTTCGGTCAGGTCGTCTTCCAGAATCAGAATGGTCTCATTTGCCATCGGTATGCCTCCTTTCACCGAATCGGACGGACAAAACCGTCCGCCCGCTGATAGAACGGCAGCCTGCGCGCCTGCAGTTCGCCGTCCAGCCGGACGACAAGCCCGGTGCAGCGTGTGCTGCCGACTTCGGTTTCCTTCCTGAGCAGTTCAGCCATTGTGTCCTCCAAGGACAGAGCATTATACAGCGGCGCCGGCCCGCAAGTCAAGTCACCGTAAAGACGGGAACCGGACACCTCGTCACCAGGGACCAGCTTGTCACGGATCGACGCAGCCGGAAGCTGCGGCTGGAAGCGGAACCGGGGCCTAGGTCGGGTCCGGGGCCGGGTGACGGAGCTTCACGCAGCGCGCCAGCGCCCAGGAGTACCAGTCACAGACGTCGCCGACGCAGCGGCCACTTGACTGGCACAGCGGCTTGAGCAGTCCCGGGTCGATGCCGATCTTCACCAGTTCCGCAATCCGGTCGAGGCTGAGCCGGGTCGCGGGCACGTCGGCCTGGGTCAGGCTGCCGTTCAAGAGCATCTGGCCCTGGCGGTGGTAGAACCACCGCTCGGCGCCGGGTGCGTAGCCTTCGGCGAGCAGTCGTTCGTCGTCGGGGGCGAGCTCGACCCCGGCGGCCTCCCGTTCGGCCAGGCGGACGAGCTTCGCCGCCTCGCACAGATCCACGCCG
>Ga0208047_1000852_pt1 | contig 11397 bp, 10 predicted proteins | sample Kivu_220m_FD_184162 | JGI IMG/M metagenome (GOLD analysis project Ga0208047, IMG submission 184162) | Freshwater microbial communities from Lake Kivu, Western Province, Rwanda to study Microbial Dark Matter (Phase II) - Kivu_220m (SPAdes)... | ecosystem: Environmental > Aquatic > Freshwater >...
GGACTTCGAGACGAGGAGTACCTGAAGCTGAAGGTGCTGACGTCAACTCTGCCACGACTCTGAGTAGACTGTGAAAAGACCTCAAATCACCCACACAAAGACGCGAAGACCCGGAAAAGGTATCACGAAGTTGTTCCCACATCGATAGTACCAGGAGAGCGAACACGGGAAGCTGAAGCTGTCAGGGCTCTCCAGAGTCATGAGGATGTCGTAGGCTGTGTCGGGCCTGGCGGAGTCGGGTGCGATAGTAATACAGACCACATCGGTCAGACCATCTTCGTCGATGTCGCCGGCAGCGAAGGGAATGGCATTGCCCGTTGTGATGCCCGGGGGCCTCGGATACTCACCGGTGTCGGCGAAGACAAGAGAGAACCGGTTCCAGCCCTGATGCTCCCAGACTTCGTTTCGCATCGGGTCGTAATGATGAATCGTGCCCGTCTGGAACATCATCTCAGCCATTGAGTCGTGGTCGCTGTCGCACAGCACGACCAGGCCCTGAGCGCTGGCATCCGGACCGGATGGAATCAGCACGACCCGCTTCATGCTCGTGGCCGCGAAAGCGCTCACGCAGCCGGCCATGACTAGTATGAAACGACACACCATAGAGAAGGGCGGGGAGGCGGATTCCGCCTCCCCGCCTTATCTATTCTACCTGACCAGCGTCAGGCGTCCAGTCGAGACTTTGCCGCCGGCAGAGAGGCGGATGAAGTACACGCCGGCGGGGACGACGCGACCGCGGCCACCAGTGCCGTCCCAACGTGCGACATGCCTGCCCGCAGGGCGCGGGCCGGATTCCAGCCGCCGCACCAATCGGCCTGAGACATCGTGCACGCTCAGCGCAACAGGTCCGGCATGTTCAAGTTCGTAGTCTATCGCTGTCACCCCCGCAAACGGATTGGGCGTGCAGCTCCGCAAGCGAGTGACGAACATGCCGGTCACATCCGTGCTCTGGGCGCCCTCGTCCTCACGCGTCCTGTCTTCAATCTGGAAGAGCTTGAGCTCGGCCAGCGACGCGAAGTCGCCGGTTACTCGCGCCATCTCCAGGACTATCCGCGCGTCATGCTTGTACAGCCGCCTCGGCACCTTCAACCACAGGGTCTCCGGCACGCCCGGCTGCGACTTCACCAACGACCAATCACCGGAGTCGCACCGCACCGCGGCACTCCATGTCTCTCTGCCTTCGTGGTAGATGATGGCGCGCAGCTTGTAGATTCGGCGTGGGTCCAGGTAGGGCAGCCGGTATTTCAGAACAGTGCCGCTAGTATCCGAGTCCCAAGCCGCGAGCTTCGCGTAGCCGCCCCGGGACAGACAATAGGGCGACTGCTCGGGCTGCCCCAGCCTGACTGCGTAATACAAAGCCGGCTCGTAGTTGACCGAGGTCACCAGCCGGTCGGACTGGAGCGAATGTGACTTGGCTGTAGTTGGAAACGCACTGCCCGCGTTGGCACAAATAAACATAAGCAACGAGAACAGCATGCAGGCAGTGCCTCGCGCACTGCCACTGTATTGCGGACGCGAACGGCCCAGTGCTTACCTCCTCTGTTCTCTGTTTCGGCCGGCCGGTCCCATGCTGAAGCGGGGTCTGGAAGACCGACGCGGAGAGCCAAGGCTCTGCCGCTTCCGCCACCCCTATTGTACGAATTGTAGCCTTAGGTCCTTCAGTGTCAAGGAGACTTCGGTGTGACAGATCGGTGTGACAGAATCGCAGCGGTTTGACAACCGAGCCCGCCGTCTACGGGCGGTCGGGCGAAGCCACAAGTGACCAGGCGATGCGGCGAGGATGCCATTTCGCACCTCGGAATCTCCCAGACCGGCCGTGTCCTCGCCGCTTTGTCCTTCGGACTTTCGTGTGTATACTTGGCCATGCTCAAGACCGGCTCCAAGCCCCTGATTCTCCTGACCAACGACGACGGCATCGAGGCCCCGGGTTTGAAGGACCTTCACGACGGCCTCAAAGGACTCGGCCGCACCTGGGTCGTCGCGCCGGCCGTGAACCAGTCCGCCTCCAGCCACTCGTTCAGCCTGCGCAAGCCTATCAAGGTATGGCGGCTGCGGCCGCGATGGCTGGCGGTCCACGGGACGCCGACCGACTGCCTGCTCATATCGCACCACGGTGTCCTCAAACGCAAGATTGACCTCGTCTTCTCCGGGATCAACGACAGCCCCAATCTCGGCGACGACGTCCTCTACTCCGGCACCGTCGCCGCCGCAATCGAAGGCACGATGCTCGGTATGCCTTCAGTGGCAATCTCCTATCTTCAGGCCGGTGAGAATCGGGCAACCGCTGTCCGGTTCCTGCGTTCACTCGTACCGCTGCTGCTCGACGGCCTCCTGCCGAAGAAGACACTCCTGAACATCAACATCCCGGCCGGAGAGGTCCGTGGTATCCGGGTCACGCGTCTCGGCCACCGTATCTACCGCGACATGGCGATAAAGGGCACGCTGCCCGACGGCGGCATTTCCTGGACGATCGACGGCGAAATGGCCTTCGAGGGTACGGAAGGTACCGATTTCGAAGCAACCTACTCCGGGTATATCTCGGTCACCCCGCTCCATCTCGACATGACCCACCACTCCGCAATCGAGCGGCTCCAGAAGGCACTCGGCCAACTGGCCCTGCTTTGACACAGGGACTGCTGCTTCTATAATTCCGCAGGAGACATGATGACACGAACTGAAGCCTACGACCTCGTGACGTCGATGGTCACGAACAAGAATCTCCTCAAGCACATGCTTGCGACCGAGGCTTGCCTGCGCGGGCTCGCCCGCAAGCTCGGGGAGGACGAAGAGAAATGGGGACTTGCCGGCCTGCTCCACGACGTCGACTATGACCAGACCAAGGACGACACCTCAAAGCACGGACACATCGGCGCGGAGATCCTCACGCAGAAGGGCGTGGAGCCGGAAATCATCCAGGCCGTGCTAGCCCACGTCTGCGCCGTGCCCATCCAGTCGAAGCTCGACCGGGCGCTCTACGCGGCGGACCCGATTACCGGTCTGATTGTTGCCGCCGTGCTCATGCATCCGACCAGGAAGCTTGCTAACGTGGACGCGGAGTTCATCCTCCGCCGGTATAAAGAGAAGAAGTTCGCGGCCGGGGCCAACCGCGAGCAGATTGCCACCTGCTCCGAACTCGGGCTCTCCCTTGAGGAATTCACCTCCATCTGCGTCGCATCCATGCAGGGTGTCGCGCCCGACCTTGGCCTCTAGATGCAACCGCCGATGAACGCAGATAGACGCAGATTCAGTTCTGGACCAAAGATGCCCGTCGGCGCTCATCGGCGCGGATCGGCGGCCGTCCTCCGGACCATCTGATGTACTTCCAGGACATCATCTGTCGTCTGCAGACCTACTGGGCCGAGCGCGGCTGCGCCGTCCTCTCACCCTACAACTCCGAAGTCGGCGCGGGCACGTTCAACCCGGCAACCTTCATCCGCGTGCTCGACTCCAGGCCCTGGAACGTAGTCTACACTGAACCATCCAAGCGACCGCGCGACGGCCGCTACGCCCAGAACCCGCTCCGGGTCCAGCAGTTCTGGCAACTGCAGGCAGTGCTCAAGCCCGCGCCGGCCGACATCCAGGACTTGTACCTCAAGAGCCTTGAGGCCATCGGCATCGACCTCGCGAAGAACGACATCCGGTTCACCGAGGATGACTGGGAATCACCGACCCTTGGCGCATGGGGCCTCGGCTGGCAGGTCGAGCTGAACGGCATCGAGATCAGCCAGTTCACCTACTTCCAGCAGTGCGGCTCGATTGACCTCAAGGTCATCCCGGTCGAGCTCACCTACGGGCTCGAGCGCATCGCCATGTTCGTCCAGAACGTTGACTCCGTCTTCGACGTCAAGTGGAACGACAACCTGACCTGGGGCGACGTCTACCGCCAGAACGAAGAGGAGTTCTCCAGGTTCAACTTCGAAGAGGCTGACGTGACGCTCTACCGGGAGATGTTCGACAAGTTCGAGGCCGAGGCCCAGCGGCTGCTGAAGCTGGGGCTGGTCTACCCCGGCTATGACCATGTTGTTAAGTGCTCGCACTTCTTCAACCTGCTCGAAGCCCGCGGCGCCATCAGCGTTTCCGAGCGGCAGAACTACATCGCTCGGGTCCGTCGCCTTGCCCGCCTGACCGCCACCACCTACCTGGCCAAAGTCGAGCCCGAGCCGAAACCGTCCTGACCGTCGGACCCGCCCCAGGCCGGACCGGGTATCGACAGATTCCGCAGATTTCACAGTCATGACAAGCGTCAAGTACGCGAAGACCGAATTCGGGCATGCGGCCTACCGCCTCTCACTGGATGTCCATTGGGATTCGGGAATCGGCTCTTGGTTACTCGCGTCATTGGCCGCGCGTGACTCCTGACTGCTCTCTGTCAGTTCGCGGCCCGCGGCCGAGCATCGTCCCGAACGACGTAGAATCGGGAATCGCCGGCTGCGGGGTCAGGTCAGGCGGGAAGGACATGACGTGCCCGTTACTGGGTGCCGGCAGATGCTACGGCTGCTGCCTGATTCTGCGGCAGTCAACTCATGTGCCTGCAGCAAAGACAGCAGCGCGACCCGAAGCGGCAAACTCCTCAAACATCGACGGTTGCCGGACACATGCATGCCAGGACTATCTGGCATGGCACGTGCAGAAGGTGCGGTATGAATCGGCTACGACGGGAGTTGGTGACGTCTTCCAAGCTGCTGCGACGAAAGGGATTCACCGCCGCAGGACGATGGGAAGGGACGACGGAATTCTGGCAAAGTGACTACAACGGCGAGCCCGCCGAGGAGTGGAATCTGTCTTCACACTCGCCCGGCCAGGAACCTTGGTATCTGGGGTTTGAAGAACTGGCTCGCTTGCAGCGTGAAGCAGGAGATGCTGATGGTCTAGATGATGAGCTGACCTCGTAGAATACTGCGACGAGGTCAACTCGCCGCCGCGGCTGATTCAGCCCGGCACCAAATCTGGCCGGCTCCAAGGGGGTTAGGTTGCCAATCGCCCGGTGCTCTGCAACGATGGGAACAAGAGTCCGGCAGACGAACCCGAACGGTTCGAACGATGAGACGCCCCGCAGGGGACGTCTCTCTTTTTCTGTCGCAGGTGCTGCCGCAAACTGCCGGCAGCGGACCTGCGCGCGTCAGAAGCCGCCGGTTGCTTGACCCGGCCGGCCCAAGAGCGAGAAGCGTCGCTCTCTACGACCAGACAGGCAGGCCGAGGTCAACTAGACGTACCGCGACTCCGGATTGCTCAGGGGGACACCGTCTCCACGTGGAGGTGGACAGCTGTGTCTGCGGACGCGTTGTACTGGTTGTCTAGGATGAAGTGATAGAGGGCCGTCGCGGGAACGACGCCAGAGAAAGTCGACCCCGCTGAGCTGTCTACCCTGACCACGGCCTCGTAGGTAGTATCCTGGAAACTCCATTTCTGGTAGTTCGCCTGATCCAGCACGAGGAATGTGATGTCTTGCCCGTCAGCCGAGAACGAACCGGACAAAGTGTAACCCCCCGGGACGTTCGGGATGGATATGCGGTGGAACGTGTATCCCTCGACTGCACCATCCCAGTCGATGATAGTCGAAACGACCTTGTCAATCGTCACCGTTCCGCTGCTGGAGTCGCTCGCGCTGCTGCTATCTCGCACCACGACCGCTATTGTTGCGACCCCGGACGTTTCGGGCGCCGTCCACACAACCGCGCTGCCGGTCGTTGACTGAAGCAACCCCGAGCTGCAAGTCCAGCTATAGCTCAGGGCGTCACCATCCGGGTCCGAGGCGGTGCAACTGAACGTTGCTTCAGTCCCGGCGTAGACGTTCGCGGGCAAGTTCAGCGCTGAGATTGTCGGGGCGTGGTTCTCGGCCGGTGTCTGCTCACAGTTCAGGACGACCAGTCCGACGATGAAGAGCAGCACTATGATACGGAGCACGGACGTGTTCATGCAATCCTCCTTCGAGAAACGGCTTGCGGGACGCCCGGCACCGCAGGATCATGGGTAGATGAAACTCCGCCGGCCATGCGCCTAAGCCGAATCTGGTTCGAGCATTAGCTGGATTTTAGCCTTCACGGACGTGGTTGTCAAACCTGCAGGGTCGCCGCTCCGTTCGCCAACCCGGGGTTCAGAGCCTGTTCGACGACGATACCGAACGGCCCGAGAAAGCCGAGCCTGACCGAAGGTGTCGTGCGAACAATCGCGCAATCAGCGGTCCGGCCCACGGTGTCTGTTTCCTGACTTGTTCTTGACTTTCTGCCCAGTGGCGCTAGTTTGAACCGACGTGGATGATATGAAGCTCCGCTACGGCGTCAACCCGCACCAATCACCGGCCCGGGCATTCGTCCCTGACGGCAAGCTACCGTTCAAGGTGCTTTCCGGCACGCCCGGGTACATCAACCTTCTCGACGCGCTCAACTCCTGGCAACTGGTCCGCGAGATGAAAGAGCTCACCGATCTGCCCTCTGCGGCCTCGTTCAAACACGTCTCCCCGGCCGGCGCCGCGACCGGCAAACCGCTCTCTGAGGAGCTGGCCGAATCATGCTTCGTCTCGGGCAAAGAGCTCTCCCCGCTCGCAGTCGCCTATGTCCGCGCCCGGGGCGCGGACCGGATGGCGTCGTTCGGCGACTGGGTCGCGCTCTCGGACACGGTCGACGAATCGACCGCCGGGATCATCAGCCGCGAGGTCTCGGACGGCATCATCGCGCCCGGGTACGAACCGGCCGCCTTCAAGCTGCTTGAGGCTAAGAAGAACGGGACCTACCCGGTGCTCGAGATGGACCCGTCCTACGGGCCACCCGAAATCGAGACCAAGCAGGTCTTCGGCGTTACGCTCGAACAGGCCCGCAACAACGCGCCAATCACGCCCGCGCTGCTCGACAAGGTCGTCACAGTCAAGACGCAGATTCCCGACGATGCACGGACCAACATGCTTATCGCCACGCTCGCCCTTAAGTACACCCAGTCCAACTCGGTCTGCCTCGCCTGGGACGGACAGGCAATCGGCATCGGCGCCGGCCAGCAGTCGCGCATAGCCTGCACCCGCATTGCCTGCGCCAAGGCCGACAAGTGGCTGCTCCGTCTCCATCCGCGAGTGCGCGGCCTCGACTTCAAGAAGGGCACGACCCGCACCGAGAAGGCAAACGCAATCGACCTTTACCTTGAGGAAGACGCGACCGAAGCCGAACTCGCGGCATGGCGGCTGCACTTCAACAAGGTCCCGGAGCCGCTTGTCCGAGAGGAAAAGCACGCGTGGCTGGCCCGCTTTGACGGCGTTGCCCTGAGCTCTGACGCCTTCATCCCGTTCCGCGACAACATCGACCGCGCGGCCCGCTCCGGTGTCCGCTACGTGGTCGAGACCGGCGGCTCATCCCGCGACGAAGGCATCGTCCGCGCCGCGGACGAGTACGGCATGGTTATGGTCTTCACCGGCCTCCGGCTTTTCCACCACTAGCTGGGATACAACCGAAACCCGGTCGAGTCTCGGATCTGATCCCGATGGCTCTCCGGCAGCAGAGTGGTGGAAACGGCAGCCGCCCTGCAGGTCGAACGGTTCCGTCAGTCGGTCACGGCCGGTCTGCCATGGGAGGTTGTACTCGTGCTTGTTAGAGTTGGCCTCTTGAGCGAAAGCCCAGGGCGTCGAGCAGCACGTCGCGGCCGCGGTTGATTCGCCAGACCCCGAGGGTGCCCACGGCCCGGACCGTGTGTCGTACCGACTTCGACCCGCGCTCGTGGACCCGCAGCAGCAGCGGCAGGCAGGCGAAGCGGGCCACTCCCGAGAAGAGGAAGAGCACGCTGTAGTTCACGAACTCAAACCCGAAGAGCGTCAGCCGGAAGTTGTGCAGAGCCTGGGCGATGACGCCGGCGAGCATCGCGGCGACAAACGCACCGAGCCCGGTGACCACGCTGTAGATGGCGAAGTAGCTCTCACGGTGGGACGGGTCGTCGGCGAGGTCGAGCAGCAGGTTCCAGAGCCCGAGGCTGCCGCCGGTCCAGACCACGCCGTTTAGCAGAGCGTCCACCCATATCGGCAGGTGGAAGGAAGGCGTTGAGAACAGCCAGAGCAGGGGGCACAGACCGACAAAAGCGAAGGTCAGAACCGTGACCGGCCGCGACCCGAACCGGTCGATCGCCCTGCCCCAGAGGACTTGGAAGAACATCCCGATGGCGCCGCCGATCATCGAGTAGACCCCGATGGCGGTGAAGGAGAACTTGAGGTTCTTGATCAGGTGAACGAGGTAGAACGGCGCCGCGACCGAGGAGGTGACGAACCAGACGGCAAGGAAGAGGATGAGCTTGCTGAACTCCGGTTCCTTCAGGGGGCCGATCAGGGTCCGGCGCAGGCTCAGCGGCGGACGGCGCTCAAGCTCAGGCTCCGGCTGCTTGAAAAGGAGCAGAGTCGAAACCAGGCCGAAAAGCGCGGCCAGCCCAAAGGCGAGTCCGTACCCGACCGGCTCGTGGCCCTGCGCCTTCAGCCAATCCATGCCGCGCCCCGCGGCATAGGCGGTGCAGACGCCGATGACGCCATGAATGGCGTTGCGCAGGCCGAAGAAGCGACCGCGCCTTTCCTCCGGCACCAAGTCGGAAATCCACGACTGCCAGACCGTACCGGCGACCGTCATTATCAGGCTCGACAGTACGACCGTGACGAAGAAAAGGGCGAGACTCACCTTCATCTGCAGCAGCAGGAACGGCACGATCACCAGGAAGATCGCACGTCCGATGCCCGCGGACCAGATGAGCAGCTTCTTCCGGGAACCGACCCGGCGCACCAGGTAGCCGGAAAGGAACGAGAACCCGGTGACGAGCGGCGGGATGGCGGCGATCAGCGCTATCTGGAACGAGTTGGCGCCGAGGAAGAGCGCGAGGCCGGTGAGGAACATCCCGCCGCCAAGTGTAGCGTAGACCATTGCGAACCCGCCCTCGACAATCGAAACACGCAGGCCGCGGTCTATCTCGGAAGCGGTCAGGGGACGAGGGGTCGGGGATTCGAGGGGTCTGGTGACGGAGTCGCCCTGCGTCGGGTTGCTCACTCTCTCTTTCTGTCGCTCGAACCTTCCGTCCTTGGTACGGTCGCCAGTTCCTCAGCGTGGAAGGAACTGCGCACGAGCGGTCCGCAGAGCGCGCCGCGGAAACCCATCGCGAGCGCATCCTTCTCCAGGGTGACAAACTCCTGGGGCGTGACGTAGCGCTCGACCGGCAGGCAGCGGCGCGCGGGTTGGAGGTACTGGCCGACCGTGACGATATCGCAGCCGACCGAGCGCAGGTCGCGCAGCGCCTGCCGCAATTCGTCGTTGGTTTCGCCGAGGCCGACCATCAGGCCGCTCTTGGTTGTCATTCCGGGGGCGATTCGCTTGACCGTCGCAATCACGTCGAGCGAACGGCGATAGGACGCTCGCTGGTCACGCACTTTCGGCGTCAGCCGCTCGACCGTTTCGAGATTGTGACCGAACACGTTGGGGCCGGCATCGACTACCTTCCGCACCAGTTCCTCACTGCCGCCGAAGTCGGGAGTGAGGACCTCGACGAGAGTCAACGCGGGCCGGTTGTCCTGCGCTTTGCCCTTTGCACTCTGCATTCTGACTTGCCTGACCGTTTCCGCAAACGTGCCTGCCCCCAGGTCCGGCAGGTCGTCGCGGTCAACTGAGGTGAGCACGACGTAGGAGAGCCCGAGTTCCCCGACTGCACGGGCAACGCGCTCCGGCTCGGTTTCATCAATTGCGCCCTGCGGATTGCCGGTTCTGACCGCGCAGAAGCGGCAGTGCCGCGTACAGGTGTCACCCAGAATCATGAACGTCGCAGCGCCGTGGCCCCAGCACTCGGCCAGGTTCGGGCAACGGGCTGAGCTGCAGACGGTGTTGATGCCGTACGCACGCAGCCGTTCGTTCGTCGCCTCAAAAGCCGCGCCCGAAGGTACAGCCGTACGCAACCAGTCAGGCTTTCTCATCGGTGGGATATACTACCACAAAGACACCTGGGCACAAAGAGAACCCGACCGAAGTCAGAAGTCAGAGACCAGAATGCAGAAATCGGAATCACGATGGACGGCGTGCGGCTCGCGGCGCACGGTCTGCAGTGGACGCTACACGCGGAACTTCAGGCAGGACTTCGGGCAGTTGGACACGCACTCGTTGCAGCGGATGCACTCTAGCTGGTTCTGGCTCTGCTGCGGGTCGATGTCCATCGGGCAGACTTTGCGGCAGATACCACAGCGGATACAGGTGCTCTCGTCAAACGTAAGGTGCATCAAGCTGCCCTTGTTGAACACCGAGTAAATGGCGCCGATGGGACAGATGATGCGGCAGAACGGCCGCTTGATGGCGATGGAGGCAATGATGAAGAAGAGCAGCAGGCCGACCTTGACCCAGTAGAGCCAGCCGACGAGGCCGCGCAGGGCATTGACCGGGTCCCAGAGTACGAGCGGGACTCCGGCACCGAAGGTCCCGGCCGGGCAGAGCTTGCAGAACCACGGTTCGGCAGTGAAGTAGGACGCGACTCCGGCAACGAGCAGCAGCACGCCGAACTTGAGGAAGTTGGAGGGCAGCGACACCTTGGCCACGACATCAAGTACTACGGCCACGATGAATGACGCCAGGGCCAGGCCGATGCCGAGCGGCAGGCCTGCCAGCGGGCCGATGTGGAAAGCAGGATTGCCCAGCCAGCCGAGCAGGAATCCCCCGGCTGCGCCGAATGCGGCCGCAAACCAGCGGCCGGTGACCCCGAGCAGGACCATCGCGATGAAACCTGAGGCGACCGCGTACCCAACATCGAACTTGAGCCAGACCACAGCCGCGAGCCCAACCGCGGCGAGAAATCCGCCCAGCCACATCCGGCGCGGCAGCTCCAGTTTGCCTTTTATTACAAGAGCCATCGCTGCCAGGTTGAAGGGCAGCCAGGCGTACAGGAGAACCCGCAGGTACGGCAGCCTCAGAAAGAGGACGAGCGCGGCACCGATGAGAGCCGAGATGAGCGCGATGCCCGCGACCGACATCCAGCGCTTCTGCCCGGCCTTTGCTCCAACCTTGACCTTATAGAGCAAGTCCTGCCACATGCCGAACGGGCAGAGCCAAGCGCATGCTGCCCTGCCGACGACCGCACCGATGACAATGAACACTCCGAGCGGCAGCCAGGGCAGGAGTTTCATGCCGACCATCTGCTGGGTCGAGCCGATCGGACAGGCGAACACCGCCAGTGGACCGCCGTAGCAATTGAGGATCGGCTGGGGCACGTACTTGAAGAACCCCTGGTAGAGAATCTTGTTCTGCAGGTAGGCGGCGATGTAGGCGTTGAGCAGGATCGCCGAGGTGATTTGGACCACGCGGTACGGCGCGACCCGCCGCCGCACGAACACCACCGCCGCGAGCATGATGAGTGTGAACGGCACCCAGCCGAAGAGCAGGACCCGACCGAGCGCAATCCCCTGGCCGATGC
>Ga0208047_1000853_pt1 | contig 11387 bp, 16 predicted proteins | sample Kivu_220m_FD_184162 | JGI IMG/M metagenome (GOLD analysis project Ga0208047, IMG submission 184162) | Freshwater microbial communities from Lake Kivu, Western Province, Rwanda to study Microbial Dark Matter (Phase II) - Kivu_220m (SPAdes)... | ecosystem: Environmental > Aquatic > Freshwater >...
ATTTTACCCCCTTTCTCTTCTGGCATAGTCAGACTTCTTCCCATATAAATAATCAAAAAGATGAGTAGAAAGATCACCAGGCCCGCTTATGGCCAGGTTAGCGATTTGTTTTAGAGTAGTCCCAGCGTTTTTTTTCTGTTTTCTTAGGGCTTCACCTAAAAGCTTACGGATTATTTCTGCGGTTGGCTTTTGGGTTTTTTGGGCCAAAAACCTCAACTGATAGCCCATTTCTTCTGGTAGATAAATCTGTGTCCTTAACATACACCATACATTATACAGCAGATTTCTGCTTTGTCAAGCAACTAACGATTTTTCGTAATCAGGCACGAGATACTTTTTGCCTTTTTGGATTATCTGGTGGCCTTCTTGCTCTAAAAGTTTTTTCTGATTTTCGATTCCGCCGGGATATTTCTCTTGCCAAGACTTTTTAGGTTTAGTCATTTTCTCCTCCTTATCTTTTTTAAAATAAACTTTCATAACTATACATGATGAAAGAAACTATTAAAAATTTGAGCTTATGGTCGTAATGTAGCCTTCTTATTCCACCAAAGCATCGGTTAGGAGTCTTGATTGCCAGTCAAAGGCCTTTCTGGCATCTTGAGCATTAGCCAGCAAAGCCAATATTTTTACCACTTTGGAAGCTAATTTACCAGATTGAAGCCAACTTTAAATAGGGATTTTTTAGTTTGCTCCGGGGGCGCGACTCGGACGCGCAACCCTTCGCTTAACAGGCGAACGCTCTACCATTGAGCTACCCCGGATTATTAAAAACACCCTATTATATCAACTTTTGGTCCAAAATACCAGTTTGCTTGCGATGGGATAAATTAGGTGGTAAAATCCAAATAATTATGGGCAAGCATGAAAGAGAAGACATTGAATTAATGGAAAAAGGCGTGGTCAGAGTTTTGATGGGAAAACCGCCTTTTATTGACAAAAACCACAAATGGTTCAAGCACATGTTGGCTTTTGTGGATTATCTCAATAGGAAATATTCTAACTTCTGCCAAGTGAAACATATTGGCAATCAAATCAATTTCCAACCTATTTGGTCGGCCAGACTTGTTTTGATCTAATCAATTTATGGACACAAGAATTCCTCTCGAAAAATCAGAAGAAGAAAAATTCAATGAAGACTTTTTGAAGATAGCTTTTCCTGATTGGATGCGGTCTTCAAAAGAAGCACATAGTAAACTAGCATCAAAAATAATGATGACAGACAGGGAGCTGAAAAGAAGAGTAACTAAATTAGAAAAAACGACTTATTTCTAATAAAATAATTCTATCGGGGTTGATTTTGAGTTGGAAGTGTCTTTGAGGTTTCTCTCAGTATCACCACCCTTTCTCTGCATTGTAATTTTACCGATTTTAAAACTGTTTTTTAATCATCTTGCTCCATCTTTCTACATGTTCTATCTTAATTTCTGTAGAAACTGAGGCCTCCGCTTTAATATTTCTTGAATATCGAACTATAAACCCATTAAGATTTCTAATTAGTCTTAGATAATATTTAAGTGAGGGAATTAAACCGTTAATAACAATTTCGCAACCATGATTCTTTCTCACATTAGTAACAAATTGAGTCACTTTTTCTTTCTCATCCTTCTTTATATTTGGCTTGGCGGTCGTCAAAATATAGTATCGTTCAATAGGAATGTTTTTAATTTTTTCATAGACATCCCTCACTATTAGAAAATCAATCGGAATACCGTGTTTGATTTCTACTCCCTCAAAAACCGATTTCTTTTTCTTATCAATTATTTCCACGTCACCAATTTCTTTAGCTTTTACATCCGCGGCAACATGACTTTTAAGCGGTAATAGTTTTTTGTCCTTATATCTAGCTACATCATTGAGAAGAATCTCGTATATGGAGTAAATGGCAATTACCGGTAATCTCGAGGCACCAGCGCTCCTATATTTTGCAAAGAAATGTTCTTTTAAACTTTCGATTATTGAGTTTATAGTTAGTTTTCTTTTTGAAGTAGTTAATCTAACTTTCAATAAATCGTCTGAACGATTAATTTCACGTGATAGTAATATAAAGAGTGCCAATAAATATTTTTTTGGTTTAGCTTTTTTCTCTTCAACATCATTTAATACTTGCAAAAAGGATTGTTTGATCTCTTTGTTTCTTATTTTTCCGGGAAATTTAAGAGTAAAAGGGTGTGGTTGTTCAATCGAGCGTGTTAACCAACCACTTTCTTTCATTGCCAATCTTGGGAAATATCTTTTGAAGAATGGAGTAATGAACTTTGTATCAAAAGTACGGCCTGAATATCCGCCCTTCAGCTCATTTTTGTGATACCTTATGTCCTGCCTCGGGTTTTCTACTTTTTTAACCAAACTTGTGGTTAAAACAGTCACAACTGCCTTAAAGGATTCTACTTGAGATACGATTTTATAAAGCCACTTCCGCTGGTTTCTATCCAACTTTTTCAAAAAAGACTCGCCGTTATTCTTTTTAACCTCGTTAATAGCGGTTTGATAAAATTTTTCTAAAATCTGGTTTACACGATTATCATTTTTACTCATATTATGGAATAGAAATCAAATTAAAAATTCAAATAAATTATGTTCAGATCTTGTTTCCCTTAATCTTTTTTCAGCAGATTGACAATAACGCGGGTTAATATCAATGCCTACATAATTCCTTTTTAATTTTTTCGCCGCCACTGCGGTTGTGCCAGACCCTAAAAATGGATCTAAAACTACATCACCCTTTTTTGTCAACAGTTTTATCAATTCTTGAGTAATATATTCGGGATAAATTGCTGGGTGCTTGCTTCCCTTAATTGTCTCCACGGGAGATTCTATGATATCTTTTTTCAATCCATTACCTAAAATCCTAATAATGGTAAAGCCTTTTTTCTCTAATTGGATTTTTCTACCTCCTTCCTGTCCTCCGAATGGTTCAGAATGCATCCCTCTTATCTTCATCCGAAAGCTTTCAATTTTACCACTTTTAACTTCTTGGATGACTTCTAATAATTCCTTATTGGCTTGCTCTTTTTCTTTGTCTGATAAAGATGATTTTTTAATTAGCTCAAAATATTTCTGCCCTATTTTATTTCCGCTGTTGTTCTTGGAACGAAATAAGTTATTCTGACACATAAATGAATCTATATTGTAGTAATAGAAATCTCTTTTAACAAAATGAAAGAAAGGCTCGGTGCTGCTTACCAGTCTTCTTTTGAATTGGCGAGGGGTGGGGTTTAGTTTAACCCAAGTAATGATATTAACTAACTTTATGGAATTTTCCTCAAGTGCCTTAATTGTAAATCTATATGGAACTAATAATAGACTACTCTCTTCGTATTTATCACCAATGTTAAAAACTAAGCTTCCATTTTCTTTTGTAATCCGCACACATTCTGTAAAAATTCTAATAAGATTTTCAAGGTAATCTTCTAATTTTTTTTCATTTCCCATCCCCAATCCATCATAATCCCGTTGTTGGAAATATGGTGGACTGGTTACTACCAGATTAATAGAGCCATCTGGAATCTCTTGTAAAAGCTGATTGCTATCCCCACAGACAATCCTATTCCAAAATTTTTCTTTCCAGTTATCTACCATAGGTCATTTAGCTATCTTAAACTTGATTTTATTACTAAATTCTCTCTTTGTTTAATGTCACTTTTTCTTTAATTTTTACTAAGAAATTCAGCAGCATCAATGGGCAAAAAGTTTTCCAATTCGGTTTTGGATATTTGGGTGTTACCAGTAATCAACTTTAATTACCCTTCGTTTCTTATTAAACCACAAAATATACCTCTGATTTCCAATTCTTCAGGTTTTATAGGTGGGTAGTCTTTATTTCGTGGTTCTAGGATAATTTTCCCACCTTTCTTTTTGTAAACTTTCAGTGTCGCTCCATCTTCAGTGATTGCTACCACTACATTTCCACTTTCCGCGGTCATTTGATGTTTGATTAACACAACATCATTATTCAGTATGCCCATATCAATCATACTATCGCCAGTTACTTTGAGGGCGTAATGAGGAAAATGAGTGTCAAGATGGATGTTTTGTGGAACCCTAATATCTTCAGGATTTTCTATCGGTTCAATTGGTTTGCCTGCGGCAATATAACCGAGCAAGGGGACGGTATGATTTCTGCTTACTGGCATTATTCCCCGGTTTTTATGAGGCGCTCTTTTAAGATGTCCTTTTTGCTCTAATTCTTTAATAAAATACTGGACAGTGCTTAGATTTCTAGTTCCAAGAAAATTTGCTATCTCCTTAAAAGAGGGAGAATAGCCATTTTTGGCGAGAAAGGAGCTGATAAAGTCAAGAGTTTTCTTCTGTCTTTCGGTTAAAGGCCTTGGGTTTGGCATTTATGATAATTTTATGGTAGATTTACAGTGCTGTCAAGACCCAGTTTGAGTTCAGGAAGAAAATAATTGGGCTATCGCACGAATCCTAAAAGGGAAGAGCTGGAAAAGTTAAAAGAACAAAGGCCATCTAAAAGCTCTTTTACCAAGATGGCCAAGCTTACAGCTACGATGCTTGACAAATTTGAAAAGAGTTTCATTACCCATTATTTGTTACAAAATACTTGACAAAATATATTACTGTTTGATAGACTACAAATATGAACAGTATGCCGTTAAACATTATTCCTATTTCCAAGGCTCGTAGCCAACTGGGGAATTTAGCCGAAAAAACACGGGGGGAAAATTATGTGGTCTTGACTAGGGGTGGAGAACCAAAAGTCGTCTTGGTGGATTTTAACTACTTAGTTAGTCTGCAAAAAGCAGTGCAAGTCATCTATCAAAAGACTTATCTTAATCCTAAATTGCTTCCGTATACGAGAGAATTTAGTGATTCTGAAATTGCTGAATGGCTCAAAGAAGACAAACTCTAAAACCTGCTGCCACTGTTTTTCTAGACTCCAGTGTTTTGTTCACTGCGGTTAATTCTCCGACTGGTGGTTCGGCTAAACTTTTTACCTTATCTCAGGTCAAATTGTTGACTTCTCCCTTGGTTTTGGCGGAAGTAGAAAGAAATATTCACAAGAAATTGCAAAGCTATCATTTGCAAAGATTTTTTAAGTTAGTTTCCAAGATAAAAATTTTGGATCAAGAACCAGATGATCGTCTAATTCGCCAGACGCAAAAAATCATTGTCAAAAAAGACGCTGTGATTTTAGCCGAGGCTAAAAACTCCAAAGCTGATTTCTTAGTTACTTTGGACAAAAAACATTTTCTCAAAGACTCGGTAAGAAAGTTTTTATCTCCCCAAAAGATTCTGACACCCAAAGATTTGCTTACCCTAGGTTCCGACCCTAAGGGTCGGAAGCCTGCTTTAGCCAAACAATGAAACTTTTCTTCGGTAAATATAAAACTAAATATAAACCATCTTTACTTTTTGTTGCCTTCCTGCAGGCAACAGGACTGGCAATTTATTGCCTTTTGGTGGGACTGGTATTTTGGCAAGGAGAAACCTGGTTTGGTAAACCTCCCAATTTGTTTCTCGCTCCGGTAATGTTTCTGACCTTGTTTGTCGCCTCGGCGCTGATTTCGGCCTTGATTGTTTTGGGCTATCCGTTTATTTTATTTTGGGAAAAAAAGAAAACGGGGGAAGCCCTGAAGTTAGTCATTTATACTACTGCGTGGATTTTGTTTTTTGTCTTTCTGATCGCCTTCTTTTTGGTTTTGATATAATTTTCCATGCTATGAAAATTCTTGACAACAAAAATAAAATCGGTCTTGAAGAGCTAAAAAAAATGGCCAAAAAGATGTTTGGTCAACTGGTAAAAGCGGTGGTTGATGTGGAAAAAGAAGTCATGGTTATTGATGGAGAATTACACACCGATGAGGAAAGATTACTCTTAGAACAAAATTCAAGACAGAAAAATTTATGGGGGATAAATTTGTATCCAGAACTTAAGGGTAAAGAATGGATTGAATTTGATTCAATGATTAATCTGAAACCACATCAAGGCAATTTAAGCCGAGGAGTCAATGATAAAAAAACCAGAGAAAAAATCGTCAAAATCGTTCGTCAGTCAATAAAAAAATGAAATATCAGCACCAAAATCTGTCTAATGGAAGGTGGTTTAAGCTTTCACTTTTTGAACAGCTGGCTAATATTGGCAGTGAGGTTGAACGGGCAATTTTGTGGAAAGAAAAAAACCGGGAATATAGCCAACAGGCCTTTTACCGGTCGCTTGAACTTTTATCTTTAACAATTGATGACCAAAAAAATAGGGGAAGACTAAAAGAATTAACTAGACTTTACGAAGTTTTAGTCGACTATTTTGCTGGAGATAATCAATATCAATCTTCTGATAAACTCTGGCGAAATTACTTTTATCCCTTTAATTACGCTGCCAGACTTGAAGATAACCTATCCACTTAACATTCTCAAATTCCTGCCAAAAACCTCTTTTTCAAACATAATTTCTACCCAGCGGCCCTTGAGGCGTTGAATGACGAGGAGAGTTTTGTCAAATGAGAATATAATTAACATTGTTTGTATTCAACGCTTTTCTATCGGCTCCAACCACCGGTCCGTCTAAAGTATCGCGGTGAGCAGAAACTTTACGAGGTATTTTCTACTTTCAGCTATTTTTCAGGAAAGTGGTATAATTTAGCTTTGATGAGAATCTTGATAATTGAGGATGAACATAAAATTGCCAATGCGATCAAAAAAGGTTTGGAGCAAGAGTCCTTTGCGGTAGATGTAGCTTACGATGGTGAACAAGGTTTTGATTTGGCCGCCACCGAGGATTACGAGGCGATAATTTTGGACTTACTGCTCCCCAAGATAGACGGCTTAGAAATTTGCCGGAAACTCCGTCAGGAAGAAAATATCCACACTCCCATCCTTATTTTAACTGCCAAGGGTCAACTGGATGACAAGGTTAATGGTTTGAACGCTGGTGCTGATGACTATTTGGTCAAACCTTTTGCTTTTGCCGAACTTTTGGCGCGGATTAGAGCTTTAACCAGGAGGCCCAAAAAGAGTTTGGAAACGGTGCTTAAAGTTGGTGATTTAAGTCTCAACACGTTTACTTATGAAGTCAAGCGGGCCGGTCAAGAAATTAAAGTTTCCAAAAGAGAATATGCTTTATTGGAGTATTTATTAAGACACAAAGGCAAGATTCTTTCCAAAGACCAGATTATTACCCATGTTTGGGACTATGACGCTGATATTTTGCCTAACACGGTTGAAGTTTATATTGGCTATTTGCGAAACAAAATTGATAGGCCTTTTAAGAATAAACCGGAGCTTATTAAGACAGTAAGAGGGTTTGGGTATAAGATAGAGGAGAATTAACTTAATTGGGTTTCAAAATTCTAAACTCTAAATTCTAAGCTCCAAACAAGCACTAAAAATTAAATGGTTAAATTGCTAAATTGCTAAATGGTTAATTGAGCTTTCTTAATTTGTATCTTAATCATTTAACCATTTAACCATTTAGCCATATAGATTTTGTTTGGAACTTAGGATTTCGAATTTAGGATTTGATTATTATGTTTAAATCCGCTCGCTTAAAACTCACTGCTTGGTATCTGTTAATCATTATGCTTATTAGCCTCTGTTTCAGCACGACTATTTATGAAGTTCTCACTTTTGAATTAAATCGAGTGGAAAGAACTCATCGTCTAAGGATCGAGCGTGGTTGGCCTCAACCATTTAGGGCAACTCCTCCCTTATTCCTTGATCCTAATCTAATCACCGAGACAAAAAACCGTCTCAAAATTATCTTATTGGCGATAAATTTGGGCATTTTGGGGACATCGGCTCTGGCCGGCTATTTTTTGGCAGGCAAAACCCTTAAACCGATTGAGGTGACAATGGAAGAACAGAAAAAATTTGTCGCCGATGCCTCTCATGAGTTGCGCACTCCCCTAACAGCCCTAAAAACCACTATGGAAGTGACTTTAAGAGATAAAAAAATGTCTTTGGTCGAGGCTAAAAAAGTTCTCCAAGACAATTTAGACGAAGTTAATGGTTTACAGTCATTATCGGATAAACTTTTAAGCCTGACTCGCTACCAAAGCAATGGCCAAAATCTTATTTTTGAAGATATTGATATTACCGAGGTGATTCAAAACGCCCATCGGAAAATCTTACCCTTAGTAAAAGAAAAAGAAATTGAACTAAAAATTAAGGTCAAAAGCCAAAAACTTTGGGCAAATGAAGAAAGCTTAGAAGAAATGCTGCTCATCTTTTTGGACAATGCGGTTAAATATACCCCTCCAAAAGGTAGAGTTACCATAAGTACCAGGCCGGACAAAAAATACTTGCTTTTGGAAATTAAGGATACCGGTATCGGTATTGATAAAAAAGACCTTTCCCACATTTTTGACCGCTTTTACCGGGCTGACCAATCACGTTCAAAAAGCAAAGTGGCTGGGTTTGGCTTGGGCTTATCATTAGCTAAAAGAATTATTGAGATTCATAAGGGAACGGTAGAGGTAGAAAGTGTTTTGGGCAAAGGCACTACTTTTACGATTAAACTTCCTCTCAAACATTCTTCTTAAGCGTTTTCTCAGACTGGGTGTGTAGAGTAGGTGGAGAAAAAAGATAGCGAAAGGGGGTGAGGTAGCAAAATGAAAAATGAAAAATTAAAGATGAAAAATTTGTTGATGGCCATTTTCCTTTCTTTGGGAGTTATTCTTGCTTTTCCCACCAAAGTCTCTGCTTTTTGGCCTTTTGATATCCTCACTAAAAGCAGTGAAACTGAAGCTCAAACCAAATTTCCGACCCTTATCCAGAGAATAATTGATAAATTTGAGCTTAATTCTGGGGAAGTTCAGAAAGTGATGGACGAGGTCCAAACCGAAAGACAGCAGGAAATGAGGGCCCGAAGAGAGGCAAAGTTGGAAGAAGCGGTTAAGGCAGAGGTAATTACCAGTGAACAAAAACAAGCTTTGTTGGATAAAGAAGATGAGTGGCAAGAGAAACAAAGGCAGTTGATGGAAGAAAGGCGAAAGTGGATGGAGGAATCCGGAATTGATTTTAAGAAGCTTGCTCCCTACAGAGTAGGTTATGGTGGCTTTGCTGGCAAAGGCTTCGGTCGGGGACACTGGCTTGGTAGATTCTAAACAGCGGTTTTACCAAACACCCCAAAACACTCCCTTAAAAACGGGGAGTGTTTTGGTTCTTCCTCTGGCAAACTGGGTTTGGGGGTGGTAGAATGTAGTTAGTGCAAAATCTCAAAGATACAGCTGGTATAATTGCTACCCTACTGGTTTTTTTGGGCTATATTCCTTACCTTCGAGATGTTATTGGTGGTAGAACAAAGCCGCACATTTATAGCTGGTTTGTTTGGGGGATTGTTACCCTGATTGCTTTTGCCCTTCAAGTTAGCGATTTCGCAGGAATAGGCTCTCTGGTTACCTTGGCTGCTGGGCTGATGTGTTTTATAGTAATTGCTTTGGGGGTTGTATACAAAAGCAAAGTAAAAATAACCAGAATAGACACAATATTTCTAATTCTTTCTCTGATTGCTCTTGTTCTTTGGCTTTTTGTCAAGGAGCCAGTTTTGTCAGCTATTCTTGTTGCCATCATCGGCTTACTTGGTTTCGTTCCTACTATCAGAAAATCATGGAATAATCCTTATTCAGAAACACTTTCGTTTTATTTATTGAATACTCTTCGCTTTCTTTTAAATGTTTTCTCTTTGCGCCATTACTCGATTATTACTGCTCTTTATCCTATCACTTGGTTGATGATTAATGGTTTATTTGCCTTTACTCTTGTTGTTCGCAGAAAACAATTACACAAATTCTAAAAACACCCCAAAATGGATCGACTCGATTGTTTTTGAGGAAACTAACGAATATCTAGTTAAGGTCGGGAGTACTTAGGGTCTAGGCGTAACTTAATTCTTCAGGCTTTTCTCAGGATTGGTGAGTAGACTCACCGTGATGCAAACCATGATGCAAAAAATTACTGATTTCTTCAGAAAAATATTCAAAAATCGTTTAAGAGTAGGAATATTGGTGGTTTTAATCATTATTCTGGGCTTTTTTGGTTGGCGAATTTTGGGAGGCAGAAAGCAACCGGTCCAATACCAAACCGCCCAGGCGGAAAAAGGGACCCTGGTTGTCAGTGTCTCCGCTTCGGGTCAAGTTTCGGCCGCCAACAATACTTCGGTCAGTACTCAAGCTTCGGGCGTAGTTAGCAAAGTTTATGTTCAAAATGGCCAGCAAGTTAAAACCGGTGATAAAATTGCCGAACTCGAACTGGACCTTGAGGGAAAATTAAGAGCTACCCAAGCCTGGGCTAGTTACCAAAGTGCGAAAAATAACCTAGAATCGGCCAAGGCAACTTTATATACTTTGGATTCGGCGATGTGGGCGGCTAACCGAACTTTCATTAATGATGCGGTGGCGCGAGGTTTAGCCACTTACGACCCAACTTATATCCAAGAAAACGATAACTGGTTGGCGGCCGAAGCCAAATACAAAAACCAGCAAAATGTGGTGAATCAGGTCCAAACTAGTCTTTCCTCCGCCTGGCTCTCTTACCAACAAACCTCATCAATTATCTATGCTCCTATAAGCGGGACAGTTACCGGTTTATCTTTGCAAAAAGGAACGGTTTTAGTCGCCCAATCTAGTTCTTTAGGTAGCGCCACCTCCCAAAAAATTGCCAGTATCAAAACTAACGCCCCGGCTCAACTGACGGTTAATCTGACGGAAATCGATGTTACCAAAGTTGAAGTTGATAATAAAGCCACAGTTACTCTAGATGCCTTGCCGGGAAAAACCTATACTGGTAAAGTAATTAGTATTGATACGATTGGGGCAATCAGTTCCGGGGTTACTACTTACCCGGCGGTCATCGGCTTAGATACCGAAGTTCCGGAAATTTTGTCCAATATGGCGGTAAATGCTAAAATAATTACCAATATCATTGATAATGTTATTCTTGTTCCTAATGCGGCGGTCCAGACAGTCAATGGTCAATCAACTGTCAAAATTATGAAAAACGGCAAGGTTTCGGAAGTCTCAGTTGAAGTGGCTGGCTCTAATGATACTCAAACCGCAATTACCGTCGGGCTTAATGAAGGCGATGTAGTGATAACAGGTACCGTCAGTCCGACGGTAACCTCGCGAACTCAACAAACATCACCGTTTGGTGGTTTTGGCGGAGGCGGCTTTAGAATGGCCCGTTAAAGACTTATGAGCAAAAATCCAATAATTCAGGTAAACCATCTGACCAAAATATATAAGATTGATAGCCTGGAAACAGTCGCTCTTTCGAATGTCTCATTTCGAATTGAGAAAGGAGAATTCGTCGCCATCATGGGCCCATCCGGTTCGGGTAAATCAACGTTAATGCACATCCTGGGTGCTTTAGATAGACCAACCAGAGGAACTTATTTATTGGAAGGGGGAAATGTAGGTGAACTAAATGACGAT
>Ga0208047_1000856_pt1 | contig 11376 bp, 8 predicted proteins | sample Kivu_220m_FD_184162 | JGI IMG/M metagenome (GOLD analysis project Ga0208047, IMG submission 184162) | Freshwater microbial communities from Lake Kivu, Western Province, Rwanda to study Microbial Dark Matter (Phase II) - Kivu_220m (SPAdes)... | ecosystem: Environmental > Aquatic > Freshwater >...
CTTTTACATTTAACCTGGTCCAGTATCTTGGTATTCTTGGCGAAAACATAAAGGTAAGGAGAAATGACAGGATAAGTATCAGCGAAATTGAAAATATGGCACCGGCCCAGATAGTCATTTCGCCCGGTCCCGGAAGGCCGGAGTCTGCAGGAATTTCATGCGATGTAATAAAGAATTTTTACGGCAGGGTCCCCATACTTGGAGTGTGTCTGGGCCACCAGTGCATAGGCCAGGTTTTCGGGGCAAACATAATAAACTCCGGGATAGTTTTTCATGGCAAGACCTCAATGATCTACCATGACGGAGGGACAATATTCAGGGCATTGGATAATCCCTTTGAAGCGGCAAGATACCACTCCCTGATAATAGAAAAACAGAGCCTTCCCAAAGATTTTGAGGTTTCGGCATGGACAGCAGATGGAATAATAATGGGTATCAGGCACAAAAAATACAATCTGGAGGGCGTGCAGTTTCACCCTGAATCTTTTCTGACAAAATGCGGGTTTGACATCCTGCGGAATTTTACAGGAAGATAACAATTTTATGGCAGCAGTAATTACTATAACAGAATTAAGTTTGAAAGTTCCGATGCAGGATCTGTTTTACAGCCTGGCATCTTCAGTTAAGAATGAGTATTTAAGTTTTCTTGACAGCAGCCTTGTACCAGATAAATATTCCAGGTTTTCATACCTTGCCTGGGAGCCGGATTTTACAATATATGGCAGCAATGGCAGCAATATAATGTCAGATTTTAAAAGCAATAAATCAGAAAAAGCGGCCGAAGCCGGTAAACAGCATAATGCTTTAAAAAAAGTCATATTAACAGAAGAAGGAAGTCCCATGGCTTACCTTCGTAAAATTTTTGCTGAAAGACTGGAAAATATAACAGAAAAATACCTTCTGGAAAAAACCGGCAGGAGCAGCGGCCATGGGTATAAAGTAATCAATGTTACAAATTCCAAAACCCCTTATTTACCGGATTTTACAGGGGGCTTTATCGGGTATTTTTCTTATGACCTTAAAAATTTCATTGAGGCTCTACCTTCAAATGCTTCAAGGGACATAGATATACCTGTATATTATCTGGTTTATTACAGTAAGCTTCTGGCATTCTGCCACAAAACAGGTAAATTATTCTACATAAGAATGGAAAAAACAAAAAACGGGTATAGCGGAAATATTTCAAAAGATGCCGCAGATAAGGCAATTTTTGAAAGCGGGACGATATCAGCTTTCATTGAAGCTGAAGCAGGAAAAAATCCTCCGGATCTGCAAAAACACATAAAGAATAAGTACCTTCTCAAGCCGGCAGATGGTTTTGACCTTAAGTCAAATTTTGAAAAACATGAATACATTGAAGCTGTAAAAAAAGCAAAGAAATATATACATGATGGAGAAATATACCAGGTCAACATGACCCAGAGGTTTGATTGCAGGCTGGATGTTTCACCATGGGACCTTTATTACATATTGAGGATTAAAAATCCTGCGCCATTTTGTGCGTTCCTTAAGTTTCCAAAGCTTTGCGTAGGCAGTTCCTCTCCGGAAAGGTTTTTAAAGCTCAAAAACAGGACTATAGAAACAAGGCCAATAAAAGGCACAAGGCCAAGGGGCACGGATCCATACAGTGATAGAAAAAATGCTGAAGAGCTTTTAAAAAGCATAAAGGACAGGGCAGAACTTAATATGATTGTTGACCTTGAAAGAAATGACCTTGGAAGATTTTGCCGTTATGGGACTGTCAGGGTAAAGGAGCATGCCGTAGTTGAAAAATATGCAAGGGTTTTCCACCTTGTTTCCACGGTAACCGGACAGGTAAGAAAGGGGCATGATATTGCAGATATACTCAGGGCAACTTTCCCCGGCGGCTCAATTACGGGGGCGCCAAAAATAAGGGCTATGGAAATAATTGATGAACTGGAAAATGTGGCAAGGAACATATACACAGGTGCGCTTGGTTATATAGGGGCGGGACCGGTAATGGATCTTAACATTGTAATAAGGACATTTATAATAAAAGACGGGCATTTTTATTATAATGTCGGAGGAGGTATAGTGGAAGATTCTGAACCTGAAAGCGAGTACCAGGAAACTCTTGATAAGGGCTCCGCACTGAAAGATACCCTGGAGTTTTTCAGTAAAAAAACTACTGTTGATTAAAAAAGTAATATAAAGTGTAATATATTAATCATGGGACAATTTATATATGTAAATGGCAGATACTGCAGGTCCAGAGCAGCATCCATTCCGGTTAATGATGCAGGATTTTTATATGGCGACGGTTTATATGAGACCTTTAAAAGCCATAGCGGTTATATATTTTCAATAGGGATGCATGTCGGCCGGCTTTTCGCTTCAATGCAGGCTCTTGGATATAATCCTGATTTCAGTGCCAAAGACGTCATAAAATCAGTATACGGGCTCCTCAGGGTTAACAGGCTGGATAAATGCCAGGCCTATATTAAGATAATTGTTACCAGGAACAGCTATGAAAACAGGTTTCATTTCAGCTATAAAATAAGACCCTCCCTTTTAATAATTGCAAATAAGCTGAAACCCTACCCGGAAATATTTTATGAAAAGGGCATCGCAGTTTTTTCAAGCTCAATAAAAAGGAATGCAGCAGGAAATGAACTTCACAGGCATAAGCTTCTGAGTTATTTTGAAAACATTTATGCAAAGAATGAAGCATATGCCAACCAGGCGCAGGAAGCAATTTTTTTAACCAGGGATAAAGTTGTACTTGAAGGTGCATCATCAAATATATTTGCAGTAAAAGCAAATAAGGTCTTTACCACCCCCTTGAGCCAGGATATACTTCCGGGCATTACAAGAAAAACAGTGCTTGAGCTTTGCAGAGAACATAAAATCTCATATTGCGAAAAGCGGCTCCACTATTTTAATTTGCTTGAAGCAGATGAAGTTTTTATTACGAGTTCAATCATGGGGATTATGCCGGTATCAAAAATAGACTGCTACAATATAAATGAAGGCAGCGCCCCGGGCATCATTACAGGAGTGCTGTCCGGTTTTTACAGGGACCTTTACCTCAAGTGATTATAATATGCAAGCCAGTAATGAATATAAGATTTTTGTGATTTGACATCGTGTCGGAAATTGTGTTTATAATATTAAATATAAATAACTATGAGAAAAACGGCCTTATAAAAAACAGGTTACGCAGGCTTTATAATAAATGCCCATACCGGGAAATCCAGTAAAATAAAAATCTATCAACTGAAGCGGAGAAGAGTTATAATGCGCAAATTCAACAATATTCTTGAAATAATAACAAACAGGCGCAGCATCAGGTCTTATGACAGCAGGGAAATAGAACCGGAAAAAATAGAATATGTCCTGGACGCTTTCAGGAAAGCGCCTTCTGCAAAAAACCTCCAGCCCTGGAAAATAATAGTGGTAAAGGAAAAGAACAAAAAAACCGACCTCTCAATTGCATGTAAAAACCAGGCCTTTATTGCAGAAGCTCCACTTATAATTATAGCTTGTGCAAATGAAGAGGAAGCATACGGCACAATGGGAGGATATATGAGCAGTTATCCTATCGATATTGCAATTGCTCTTGAGCACCTTATACTGGCAGCTACTGAAATAGGCCTGGGAACATGCTGGATAGGGGCTTTTCAGGAAAACCTGGTTAAAGGAATACTTGGTGTTCCTGAAAATATAAGGGTTGTGGCACTTACACCGCTGGGATACCCTGGCCCTGATGCAGAATCACCAAAGCGCGGAAGAAAATCAATATCTGAGATAGTATGCTATGAAAAATATTGCGACTTTAGCCCTGGTTCCTGAGGCAGGCAATGGAAGTAATATCTACCCATGTTAGTTCCGATTTTGATTCTTTTGCAGGAATGATAGCAGCAAAGAAGATTTTTCCTGATGCTGAGATCCTGCTGCCAAGTTCTATAAATTCAAATGTAAGGAAATTCATTGCACTTCATGAAGACGAGCTTCCTCCATTGAAAGAACCCGGTGACATTGATGTAAAATCAGTAGAACGCATAATAATGATTGATACAAAAATACCTGCAAGGCTCGGCATATTAAAAGAAGTGATGGACCAGCATAAAGCAGAAGTCATTATTTTTGACCACCACCAGAAATCATCAGAAGATATTGATTATGGTTCAGATTTTTCAAAGAACTTCGGTGCAACAACTTCAATAATCGTTGATATTATAAAAAAAAGGAAAATAAACCTGACTCCGCTTGAGGCGACTTTATTTTCCCTTGGCATATATGAGGATACAGGTTCATTTACTTTTCCGGGTACGACATTTAAGGATTTTGAAGCGGCAGCTTTTCTTAAAAAGCAGGGGGCCAACCATCTTGTAATAACAAGGTTTTTAAATCTCTCGCTCACATCTGAACAGCATAGGCTGCTGGAAAAACTGATTACTAATTTAAAGAAAATTACGATTTATGAAACAGATATATTATTTTCAAATGCAACTTCAGAACGGTTTGTCGAAGGTCTTTCAGTCCTGACAAGAAAGCTCGGGCAGGTAGAAGATGTAGATGTTGTATTTTGCTGGGTAAAAATGAAGGATAAAATTTATCTTGTAGGGCGCAGTGAAGATAATAAAGTAGATGTATCAAAAGTCCTTGAACCAATAGGGGGCGGGGGCCATCCCCAGGCTGCTTCAGCAATAATAAAGGATATGCAATTTGAACAAATAGAGGAAATAATAATCGATGCCCTACGGAAAAACATTAAAAAACCTGTAATTGCAAAAGATATAATGTCTTTTCCTATAAGAACTGTCAGGGAAGATGAGAGCATATTAAAGGCAAGCGAACTTTTAAAAAAATATGGCCATACCGGCATACCGATAATCGGCGGCGATGGCAAGCTTTCAGGCATAATAACAAGAAAAGATATTGATAAGGCCATAAAACACGGATTGTCGCATGCGCCGGTTAAAGGATTCCGGTCACACGGAATAATAACTACCGGCCCTGCCACGACAATAGATGAGATACAAAGGCTCATGATTGAAAATGGCATAGGAAGGATACCTGTAGTGTATAAGGGCGAGGTCGTGGGCATTGTGACAAGGAAGGATGTACTGAGGTTTCTGCATGGAAAAAATTACCTGAAATATCCTCCAAAAACCAGGGAGGGCAGGGGATATAATTTTAATCCAAACGAAATAAAAGAAAGGCTATACAGTCTTTTTCCCGAAAACATCACACAAATATTTGAGACTGTATCAGATATATCAAGGGAACTTAAAATTAAAGCCTTTCTTGTAGGCGGGGTAGTAAGGGATCTTCTTCTGGGCATACCAAACCTTGACATAGATATTGTTATTGAAGGGGATGGCATAGCATTTGCACAAAAGCTGGCAACTGCTATCAGCGCAAAAATAGACTCTCATGAGAAATTCAGGACAGCGGTCCTTGTCCTGGAAAACGGGCAGCATATAGATATTGCTTCTTCAAGAGTAGAATATTATGAAAAGCCCGCAGCACTTCCAAGCGTCGAGCCTGGCAGCATCAGGCAGGATCTTGCGCGCAGGGATTTTACCATAAATACTCTTGCCCTTTCCCTTTCCAGGAACAATTTTGGGGAAATAATGGATTTCTTTGGCGGCAGAAAGGACCTTGCACAAAAACGCATAAAAATACTCCACAAATTAAGCTTTATTGAGGATCCCACAAGGATATTCAGAGCAGTAAGATTTGAGCAGAGGCTGGGTTTTAAAATGGATAGCATTACTGAAAGGCTAGCAATATCTACAATAGATATGAATGTAGTCACTGAACTTACCGGCATAAGGATTAGGGATGAATTGATTTCAATTTTAAAGGAAAAAATGCCATGGGCGGCTCTTGAAAGATTATTTGAACTTAAAGCTTTAAAAAAAATAGGAGTGGAAGCTTTAATTGATGAAGATTTTATAAAACTGTCAAAAAAAGTACTTGAGCGCAGGGAGAGCCTTGCGCCCTATCTGGAGCACGAATGTGAAACATGGCGCTTGCTCCTGATTTTGATGCTTTCAGGAAAAAACCCGGAAAGCGCGGCTAAATGGTGCTATGAAATGAAAATTAAAAACAGGGACATCGCAGTTATTAAAAATTCCATATCGTCTATATCCGGATTGAAGCAGGAGCTTGGCAGCAGAGTCTATTTGAATTCCGGGCTCTACAAAATGCTTCATAATACCCCTGAAGAATTGAAGGTTCTATTAAGCTGCTTTGGCAAGAACTATTATGATAATGTAATGAGGTATCTGACAAGGCTCAGGCATATTAAGCTTGAAATAACAGGAAATGACCTGAAATCACTTGGTTTCGGTCCCTCAAAAGGCTATAAGCAAGTCTTTGACATGCTGCTTGAAAAAAAACTGGACGGCAAGCTTAAAAGCAGGGAAGAAGAACTTGCCGATGCTGCAAAAATCCTTTCCATGCTAAAAGACTGAAAAATAATTATTGTATATTATTTAATAAATATGTATAATATGCAGAATTTAATACGCAATAAGGGATAAATAATGAATATCAACAAACCTTCAATAATGCAGGTCGAGCACGGGACAATAACCTCTGTTCCTGGAGTGTTTACATCTTCCTGCCACTGCGGTATCAGGAGAGCTAAAGAAGATTTCAGCGTTATTTTTGTTCCGGGTAATACAGACTGCAGCGGAGTGTTTACTACAAATAAATTTGCTGCAGCGCCAGTTGCGGTTTCAAAAAAGCAGCTTGAAAATAACCGGAATATTAATGCAATAATCATAAACAGCGGGATAGCTAATGCATGCACCGGGGACCTGGGCGTGGCAAATGCTCTCAAAACTGTTGAGCTTGCTGCAAAATACCTGAATATACCGGAGCATAACATACTGGTCTCTTCTACAGGAAGAATAGGCAGGCAACTGCCCCTGGATAAGATAGAATACGGCCTGCAGCATTGCATAAAGAATCTGGGGAGCGAAAACGGGCATAATACCGCAAAGGCCATACTGACAATCGATAAACATCCCAAGGAATTTGCATTAAAGGTACCCTGGGCAGGGAAGGATATTATAATGGGCGGGATAGCCAAGGGTTCAGTGATGGTCGAACCAAATATGGCAACGACTCTTTCATTTATTGCAACTAATGCAAAAATTAGCCATAGCTTACTTGATAAATTATTATTTGAGTGTGTTGACAGGACTTTTAATTGTATTTCTACAGACGGGTGCCAGAGTACAAACGATATGGCCCTGTTTATAGCAAATGGTAAAAGCGGAATTGAGATTAATGAAGAAAATGAAGAGCTTTTTGATTTGTTTAAACAGGCTCTTTACATAATGCTTGAGGATCTTTGCTTAAAAGTCGTTGAAGACGGTGAAGGCGCAACTAAAGTCATAGAAATCGCAGTAAACGGTGCCAGCGATAAGAATGAGGCAAGAAGCATAGGGAAAAAAATTGCAAATTCAATTCTTTTCAAATCTGCAATGTATGGCGAAGATATAAACTGGGGAAGGATAGCAGCAGCAATAGGTTCATTTGAAGGCAGTATCGATACATCAAAGATAGATATCTCCTGTGGAGGAATAAGTGTGATGAAAAACGGAATGTCTGTTGAATTTGATGAAGAAAGCGCAAACAGGCTGCTTAAAGAACGCCATATAAAGTTTGTAATAGATATGAATAGCGGCACAGGGTTTGCAAGGGTTTTGACAAATGACATAACATATGAATATATAAAGCTTAATGCCTTTTATAAAAAACAGCAGTAGAAAAATCCTGGAAAACAGATTTTTATCCCAGCAGAGCCGCCCCAAGCGCACCTGTTATCTGGGGCTCCATTGGAACATTTATCTTTATATCTAATATTTCTTCAAGCGCTTTTACCACTGCAGTATTTTTGGCAACACCGCCGGTCATACAAACAGGTTCTTCAAGGCCTATCCTTTCGACCATTGATATTATCCTGTTTGTTATTGAGTAGACAAGGCCCTTAACTATCCTGTTTTTTTCAACACCGTGCCCTATAAGAGATACTATTTCTGATTCTGCAAAGACTGTGCATGTCGAGGAAATATCAACTTTTTCATGTGTTGCATTAAAAATACCTGCAAAATCTGTAAGTTCGATATCAAGTGCCTTTGCCATTACCTCCAAAAACCTTCCGGTGCCTGCGGCACATTTGTCATTCATTAAAAAATCTATGGGGTTGCCCTTTGAGTCAAGTTTTATTACTTTGCTGTCCTGACCGCCAATATCTATAACGGTCTTTGTATCAGGGAAGAAGTTAACAACTCCCCTGGCATGGCAGCTTATTTCTGTGATGTTTTTAGTGGCAAAGGGAATATTAAGGCGGCCATAACCGGTTGCGACTATGGAGCTTATCATCTCCCTTGAAAACCCTGACTTTAAAAGGGCTTTTTCAAAAACGTTTTTAGCTGCCTCCTGGCTGTCTCCGCCAGTTGGAGCAATAACATAAGCAGATATTTCAAATTTGCCGTCACTGCGGTCAAGCAATACTGCCTCTGCAGACACTGATCCTACATCTATTCCGCATGTAATCATTTCAAACCTTTCATATAATAATTACAGAATTATTGAAAAAAATAAATTAAACCCTGCAGTCCACAATTTCAATAAATCCCTGCAGCCTTGTCGATAACTGTCCTTCGGACGAATTGTTTTTGTTGAGGCAGTCGCCGTCCAGTATAAGCAATGGTATATCAATATTTTTTAAGCTGTCCTTAAGTATCCTCGCGCCTCCATTGCTGTGCCTGCAACCCCAGTGGGCAAATAATATGGCCCCGTCTATACCATATTCTGCAGCTATTTTTAATATTGCATTGACCCTGTTTTCAATGCTTCCATTTAAAGGATTTGACAGCATCTTGATTGCCAGGGCCTCAAAAGGCTTTTCCGGGTCAAGTCTGGGCCAGTACACATTGCTTATCTCTTCAAAAACAACTGTATAATTATTTTCTTCAAGCATGGTAAAAAGATTATTTTTATAATATGGCTTAAGATGCATCCAAAGTATTTTCCTGGTGTCTTTAAGCTTTTGCGCAGAAGGTATTGTTTTGCCTTTATAAACATTTCCGGCCTTATATTTTTTATTGCCTGAAATTATGCCATTTTGCACCTCAAGGAATTCCTTCAGCTCCAGATAAATGTTTTTATAAAGATTTGCAGCTTCTTTTGTCCCGGCAAGTCCATGAAAGGGCAAAATAAAATTAAGCCCATTAAAGTTTTTTGGATAGAACAGCAGCTCTTTGCGCAAATCATTAACTTTTATTGCCCAATCCCTGAATTCATTCGAACAATTGATAATTGCCGCAAAATAATCAGGATCGAGCTTTTTTCCAAGCTTTGCAGCTATATCTGAGCTTATGCTTTCGAGCTGCATCGCAAGAAGCGACACTGCTTTTGGGCTATTTTTATATGGGACATCTATCAGATAATATTTATCTTCAATGCCAAATTTTTTTGCATCGATGTAGAAAGTTTTTTGGGCCGCATCACAGGCAACATTTGCGCATATTATAAAGTCAGGTTCAGGAAACAGACCCATTTCTACAGCTCCTGAAGCGCTCCTGTGAAAGGTGCAAAGGTCAGGAGTGTACCACCTGGAGGCTGCCTCCTTTAATGTCCTGTCTGCAAGCCCCATTCCGCCTGTAAAACCTCCTATGACCTCAGGAAGAAAAGGGGAAATGCCAAGCGCATGGAAAAGTTCATAAGGTAAAAACAGTGAGCCATATGCAACCGGGTATTTGCGGCTGTAAGCCCTCTGGAGGCTTTTTATGCTGTAGATATTCAGGTATTTATCAGACTTTGAAGCAAAAGTGGCCCCGCAAGCAGAAAGCACGGGTCCTGCCGATATTACATTGAGTATTTTTTTTATGTTTTCTTTATCCAGGTTGTTCCGGATATTTGTTTTTAATCCCTCTTTGATTTTATCTGCTATTCCCATAGCCAGCTTCCTGTAAATATTATAGTTTTTGATTAAAACTGCTTTTCAGATTATCTCCAGGAAAGCCTGGAGCCTTGTTTTAATCTGTCCGGCAGAAATATTATTATGTTCGATTTCAATAAAAAGGCTGGGGACATTCATTGCTGCCAGCTTTTCACGAAGTAATGGATAAAACAGCAGTGTATTATCACAGAACTTCTGGCTTAAAAAAACTACTCCTTTAATGCCATGTTTCTCAATATTTTTTGCAATTTCAGAAATTTTTGCTCCAAGGTCGGCCATTCTCATGCATTGCGGTTTATACAGCTGCCTTACAGCGATATCTGTAAGCAATACAGAGAAAGAGTCTTTTTCCCCGGATCGCTCTATTATTCCAGCGGTGCTTGAAGGCAGTGTTATATTTTCAAAGTACCGGCTGGAGTTGCACATATCTTCAGCTGCAATTGTGCATTCAAGTTCATCAAATATGCTCCATAGCCTGTCTTCATTAATATAATTGCCTATTACCATTACACCGTTCAACGCAGGCTCTTTGCTGCTTTTTAAATCCTGCACAGGACCGTCAAGATATCCCCTGAGGTATTTTATAAAAGCAGATGTATCTTCTGTCATAGATCTTTCCAGGATATTATAATAATTCCTTACCCCTACAGAAGCCTGGTTGTCCCTGAAACGGTTGGAAAGCTTTTTTAAAAGCATCCTTTTTTCACTGCAAATACGTATCGCATCTTCAAGTTCTGCAATCCCGGGTTTATTGCCGCCTGTTTCTTCAAGGAAAATAAGCATTTCTTTAAGGCTTGAAACAAAATGCTCTATTGCAATGCTGTTTTTATTGTGAGGGACATCAAGCATAAAGGCCGGCAAATCAGGAATGTAAGCTCTGCAGTTATCATAGAACCTGCGCATACCGTCACAGGAGTTTGTAAATATAACACCTTTAAAATCCGAAGCAGCAGCAAGCAGGTCTTCCATTGAAGATTTTATAAACGGGCAGAAATTAATTGGAAAATAACCCTCTGATCTGAATGCCTTAAGATTGCCTGTTATCCTTGAGGGCTGAAATCCTGAAGCAATGATGATTTCCTCCGGAGTGTATGTGCATAACCAGCCTATTTTTCCTTTTATAGTTATCCCTGATGCGGGCTTATCATCAATTGCCTGTTCCAATTACCTGTTCATTTCTCTCAAAGTCTTCATAAATACCTACATGGCCCCAGAAATCTTCTATATATAGACCGCTGATTTCACCTTTTTGTTTCCCTTCAACAGTAATTCTTACTTTTTGTATTTCCTTAAATTCTGTTAGTGTATCCACTATGGAAAAAATAGCAAGGATTTCTGTTGTGGAGCTGTGAGGTATTATATCCGTACTGGTAATTATTTCCCTGGAGAAATCAACAATTGCAATGCCATCGCTTACAGTCACCGAA
>Ga0208047_1000857_pt1 | contig 11363 bp, 10 predicted proteins | sample Kivu_220m_FD_184162 | JGI IMG/M metagenome (GOLD analysis project Ga0208047, IMG submission 184162) | Freshwater microbial communities from Lake Kivu, Western Province, Rwanda to study Microbial Dark Matter (Phase II) - Kivu_220m (SPAdes)... | ecosystem: Environmental > Aquatic > Freshwater >...
CCGTCAGACCAGTGCTTGACAGACATCGGCCACAGCGTCCTCCGAAGAGGACCCCCTATGACGCTTTCGCTGTGGTTTCAGTATGACAGAATCGCTGTGGTTTGACAGGCAGGCGCTACCGGACCCGCGCTAACGGGCACTGGAATGCAGCGGGCGCAGGAAAACCCCGACCTTCCAGTCCCTTGAATATCTCCACCTCCACGCTATAATCCACGCCGACCGGTCAGTGCAGCGAGCAAAACTGTCAAATTCGGAGGAAAATGTGGCTGGTAGTACAATCGTAACCATGCCCGGTGATGGCATCGGCAAGACCGTATTGCCCGAGGCCATCCGGGTGCTTGATGCGGTCGGTTTCAAGGCGGAATATGTCCCGGGCGATATCGGCTGGGACTTCTGGCGCAAGGAGGGCAATGCCCTGCCCGACCGGACCATCAAGCTACTGGAGCAGCACAAAATCGGGCTGTTCGGCGCCATTACATCGAAACCCAAGGACAAGGCCCAGGCCGAACTCGACCCGTCACTCCAGGGTAAGGGATTCCAGTACTTCAGCCCGATCGTGACGATGCGCCAGCATTTCGACCTCGACATCTGCGTACGGCCCTGCCGGTCCTTCCCCGGCAACCCCCTGAACTTCATCCGCAGGACTGGTGACAGCTTCGAAGAGCCCAAGGTCGACGCCGTCATTTTCCGCCAGAACACGGAAGGATTGTATTGCGGCGTCGAGTGGACCAATCCGCCAGACGATGTCCGAAAAGCTCTGGAGACCCACAAGAAGATGAAGGCGTTCACCAGAGTCCCGTCCGAGGAGATGTCGATATCGCTCCGCATCTTCACCCGCTCCGCGTGCCAGCGCATCGCCCGCGCCGGATTCGAGTATGCCAAACAGCACGGCTACAAGTCAGTAACCGTCTGTGAGAAGCCCAATGTCATCCGCGAGACCTCCGGCATGATGGAAGCCGAGGCAAGAAAGATCGCCAAAGCGTACCCGGGTGTCGCGCTCTGGTCGACGAACATCGACGCCCAGATGATGTGGCTGACAAAGGATCCCGAAGACTACGGAGTCATCGTATCCGGTAACATGTTCGGTGACATCGTCTCCGATGGATTCGCCGGACTCGTGGGCGGCCTCGGCTTCGCCTGCTCGGCCAACATCGGCCGCGAAGTCGCCGTCTTCGAACCGACCCACGGCTCGGCCCCGAAGTACGAAAAGCTATCGCCGTCCATCGTCAATCCGATTGCCATGATCCTGGCCGCCGGCATGATGCTCGACCACATCGGCGAACAGGCAATGTCGCAGCGAATCAGCGCCGCCGTTGCCAGAGTCATCGCCGACGGGAAAACCCGGACCTACGACATGCTCCGACTCGCCGGTGGTCCTGAGGTCTTCAGTGCCGGTGCCGCCAGCACGCAGCAGATGACCGACGCGATCATCGCGGAATTGTGAGATAGACGTGATCACCTCCCAGGATATCGAAACCCTGTTCAGCAAGCAGCTCTCCTCGATCGAGAATGCGACTACTCGCGAACAGACCGTAGCCACATGGGTCGAGGCGGCCAGGCTGGGCGGCTGGCAGACGATTCAAGACATCAAGGCCATGCCGTTTACGCTGCTGACCAAGACCCACGGAATCTCACTAGTGGACCACACGATCGCCGTGACCGAAGGTGCCGTGTCGCTTGCCCGGGCTCAGATCAATACGTACCCAAACATGCCCTACGCCGTCAACATGGACCGCCTGGTTGCCGGCGGTCTGCTGCACGACGTCGGCAAGCTGGTCGAAGCTGAAATGGACGAGAGGGGCGGATACCGGAAGAGCCGCAAGGGCATGTATGCCCGTCATCCTATATCGGGGGCGATAATCGCTGCCAGGTGCGGCCTGCCCGACGATATCGTCAATACGATTGCCTGCCACGCCAAAGAGGGTGACGGCGCGCCCAAGGTGCTTGAAACCGTACTCATCCATCAGGCCGACTTTGCGACCTTCGACCCGCTCGTGATGATGGAAAAGGGTCAGCTCATCATCTAGCCATGGCCACCATCATCGAGAAGATAATCGCCGCCCACTCGTCGGCAAGAACCGTGAGCCCCGGAGACATCGTTGAGCTCGGCATCGACGTGAGAGTCGCGCGCGACTTCGGCGGCGCGAACGTAGTCAAGAATCTCGAGGAGAACGGCCTCGGCGTGGCCGACCCTGCCAGAACGTTCTTCACATTCGACTGCAACCCGACCGGCTCGGACCAGAAGTACGCGGCAAACCAGCAGGCCTGCCGCATCTTTGCCCGCAACCACGGTATCAGGGTCTACGACGTTGACGCCGGCATCGGCACCCACCTGGCTGTCGACAACGGCCTGGTCGGCCCCGGCGACACCATCGTCTCGACCGATTCGCACGCCAACATACTCGGCTCAATCGGCACGTTCGGTCAGGGAATGGGCGACCAGGATATTGCCCATGCCTGGGCCTTCGGCAAGGTCTGGTTCGAGGTGCCGGCCACGGTCAGGGTCGAACTGGCAGGTGTGCCCAAGCCGGGCGCAACCGCCAAAGACGTCGGGCTCGCCCTGCTGCGTCACTTCGGCGCCAACGGTCTGCTAGGACTTGCCGCCGAGGTCTACGGCGAGTACGCCGACCGACTCGGCCTCGACGGCAGACTGACCATCGCTTCGCTGGGCACCGAGATGGGTGCAATCATTGTTTTCTTCCCTCCCAACCAGGCCATTCTCGACTATTGCCGGAGCAAGACCGGGCGTGAGTTCACGCCTGTCCAGGCCGACTCGAGCGCAGTCTACGTACGCACTGAGCGAATCGACATCTCCGACGTCGAGCCGCTGGTATCGCGGCCCGGCCATCCGGAAGACGTAGTCACGGTTGCCTCGGTGGCCGGCCGCAAGATCGACTCCGCCTTCATCGGTTCCTGCACCAATGGCCGGATCGACGACCTGAAGGCTGCGGCCGAGGTACTCAAGGGACGCAAAGTCGCGCCCGGCGTTGTGCTGAAGATAGTCCCGGCGACCGATGCCATCTGGCACGAGGCGATGCATAGCGGGATCATCGAAACCTTCAAGCACGCCGGTGCCCTCGTCGGCAATGCCGGATGCGCGGGCTGCGCCGCCGGTCAGATCGGCCAGAACGGTCCCGGCGAGGTAACCGTCTCGACCGGCAACCGCAACTTCGCCGGCAAGCAGGGCAAGGGCGATGTCTATCTTGTCTCACCGGAAACCGCTGCCGCATCAGCGGTTGCCGGGGCCATCGTCAACCCCGGGGCAATACCGGCCAGGCCGGCCCTGTTCAAGCCGAAACCGATGGCGACCGTTTCGCACGCGCTGTCCGACAGGGGCCGCCAGGGCCAACACCACGCCCTCCCGGAAGCGCCGCTGGTTGTCGAGGGCCGTATCTGGCTCATCCCGAAGGACAACATCGACACCGACATGATCTTCCACAATCGCCACCTCACCATCACCGACGCCCGCGAGATGGGTCAGTTCGCGTTCGGCAACCTGCCCGGCTGGGAGCACTTCAGCAAGAACGCCCAACCCGGCGACGTGATTGTGACGGGCATGAACTTCGGAGCAGGATCGTCGCGTCAGCAGGCGGTGGACTGCTTCAAGAGCCTGCGGATCGGCCTGCTTATTGCCCGTTCGTTTGGTGCCATCTACTTCCGCAATGCGGTTAACGCCGGGCTCCCGGTGATGGTCGAGGATTTGCTCGACTCCGGACTCAAGGATGGCGACCACCTGCGCGTGAACCTGGCCACCGGCGAGATCGAAATCCAGGAAACAGGCGTGAAGGTCCAGGGCCGCCCGTTCCCGCCGGTCCAGCTCGAGATCTACCAAAAGGGCGGCCTACTGGGTTAGCCACCACGACAGTGGTCAAGGGACAATGGACCAAGAACGGAGGATAGACTGATGTCGATGACTTTCGCCGAAAAAGTCCTGGCCCGCAAGGGCGGCCAGAAGAACGCCAGGGCCGGTGACCTTGTTACCTGCAAGCCTGACCGCCTCTTGATGCACGACAACGCGGCGGCGATTACCGACAAGGTGGCCAAGGACGTGGCCGAGTTCGGTATTGCCGACCCGGAACAGCCGGTCATCATCCTCGACCACGTCATCCCCGCCTCGGACGAGAAGACAGCGACCAGCCACAAGAAGATCCGCGAGTTCGTGAAGAAGTACGGGATCAAGCACTTCTTCGACATCGGTACCGGCGTCTGCCACCAGGTGATGGTGGAGAAAGGCCTTGTCCTGCCCAGCATGCTGGCGGTCGGCTCGGATTCGCACACCTGCTCCTACGGCGCAGTGAATGCCTTCGCCACCGGGATCGACCGCACTGAGGCGGCTGCGCTGCTCCTGACCGGTGAAACCTGGTTCAAGGTACCGGAGTCGATACGCATCACCATCCATGGTCGGCTGCCGGAAATGGTCTCAGCCAAGGACCTTATACTGACCATCATCGGCGAAGTCGGGGCGGACGGCGCGGACTATTGCTCGGTTGAATTCTGGGGCGACATCGGTCACCTGACCATCGACGACCGGTTCACCATCGCCAACATGGGCGTCGAGATGGGTGCGAAGAACGCCGTCTTCCCGGTGGACGAAGTCACCAAGGGCTACCTGCAGGAAATCGGGGTGGGCCGCGTAACCTGGAACCCGGAATGGGCCGACGACGGTGCGACCTACCGACAGGAACTGACCTGGGACCTGGGTGAGATAGTCCCGGCACTTGCCCTCCCCCACAAGGTAGACAAGTACAAGCCCGTTACCGAACTCGCCGGCACCGAGATTCAGCAGTGTCTCATCGGGACGTGCACCAACGGGCGGGCAAGCGATTTCGCAGTTGCCGCAGCCATACTCTGTGGCAAAAAGGCGTCGCCCAACACCCGTCTGCTGATCCTGCCCGCGTCTCGGACCGAACTCGAAGAAGCGCTCGACGCCGGTGACATCGAGACCCTCATCAACGCCGGCGCGGTCCTGCTCCCGCCGGGCTGCGGCCCTTGCCTTGGAGCCCACCAAGGCTGCCTTGCCCCAGGCGAGAAGTGCCTCTCCACGTCCAACCGCAACTTCAAAGGTCGAATGGGCTGCAAAGACGCGGAAATCTACCTGGCCTCCCCGGCAACCGTAGCAGCGACTGCGCTGACCGGCAAGATAACCGACCCCCGAGAGGTGGTGTGAGATGAAAGTCTGGTCCTACGGCGATGACATCAATACGGACATGCTCTTCCCGGGCAAGTACACGTACACGTGTGCCAAGCCGGACGAGATAAAGCCCCACCTGCTCGAAGACCTCGACCCCGAGTTCGCGAAGAACGTGCGGCCCGGCGACATCATCTTCGCCGGCAAGAACTTCGGCTGCGGTTCCTCCCGGGAGCAGCCGGTGGTCGGCCTCAGAGCTGTCGGCATCGAAGCCATCGTGGCAAGAAGCTTTGCCCGCATATTCTACCGGGCTGCGATCAACCAAGGGCTACTGCTGATCGAGTGCCCCGAAGCAGTGGCAGCATACAAGCCCGGCACGCCGATTCACCTCAACCTCAAGGAGAGCTCTATCGCAGTCGGAGACCAGACCTGCAAGTTCCCTACCTTGCCTCCCGAAATCCTGGCAATCCGAGACGCTGGCGGGCTGCTCGAACACACCCGCGCCAAGCTGCGAGCCAAGGCAGGCGCAAGATGAACACGGCAAGCGCGGGACACCGCGGGCCGGACGTACGTTCCGACCTCTGGGTCGGACTCAAACTGCGCACGTCCGGAGGTATCGAACTCGCAATGGAGAGCAAAGTCGACTTCATGTACGGCGAAGCCAACCGCAAGCTGGCTGTCGATACGCTCAAGACCCTCGGCGTTGAACACGCCCGTGTCACCATCGAGGACACGGGCGCCCTGCCCTTCGTGATCATGGCCCGGCTCGAAGCCGCCGTCCGCCGCGCAGAGGGACATGACCGAAATGCTCCTGGCGTTTCGGATCGTGTCCCGAGGCTGAGCTGCCTTCCCGCCCCCGGTCCCAGCTTCGCTCGCCCGTCGGCCCGCGACCGCTGGCGCCGTTCCCGACTCTACCTGCCGGGCAACGAACCAAGGTTCATGCTCAACGCGAGGATTCACCGGTCGGACGACATAATCCTAGACCTTGAGGATTCGGTTCCGCCCGCGGACAAGGACGCGGCTTTGCTTGTGGTTCGGAACGCTCTATGTGCACTTGACTTCGGTGACTGCGAACGGATGGTGCGCATCAATCCGCTTCCAGCCGGCCTCGCGGAGATAGATGCTCTGGTCCCGGCCGGCGTCAACGTGATACTCATCCCCAAGTGCGAGTCCGCAGAACAGGTTCGGGAAGTCGATGCCCGCATCACCTCCGCCCTATCCTCATTCGTCACCCGCAAATCGTCGTTCGACGTTTTCCTCATGCCTATCATCGAGACCTGCGAAGGCATGTTCCGGGCCCGCGAGATTGCCGGCGCTTCGCCGCGAGTCGTCGCGCTTACGTATGGACTCGAGGACTACATACTCGACCTCGGCGGTGTGAAGACACCGGCCGGGCTCGAAAGCCTCTGGGCGCGCTCCCAGATTGCGAACGCGGCCAAGGCTGCCGGCGTGCAGGCAATCGACACAGTCTTTGCCGACATCGATGACTTGGATGCGCTGCGTGCGAGTTGCCGGGCCGCGAAGGAACTGGGATTCGAAGGCAAAGGCTGCATCCACCCGCGTCAGGTCGAAGTCGTGAACACCGAGTTCACGCCCTCGACCGAGGAGATCGAGAAAGCACAGCGCATCGTCCTCGCGTTCAAGGAAGCGCAATCCCAGGGCCGCAATGCCGTCTGCGTCGGCTCAAAGATGATCGACCCGCCAATTGTGGAACGCGCCCGCCGCACCATTGCCATGGCCGTCTCCTTCGGCCGTCTCACCGCCGACTGGGACAAGGTGTCGTAGATGGAACTGGTCAAGAACGCTCTCGGCCGCCTGGTCCCAAACGAAGTCAACGGCAAGCCGGCAGTGCCGTTCAAGGGGATTGGCAAGCACCGGCCCGCCGGCCCCAAGACGTGCCCCCCCATCCCGACCTGTCTCGACTTCCCCGAGGACGGCAACAAGGTCGTACCCGACCTCAGGATCGCGCTCGAAAGGGCAGGCGTCCGCAACGGCATGACCATCTCGACTCACCACCATTTCCGCGATGGCGACACGCTCTCGCTCCAGCTCTTCGACCTCTGCGCCGAGATGGGACTCAAAGACCTTGTCTGGTATCCGTCGGCCGCCTTCCCCTGCCATGCGCCGATAACGAAGCACCTCGACTCAGGCGTCATCCACCACATCGAGGGGAGCCTGAACGGCCCGTTGGGTGACTACTGCACGCAGGGCAAGATGCGCGGACTAGGTGTGCTCCGCTCGCACGGCGGACGGGCCCAGGCTATCCAGGACGGTGAGGTCCACATTGACCTCGCGGTCATCGCCGCGCCCACTGCCGACCAGTTCGGCAACGCCAATGCCGTGCACGGCAAGTCAGCCTGCGGCGTCCTCGGATACGCCGACGCCGACCTTGTCTACGCCGACCGCACCGTCGTAGTCACCGACAACCTTGTCCCGTTCCCGGCTATCCCCATCCAGTTGTCCGGCACGTTCGTAGACATGGTCGTCCGGCAGGACTGCATCGGTGATCCGACGAAGATAGTCTCAGGCACCACCCAGATTACCCGTAGCCCGGACCGGCTCTACATCGCCGAACTCACGGCCAGGTTCATCCGCGACTCGGGCATCATGCACGAGGGATTCAGCTTCCAGGCCGGGGCCGGCGGCATATCGCTCGCCTTTGCCCTCTACCTAGCCGCCATGATGAAACGGGCCGGGGTCAGAGCAAGCTGGCTCCACGGCGGCTCAACCCGCTACCTTGTGAAGATGCTCGAAGACGGCATCGCGCCCGCGCTCATCGACGGCCAGGCCTTTGACCTCGACGCGGTGCGCTCAATCGGCCTCAACCCCGGCCACATCGACACGAGCCCGTTGGTGAGCTACAACTTCCACGCCAAAGGCAACTACATCAACCTCCTGGACGTGGCCGTGCTCAGCGCGACCGAAGTTGACGCGAACTTCAACGCCAACGTAGTCACGCACTCGGACGGCCGGCTGCGCCACGGCATCGGCGGCTGGCAGAACTGCATGCAGGCCCGTTGCACGATTCTCGCGGTGCCGGCGATGCGCGACCGCATGCCGGTCATCGTGGACGAAGTGACGACGCTATGCTCGCCGGGTGAGCTGGTTGACGTCGTCGTCACCGAGCTCGGCATCGCCATCAACCCGCTGCGCCGGGACCTGCTGAATGCGGTCAAAGGCAAAGGACTTCCGATCCGGTCCATCCAGGACATCAAGGCCGAAGTCGAACGAATCTGCGGCAAGCCGTCGGGCCCGGCGCGGGACATGACCGAATCGTCCCACGATTCGGATCGTGTCCCAAGCCGCAAGGTCGTCGCCGTCGTCAAATGGGTCGACGGCACGGTCCTGGATTCCGTCTACCAAGTTAGCAGTTAGGAGTTAGCGGTTAGCAGTCGCCGCGACTCTACGCTCTAGCCTCTCGCTTCTAACTTCGTCTGCCTGCGGTGTTGGCTGTTGGCTTTTGGCTGTTGGCTTCTGACTTCTGACTTCGTCTGGCCTTCGCTCCGCGATCTAGCTTCTAGCCTCTCGCTTCTGACTTCGTCTATGGTACAATCTCTCTGTGCCCACTGCTCGCCAGATCTCCGCCCGCATTGTCGTCACCGTCCTCCTCGTTTCGGTCGGCATCCTTGTCATGCTCCTCCCCTACCTAATCAAACGACAGAAGGTCGCGCTACGAGGCATTGCCACCACGTTCACCGACTCCACCTCTGTGCCTGCCGGCACGCCGCCGCCTGACTCCGCCGCGGTGATGGCCGCGCTCGGTCGTGTCAACGACCCGGAGATCGGCGTCAGCATCGTTAACCTCGGGCTGGTCGACTCACTGCACATAGATTCATTCGGCACCGTCGATATCGCAATCGCGCTCACGACTCCCGAGTGCCCGGCAATCGGCCAGATTGGAGAACAGACAGCCCAGGCGGTCCTGGCAGTACCCGGCACGCGGAAGGTCAGCGTTCGGCTCGACCCGACGCTTTCCTGGGACCCGACCTGCATCAACCCCGAAGCCCGAGAATTCTACCGCAGGCGGTTCGGGAAGCCGTGAAACCACGGATGGACTACCTGATTCCCGAATCGATGTCCACCAAGACGGGGAGGTTTCAACCACGGATGCACTGTCGGACAGGGGCCGCTGAGGCCAACACTGGTGCTCGGGCCGATTCCCGGACCCATATCCGTGTTCATCTGCGTTCATCTGTGGTTGCTTTCACATGATATCTGACCTATTCGGCAAGGCCCTGCTTCTTGGCCTCTCTACCGGTCTGTTCTGCGCCGGATTCTGCGTCCCGCTGGTCGGCCCGCTCCTCCTATCCGACGAGCCCGTCCGCCACCCTAAGTCCTCAATCCTCAGTCCTCGATCCTCAGTCCTCCGCTCGGCCTCTCGTGTCCTGCTCTTCCTCGCCGGCCGTCTTGTCGCCTACTTGCTGTTCGGCCTTGTGTTCGGAGCGCTGGGCGGCGTCCTCAGCCGCGTTTGGGGCATCAAGACCATCCTGCTGCCGCTGCTCTACGCGGTCCTGGGTGTGCTGATGATTGTCTACGCTGTGGTCCAGTCGTTCCCACACATTGGGTTCTGCCGCGCGCTAGGTCAGCCGGTGCGGTCCGGCTGGTACATCACGCTTGTGGGCTTCCTCGCCGGCATCAACCTCTGCCCGCCGTTCCTCCTGGCCGTGACCACGGTAATGGACATCGGTGGCGCGTTGCGCGGTTTGTTGTTCTTCCTGGTATTCTTCCTCGCGACAAGCACCTACCTGTTGCCGCTCTTCTTCACGGGACTGGTCAGTCGCTTCTCGTCAGTCCGCTTCGCCGGCCGTGTGACCGCAGTCCTCGCCGGCCTCTACTTCCTCTACCTCGCCGCCAGCACCGCCCTCATTCGCGTCCGCTAGCGCCGAACGCAATCAAGCCCGTCGGTCTCATGCGGGTGTGCCGACTCAGAAACGGCGGTGCAGTAATCGCTGGCGGTCGCGGGATAGTACGGAGCCTTGTTCATAAGAGGATGGTCGGATTCCGCGGTTTGACATGGTGGCCCTTGGGCCTACAATCGAACCATGACGAGAGTGATTTCGGTACTCTTGGGATTGGGGTTATTGGCTACGAATGGCGTAGCTGCTGGTTTTCCGCGCGAGTTTCAGGAGCACGCGGCGGTGCAGGAGTCGCTGGCGCGAGTGCGTCTTGGTTCCCCAACTTGACTTCAAGCCACTGAGGTCTAGGATGGTTTCATGAGCAGGTCAATACTGATGCTGTGGGGGATGGGATTGCTGGCGCTGGGGGCGCAGCCGGACTGGTACTATGCCAAGCTCGATACGAATCCAAGGCTGCCGACCAGCAAGCTGTTCTTCCTTGAGCAGAAGGCCGGGCTGTGCCCGAAGCCGACAGACGACGGGGAGTCGCTGAATGTGCGCCTTGTGGGAAAGTGGGGCGGAGGTCCGAGCTGGGGCGTGACCGGCAAGGATACGCTCGTCTACCTCTCCCGAGGGAGCGAAGTGGTCGTCATCAACTTCGCAGATACCGCCAATCCAAGAGTATTGAACTACATTCAGGCCAAGCGGCTGGCGGGCAGGCCGGTGCTGATGGATACGCTGCTCTATCTTGTGACCTCCGGCTACATCGAGGTCTTCAACGTGAGGGACCCGACCAATGCGCCAAGAGTCGGCAGGCTGGCTACGCCCGTAGCTGACATCGACGTTGAGGATACGCTCGTCTACAGCATCTCGGATGATACGTTCCGCATCTTCGACTTCGCCGACCCGGCGAACCCTCAGCTCGTCGGAGCCTGCGCCGACTCGGGCTACGCCTTGGACATTGACGGCGGCTACGCTTACCTGAGAGACCGCTGGGGCATGTACATCCTAGACGTGCGCGACGCAGCGAACCCTCACCGCGTCGCCTCCTGGGGTACGGACATTGCCGGCGTGAAGGTGAGGGGCAATCACTGCTACGTTGCCCAGGGCTCGATGGGCAGTGGCAACCTGTACGTTCTCAACGTCTCCAATCCCGCCTCGCCCTGGCAGGAGGGCGTGCTTTCGGGTGTGACTGACGAGGATATCTACCTCGTGGATACGCTGCTCTTCATGCCGGGGTTCAAAGTTGTCAGCATCGCTGACTCCAGTAGACTGTCGCGTGCCACTGAAAATTGACCCACCTGTGCCATCCAAAACTGACCCACCCTGGTAGACTATTTCTTGTGCCGTTCGGGCCGTTGGGCGGCACAGGAGGAAAGGTTGATTTCAGTGCAAGTTCA
>Ga0208047_1000859_pt1 | contig 11352 bp, 12 predicted proteins | sample Kivu_220m_FD_184162 | JGI IMG/M metagenome (GOLD analysis project Ga0208047, IMG submission 184162) | Freshwater microbial communities from Lake Kivu, Western Province, Rwanda to study Microbial Dark Matter (Phase II) - Kivu_220m (SPAdes)... | ecosystem: Environmental > Aquatic > Freshwater >...
CTATAAACCGGTTGCATAACATTAATAAAATGGATATAATGTAGTACAATTGTTCTTATTTATAAGTAATTAATTAAATGCTTGAAATACAAGAGCTTGATGTGGATAAGCTGCGCCCATGGGCAGAAAATCCAAGAAGGAATGATCTTGCAATCGCAGCGGTAGCAGAAAGCATTCGCTCTTTTGGCTTCAATGTTCCGATCATATGTGACCAGGATTTTACTATTATCGCAGGGCATACACGTTGGAAAGCCGCTGCCAAACTTGGCATCTCGAAGGTTCCAGTAATCGCCATCAAAATGACTAATTCCCAACGACGCGCTTTTGCCGTTGCTGACAATAAGACGGCCGAACTCGCCGAGTGGGATTTCCCGAATCTAAAGAAAATTCTAGCTGAATTACGTTCTGAAGACATAGATATGAAAAGCATGGGTTTCAGTGATGAGGAACTACGGCATCTTATTTTGAGCGAGACAGTAGATGAGAATCTAGTGCCTGAAATGGAAGATACTGATACCACAACGCGTCTTGGAGATCTTTATTTATTGGGAAGTCATCGCCTGCTCTGTGGAGATTCACGAGAACTAGAATCAGTAATGACTCTCACTCAGGGAAAACGAATAGACCACGTATTTGGCGGCCCCCCATACTTTAATCAGAGGAATTATTCTCAGTGGGGAGACTATCAATCGTATCTTGATGACATTAAGAAGATTATCCAAAATTGTCATGCAGTTTTAATAGATGGTGGCATATGTGTATGGAATATTGCAAATGGATGCAGTACTCATCATGACCATAAAAGTCATCATTCAATTATTTTTTCAGAAAATGGATTCGAATATTTGGACACTATTATTTGGAAAAAGACCGGAGCTAATTATGCTATACCAAGAAATTTTCACATATTACGCAACTCATGCTACTATCCGGCCTTATCATGGGAGGCACTCCTGGTCCATCAAAAACCAGGCAGTATGCCAAAGATGACACGCGAGGGACGAGATTACATGGCTAGACATCACACTGACGTTTGGGAAATACCTGCAGTCACCAATCAGCTAGAGTTATTTGGGCATCCGGCAGTTTGTCCTGTTGAGATTCCATATCGATCAATTCAAGCCTACTCCGGCAGCGGAGCAACCGTATTTGAACCATTTGGTGGCTCTGGGACTACGTTGATTGCCGCTGAAAAATCTTCAAGAATAGCGTATGTAATGGAACTCAATCCCAGTTATTGTGATGTCATAATAAAACGGTGGGAGAAAACCACAAATGTAAAAGCTATTCTTATAAGTAATATTTTTCAGTGAATTATTATGGAAAATTCCAATCAGATCAAACTGTTTGATAAATCCTTATCTCCATATTCTCTTCCACGAAAATATGAACCTGCAGTGCCAGCTTTCCTGGATATTAATCGTATATATCTTGCCAAAGGTAGTATATCAACTCCCGAACGCAGGCGATTTGTAGAACGGATATGTAATCTTTATCCCAACGTAAACATCACCGAATGTCTCGATACTCCTCACAATCGTATCGATCTGAATGTAACAGGCCAACTAAATCTACACCAGGCAGGGAAAAAATCCCTTGCATTCGGTGAGCTTAATACTGCCGTCCGGTTTAGTGATGAGCAGAATAATACATGCCCTAATTACTGGCATTGTTCGCCGTACGGATTTTGTCCCTACGGATGTAAATATTGCTACCTTGCGGGGACGCAAGGAGTTAAACTCTCTCCAACAGTTAAAATTTTCGTGAATCTTCCCGAAATCCTTGAGAAGGTTAATGATATTGCTAACCGATTAAATAGGCCTACAGCCTTCTTCATAGGCAAACTACAGGATGCGCTTGCACTGGATCCTTTAACGGCCTATTCCACAGTCTTAATACCATTCTTTGCCACACATCACTTAGCCCGAATGACACTGCTTACTAAAAGTACCAACGTTGACCGTCTTCTTGGAGTTAATCATAATGGGCATACAATCCTTTCGTGGAGCGTTAATCCACCTGAGGTATGCGATACTTATGAAGAAAATGTACCTGCTATAGAGGATCGTCTGCAGGCAATGTGCAGTGTTGCTTCAGCGGGATACCGTGTGCGCGGCATGTTGATGCCGCTAATCCCTGTAGATGACTGGGAGAACATTTACACACGCTTTATTGAACACCTGTTAACCACGGTGCAGCTGGAACGCCTTACTCTTGGTGGAATTTGTATCTACAGTACTGCGCGCAAATTGATGGAACGCAAACTGGGACTGCATAACGCAGTATCCGTGAACATAGAAAATAAGACACAACTACAAGGTGATGGAAGAGCCCGCTACTCTCAGGCATTAAGAATTAAGATGTACTCGCTGATAATTAAAACAGTGCGAGAAATACAGCCGGGACTCGAGCTTGCGTTATGCATGGAGGACCGACGCGTCTGGTTAAAGTTAGGACTTGAAGACAACATTGGCCGCTGTAATTGCGTATTGTGAAAGTGTCTGCTAATGAATCACGAATATTATTCAGAGAAATTAGCCTGGTTCAAGGATAATGAAAAACCGGACGTAATATTGTTGCTTGAAATCAATCCTTGGCTTACAAGTATTACTACTACATGGCCAAATATTGACATTAAGTTTGTATCTAAATTCTCGCCCATTGCTGGAGATTCTGACAAAGAAGTTTGGGAATGGCTATGGGAAAATACTCGCTATAATATTTTAGAACTTAAACAGAAAACCGGATATCCTTTTTCACTATTATCATTGGACAGCAAGTTAAAGGTACTAGTTGGGAATCGCATGATTTATCCGGATGGCACCGTCAACTCTTTTGTCCAACGTTATTTACGGGAAAAGGTGCTGAAACTTTTCGAAGCTAGTTCAAAACGTGGTAAAACAAAGAGTTAATAAAGTCACGAAAATTGACTTAAATTCCTATAAAGCTTAAATTTGGCGATACTGTTTGCTTAATGGTGGGGCATTATGGACAGTTCCCGAACTCCTGTTTGAGGGTACAAGGCTGATTCCAGCGCTCCAGCAATTGCTTCCCCATAAATAACTTAGGGCAAGATTTATGAATGCGTACTCACCTAAGGTATACTTAAGAATATGCCCGAAATAAAAAGAGGGGAGTTCCATGAAAGTAATGATGACAACTCTAATTATAATAGCAGCAGTTATAATCGTCCTTGCAACTGCTTTGGTAGCATCCAGCGGTATCTACTTGCCGAAAAAATACTATGATGCCTGGAATCCGGAATATCACAAACAGTTCAGCGATGCACGGTTACAGGTGATAGCGCACGGATTACTGGCTGCCAATTCGCATAACATGCAGGCCTGGAAAATTGTTCTGGATGATAGCGATAAGAATGGTTTTTGGCTGTATATTAATACGGACAAGCTGACCCCCCAGTTGGATCCTTATTCGCGCCAGATAACCATCAGCCAGGGTACTTTCCTTGAATACGTTACCGTAGCATCGGAAAAGCTTGGCTACAAGGCCGATATTGCTCTTTTCCCAAAAGGTGAGTTTGATGATAAAGGTAGTATCGAGAGTATCAAGAGTAAACCTGTTGCAAAAGTGATTCTCAAACCGATTACGCCGGCTGCAAGCCCAATTTACAGCATGATGTTTCTCCCGGATACCGTGCGGGTTGCTTACCAGCCTGATAAACTGCCCGCCGACCTGTTCAGCCAAATGGAATCGCTTAGTAGTGTAAAGATGGTGGTTTACCAAGATGGCGCCAACCTGGAGAAATTAAAAAAAATGGCCTGGGAGTCCGCCAATATTGAAGCAGGCGTAGATCGCATAGCAAAGGAAAGCGCTGTACTCTTCCGTCCTAATGAATATGAAAAAAACAAGTACCGTTATGGCTTCTCGCTGGAAGGGCAGGGTTTCAGCGGCATCAATATCACCATATTCGAGGCACTGCTTACTCTGATTCCTTCAATGAATAGCCCGCAGGCTTCCAATGATTCGTTTCTGAGCGGGACCAGGACTGCGCTGGATAATACACCGGCCTTTATTATGATGGTATCCATGGACAACTCACGAACGACTCAGGTCAGGATGGGCATGCTGTATAGCCACTTCCAGCTCGTCTGCCAGTCAAGAGGTTACTATATGCAGCCCATGAGCCAGGCACTCGAGGAATACCCGGAGATGAAATCAATTTATGAGAAAATACACGCAGAATATGCCCGACCGGGAGAAACCATCCAGATGCTGGCCCGGGTTGGGAAGCCAATACGTGAGGTAGAGCACTCGATGCGACTGGGAGTAAACGACCTGTTAGCTAAATAGAGCATCCTAGTTAAATCCGGGGGAAGGTCAATACTCATATAATATTATGCAAAAATATGCCATTAAACTTGGTTTATTAGGCAGCGTATTGGGATTGTTAGCGGGTTTAACCGAGTTGGCCATCGGATCTCAAATTCTTCCCTGGATCGGAAACAAGGGACAACCCGCTGTGCTTGGATTGGTGACTATGCTGCTTAGCGGAATGGCATTAGGTGCAACAATATCAGCTCACACGCTTAAAAACCCCAGCAACGATCAAAAGGTCGCGATCTTCCTGGGAGTCTTCCTGCCAGCTATGATATGTTTTACCACCGTAGGACGGCTTTGGTATTTGCCTGGATTGCTTCTGGTTACAGCTTCGCTGCTTATTGTTTATGAATACTGGCTCCGTCGATTTCCGGGAAGACAGGCGAATGATGCCACCGTTATAAATCGAAGAAGTCGAATCGTCGCTGCGGTTGGAAGCTTGCTCGTCCTGGTTTCTGTTGGATTGGGTTTCTGGTTCAATTCGTTTGGTTTATTCCATCTAGAAACCATGGTCAATTCAGAGCATTTCATCACGGAGATCCTGCCAATGGATTCAATGCTCACTACGAGTTTTACCGCAAGCGGAACGACCGTTGTGAACAATGAAACAGGTCAGGTAATGATCGTTTATCTTTTTTTGATCATTGGCTCGGCCCTGGCTTTTATTGCCAGCCTCACGTCCTCGCGCTTTTTTATAGGATTCGGCGGCTTGCTTGTGTTTGCAGGCTTAAGCACTTTTCTTGTCTTGCTTCCCGGCATAATAGGAAATATCCAAAAATCCTCTGAACCACTAAACATCATTAGCCTCGTCCTGTCGCTGCGGTGGGGGTGGATCATGTCTGCGTTTGGAGCGAGTCTTATCCTGGTTGCTTGTTCGTTTCATTCCTGGCATGGGCAAGCTCATTCTGGATAGTGCCCCTACTGCTGTATGCAAAAAAACAGCTTATCCCAAGCTTGCAGCGTTGTCTCGATCTAAGGTAAGGTCAAGGCAAATAAATATCTAAAAGTGACCGTTACTAATCTTCTATTTAATTAACCCTTTGCACTAATAGCAATTAGAGAAGAGAGTTCGGGAACTGTCTTTAATGGTTGTTTTTTAGCTACGATGGTGGGGCACTTTGCTATTCGAACTCCAATAATACCGTCTGTCCATCTCTGCCTGCAGCCAATACTTGAATATTATGAACGTCCTTTGGAATGATGCTGCTATGCAAAGTGCCCCATTCTGGCTCTTCATCTGTGGCAAAGCATTGAGTTTCATCACAAAACGTCACCTTGCACTTTGCCTCATAATTCGTAGTCCAGGAAATAAACAGCATTTCGCATGAATCATTAACCTTGACGTCAGTGATCTGAAGTGGAGCCTGGCAGGCTGTTAATAAAAGAACGGAGGCTGCCGCGATCAGCAGCAGCCTCCTGGATATTGAATTAAAGCAGTTTGGCATAGTCCCAACCCACCTGCAGCGGACCATAACCAGCATTGCCGGCCTCGCCATAGATAGACCAGTCAATGGTCTTGCCTTCGAGCTGATCTAGACCTTCAATCGCGGTGTAGATGTTGTTGAAGTCACCCAGCAGGTACCTGAGTTCCTCAAATGTTTTATTAGAGCAAAGCATGTTGTTGGCACGCTCAAAGGCCTTCTTGAGCTCCAGCATGAAGGAATTCCGGTTAGCAGCCTGGGCGGGCGTCGGGACAGTGTCCAGCTTGGTGTACCACTTAAAGGCCTCGGTGAACAGGTCAAGCGCCTTCTGCACCAGCCTTTTGGATTCGCTGATGCGGTATTGCCGGGGGACCGCTCTTAGATCGAAATTGGTCACCAGTGGCCAAGTGTAGACAGCGCGGTTGAGCGGATCGACTACCATGCCGTCCTTTTTGATGGCGGCCTCGGCGGACCCGACCATGACATCAAGGTCAACCGGCTTATAGGTTTCGACAGCAGCCTGGACCGGCTGTGCTGCGGCAGGCTGCTCAACCTCAGCACTTTCAGCTTTTGGGGAGTCATTGCGGGCCTTGATGACGTCAGCCCGGGCCTGAATAGTAGCCGCCTTTATCTTCTCCTTGTCGATGCTGCCCTGGATAACGGTGTAGATGATGCCGACCAGGGTAATTGCAGCAGGCCCAAGAACGTCGATCAGGAACTGGCCGATGGTCTGGGCCTTGGCTGGATCGGTGACAAATAGTCCAATGCTGCCGGCGATGATAGAGAAGATGGTGACGATGATTTTCTTGTAGCCGTCAAGAGGAGTAGCGTCCATGTTGAACCTCCATGAAAATGAAAACCGCCCGGCTCTTGAGATTTGCCGGACGGTGAGTTAAAAGCGCGTTGGAGTAAGACTATTTTCCGAGGATGTGATTGGTGAGCGTGTTCTGGATCGTGATCAGGAAACCGTAGACACCTATCACTAGGGTGATCAATAAGATGATGATAGCCCAGGCGTATTTCCGGAAGTCGTTGAAGCGGTCTGTCCAGTTCTCAATGCGGATAGAGAGGGTATCTATCTTCTGTCCCTGGGCGTCCAGCTTCTTGCCGTGATTCTCCAGGGTCTTATCGATGGAATCGCAGTGTTCTTTGAACTCATCCTGCGTCACAAATTCTTGATCAAGCATATGGTTCTCCTCATACAGATACGCCGCTGACCTTGCCTATTTCAGCCTTGGCGGTACCGTTGCCCTTAGACAGGTCAGCCTGGGCCGTGCCCATGAACTTGGACACATTAGACCAGCCGGACGCCGGTGTGTAATCGATCACGATATAGGCCTGGGTGATCCAGTTGGCGCTTATGTTACGGTAGCTCCGCAGCCCGACCTCCAGTGCATTGATATCGCTCCACGACCAGTCGTTGCTGGTGGCAGGATTCTTGCTGAAGGTGTGCTCGTAGTTGGCAAAGGTCGGATACTGGGTGGTCACGCTCTGCGATGTGCCGTAGTACATGGTCCCCGAGATCACCACTGACGGCTCAACTGTATTGCCCGACACGCCGTTGTGAGCCATGCGTAAAACCACCTTAATGCTGTTGATCGTCCCTGCACCGACACCCGAGTTGGCCAGGGCGTAGCTCTCTTTCTTGGTGGTGTAGTTGGTGGTGTGATAGTTGGTTGTGGTGGCATCGTCAGCAACGCTCTCGTCGACGTTCTGCCAGTTAGGAGGGCTGGCGGTGCCGTATTCAGTGAAGGATCCCGCGCCGTTGGGGCGTAATGTTTCCGTAGCCATCAAGCACGCTCCACATAGGCAAAGGTGCGGAAGTCGATGATATGGGCCGTAAGCGCGATGCCCAGGCAGATGATGATGTCCGCCGAGCCGGAGGGCCGAGTCTGGGTCAGCTCTCCCGAGGTCGTGCTGAGGAATATCTGGCCGCCGACCGTCCAGTTCCAGGTGTCATCGCGGATGATACCCTCCCTGAGAAAGTATCCCGTGGCATCCTCATTTATAGTGGCCAGCGCGATATACAGCCCCATGGCCGTCGACTCGGCGTCGGCGTCAGCCAGTTCCAGCTTGCCGTCGGAGCCGACGTAACAGACATTGCCAAAGACCAGATTCGTCCCAGCTGTAAGGGTAACTACCGACCCGCTGGCAGAGTGGTCGCCGCCCAGGGAAGCCTTGTACTCTATGCTCTTGCCGTCGGCCAGGATATGGTGCTCGGATTCCCGCTGGTAGACGGTATGAGGGTCAGCGCCATTCTCGTGGTCGTACATGCGGTTGGAGCTGATCGGCGCGGACGTCTCACCGTCAACGGGAACGTCGTCTATATCGGCGATGCGCAGCAGGGCCGTGTCGATCTGGGCCGCGGCGATAACCCCGTCGTCATTGGGGTCATAGACCGACTTGCTCATATCTCCCATAGAGGAGGGATAGAGTCCCAGGTCGAACCAGCGCGACCCATCGCAGCAGAGGATTAACGCGTCGGTGGCATCATCCAGCGAGATATCGGCCCCGGATTTGAGGTAGATGTTGCCCGAGCCGTGCTTGACCACTATCGTGCGATCGGCATTGGCAGCCCTGATAATGATGATCTGCCCATCGGCGCCGCTGATGGTGTCCAGGTCGTCGCTGGCAGCAGAGCCCTCGGTGTCGATGGCATAACAGATGCCCCAGCTGCCCAGCGTGATAGCTCCACTGGAGATGGTTAAAGTAGCAAAGGCCTTGAGCGCGTATACATCAACGTACATAATTATTCCTCGTCAGCACCAGACCTGCAGCCTGTCCTGGTATTTGCGGAAGCCCTGAGGCACGACCATGGGATGGTCTCCTTGGTCAGTGCGAGACTCACGAATAAATACCTCAAAGGTGGAATCATCGTAAAACAGCCCGTAACCTTCGGGCACAGCTAAATGTCTGAAGGCCGGCAATTCCGTTTCAATACCGACCAGTGAGTCATCGACATACTTTTTAGTGGCGGCGTCCTGGCCGTCCTCAGGGTCAGCTAAATTGGCTATCTTCTGCGAGTTGAGGTCGAGGCCAGCGTCCGGCAGTCCCAATTCGTTTAAAAGGATTTGGTCGACGCCTTCGGCCTTGTGATTTACTGAGTGCAGCTCGCTGTGATGGGCATCGGCATTAGAAGCATGACCGGAGATGGCGGCCGCGTCCTTGCCGTCCATGGTGTTTTCGATGTCGGACAGATGGTCGCCGTCAAGGGTATCGGCGTGGTCGGCCTCCTCTACAACGCCATCGTTGTCGGCATCATAAACCGCCTTGAGCATGTCTCCGCTGCCGATCACCTGCCACAGATTGCCGTCATAGGCCAGCATGAGGTAGCCAGTCAGTATAAGATCGCAGTCGCCCGGGCAGCGGATGTTCCCGGCGGCGTGCTTCAATGTAACCGTGCGGCCCGGGTCGGCCGGGCGGATTAAGATGACATCGCCCTCGTGCCCTCCCGCTATCGTCTCCAGCTCGTCGGAAGGGTCGTCATCCTCAGTGTCTACGGTGTGGTGGCCCTGGCTCCTGGTCACGATGCCGCCTGAGATGGTGAGCTCCTCGGCGCTCTCCAGGGCGATGTTTACTTTAAGGAAGTTGAGGTTGTCCCTGATCTGCTGATCGAGGTCCGACTTGGTCAGCACGGCTCCCGAGGTCCAGGTCTTGGGCAGGTTCCAGCTCATCCTATTACATGCTCCCCGTCAATTAAATCAGCATCAATATGAAACACATCTAAAAGTTCCAGCGGCCTGGCCTCCGTCAGCATGACCTCCAGGATGGGCACCCTGCTGGTATCTACTTCAAATGCCAGGCTGTCCAGGATAAAGGTATCGTTCAATCCGCAAGGCGCGTGCAAGAAGGTGACCTGATCGGATACCTTGAAAGAGAGTATCTTCAGCAGGTTTTCGGCCTTGCCGATAAGCCGGGACCTGAGCTTGTGCATCGGCTCGTGGTATCTGTCCAGCGTGCCGGCGCAGTAGGCCTCGGCGAAGGCCTGCTCCATGACATGGTATTTCTGTATCCTGGTGCGCCGGCCGTACTTGTTGATCGAGTCCTGGTCAGCCATGCGGTAGACCAGGTCGACCGGTATGGCCACATACGGCTCCTCCGACAGATCAAAGGCGTATTCGTACCTGGGTATCAGGGCCCGCGCGTCATTGAAGATCTCGGCGTCCGCCAGGCTGACCTCGAGGTCGCTGATATCAATTCCCGTCAGCATGCTATTCTCTGAATGGCTCCCAGGCTGCAGACGATCAATCCTGATATATCCACGGCGATCTCGATCCTCTCGACCACCAAATCCTGCTCAAATCCCAATATGTCCGAATCAAGCGTGATCCTGTCGCTCAGCATGATCGACAAAACTATGTTCAGCAGTTGCGGCGTCCTGGCGATGAAGGAAAGCGTAATCACGGCACAGGGCTCAACCGTCCTGTCCAGTTGGGCAGTCACCAGATCTTCTACGGTTGTATCATCAGAGCCAAGCGGACGGTTCAATCTGAGCGACCTGCGCCCGTATTTGGCTATCGAGTTATCGTCATATCCCCTTACCAGCTGCTCGGCTTCCGGCTCGCCCACGATGGCCAGCACGTCATTAAATAATTCGCTGTCGTTCAGTTCGTATACTAGTTCGGACAGGTCGGCGTCGGTGAAGGTGTAGACACTCATGCTGACCTCCGCAAGCGGCTTTCGTACTGCAGAATCCCTTCCTGATCGATGTAATATCTGCCCACAGACAGGGCGGCCACCTGGTCAGCGGCCTGCTTGGCCGTGCGGTACTCGTTGCCCGTGGCGAAGATCATCTCCGGGCCGGGCAATGTCTTGAAATTCAGCGTATCGCCGAAATAGAACTCACCGTCATAATAGATGAAGGCACGGAACGACCATGACCTGTTTTCAAGCAGGCCGTTCACAGCCAGTCCAATCGGCACCGGTGATGTCAGGCGCGCGGCTCCTGCCGGCGGCAGGCCGCCCACGCCGTAGCCCGAGACATTCCCCGCATAGACATAGCGCTCCCAGACCAGATCAGGGTCGCACCAGTATTGAAATCCCGCATAGCAGTAAGGCGGATCGTGCAGGCGATTGATCTCCCTGTGTATGTATCCCATCAGCCGGGCCGAGCTGCGCCCGATATTCAGCGCCGGCAGGGTCTCCACCTCGGGGGCCGTGCGGACTTCGACCGGTATATACAGCTGCGGCCTTGAAAGGTAGCTGGAGTAGCTGGAATAAATCGAATCAGTATTCTTGTAAAAGTTCTGCGAGCCATAGCTGCAGCCGTAGCAAATCGAAGGGGGCGATTTGGGATAGGTGCCGCCGAAGGGCGGACAGGGAGCGCCCGGGATCTGGCCGCAGGGAGCACAGTAAACGAATTTCCAGAAGACCACAGCGGTCGATTGCATCTGCGCCGAGGCTTCCACATCCGGGGCGGTGATGCCGGCCGTGATCTCTTTCTGGATGTCAGCCCAGCTTAAATCTCGACTATAGGGCGTGGGCGCGGTCTCCGCGCCTAATTGTATTGTGGTGGATCCTATCTTCAGGCTGCCCAGTTTATCGGACTCGGATGCGCTGTGATAATGATTAAAGCCGACATACGGCAGCAGCG
>Ga0208047_1000860_pt1 | contig 11351 bp, 8 predicted proteins | sample Kivu_220m_FD_184162 | JGI IMG/M metagenome (GOLD analysis project Ga0208047, IMG submission 184162) | Freshwater microbial communities from Lake Kivu, Western Province, Rwanda to study Microbial Dark Matter (Phase II) - Kivu_220m (SPAdes)... | ecosystem: Environmental > Aquatic > Freshwater >...
GAAGGTCACAGGCCGGGCGGTCTACGCCGACGACATCCAGCTCGCGGGGATGTTGATCGCGCGCCCGCTGCACGCGGCCCATCCCCACGCGCGCATCCTCTCGATCGACACCTCCGCCGCCGCGACCGTGCCCGGCGTGGTCGCGGTGCTGACCGCCACGGACCTGCCGCGCGCCCGCCGTACCGGCGGGATCATCCAGGACCACTACGTCCTCGCCGGCGACCGCGTGCGCTATCAGGGGGACGTGGTCGCGCTGGTGGCGGCGGAGAGCGCGGCCGCCGCGCGTGCCGGCGTCGCCGCGATCCGCGTCGAGTACGAGCCGCTCCCGCCGCTCACCGACCCCGAGGCCGCGCTCCACCCCGACGCGCCCCGCGTGCACCCGGAGCGCGCGGACAACGTGATCGCGGCGTACCGGGTCCGCCGCGGCGATCCCGCCGCCGCTTTCCCCGCCTGCGCGCACGTGATCGAGCGCGAGTACCGCACGCAGTACATTGAGCACGCCTACCTCGAGCCCGAGTCGGCGGTCGCGGTGCCCGAGCCGGACGGCTCGGTCACGGTCCACGGCTCGGTGCAGCATCCCTTCAGCGCGCGCCGCACCGTGGCGCTGGCGTGCGGGCTGCCGCTGGAGCGCGCCCGCATCGTGCAGACGACGCTCGGCGGCGGCTTCGGCGGCAAGGACGACACGGCGAATCTCGTCTGCGCCCGCGCCGCGATCCTGGCGCTCCGCACCGGACGCCCGGTCAAGCTCACCTACACGCGCGAGGCGTCCTTCCGGGAGAGCTACAAGCGCCATCCCTTCATCGTGCGCGCCAAGCTCGGCGTCGATGGCGCGGCGCGCATGCAGGCACTGACCGTCGATGTCACCGCCGACGGCGGGCCCTATTGCACGAGCTCGCCCTTCGTCATCTGGCGGCCGACGGTGCAGTGCACCGGGCCGTACCTCGTCCCGCATGTGCACTGCGACACGCGCGCGGTCTACACGAACAACCCGCTCACCGGCGCCATGCGCGGCTTCGGCTCGCCGCAGATCAACTTCGCGATCGAGTCCTGGGTCGACGAGATGGCGCAGGCGACGGGTCTCGATCCGGTCGAGTTCCGCCGCCGCAATCTCATGCGCCAGGGCTGCGTCACGCACACCGGACAGCGGCTGGAGCGGCACACGGTCTCGATCGTCGAGGTGATGGACCGCGCGCTCGCGCGCTTCGGCTGGGACGAGGCGTACGCCCGCGGCAGCCGCGGGCGCGCCGGCGCCGAAGGCATGCTGCGTGGCGTCGGGATCGCGTGCAGCTACCGCGGCGTCTCCCTCGGCGCGGAGGGCGCCGACTTCTGTAGCGCGATCGTCGAGGTCATGCCCGACGGAACGATCGAGCTGCAGGTCGGGGTCAGCGAAAACGGCCAGGGGATGAAGACCGCGATGGCGCGGATCCTGGCGACCGAGCTGGGTGTGCCGATCGAGCGTGTGCGCTTCCTCGACACCGACACCGCCCGCGTCCCCGACGGCGGCCCGACGGTCGCGTCGCGCGCGACGCTGGTCGGCGGCAACGCGGTGCTCGACGCCGTGCGCGTGCTGCGCGAGCGGATGGCGCCGGCGGGCGGCGCGCCCTGCTTCGACGAGGCGGTTGCGCAGTGCCGCGCGCGCGGGATCCCGCTGCGCGCCGAAGGCCGCTGGGTCGGCCCGCCCGTCTCCTGGGACGAGGCGACCGGCCAGGGCGACGCCTACTTCACCTACGTCTACTCCTGCAATCTGGCGGAGGTGAGCGTCGCAGCCGCGACCGGCCGGGTGCGCGTTCTGCGCCTGCTGGGCGCGCACGACGTCGGCCGCGCGATCAACCGGCAGATGCTCGAGGGACAGATCTACGGCGGGCTCGTCATGGGAATGGGCCTGGCGCTCGGCGAGAGCTATCACGTCGTAGACGGCGTCGGGGTCGAGACGAACTTCGATCGCTATCATCCGTGCCGGGCGCATCAGGCACCCGCACTGGAGGCGGTGATCGTCGAGAACCCGGACCCGGACGGGCCGTGGGGCGCGAAGTCGATCGGCGAGCCGGCGAACGAGCTGGCCGCGCCGGCGATCACGAACGCGATCTTCCACGCGACGGGGGTCCGCGTCCGCGCGCTGCCGGTCTCGTCGGATGCGATCCGCGAAGGGCTGGCGCGATGAGCGGCGAGACGCGGCGGATCCACGTGAACGGCGCCTGGCGTGAGGTGAGCGCCCCGCGCGAGACGACGCTGCTGGAGATCCTGCGTGAGCACCTCGGCCTGACCGGTAGTAAGCGCGGCTGCGACATCGGCGTCTGCGGCGCCTGCACCGTGCTCATCGCGGGGGAGCCGCGCTGCGCCTGCCGCGTGCGTCTTGCCGATCTCGGGGACGCCCCGGTCGTCACGATCGAGGGCCTGGCGGCGCCCGACGGCGGGCTGCACCCGGTGCAGCAGGCGTTCATCGACGCGGGCGCGATCCAGTGCGGCTTCTGCACGCCGGGGATGGTGCTGGCGGCAAAGGCGCTGCTGGACCGCGAGCCGGACCCGACGCCCGAGCGCATACGGATCGCGCTCGCCGGACACCTCTGCCGCTGCACCGGCTATCGGCAGATCGTGGAGGCGGTCGCGCTCGCGGCGCTGCGGCTGCGCGGGGTCACGCCCCCGACGCGCTGAGGAACCGCGCCCAGTCCTCGGGCGCGTTCACGTTCCCCCGCACCTGGGGATGCGCGACGTCCACGCGCCGGAGGTCACAGCCGGCGAGCAGGCGATCGAGCCGCGCGGTGGGCGGTTCGCGCCGCACGCGCGCAATGAGCCCGGGCGCCAGCCAGACCGGGTGCCCCCCGCGCCCTCCGTAGACCGGCGCCACGGCATCCGGCGCATCGGCGCCGTGCGGCACCAGACCGGCCATCAGCTCCGGCGGCACGCCCGGGACGTCGACGGGCAGCACCAGCGCGCCGCGCGGGCACTCCCCCAGCGCGGCGAGCCCGACCTGGAGCGAGGAGAACGACCCGCGCGGCCAGTCTTCATTCCGGCAGACGGTGACCTGCGGGTCGCCGCGGGCGAGCACCGGCGCGATCCGATCCGCATCCGCGCCCAGCACGACCGCCACGCGCGCACAGCCGGCGCTCCGCAGGCGCTCGATCTGATCGACCAGCAGGAACGCCCCCGATGGCGGCGGCAGGCGCAGGAGTGCCTTCGGCCGCCCCATCCGCTCCGAAGCGCCGGCCGCCAGGATGACGCCCCCGAGCACGGGGCCCGCGTCAGGCATCCGCGCCCTCGGACGAGCGCGGGCGCGCCGTCTCGCGGATCAGCTCGGCGGCGATGCTGACGGCGATCTCCTCCGGCGTGTCGGAGCCGATCTCGAGGCCGACCGGGATGCGCAGCTGCGCCACCCGCGCCTCGGGCAGCCCGCGCTCGATCAGGTGGCGGCGAAGCTGCGGCGCCTTGCGGCGCGAGCCGATCACCCCGAGCCAGCGCCAGGGACGCTCGAGGCAACGCGCCGCGACCTCTTCGTCGAAGCGGTGCTCGGGCGTCATGATCAGGATGAAGAGCCCGTCGGAGAAGGCGATCCGGTCCGCCGCCTCCAGGAACTCCGCCCCGACCGTGCGGCATCCGGCGAAGGCCGGATCGTCGAAGCGCTCCGTGCGCGGATCGATCACGGTCACGTCCCAGCCGAGATGGACCAGGAGCGACGCGACGGCCCGACCGACGTGCCCCGCGCCAACGATCACGAGCTGCTTCTCGGAACGGTAGGGCTCGAGAAAGATCTCCATCGATCCCCCGCAGGCGGATTCCTGCGATAGATCGACGTGCAGCACCTGGGGCGCGCCGCCATGCTCGAGGAGATCGCGCGCGGCGTCGATCACCTGCCGCTCGCTCACGCCGCCGCCGATCGTGCCGATCGGCTCGCCTGCGCGCGGAATGAGCATCTTCGCCCCGGGATCGCGCGGCGCACTGCCCCGCGTCGCGATGACGGTAGCGGCCACGAAGGCCCGGCGCTCAGCGGCCCAATGCCACAGGGTCTCGTGAAGGGACGGCGGTGGCTGCATGCGTCCACCCTACGCAAGCCAGCCCCGCCCGGCAACGTCCGGGGCCGACACCCGATGCATGCGGCGACTTCCGCCCTGGGCAGAGCCTGCGAGCCACCCTCTCCTCAGTTGCCGACACAACCAATTGACGAACAATGAGTTACGAGACCCGTGGCCGCTCCTGGCCGAGCCGAGCTGCCCGGTAGACATAGGCCTCGCCGTCGCCGATGAGAGCAGGGAGGACACGGCGTGGCAGAGCCACTGAACGGGCATTTTCGATTACCAACACAGGTCCGTTGTGGTATACTACTCGTGAGCCCCGATATGGTGCCTGACGGGTTTCAAGGGCGCTCGGGTGCGGGATCCACAGTGGATGCTGCAGTCGAGGCCTCGTGGTGGCACCGGTTCCGGAATCCTCAGCACGGGTGGCGGTGGTTGGGAGAGGGGAAGGCTCCCGCAAGGGAGTGGGTGCTTCCCAGACTGTTACTGCATCTTGAGCGAAATGAGCGCTAAGGAGGTCAACGCAATGAAAAGAGTGCTTCTGGCTCTAGCGCTAGCTGGGCTGTGGGTGGGGGTTGCGTACGCTCAGCCGGACATTTTGTCCGACGGCGTCTTCATCTTCCACAGTCCTCCCGGTGTCATCTTCACCGATACCGAGGACTACTGCCTGAACTATGGGCAGTACGGTATCACCAGCTGCGACCAGCAGAACAACTCGGTCATGACTCAGGACCCGTCTGTCTGGTACATCATCGCAGCCTGGCGCGATGCTAAGCATTGGTGCGGCGTCGAGTTCGGTTTCGGCGCCTATGCCAACGCCAGCAACGTGATCTTCCTGGACCACGGTGCCTGCCCGGCATCGGCTCTGACCATCCCGACCTCTGGTTGGCCTGGTCCGAACCAGGGTATCGCGTTGGCGGCCTACGACGTGGACTGGAATGGCAACTTCCAGCCGGTCTACTTCTTCGGCGCCTATGCGTACTATGCCCTGCCGAGCGTCATCCAGCTGGGTGCGAATCCCGCGACCGGCTTCGGTGGGTTCGCGAACTGCTTGACCCCGCCGGCGAGCTTCGGTGCGGTTCAGTTCGGTGCGCTGGGTATTCTCGCCCAGGGCGTTCCGGCGTGCCCGCCGGAGCCGACCCAGGTCGTCTGCTGCGTCGACGAGGTGTGCCACCTGGTCTACACGCAGGAAGAGTGCGACGACATGGGCGGTATCTTCCATCCTGAGTGGACGAGTTGCGGTCCGCCGGATCCGTGCTACATTCCGCCGATTCCGGATGTCTGCTGCGTCGGCACGACCTGCTACTTCATCACTGAGGATGAGTGTGCTGACATGCAGGGTGTCTGGCATCCTGAGTACGAGGACTGCGGTCCGCCGAATCCGTGCGATTACACCCCGGCCGAGCCTTCGAGTTGGGGCGCGATCAAGGCGATCTATCGCTAGCCTGATCGCTCCGTCCTCCGGCAACGGAGGACAGCGCCTTACTGCCAAGTCAGGGCCCCTCCGAAAGGAGGGGCCCTTTCTGCGTGTGCTCTTTCGCCCCGGCCCCGGACCGCCTATGCTCTGCCCGCGTCCTTGACGTCGTCGGCGGAGCCGGCCATCGGCTCTGGGCGAGGAGGGCCTGCGGGTGAGCGACGGGAACCGTTCCGATGCGACCTGGGAGCGCTTCCGGCGCATGCTGATGGATGAGCCGGACCTGGGCCTGCGGCTGGACGTGAGCCGCATGCACCTGGGCGAGGATGACGTCGAGCGCTGGATCCGCCCCCTGCGCGACTCCCTGGAGCGCATGGCCCGCCTCGAGGCGGGAGAGATCGCGAACCCGGACGAGAACCGCCGCGTCGGCCACTACTGGCTGCGCGCCCCGGACCTGGCGCCCGAGCCGGCGATCGGCGTGGCGATCCGTGCCGCGCACGCTGCCGTGAAGGCCTTCGCCGCCGGCCGGCACTGGGAGAATCTGGTCTGGATCGGGATCGGCGGCTCGGCACTGGGGCCCCAGCTGCTCTGTGACGCGCTCGCTCCCGCAGGCTCGCGCCCGCGCACCTTCTTCCTCGACAACACCGACCCGGACGGCTTCGCCCGCGTGCTGCACGAGATCGGCGATGACGCCGAGCGGACCCTGGTCGCCATCGTCTCCAAGTCGGGCGGCACGCCCGAGACGCGCAACGGCATGTTGGAGGTCGAGGCCTTCCTCGCCGCGCGCGGGCGGCCGCTCGGCCCGCGAGCCGTCGCCATCACCGCCGCCGGCAGCGCCCTTGAGACGTATGCGCGGGAGCGACGCTTCCTGGCGGTCTTCCCGATGTGGGACTGGGTAGGCGGACGCACTTCGATCACGTCCGTGGTGGGCCTGCTACCGGCGGCGCTCCTCGGCCTCGACACCGATGCCCTCCTCGAGGGGGCCCGGCGCATGGACGTGGCGACGCGGCGGACGGAGATCCGGCGCAACCCGGCGGCGCTGCTCGCGCTCGCCTGGCACCGCGCGGGGGACGGTCGCGGCGCGCGCGACATGGTGGTCCTCCCCTACCGCGACCGCCTGGCGCTCCTGGGGCGCTACCTGCAGCAGCTCGTGATGGAGTCGCTCGGCAAGGAACGCGACCTGGGGGGACGCGTCGCCCCGCAGGGCCTGGTGGTGTACGGCAACAAGGGCTCGACCGATCAGCACGCGTTCGTCCAGCAGCTCCGCGAAGGCCCCGACGATTTCTTCGTCACCTTCGTTCAGGTGCTGCGGGACGGGGCCGCCGGCATCGGTCCCGAGGTCGCGCCGGACACGACGAGCGGCGACTACCTGCTCGGCTTCCTGCTCGGCACGCGGGCGGCGCTGAGCGAGAAGGGCCGCCAGTCGCTCACGATCACGCTGGACGAGCTCTCGGAGCGCAGCCTGGGCGCCCTGATCGCGCTCTTCGAACGCGCGGTGGGCCTCTATGCGGACCTGATCGGGATCAACGCCTACCATCAGCCCGGCGTGGAAGCGGGCAAGCGCGCCGCCGAGGGCGTGCTCGCGCTGCGGCGGCGGGTGCTGCCGGCGCTGCCCTCGGCGGGAGCCGCGGGCTTCACCGCGCCGGAACTCGCCGCCCGTCTCGGGGTGGCGGAGGAAACGGAGACGCTCTTCCAGATCCTGGAACATCTCGCCGCCCAGGGGCGGCTCACGGCGCAACGATCCGGCACGGCATGCGAGACGCGCTATCGGCAAAAGCGGGAGGACGAGTGAGCATGAAGCACGCCGCAGGGGTTCTGATGCTCGCGGTACTCGGCAGCACCGCGGCGCGGGCGGATCCCCAGGATCTAAGCGACGGGGTTCTGATCGCGCACTGCCCTCCCGCGCTCAGCTACACGTCGGAGCCGGTCGACTGGTGCGCGGCATACCGGTCGCACGCCATCCATGCCTGTAACGAACAGGTGAACCGGACCGATGAGCGGACGGGTGTTGTCTGGTACGTCGTCTCGGCGTGGCAGGACTCGAGCAAGACCTGGTGCGGCTGTGAATTCGGCCTGGGCGACTATGACCCCAGCATCTGGGCGATGACCGCCTCCGGTCCCTGCGGCGATCCCACGATACCGCTCGAGATCCCGGGCGATGGCTGGCCCGGCCCCCACACCGGGACCTCCGTCGCCACCCAGGGTCCCCCCTGGTCGGGGAACTACCGGCCGATCTACTACTTCGCGGGCTACGCCTACTACCCGGGCGTGATCCCTTTGGCGCCGCATCCGCGCGGCTTCGTCGGCTGGGCGAATTGCACGCAGCCGCCGCAGACCTTCTTCGCGGTCTGCCTGGGCGCCTTGGGCCTCTTCCAGGAGGGCACGGCGTGCTGCCCGCCGCCGCCGCTCTTGACCGTCTGCTGCCTGGGCGCCGACTGCCTGCTCCTGACGGCGGATGAGTGCCGCGCGCGCGGCGGGATCCGGATGCCGAAGCTCGAAGCGTGCGCCGAGCCGAACCCGTGCGCGGTGTTCCGGGGCACGCTCTGGGACGCGATTCGCGCGATGTATCGCTAGTGCTCCGTCATCGCGTCGGGCCGCGCGTCCAGCCGTCGATAACGGGTGGAGCGAAGCGGTGGTATACTAATGGGGTGTCGGCGCTTGGTGACCGTGACCGTCGCGGTTTCGGATGACCGTCTATGGCGTACGTAGGTTTGGCCGAACCGAGGAGGGTCCTGCTATGTGGCGCGTGGTAGCGCTTCTCTGCCTCACGGTCGTCGTCGCCCAGGCTGATCCTAACGATCTCACCGACGGCGTCTTCATCGTGCACTGCCCACCCAGCGTCGATTGGTCTTGCGTCAACATGTACGGCGGCCCGTGCGAGGCGTACGACCCCTGCGGCCTCGGCATTCAAACCTGTGACGAGCAGAATCCGCAGCTCCCCACGACCGTACCCGCCCTCTGGTACGTCGTAGCGGCATGGTCTGAGAGCAAGCACTGGTGCGGGGTCGAGTTCGGGTTTGGGGACTATGCCAACGCCGACAACGTGATCTTCGTGGAGAGCAATTCGTGCCCGCCCTCGGCGCTGGCCATCCCGACATCCGGCTGGCCCGGTCCGAACGAGGGTATCGCGCTGGCGGCCTACGACGTGGACTGGGATGGGACCTTCCGCCCCGTCTATTGGTTCGCCACCTATGCCTACTACGAGTTGCCCAGTGTCATTCAGCTCACCGCGAATCCCGCGACCGGCTTCGGCGGGTTCGCGAACTGCGCGATCCCGCCGGCCAGCTACGCGGCGGTTGCGTTCGGTGCGCTGGGGATCTTCGCCGATGGCGTTCCGGTGTGCCCGCCGGAGCCGGTGCCGCACGTGTGTTGTGCGTGGGATCAGTGCTTCCTCGTGATGAATGAGGAGGAGTGCCATGAACTCGGCGGCGTGTGGCATCCGGAGTGGGACATTTGCGAGCCGAATCCCTGCTTCCTGACCCCGACGGGCGCGCACTCCTGGGGCACGATCAAGTCACTCTACCGCTGATCGTGTAGCGACCGGACCGGCGCAACGCCGCCCCGCGTTGCGCCGGCGCCTCTTCCGTCCTGCCGCCGGGGGTGCCCCGTGTGGTATTCTTGTTATAGGTGTAGCAGCACATCGCCTCCCCCGTCGTGTCTGGTGGCTGACGTCAACCACGGGGGGGGATTCGTCTCGCCGCTTCGGGAGGATGCAGATGCGGAACCGCGGGATGTCGCCGGCCATCGCCGTCGTCCTGGCCGTCCTGGCCTTGGGCTTCGTGATCGCGGGCCCTTCGTCGGCCCAGACGTACAAGGACGTCCGGGCCGGGCGGATCGAGTCGCTGCCCATCGGGATGACCCCGGAGGAAGAGGCGCTGGGCGATCTGCGCGTTCGCACGATCACGCCGCCCCCGGAGGCCCAACCCGTCCGCTCCCTCGCCGAGTTCGAGCGTCAGAAGGGCTGCCTCATCCGCTATCCGCTCGGGATCAGCGTCTCCCTCGTGCGCGAGCTAGCGGAAGAGGACATCGTCTACTGCGTCGTCACCAGCGGCCAGCAGCAGTCTGCCTACAATGCGTTCAGCAGCGGCGGCGTCAACATGAGCCACGTCATCTTCTTCAATCACGCGACCGACAGCTGGTGGACCCGTGACTACGGCCCCTGGTTCTGCTACGACGCCGATGGCGAGATGGATCTGATCGATACCATCTACAACCGCCCGTCACGGCCGAATGACGATGCCGTTCCCCGCGACTTCGGCCCCTTCCTGGGAATCGACGTCTACGGCCCGGACCTGATCACCGCCGGCGGCAACTATATGGACACGGGCCGCGGCATTGCCGCCTCGACCACGCTGGTCTGGGACGAGAACCCCACCAAGACCCACCAGCAGATCGCGCAGATGGCGCATGACTACATGGGGATCGACGCGTATCACGTCGTCCCGGACGTGAACAACGACTACATCCACCATATCGACTGCTGGGGCAAGTTCCTGGCTCCCGACAAGATCCTGATCCGCTCGGTGCCTCCCAGTCACTCGCAGTACGACGAGGCCGAGGCGGCGGCGACCTACTGGTCGCAGCAGACCAGCTCCTACGGCTGGCCCTTCCACGTCTATCGCGTCTACACGCCCAACAACCAGCCCTACACCAACTCGCTCATCTTCAACAAGAAGGTGCTGGTCCCGATCACGGGCAGCTCCTGGGACGACGAGGCGATCCTCGCCTATCAGGAGGCGATGCCCGGCTACGAGGTCCTCGGCTTCACCGGCTCCTGGGAATCGACCGACGCGCTCCACTGCCGCACGATGGGCATCGGCGACCCCGAGCTGCTCTACCTCTGGTCGGTCCCGCTGCAGGATATCACGCAGGCGGAGGACGCCTACCCGGTCCAGGCCCAGATCATCGACTACAGCGAGACGGGACTGATCGCCGATCAGCTCCGGGTCTATTGGCGCGCCGGTACCTCCGGGCCGTTCAGCCATCTCGCGCTGACCCCGAGCGGAACCGACCTCTACGCCGCCACTATCCCGGCTCAGCCGATGGGGACCACGGTCCAATACTACATTCACGCCGCGGACAACTCCGGGCGCGTGGAGGAGTACCCGATCGTCGGCTCGGCCGGCCCGTTCAGCTTCCAGGTGCTGGTCGACTCGCAGGATCTGGCCGACGGGGCGCCCGCGGCTCCCGGTCTGCGGGCGCCCCGTCGGCCCAACCCGATGCGCTCAGCGGCCACCTTGCGCTTCACGCTCGATCGCGCGGCCGAGCTGCGGGCCGGGATCTATGACGCGCAGGGCCGGCTCGTCTGCCGGCTGGTGGATGGCCGGTTCGCCCCGGGCAGCCACGCGCTGCCGTGGGACGGGCGCGCCGCCGGGGGACAGCGCGTCGCGCCGGGCGTCTACTTCTACCGGCTGGACGCGGATGGGCAGCAGGCGACGTGCCCGCTGGTCGTCACGCGCTAACGCACGTTGTCGACGTAGAAGGTCCCCGGGCCGTCGTTCCAGGAAGCGAAGCTGATGTGGGTCAGCATCTTGGGCGGCTTGGCGCCCTTCGCGTGGAACGCTGTCACGCGCACCGGGCCGCTCTCCGCGCCCGGCACCTCGACCGTGTAGGCCTGGCCCGGCACGTCGACCGTCACGCGCACGGTGTGCCACTTCCCCAGCTCCAGCCCGGAGATGAGGACGCGCTTCGTGTCCCACTGATCCGTCTCCCCGCCCTCGAAGGCGAAGAGGTTCAGGCGGCCGGGGGCCGTCGCGTTCTCGAAGCCGAGGAAGACGAAGCGCTCCTTGCCCGCCCCGTTCGGTCCGCGGCCCCGCACCGCCGCGTTGCCGATCATCTGGAAGGCCGAACGGTTGTAGGGCGGCAGGATCTCCTTGACCAGGATGTCCCACTGCAGGGAGAAGGACTCGGTCTGCGGCACGACGAGCTGC
>Ga0208047_1000868_pt1 | contig 11288 bp, 10 predicted proteins | sample Kivu_220m_FD_184162 | JGI IMG/M metagenome (GOLD analysis project Ga0208047, IMG submission 184162) | Freshwater microbial communities from Lake Kivu, Western Province, Rwanda to study Microbial Dark Matter (Phase II) - Kivu_220m (SPAdes)... | ecosystem: Environmental > Aquatic > Freshwater >...
AGAATTTTACAGATTATTCCTGTTATTATTGGTGTCACACTGATCCTCTTTACTTTAATGTATATCATTCCGGAAGACCCTGCAAAACTTATTCTCGAAAAAGGCGCTACGCCTGAGGCACTTCAAAATTTAAGAGTAAAAATGGGAATAGATAAACCTCTTTATGTTCAGTACTGGAGATATATAAAGCAATTAGCAAAAGGAGATCTCGGGACTTCATACAGATACAGGCGCTCGGTCAATAGTATTCTTGCCGATCATTATCCAAATTCAATAAAATTAGCTCTCGCAGCTATTATAATAGAGGTTATCATTGGTATTTTTGCTGGAATTATATCTGCGGTAAAGAAATATAGTTTCTGGGATATTCTGGTAACTGTTTCAACGACTATTGCGGTATGCGTACCGGTATACTGGCTTGGCATGATACTGCAGGTTTCTTTTGGCCTGAAACTGGGGTGGTTACCTATGTCCGGAATGGGAGATGGAAGCATTCAGTATTATATATTGCCTGCAATAACTCTGGCTTCGGTTTCCACTGCATTTGTGGCAAGAATGACCCGGAGCACGATGCTTGAAGTATTATCAAATGATTATATTACGACTGCTTATGCAAAAGGGTTGTCACGAAATATGGTCATAGGTAAACATGCATTAAAAAATGCTTTAATACCGGTAGTGACTTTAATAGGAATGGATCTTGGTACCCTGATGGGCGGCGCTATTCTTACCGAAACAGTCTTTAACTGGCCCGGCGTCGGAAGAACTATTTATCTGGCAATCCTTCAGAGAGATGCACCGGTAGTAATCGGAGGTACGATAATTCTGGTTGTGATTTTTGTAGGCATGAATTTAGTTGTAGACATTTTATATGCACTGCTGGATCCCAGAATCAGATATGAGAAAAAGGAAATACAAATTTAAATGGCGACTATAAAAGAATTAGAAGTACTAGAAGAGATTGAAACCGGGAAAAAATATTCCAGAACATCACTTTATAAGGATGCGTGGAAGCGGCTCCGCAGAAACAAACTTGCTATGCTCGGACTTTCGATAGTAATACTGCTGATTTTAATTGCCATATTTGCCCCTTTGATCGCTCCTTATGATCCTATTTTAAGAATAAAGGAAGATTCGTCACTCGGTCCCAGTATCAACCATCTTTTTGGAACAGATCTTCTGGGCAGAGATATCTTCAGCAGAGTAATTTATGGAAGCAGGATCTCTATAGAAGTAGGGGTCATAGCAGTAGGCATATCAGTGATTATAGGTCTTTTCTTTGGTGCTCTATCAGGTTATTTTGGTGGCATATCAGATGCAGTAATAATGAGGATAGCAGATATTTTCTTTGCCTTCCCGTATATTTTAGGTGCAATAGCAATTATGACAATTTTAGGCCCGGGAATAGTAAATATATTTATAGCAATTGGTATTCTTGGGTGGGCTTCTATTGCAAGAATTTTCAGGAGTTCAATCCTGACAATTAAGAATAAGGAATATATCGAAGCAGCAAGAGCATTGGGTGCAAGCAATAACAGGATTATAACGAAACATATTTTTCCTAATTCATTTGCTCCAATAATCGTCTATGCAACAATGAATGTTGGGACCGCTATAATAGTAGAAGCTGCGCTAAGTTTTCTTGGAATAGGAGTTCAGCCTCCAACACCTGCATGGGGTAAGATGCTTGCAGATTCCATGGCTTACATCGACAATGCCCCGTGGATGATGTTTTTCCCGGGTCTGGCTATTTTAATCACAGTTTTAGGATTTGTGCTGCTTGGTGATGGATTAAGAGATGCGTTTGATCCGAAATTAAAATAATCTTTAGGAGATATTTAATATAAAATTACAGATTTATAAAAAAATTTTTTAAAATGGCAGAAACAGATAACAATAAAATCTTAGAAGTAAAAGATTTAAAAACATATTTTTATACTGAGGACGGAGTGGTTAAAGCAGTCAATGGGGTCAGTTTTGACCTTAAAAAAGGTGAAACCTTAGGCATCGTAGGCGAAACCGGATGCGGTAAAAGCGTGACTGCTCTTTCAATACTGAGATTAATTCCACAGCCTATTGGAAGGATAGTCGGAGGTGAAATTATCTTTGAAGGTAAGGATTTATTAAAACTCGGGGAAAAAGATCTTCAAAATATTAGAGGCAATCGAATATCAATGATTTTTCAGGATCCGATGACTTCTTTGAATCCTGTTTATACAGTTGGCAACCAGGTAATGGAATCTCTGGTTGTTCATAGAAAATTAAAAAAAGAAGAAGCCAGAAGGGAGAGCATGAAACTACTTGAAATGGTAGGAATACCTGAATTCAAACGAAGATTCAATAGCTATCCTCATGAGTTCAGCGGAGGTATGAGGCAAAGGGTCATGATTGCCATGGCAATTGCAAATAGCCCCAGTATTCTTATAGCTGATGAACCAACAACTGCACTTGATGTAACGGTTCAGGCTCAAATACTGGAGTTAATGGACGAACTCAAATATAAAACAAATTCTTCGATAATAATAATTACGCATGATCTCGGTGTAGTTGCAAAATATGCAGACAGAGTAATGGTAATGTATGCAGGCAGACCAGTTGAATTTTCGAGTGTAGATAATATATATTACAAACCAATGCACCCATATACAATCGGGTTGATGAAATCAGTAACCAGACTGGATGAGAAAAAAAGAGAAAAATTGAAGCCAATCGAGGGGCTACCTCCAAGTTTGATAGATTTGCCTGAATGCTGTATTTTCAGAGCAAGATGTAAATATATCTGTGATGAATGCAAGAAAGAATACCCGCCCCTGATAGAAATAGAAAAAGATCATTTTGTGTCATGCTACAGAGGTAGAGAATTCATGGAAGGAATAATTGAAAGATTTGGTAATTAAATATGGATAACAATATATTACTGGAAGTCAAAAATTTAAAAAAATATTTCAGTTTAAGAGGTGGATTTTTATTTCAAAAATTCGCGGGTTCCGTAAAAGCGGTGGATGACATAAGTTTTTATATTAGAAAAGGCGAAACTTTTGGGCTTGTTGGCGAAACAGGTTGTGGAAAGACTACTGTTGCGAGGGTGATATTGAGGCTTGTCCCACAAACAGGCGGGGAAGCGTTATACAACGGAGTAAATTTATTTAAATTGAATAGCAGAGAGATGTTTAAAATAAGAAGAGAAATCCAGGTGATTTTTCAGGATCCTTATGCATCTCTTTCTCCCAGGATGACGGTTGGTGATATTATAAACGAACCGTTTGAAATTCATAAAATAGGGGATAAAAGAAAAAGGATAAAAAAAGTAAAGGAATTATTAAGGGTGGTTGGTCTTAATCCGGAGCATATACATAGATACCCGCATGAATTTAGCGGGGGACAGAGGCAGAGAGTGGGAGTTGCAAGAGCTCTGGCTTTGACTCCTAAGTTACTTTTGTGTGATGAACCTGTATCAGCCCTGGATGTATCTGTTCAGGCGCAGATCTTAAATTTACTGACAGACCTGCAGAAAGAATTTAATCTTACATATCTTTTTATTGCTCATGATCTTTCTGTAGTAAAACATGTAAGTGATAGGATAGGTGTAATGTATCTCGGTAAACTGGTTGAAGTTGCAAAAAGTGAAGATTTATATAAAACACCGCTTCATCCCTATACAATGGGTCTGTTATCGGCAATCCCTATTCCTGATCCTGAACTTGAAAGAAAAAGGAAGAGGATCGTCCTTGAGGGAGATGTGCCAAGTCCTATTAATCCTCCTTCCGGTTGCAGCTTTCATACAAGATGTCCGAATGCACAGGATATCTGCAGCATGGAAGAACCCGAATTAAAAGATTATTCCAAGAATGGTAACGAACATCTTGCTGCTTGCTTTTTTGCAGGAAAACCTATAGCCTAAATAATAAATTTACAGGTATATATGAATAAATCAAAAAAGATAATAATATTTGTTTCTACGTTGATCTTGATGTTTACAGGTATTTTCCTATATTCATGTGAATATAATGATATGGGATTACTTACCATAGATGATGAAGCCGGAAGCATCAACGAAGAAGAAAATGTCGATGATCCGGGTGTCAGTGACAGAGAGTTTTTCCTGGAATCAAAAGAGAAACAGAAGAATAAGAATCCACTGGATGATATCAATATAAGAAAAGCAATATTTTATGCGATAGACAGACAAAGAATTGTAGATACGCTGCTTGGCGAATATGGAGAGGTATTGAATAGCCTGTTTGCAAAAGATTCCTTTTATTATTACCCGGCCTGGTCAGAATATGATTATAATATAAATAAAGCAAAAGAATCTTTAAGCAGGGCAGGGTATGACGTAGATAATCCACTGTATATTTATATAGGCGCAACAAGTGATAAAAGCACAGAGCAGATAATAGAGGATATGATAAAAGAGGATCTGGATAAAATAGGAATAAAATTATGGATATCCAACAAGCCTTCCAAAGAATGGTATCAGGATTACGTTGAAAAAGGGGATTATGAACTTGGTATATGGTCGATTTATAATTTCGATGGAAACAGCCTGACCTATAATTTTAATTCCGGTAAGATACCTCCATTAAAGACAGAAGAAAATAAGAACTGCGAGAATTTTTATTGGTACGAAAATTCAAATGTAGATGAAATTTTAAGAGAGGTCACTGAAGAAACTGATTCTGAAGTAAAAAAAGATCTGCTCCAGGATTTACAGGATTTGCTGGCCCGGGATGCGGTTGTATTGCCGCTCTACAACAGGTTATTTTCTATAGCATATAACAACAAGAAATTAGAAAAAATCGATATAAGTATAAAGAATAATAAAATTTTTTATGACATTGAAAACTGGATTTTATCAGGTGAAGAAAATACAGATAAAAATAGTGAAAATGAGATTATTATTGGTTACCAGGGTGAGGATTACGGGCTCTCGGGTCCGTTTGATTTTGATTATATAAATGATCTTATCATAAGAGGTTTATGGCGAATTGATGAAAAAGGGGACTTTGAAGAAGTTCTTGTGGAAAAAGATGATTATTCAGATGAGAATATAAATAGAATACCGGATCTTGAGATCAAAGTTATATTAAAAGATGATATATTCTGGGAAAATGGGGACCCTATAACTTCGGAAGATGTCAAGTATACTTATGATTCCATACTGGGAAATGAGAATCTAAATATTGATGCGGACTATTCAAAAGTAAGAGGAATCGAAGTGATAAATGAAAAAGAGTTCAAGATTGTTTTTAAAGAAAGTGTCAATAACTGGAAGAAACTTTTCTCTCTTGTATTAAAAGAAGGGTCATTGGATGAAAAAGATATAAGCGATTTTTCTCCGGGTGACCTCATTTCCAATGGTCCTTATAAAATAGGAGAGTATAAAGAAAGAGAATATATGACACTTGTGAAGAATGAATTTTATACAGGGTCGATATCAGAAATAGATTCCATAAGGGTCATATTCGATGTTGATTTCAATAACTTAGTTGGCATGTTTAAAGATAAAGAGATTGATATACTTAATCTCAAATATTTTGATCTGGATTTAATGAACAGCCTGGAAGAAAATGAAGATTTTGATTTACTGGTTAGACAAGGAAATTTTCTTGAACATCTTGCTATTTGCCTAAAACCAAAAGATTAATAGGTACTATTAAAATAATTTGTATCTTCATCAAGCGACCTCTTTAGTTTTGTAATTAGTTTGTAATTAGTTTATTGACAAGAATAAATATTGTCCTTAGAATTAATTAGCTAAAAATCATAAGTTCGATTAATTAAGCTCATATGTCGGAATGGCGGAACTGGTAGACGCGCAAGGTTGAGGGCCTTGTGAACGATTTAGTTCATGGGGGTTCAAGTCCCCCTTCCGACACCAGTAAAGTTATTAAGTATGGTTAAAAAGTAAAGTTAAACTGGTGAAAACATGCCAGAAGCGCATGTTTTCAGGGACTTGAAGGGACGGACCGAGCGTAACGAGGGAGTCCGCGTCTCTGCAGCGAGCGAAGCGAGACGAAAGAACAAGTCCCCCTTCCGACACCAGTGGATTTATTAAGTATGGTTAAACAGTAAATATAATGAGTAAGGACATAAAAGAAGCATATTTATACAAAAAGCTCAATTATAAAAAAGTAAGATGCAATCTTTGTAATCACAGGTGTTTAATAAAGGATCAGGATAAGGGAAAATGCTGTGTCAGAAAGAACATCGATGGTGTGCTTTATTCTCTTGTATACAGGAAGTTAATTGCAGAAAACTCCGATCCTATAGAAAAAAAACCATTGTTTCATTTTTTACCGGGTACTTATTCTTTATCTATAGCAACGGTAGGATGCAATTTTAAATGTTTTTTCTGTCAAAATTACAATATTTCACAGACACCATCGGATTTTGACATTATAGAGGGAAAGGATGTTTCTCCTGAAGAGCTGGTAAATCATGCGCTCGCCAACGGAGATAAAAGTATATCATATACTTATACAGAACCTACCATTTTTTTTGAGTATGCTTACGACACCGCAAAACTGGCAAGTGAAAAAGGATTGAAAAATGTCTTTGTGACCAATGGTTTTATGACCGAAGAATGTATAATGATGATAGAACCTTATCTTGATGCAGCAAACGTAGATTTGAAGAGCTTTTCAGAAAATACATATAAAGAGAAAATCGGAGGAAAACTGAAGCCTGTTCTCAATAATATTACCCTTATGAAGAAATTGGATATATGGATAGAGGTAACTACACTTATAATTCCGGGAATCAATGATTCCGAAAACGAATTAAAAAATATAGCAGAATTTCTGGCCGGAATCGATAAAAATATACCCTGGCATCTGAGCGCTTATTATCCTCAATATAAATCTGATATTCCTCCTACTGGCGCGGAAAAAATAAAAGCTGCAATTGAAATAGGTAAAAATGCAGGATTGAAATATGTCTATGGAGGAAATATTCCAGGAAGCGGACATGAAAATACCAGCTGTCCCAACTGTAACAATACGCTTATTGAAAGAACAGGGTTTTCCATATCAAGCAATAAAATAAAAAAAGGTTCCTGCTTTAGCTGCGGTCAAAAAATAGAAGGCATATTTTAAAAAGGTTAAATCTTAAATTTAATCTTTTTAGTCCCTATAAGGAGAAAAGATTTCTTAACTTTTAAATAAAATTATCCTATAATATCTTTCTATTGTTTTAAAAGGCGGCATAGCCAAGTGGTAAGGCAGAGGTCTGCAAAACCTTTATCCCCGGTTCGAATCCGGGTGCCGCCTCCAGATCATAAATTAATATCAATAAGAAGGAGAAAAACATGGAGTATACTCAGGAAATACTTACGAGTGTTCTGAAAAAAAATCCGGGAGAATCAGAATTTCATCAGGCTGTAAAAGAAGTATTATCATCCATAGAACCTGCATTGGACGTACATCCTGAGTATGAAAAAGCGGGAATTCTTGAAAGGCTCGTAGAACCGGAAAGGCAAATAATATTTAGAGTACCCTGGATAGATGATAAAGGTAAAACAAGGGTCAATAGAGGATTCAGGGTCCAATTCAATAGTGCAATCGGACCGTATAAAGGCGGATTGAGACTTCATCCATCAGTAAATCTCGGAATTATAAAATTTCTCGGATTCGAACAAATATTCAAAAATTCTCTTACAGGATTCAGCATTGGAGGAGGAAAGGGAGGAAGCGATTTTGATCCGAAAAATAAATCAGATACAGAAGTGATGAAATTTTGCCAGAGTTTTATGACTGAACTTTTCAGATATATTGGTCCTGATACGGATGTTCCGGCAGGAGATATAGGGACGGGAGCAAGGGAGCTGGGCTATATGTTTGGCCAGTACAAAAGGCTAAAAAATTCTTTTGAAGGCGCGCTTACCGGAAAAGGACTGGAATATGGCGGAAGTCTGCTGAGAAAAGAAGCAACCGGATACGGTTTGATGTACCTTATAGAGAATATCTTAGAAAAAAAAGGCAAGACTATCAAAGGCGCAAGGATAGTTATCTCAGGTTCAGGAAATGTGGCAATATATGCTCATCAAAAAGCAAAAGAACTGGGTGGAGTGGTAGTTGCAATGAGTGATTCCAGTGGTTATATATATGATCCGGATGGATTGGATCTGGATGAGATAAAAATAATAAAAGAAAAAAATAATGGGAGAATCTCGGAGTACAAGAAAAAGTATCCTGATGCTGTATTCAATGAAAACTCCAGAGAAATATGGAAGATCAAATGCGATATCGCGCTGCCGTGTGCAACGCAGAATGAAATAGACATCAGCGGGGCGGAAAACCTTGTGAAAAATGGTTGTTTTATTGTTGGTGAAGGTGCCAATATGCCCTGCCTTCCCGAAGCTGGAACAATATTTTTGGAGAATAAAATTTTATATGCTCCGGGAAAAGCTGCAAATGCAGGAGGAGTGGCAGTATCAGCTCTTGAAATGTCCCAGAACAGTATGAGGTTGCAGTGGAGTGCCGAAGAGGTCGATAAAAAACTTAAGGGTATCATGGCAGGAATTTTTAATAATATCACAAGGACGGCAAAAGAATACGGAGACGAAGATAATTTAGTAAAAGGCGCCAATATAGCAGGTTTCATAAAAGTGGCAAATGCGATGCTGGCACAGGGAGTCGCTTAAAAATAGCAACGGAAATATGACCGATAAGGAATAAGGTGTTTTTGCTATGACTGATAATTCAATCGCAATAGAGACTTTTAATCTGACAAAAAAATATGGAAGTCTGGCTGCCGTAAAAGATTTAAATTTAAAAATCAGAAGCGGTGAAATTTTTGGCTTTTTGGGCCCAAACGGAGCAGGTAAGACTACAACGATAAAATTGATGACCGGACTGCTTAAACCAACAAAAGGCACTGTTAAAATCATGGGCAAAGACATACAGGAAGATCCACTGGGAGCAAAGAAAAATTTCGGCCTTATACCGGAAGAACCCCGAATCTATGAAAAGTTGACAGGAAAAGAGTTCCTGAGGTTTATGGGAAATATATTTGCCGTGGATAGAAAAGAGATAGAGGAAAAGATAAAGGAACTTTTAAAAATTTTTGATCTTACCGGAAGAGGAGGGGAATTGATCCAGAGTTACTCTCATGGTATGAAACAAAAAATGTCTATAGCAGGGGCATTGATCCATTCTCCCAGTGTATTGTTCTTTGATGAGCCGACAGTAGGATTAGATCCTAAAAGCGCAAAAGTAATAAAAGATATAATGAAATTCAGGGCGAAATCGGGAGTTTGTATTTTTATGTCTACACACATCCTAGAAATTGCCGAGAGAATGTGTGACAGAGTCGGTATTATAAACAATGGAGAACTTATAGCTGTTGGGGATATGGATGAATTGAGAAAGGTTTCGAAGGGAAAGGAAGGTAATCTGGAAGAAATATTCTTACAGTTGACCGGGGAAGAAGAAGATATAGATATTATAAAATCATTGACATGATTGGTTATGCTTAGCTTATTACTAAAAAACAGATTAAATACAATATTTCTTGGATATACAAGAGATGAGCCTAAAAAAAAGGCCGGAAGAATAATCGGCACCCTTACAAGTATATTGATTTTTGCATTGATCCTTTATTACTCTTTCAGATTTATCACTTTTATTTACAACAGACTGGATACGGGACTTGCAAATACTATATTCGATATTGCGCTGGACTATATTTTCCTGATTATCTTTATTTTTATATTATTTACCGGTGTTGCCACAGGTCTTTATATATTATATTTATCCAGAGATCTGGAACTATTGCTGAGTCTTCCAATAAGGTATCGCACCGTTTTTATATATAAATATTTAGAAGCATTGATTGCAAATTCTTATTTGTTTTTTATAGTGATTATGCCATTTTTAATATCCTATGGTATAACATCAAGATTGCCGCTGGCTTATTATCCTTCAGTGATAATTGTTTTTATATCCGTGGTTTCAATTCCAACCAGTCTTGGAGTCCTGATAGGTATGGCAGCAGTAAGATTGATCAATCCCAACAGGGCAAAGGAGATCCTTGCCTTCATAGGGGGATTGTTCGGACTGCTTATATGGTTATCCTCACAACTTATAGCAAGATTTAGTGAGAATCTGGCACCACAGTTAAAATCCATGAGTATTGAAGACATAAAACAGTATATAACTGCTGTTTTTAGTAAACCTTTTCTAAAATTCTTTCCTTCGACATGGGGATCCAATACATTATTTTATCTGCATAATGGGAACTATAACCAGTTTGGCTTGAATTTTTCTTTGATTGCCGTGACTTCTGTTTTACTGATATTTCTCTGTATAGTTATCTCTCAGAGAATATATTATACAGGCTGGTCGAGTTCATCTCAGGTTTCTGCAAGGACAGGATTTAGAAGAGCCAGAGTAGAAGGAGAGCGGAAAACAGATGAAGATGGAAGATATGGCCGCAGCCTTTTTTCCGGAGTGAATTATATTATGATCAAGGATCTTAAAATCATCTCAAGAGATGCCAGAAGACTTTTAAATATTTTTTTGCCTGTTTTTATGTTTACTTTTATATTTTTCTGGACCATTTCAGGCAATATCAATGAGAGAAGAGATATTGTTTTCTTTTTGCCCTTAAGGATAATCATATTTTTATTTTTCCCGTTACTGGTCTCAGGTCAGGAATGGTAAACCAAAATATAGCAGGAAATAATATTGGTGGCGAAGGATTACAATTCTGGATACTTAAGATATCACCGGTACATACAAAAAAACTTTTAAGGACGAAAATAATTCTTAGCTCCGACAGTATTATGTGGGAGCATAATAATGGTAATATTTTATTTCGTTTATAAACCTGGACCGGCATATCTTATATTTGGATTGATTTTACTAATATTATTTAGCTGGGGCGATTCGGTTATTGGTACTTCAATAGGGACCTTTTTTCCTGTTTTCAAGACAAATCAATCATCAAATAGAAACAACATCTCATTTATTGGCGGTATACTGAATCTCATATTGTTCTTCATATATATATTATTTTTTGCAGGTATTGTTATTGGGGTTTTGTTTCTGGCTGATTATTTAAACTTGTCGAACCTTATTTCATTTCCTATAATAATTGCTCTGGAACTGGTACTCAATCTGATATTGCATAATATATTGATAAATCTAAGCACTTACAGATTGAATGCATTAGAGTGGAAATATTAATCTTGTAGATCTTTAATTCAGGGTAATATAATTGATTTCTGGAAAAATATAAATTATTCTTTAGTTATGAATTTTATCTATGGGCAGGAAGGATATTAT
>Ga0208047_1000870_pt1 | contig 11278 bp, 9 predicted proteins | sample Kivu_220m_FD_184162 | JGI IMG/M metagenome (GOLD analysis project Ga0208047, IMG submission 184162) | Freshwater microbial communities from Lake Kivu, Western Province, Rwanda to study Microbial Dark Matter (Phase II) - Kivu_220m (SPAdes)... | ecosystem: Environmental > Aquatic > Freshwater >...
GGTGCGCACACCACCACCAGAAAACGGACGACGCAAAATACGCGAGAATTACGCAAAACACGCATGAAAAACACATTCTGCAGAGACGATTGATATCTCATGTGAAAAATCACGTGAAAATCTCCTACAACACATGAAATATCGTGACAGTTCCGTTGATACATGGAATCTCACACAACTCTCCGGCAATTCGCAGAGACATGAAATACATTCCTCACGCGCTATTTCAGGCGAATCTTGTGGTGGTGTGGGGTAGCTGGTGCGGGCGTCCGAATTTGAACCGTCGATTTGTGTGTGTTGTAGTGTCGGGGCAGAGATGTGAACCGGGCAAAGCCAGTATCGGGGGTACGATGATTTCGGATGTGTGCTCTGGAGCACACAATTCACGGACGTAATCTATCTCGGTCTCTTGGGTAGAAGATGCATTCCCGTATGTTCTCGGCGCCTGTCACGAGCATCACGAGCCGATCCAGGCCGACAGCCCAGCCTGCGTGTGGTGCAAGGCCTTGCCTGAACACCGCGAGGTGCTCTTTGAATCCGTCAGGGTTCAGGCCCTGTTCTTTCAGTCTCGCTACGAGCACATCGTATTCGTGGACTCGTGTTCCGCCTGACGCGAGCTCAAGCCCGCCATACATCAGGTCGAATGAGTCAGAGTATTTCTGGTCGTCCTCTCTCGGTGAGATGTAGAACGGTTTGATCGCTGAAGGCCAGTCAGTCACGAAGTAGAATCCCTTGTACAGCTCGCCCAGCTTCTTCTCCGCTGCCGTGGGGACGTCTTCTCCCCACTTGACCTCGACTCCCTCCTTCGCGAGCGCGTCTATCACTTCATTGTAGGTCAACCGCTTGAATGGGAGCGGAGGCACCTCAAGCTTCACATTCAATGTCTCAAGCTCTCGCGAGCAACGGCTGACAAGTGACTTGTACACTTCGAGGACGAGGCGTTCGCAGATCTCGACGACGCCCTTCTGGTTCATGAAGGCGCATTCAATGTCAAGCGAGGTGAACTCGCTAATGTGTCGCCTGGTTCGTGATTCTTCGGCGCGGAAGAATGGTCCGATCTCGAAGACTCTCTCGAAGACGCTCGTCAACTGTTCCTTGTACAGTTGCGGACTCTGAGCCAAGTATGCGGTCTGACCGAAATAGTCCAACGAGAAGAGCGCCGACCCACCCTCTGTCGCTGAACCGATCAGCCTTGGTGTTTGTATCTCTGTGAAGCCTTCGGCGATCAGGAACTCTCTCGTTGCACGAAGGATCTCGTGTCGTACTGCGAAGATGGCTCGTGACGTGCTCCTCCTCAGGTCCATCACCCGAGCGTCTAGTCGCACGTCAATGTCGGCGGGAACCCGCCCCGTCGGGTCCAAAGGAAGAGGATACACGACATCAGCGAGAATCCTCATGTCGGTGGGGATGATTTCGACTCCGCGGGGCGCCTCCTTCTTCGCCTTCACCCTCCCCTGAACACCTATCGCGTACTGCTTTCCGAGTGAGCCGAGTCTCTCAACAACGGCTGGGGGTGAGTTCTTCTTGACGATCGTGATCTGGACGATTCCCTCTTTATCACGCAGCGTGAGGAATGTGAGGTTGCCTAGGTCGCGGATGTCTTCAACCCAACCGAACAATGTGACATCCTGACCATCAAGGGTCGGAGAGATATGATTCGAGTAGTGTGTCCTTCTCCAGTCACCCAGCCGGTCCAATGTCATCTCCTTCACCCTCACTTCTCTTCCAGTAGTCTCGTGATTTCTCCGGGCTTGGTGGCGACTCTCACGCCGGCGGCCTTGAGCGCCTCAAGCTTTGACTCCGCAGTGCCGGTTCTGCCCATTATTATTGCTCCCGCATGACCCATACGTTTTCCGGGTGGGGCTGATCTGCCCGCGACATATGCGGCTACAGGTTTCGGATATTTGGTCTCTTTGACGTATTGGGCTGCCAGTTCCTCTGCGTTGCCCCCGATTTCCCCAACCAGTGCCAACGACTTCGTTTGGGGATCATTCTTGAACATCTCCAAGACGTCGACGAAGCTCAAGCCAACAATCGGGTCTCCGCCGAGGCCGAGGCACGTGGACTGACCTAGCCCCGCTCTGCTGAGGCTGGCCGCAATCTCGTAAGTGAGCGTTCCACTCCGGGAAGCCAATCCGACTTCTCCCTTCTTGAACACGTGCGCGGGCATGATGCCGAGCTTGCATTCGCCCGGCGTGATTATCCCAGGCGTGTTCGGGCCGACTATGACGCATCCTCTCTCCTTGGCCCGAGCCATCATGTCAATCGAGTCCCTGATCGGAATGCCCTCCGTAATCAACACGATCGGATTCAGCCCATGCGCGACCGCCTCAAGCACAGCATCGCGAGCAGACGGAGCAGGAACGAAGATTATCGACGCGTTCGCCCCCGTCTTTGACACCGCCTCAGCGACCGTGTCAAACACTGGAACACCTTCAACCTGCGTTCCACCCTTACCTGCCCTCACGCCTCCGACTATCTTGGTTCCATACGCCAACATCAGTCGCGTGTGGAAGATCCCTTGCGAGCCAGTGATTCCCTGCACAACCGCCTTTGTATTGGAATTCACGAGCACCGCCAAGCTAGGCCCCTCCTTTGACAGCTTGAACCACTCTTGACGAGGCATCCTCCATTGTTTCAAGCGAGGGTATCCCGGCTTCTTGGAGGATCCTGCGTCCCTCTTCCTCGTTGGTTCCCACGAGCCTGATCACTGTCGGCTTTGTCAGCCCCATCCTCTTTCGGACTTCGAGCAAGCCCTTTGCGACCTCGTCGCATCGGGTGATCCCACCCATGATGTTCAGAAAGAGCGCCTTCACCTTTGGGTTACTCAGCACAATCTCAAGGGCCTGTGCGATCCTTTCGGCGCTCGCTCCTCCGCCGACATCGCAGAAGTTCGCGGGTCTACCGCCATGGTCCTGTATCATGTCTAAGGTTGCCATGACCAATCCCGCGCCATTCCCCACTATTCCTACGTCACCATCGAGCTCGACGTACGCGAACCCTTTCTCGCGTGCTTTCACTTCAAGCGGCGACAGCTCGTGTGGGACATCTACCGCCTGTTCGAGCAACGCCTTGTGTCTGAACAGCGCGTTGTCATCCACAATGAAGCGCAAATCAGCAGCGATGAATCCTCCCTTCTTCGTCTCAACTAGTGGATTCGACTCTGCCAGCTCGGTATCATACTCAATCGCCATCGCGCAGAACTTCGTTATGAGGGCGCTGAGCTCGGTGAGTTGGGGTCCCTTGTATCCCAGCGCCTGCGCCAGCTCTAGAGCTTCGAATCCTTCGAGTCCTCTCCCAGGTTCCAGAGGATGTCTGACTATCTTCTCGGGGCTCCGTTGAGCAACCTCCTCAATGTCCACCCCGCCAACCTGAGAGACCAGCAGAACATAACGTCGAGCTGAACGATCAACAACCAGCCCAAGATAGAGTTCTCGCGCGACATCCAGCCTCTCTTCAACGAGAAGCTTGGTCACTGCTTCGCCTTTGATCTTCAATCCCAAGATTGACGAAGCGACTCTCTCCGCGTCATCAGGAGTGTCAGCGGGCTTGATCCCTCCTGCCTTGCCCCGGCCAGCAACCAGCACCTGTGCTTTCACGATCACCGAGCACGCGAGTTGCTGAGCTGCCTCCCTTGCTCCCTGAGCATCAGACACAACGGAGCCGCGGGGAACGGGTAGACCAAGTTGTGAAGCGATCCTCTTCGCTTCATATTCGAAGATCTTCATCGACACTGACCTCAGATACTCTGGCCTGTGGAAGCGTCCTATTGTCTCGGTTCGGCTGATATAATGCCTTCCGGGAACCGGCAACGATCTGGACAAGTCACAGAGATTCTTCGACGCCGTAGAGTTAGCAAACTTAATTAGCGTTGCAGAATTGTACTCCGTTCGATGAGACGTTCAGCTCTACTGAGCCGAACGTTGAAGCGACAACTATAGGGCAAAAACGATGAAGACTAATGGTCAAGACAGTGTTGGATGCCTTCTGCATCAAGAGCGGCATACTATGCCGCAAATGTCAAGAGAAGATTGACAAAGGTCAGATCACAGATCTTGACCTGAAGATCATTAGACTCCTTTCTGATCTGGAAAAAGACAACCCTGCCCTGCAAGACGTAACGTACCACAAAGCCGTCGAAGCAGACGACAACCTAGTCATTCTGGTCAGCAGACGAGACATGAAGACGATGCTCTCTGCAGGAGCGAAGACCGTTCACGCGATATCCGACTCCACAGGGAAGAGAGTGAAGATCCTCGGCACCGGCGGAGACGACCGACAATTTCTAGAGGATCTCTTCAGCCCAGTGTCGATCTTGACCTTGAACACGATCTGGATCCCTGACGGCACCACCGAAACCAAAGCAATACTCACAGGGCGTCAGCCCAGACGGATGCCCGTTGACTTAGATGTCGCGAAGAAACTAGCAAAGCAACTGCGCAACATGACGCTCAGGGTTGAGTTTGAGAAGTCTTAGCTGAGGACGAGCCTATCGGGTAAGCGACGTTCTTCTGGGGCACCCTCGCCCTGACCGCGTCCGATACGAACTTCACGTACAGTTCAGGATGTTCAGTGTGAATCGGATACATCCTCTTGGGCTTGACTCTGTCGATGATTCCCTTGAGCTCGCCAGGCATCGCGTGACCAGAACAGTGTACGTGGTACATTGGCAATCCGAAATGGTCAAGCCAGTTCACGACGCGCTCGAATTCGAATTCCTGCTCCTCATTGAAGGGCTCAGAGATCGAGAGTATGAAGCAGCTCCCCGGCTCCGGGCGGATCTCAACCAGCTCCTTGAAGTCTCTGGGTGTACTCGCAAGCACGGTGCTGCTCTGCCTATTCTTTATGTCGGAGGCCTCAACCACGTTCTGGAACGACAGAACGGCCTTCTCCCATTCATAGTAGCGTTTCTTGGCCCTCTGATAGATCACAACGTGCTTATCGTGAGCAACATCTGGTATGACGATCTTGCCCTCGTCTGCGAGCTTCGAAAGCAGGTAGGCCTGCCTGAGCGAGATCGCAAGAACTCTGCCGCTCTCCTTCGCGACGTTGTGGAATGTTCGGAAACGATCGATGTCCACATTCGAGAAGTCGGCCAAGACGATCTTCGAACTTGATCGCACGATCGAAGAGATCTTCGACTGCACCTCCGCTTCAGTGGTCAGCGTTCCGCCGATGAGGTTCGTTCCTTCCGCAAGCAGCACGTCTGCCCTGCTTTCCCGAGCACGCTCCACAAAGTCGCCCGTCATCTCAGACTTCGTGCCGTGGGCTCTGAGGTCACCCGTGTAGACGAGCACGCCTTCCGACGTGTACACAACGAATCCGTATGCCGCAGGCACCGAATGGTCGACGTGGATCGGTTCCACCTCGATGGAGCCGAGCTTGATCTTAGATCCTGTCTTGAATGTGTTGAAGCTCAAGCCAGAGATATCAGCTTCAAGGGTTCTCGTTCGGGTCTCATACAGCGCTCGAATGATGGTAGCAGTAGTCTCTCCGCAGTAGACCGGAATCTTTCGGTTAAGGAATGAGATGCATGCAGAGTGGTCCCCATGCGAGTGCGAGAGGAAGACCCCTTGTATGCTGGGCTCTGATTCCTCGAACTTGTACAAGCCCGGGAACTTGGGGAGCATTCCGAACTCAAGCAGCTCTCTCTCGTCTCTAGGCGAAAGCAGAGGCTCGGAATAGAATCGTCTTCGGTCAGCGTAGCTCACGCCGAAGTCGAGCATGATCCTCGTGTCGCCGTCTTCGACGAGGAACTTGTTTCCACCTATCTCCCCGACTCCGCCTAACGGAGTGAATGTGGAACCAGAGCGTTTCAAGCGAATATGTCCCTGTGAACCATACTGTCAGGTGCTTTGATATTCTCTTGCTTTCCTGGGTGGCAACAATTATCAAGAACTCATCTTCAAGTTCGGCGGGATTGCTTTGCTGAAGGGCGCGGTCTTCGACCTCGGAGAGACTCTCATCCACATTACCGCGACTTGGGAGAGAGTCAGGGAGGCACGAGTCCGCGCGATCTACGAGACCCTTCGCGAGCATAGGGTCACCCTCAGCCTCGACAACCTGAAGCGGGAATACATGAGGCTACATGACGAGGAATCCCAGTACAGCGAACACACCCTAGAAGAGATCGAGACTGGTAGATCACTCACCGAACTGCTGGACAGACTGAAGGTTGAAGACAAGCGGCGACCGCCGATAGCTGACCTGGTGAAGAAGTCCTATACTCTCGAGGTCGGCTCTTGGCTGATCTTCCCCGGAGTCGAGGCGATGCTGCAGCAGATACGCGACCTGGGAATGAGGGTGGGGTTGTGCTCGAACGCGAGAAGCGACTGGGCCGTAAGAGACATCGTGGAGCAACTGAACCTCGCGAGGTACTTTGATTCGATCGTGACGTCAGCTGCAGTTGGCTTCAGGAAACCGAGGCCTGAACCATTTCAACAGATATTGCGACTGCTCGGCCTGCAGCCGAATGAGGCTGTGATGATTGGCAACTCGGTGGAAGCTGACGTCGCGGGGGCAAGATCTCTGGGCATGAAGACGATCCATGTCACCTATGGAGACGAATCTGAGCAAGGCTCAGTCGATCCTGACGCTACAGTGTCCACGGTCGAAGATATCATTCCAGCCATCAGACGCCTCTCGCTCAACTCCTAGTTGCCCGAGAGCGTTTTGCGCGGTAGAACCGCTTCGCGAAACGCTAACGAAACCTAAATACGCGGCGTTCTCGGAATGACGCGACCTAGTGCTTGTCCTTGGCTCAAGATGGCGCCTACGGAAGATCGTCCGAACGTGTCCAACTGAAGCAACTCAGCGACTACATGTGGGAGATCCCACAATCATTCAGACCAGGCATGAGAGTTGCCGGCAGAATTTATGCTGACAAGACACTGATCGACAAGATGCGATCAGACGCCACGTTGGAGCAATGTGCGAACGTGGCCACACTGCCAGGCATACACAGGTGGTCACTCACGATGCCCGACGGCCACGAAGGATACGGCTTCCCAATCGGCGGCGTCGCCGCGATGGACTACGACGAAGGCGTCGTCAGCCCCGGTGGAGTCGGCTATGACATAAACTGCCTCTCGGGAGACAGCCTGGTCCTGACCGAGTTCGGCTTCACCTTGCCTATTCGCCAGTTTGAGTCGATTTGGTCTAGGCAACGTATCAAATGCATCGGTTCGCAGAGGACAGTACGTCCAACAGAAATCGTGAGGTTCCTCAGGCTCCCTTCAGACAAGCGGGTCTTCCGCTTGAAGACGGAACTCGGGCATGAGGTCTTGGCGACAGAGGATCATCCGTTCTTGACCCCCGTCGGAATGGTCCCCCTGGGCAAGCTCAAGGAACAGCCGGTTGCCGTGTATCCTTTCCGCGGCATTCCCTACGAGGAACCGGAAGATCTGACAATCGTGTCCGAGCGCGATATTGAGGCTCTACACATTCCATGCGAAAAGAAACTATTGATTGCCGAGTTGAGAAAACGCGGACTGCTTCCCCTCAGGTCCAACTCCGAAAGACTTCCCTACCTGTTGAAGGTCATGGGTTTCGTGCTAGGCGACGGCGTGGTCGTGCTGACCAAGTCTACGCACCTCGTGGGATTCTTCGGAAAGAAGGAGGACCTCGAAGCCATCCGAGAAGATGTTGCAAGACTCGGTTTCACACCCTCAAAGGTCTACTCAAGACGTAGGAAGAATCGCATAGTAACGAAATATGGTCCAAAGGAATTCGAGACGATCGAGCACAGCTTCAAGGTCGTGGGGAGAAGCCTCCCTGCACTGCTAATCGCAATGGGAGTTCCGTCCGGAGCGAAGTCAAGACAGAACTTCACCTTGCCCTCATGGCTGTTTCGCTTGCGGCTGTGGCAGAAGCGGCTTTTGCTCGCCGCTTTCTTTGGCGCGGAACTCTCAAGCCCGAAGACTATGACAGGTCATGATCGCACATTCTACGCTCCAATGGTGTCCCAGAACAAGAACCCAAGATATGTCAAGAGCGGGTTAGCTTTCATGAGGCAACTCAAGAGGCTGCTCCACGAGTTCGGCATTCAAACTCGTTCGACCTCAGTCGAGAGAGAATCGACGCCCGTCAAGAACGGCCCATCGTCGAGTAGAATCATGATGCAGATCGCCGGAACACCGGACAATCTGCTGCTCCTTTGGGGCACCGTCGGATTCGAGTATAATCGCGAGAAGACCTTCTTGGCAAATGCCGCCGTCAGCTACTTGCGGCTGAAATTGGCGCTCGTCGAGAGACGAGAGGCTGTAGCTCAACTTGCTTCCGGCATGCGCGGCCGAGGCGTATCCACTACAGAGATCCACGACGAGCTGGTGTCTGATGAGGCTAACAGGCGCTTCATTGAGAGATCCCAGTACGAGCCTCGAGTTGGATCACCGCGAATAAGTCAGGATTTCCAGAGTTTCGGAGCCTACGTGAGAACTGCCACGAAGGGGCTGGGCCATTCGGGTGCGGTTTGGGATCGGATCGTACGAAAGGAAGCGGACGAGTCCTTCGACGGGTACGTATACGATTTCACAGTTAGAGACACCCATCACGATTTCATGGCAAACGGCTTCGTTGTCTCTAACTGCGGCGTCAGGCTCGTTCGAACGAACCTCAATGAGGGTGACGTGAGACCTGCCCTCCCGCGACTCTTGGATGCTCTATTCAACAACATACCATCGGGCTTGGGCAGTCAGGGCAAGATTCGTGTGACACCAGTGGAGCTTGACAAGGTGGTTGCGGACGGAGTCGAGTGGGCAGTTGATCATGGGTACGGGTGGTCTGAGGACAAGAAGCATTGTGAAGAGGAAGGATGCATGGAATCCGCTGATCCAGCCAGAGTATCCTCAACCGCCAAGAGCAGAGGACACCGCCAGCTGGGAAGCCTCGGTAGCGGCAACCACTTCCTCGAGATCGAGAAAGTGGACCAAATCCTCGACGAACGCGTGGCGACGCATCTGGGAATACAGCGTGTTGGACAGATCCTCGTTCTGGTTCACACGGGAAGCCGAGGCTACGGCCACCAGGTTTGCAGCGACTACTTGCGAGTCATGGAACGGGCAGTGAGCAAGTATCACATCAACCTGCCAGACCGGCAGCTCGCCTGTGCACCGACAAAGAGTCCTGAGGCAGAGGACTATCTGCCGGCGATGGCAGCGGCATGCAATTTCGCGTGGGTGAATCGGCAAATGATCACACACTGGACCAGGGAGGCATTCGAGAAGACCTTCGGGAAGAGCGCTGACCAGTTGGACATGCACCTAATCTACGACGTATGCCACAACGTCGCAAAGATCGAGAACCACATCGTCGACGAAGACAAGCATCAGAAGAAAGTGGTGGTCCACCGCAAGGGTGCGACGCGTGCATTCCCTCCGGGACATCCGGATATTCCGCCTGAGTATAGGGAGATCGGCCAACCCGTCCTTATCCCCGGCAGCATGGGCACCAGTTCATGGCTTCTCGTGGGAACCTCGAAGAGCATGGAGCTAAGCTTCGGCTCTACCGCGCACGGCGCGGGACGCATGATGAGCAGAGCCGCCGCCAAGAGACGATGGGGACCACGCGATGTGGAGAAGACAATGGCTGACAAGGGGATCCTGCTACGAGCAGCCGAGATGGGAACCGTGACGGAGGAAGCCCCAGGAGCCTACAAGGACGTAGACCGCGTCGCCGAAGTCAGCCACCAAGTCGGCATCGCAACAAAGGTATGCCGACTCGTACCAATCGGAGTTACGAAGGGATAGCGTAACCTCAAATTCCGGTGGAATACATCGCTAGCGTCCAGCGTCAACGGGGTGCGAGAGCTCTGAACAGACTAGTAATCATCACGAGAGCCAACTTCCTACCGCTGACAGTTGTCATCGCTTGTGCGGGTCTAGCGGCGGCGCTCTACGCGCACGGAGTCTTCCATCCGCTTGACGCGTTTCTCGTCTTGATCGGCGCCTTGCTGACTCACATGGCTGTCAACGTATTCAACAACTACTTCGATTATCGGTCGAAGATCGATGCGAGGACGACGAAGACACCTTTCAGCGGCGGAATCAACATTCTAGTCAACGGCGAGATGAAGCCCGGAACCGCCTTCGGGATAGGGCTTGCCTGCCTCCTAGGTGCCGCCGGCATAGGAGCATACTTCCTGTCACGCGCGTTCTATCCTCTGTTTCCGATTCTCTTGTACGGGTTGGTCACCATCTGCCTCTACAGTCCGATCCTTGCGAAGATACATGGGCTAAGTGAGATTGTGGCTGGATCAGGCTTCGGACTCATGGGGGTAGGAACGTACGTCGTTCAAGCCGGAGTGGTCGATGGCACAGGCATCAGCGTCCTTGTTCCGGTCACCATCCTTGTCGCACTTCTCCTGTTCCTGAACGAGTTCCCAGATGCTGAGGCCGACAAGATGGCCGGCAGACGACACCTGGTGATATTGCTTGGAAAGAGAACGTCGGCTTGGATCTATGTTCTTGGCCTAGTCGCAACGTATGCATCAATCATCGTGGCAGTGGCGACCCGCGTAGCGCCACTTCCGGCCCTTGTCTCGTTGGCCACGATTCCCATTGCATACAAAGCCGGACGAATGGCACTCAAGAACTACGACGAGGTTCAGAAGCTGATACCTGCGCTCGCTTCGAACGTGATAATGATCCTTTCAACGATATTGTTACTTGCTGCCGGATTCCTGATCGGGCACTTCCTCTGACACCGGCTCCTCTTGCGGCTCATGTGTCTAACGAGCATCCCGCCGGGATCGAGCTACCCTCCAGAAGAGGACGACACAGATTAGCGCGAGCAGAACCACGACCCCGATGAGAGAATAGATGAACTTCGTCGCCACGATGACCGCCAGAAGCAAGATTCCAACCGTGACGTAGAGTGGCAGTGACCCTGCACGCGTCCTCGTGTGGACAAGGAACAACGCACCCAAGACCGCGATGATCAGTATGATCTCGAACGCGCCGAACATAGCCTATCACGTCACCGCATCACAGCTCTGCACAATATCTTGTGGTGCTTGAATCTGTTCCGATGTACTCGATTCGTTGCGCCGTATCTTCGCGCCAGATCCAATGCGTTGAGCAGAGTCGACACTCAACCGCGTTTCTGAAGACAAAGATGAGCAGCTGAAGCAGATATGAGGCTCTCCCTAGAGGCCTAATCCCTTGAGAAGGAACTTCTTCTGGCAGTATGGGCAGACCCGGGAGAAGCGTGGTATCCACTGTCCACAGTACCCGCACCTGATCACCGCTGCGGCCATGTATGTTCACTGCTTCTAGGATTG
>Ga0208047_1000872_pt1 | contig 11261 bp, 9 predicted proteins | sample Kivu_220m_FD_184162 | JGI IMG/M metagenome (GOLD analysis project Ga0208047, IMG submission 184162) | Freshwater microbial communities from Lake Kivu, Western Province, Rwanda to study Microbial Dark Matter (Phase II) - Kivu_220m (SPAdes)... | ecosystem: Environmental > Aquatic > Freshwater >...
ATCAGAGACTCTGGCATTCGTGAAGGATCCAGACGGCATCTGGATCGAGCTGATTGGACCAGGCAGAAAGCCCGACTAGAGAAGCGGGAACCAATCCCTCACGAAGCAAGTTGGGTCGCTCCGGGGTTCCTCTCCAAGCCATCGTTCGTCGTTCTTAGCGTGTGTGTGAGTACCTTGGTGCGGACATCGAGAATTGGACTTTCGTCGGTCGTCGTTCGTTGGTTTCTTGTGTGTGTGTGGCCAGGCCGGTGCGAACATCCAGATTTGAACCATCGTTCCAGGCAGTTTTTTGTATGTGTGCGCGCACCATTGGTCCGTCAGAAGAACGGATTTGAAGGACAATTCTATGAAGTTCGGCATTTACTTACCCAACTTTGGTTCATTTGGAGAAGCACGTGTTCTGGCGAATCTAGCTCAGGATGCAGAAAACTCAGGTTGGGATGGCTTTTTCATTTGGGATCATATTGCGGGCTGGACATTGCCAATGGTTGATCCTTGGGTAGCTCTGGCTGCGGTTGCTGTCAGCACCCACCGAATCCGTATCGGCACTACGGTTACACCTCTTCCTCGTCGTCGTCCTTGGAAGTTGGCGCGCGAGGCGGTTTCGATAGATCATCTTTCAGGAGGGCGGCTAACCGTGGGTGTAGGAATCGGAGGTGGAGATGCCGAGTGGGCGCATCTGGGTGAACAGCCTGATCTCAAACAGCGAGGGGCAATGCTGGATGAAGCATTAAGTGTGTTAGTTGGCCTATGGAGCGGTGAACCGTTCAGCTATTCGGGGCAATACTACCATATCGAGAACGCGCGTTTTCTACCCAGACCACTACAGCAGCCTCACATTCCTATTTGGGTGGGTGGGGTCTGGCCAAATAAAGCACCCTTTCGAAGGGCAGCAAGATGGGATGGAGCATTTCCTTTGTTCGAGGTTGAAGAGAACGAACAAGAGCTCGCCCAACTGGATGACATGGTCCGTTACGTAAGTAAGCATCGCAAACTTGACCAGCCATTGGAAATCATCGTCATGGGGGTTACACCTGATGCAGAATCTAAAGAAGCGGCTGATTTGGTCGAGCAACGCTCCGACTTGGGAGCAACATGGTGGTTGGAATGCTTAACGCCATTTCGCTCTGGCAAGAATTTTGAAGATGAATGGCCAGTAGATGCAATGCGTGAACGAATACTGCAAGGTCCACCACAGTTGCGTAAACCGCACAAGGCGGGCTAATCTGGTGCGGCCGTCGTATTTCGGACCGTTGTCGTCCATGCATTTTTGTGTGTGTGGTTCTCTTGGTGCGGGCGTCGTAATTTGAACCGTTGGTACGAGGCGTTGTTCGTCTCTCTTTGATGCGCGCACGCATGGCACGAATCTCTCGCGGTACGACAAGTCATATGGACCGCGAAATCGTCAGCGCCCTCTTGGCCGTCCTCGCGTGATGGACATAGTCAACTAGGGTCCAGTTGTCGTGTTCTGTGAATTCCAGGTCAAGCCTGCTGTAGAGGTTCTTGACGATTAGTCGTCTAAGAACTTCAGCGCCTTTGCCCAACAATTCCTGAAGCGCCTTGTAGAAGGTATCGAGGTGGTCTGGAATCTCCTCGCGTCTGATTTGATAGCTCTCCTCGATGTGCCCATAGATAGTGGCTCTCACGATTTTGCCGGGGGCCAGCAGACCATAGTCAACAGCGTCGAGTAGCGCGGTTGTGACGAGGGCAGGTGTGGTGGCGGGCCCGAGTGCTGAAGATCCATAATCTCCGTTCATGACCTATTGCCTACTTCGAATTGCATGGAGCAAGGTATATTAGTGTACCGTACGTGGCACGTTGACGTTCTCACACACTGATGCGGGGCTTGATCAGATCGCCGACGCGAGTCTCGGAGGATTCCTCCCCAAATGCGACGATCATGAATACGAACATACTGACGAAGACGACTAGGAGGAGCAAACTGTGTGTGTGGGTCCCTTGGTGCGCACACACGTCATTAGACCCGCCAGCCCGACGGGAGTCACTCTGATAGGAACCGCTGAATGAAGGTATCACGATCCTCCACGCGTTCTAGGATATTCGTCTGACCAGAGAGGTAACCATTCATTAGTTCCAGCGCAATAGGCAGAATATCAAGATGAGTGAAAAGGGATGATCCGCTTCGAACAGACCTTCACGAATTTTCTGCTCCATCACCAGGAGAAACACAACCGCAGCTATCACTTTCTCATTTTGATGGATGCCTTGATCAGTTCGGCAAAACACATCGAGCATTACTACTTGACGGGTGCCTTGAAAGGTAACTTGGGATTGGCCGGCAACGTGAACGTCCAGGGAGAGGATGTCTTACGTATGGATCAGATCGCCCACGAGATCGCAATCCACTATCTGCGAGTCTCCGGCCGGGTGGTTCATGCAATCAGTGAGGAATCGGAGAAGATCATTCCGATCAACACCGAGAGCGGGCGCTATTTCGTCTATTTCGACCCTTTGGATGGTTCCTCGAACGTTGCCCACGGCCTGCCAGTTGGTTTCTTGTTCGGCATTGCCAAGAGGAACCTGGAAGGCCCTGAGGACGGGCACCTGCGGGCCGGAAAGGACTACATCGCCGCTGGCATGTTCGTGATTCCGACGGGCACATTTACCCTCGCGCTCAAGGACGCGGGCACCTGGCGGTTCCATATCGATGAAACCATGGAGTTTCTCAAGCCCACCCGCATGGTCCTTCCAGAAGATTCCAAGGATTGGGAATTGTCATTCAATGTAGCCAACCGATATACCTACGCTGAAAGGGTTCAGGATTGGATCGAACAGAATCAAAGGAAATACGCCTTCAGGTACCTCGGTGCCTTAGCCGGAGATTTCCACCGGATCCTTTCGAATGGTGGCATGTTCATGTACCCAGCCATTGTCAACCACCCGGATCCCAAGAAGAACAGGGCCCAAGGAAAACTCCGCCTCATGTACGAGGCAGCTGTCGTCGCCTTCATGTGCCAAGAGGCCGGAGGTACGGCTGTGGATGAGACGGGCACACCGATCCTTGACATCCAACCGAAGGAACCCCACCAGCGAACCGCCCTCTATGTCGGCTCGAAGCCAATGGTGAACGATATCGCTCGGGTCCTACTCGGCTGAAGACACATAAGGCACCGTCTAGGGTTCGATTGCTTAGGGAATCATCGGTGGATTCCACCGTAATGCGTTCGTGATCCTTCGTGTGTGTGGGTCTTATGGTGCGCACACACACAAAGCGTGGATGAACGACGGTTCAGATATCGAAGAAAAGCAACCTAAGCGCTTGGTTCTGTGAGAGACGATTGAAGCTACCTGTACAGGACAAGTAGCTCCCCAACAACGACAACGAGGACTGCAAGAACGATGATCGCGATCATCATGTTTCTTGTTGTTGTGCCGGGCACTTCCACTTGTTTGCCCCATTTTTCCTTGTTAACCAAGCCAAGTATCGTGTATGTGACTCCCATCACAAGGAAGAATCCACCAATCGAAAGAGAGACTTCCTCATGCAGAAACCAAGGCAGAAGTAGAAGGGAGACCCCGATTGCGAGCCAGACAACCCCCATCACAAAGTAATTGCGATAATCCAAACGTCTCGGCTGCTTCCGTTTTCGGACCACCACAACCATCACAACTGCTAACAATACTACGATTACCAGAATAGTAACCAGTATCCACGGAATGCTGTCCAATGACATCTCCGGAAGATTTTCTTCGTTCAGGATTTGAGGCTTTGGATGCTTTTCGGAACTTGGCAGAGGAATCGGTGGTGGGTAGGCTGGTGCGGGCGTCCAGAATTGAACCCTCGTCATTGGCAGTTTTTTGGTGGTGGTGTGTATCCCTTGGTGCGAGCATCACAATTTGAACCCTCGTGGTTGAGTGGTTTTGTGTGTGTGAGCACCACTGACCCCACCTTGTATAGGGGTCAGTTCCGTTCATCAGTTCATCTGGATTTCGAAAGGCTATTCTCCCCGTAGGGTCTGGTTACAGATCGGAGGGAAACTGACTATGAGGAAGAAAATGGCGCTGGCCGCCATGTTGGCTATTCTGGTCGCAATCGTCGCCTTATTCTTGATCATACTTCCACAGCAATAGATAGGATTCGGACTTAGGCTAGGATTCCGATTTCCTGCTTGGTCGCCACTTGTATGGTCGATCCGCCTATCGCTCGAGGATTATTCTTACTTGTGACTATCGATGCTGGAATGCTACATCTCCTCCGTCGTCATGTCGTTGTTCATGTGGCAGGAGGAATCACGGGCGCAATTTGAACCGTCAGGTCTGGCTTGATTTTGTGTGTGTGGGGTCTTGTGGTGCGAGCGCCCGAATTCGAACCCTCGCAGAAGTGATTGTGTTGAGGGGAGTTGGTGCGCGCCAATGGGACCCGAGGGAAAGCGTTGATCGGATTTCTAGTATGCGAACGGGACGCCCAAGTCTATGAGCTCTCGCTTCACAGTCCCGTAGAGCTCAGCATACTCTTTCGTTGGTGCTATTCTCTTCACATCGTAGCATTCTTGGAACGTCTTCCCCAGGGGCGCCTCTGCGATTCCCCTCTCATACTTGGACACAATCTTCTTGACCAGGTGGTTCGCTTCGGATCTCTTGATGCCGGATTCTGCTGCTCCGCATCCGACCTCACATGCCATCTTGGCTTCCATCGGAGTGGCTCTGTTCTTGTGCTTGTTTCTGGCGACGGCCATCTCCCAGAGATTCGCTCCAGACACGACGCTCGCTAGGGCGTGTGCTGCGGCCTCGTAGAGAACCATTGGAGTGCATGGTCCTGCGGCAGCGAATCCGTTTGACAGTGAGATCAGGGGGGAATTCCTGGCGAGCGCTTGGTAGACGAGGCTTATTCCCCACAGAAGCTCTCCCGTCGTGTTGTGCATTTGCCTAATGTGGAATGGGAAATAGTTCAGGTAGTGGGCCTGATTGACCATCAAGCCCTGGATATGGTACGCTGCTCCGACAACGGCCGTGCCCTCTGGTCCTCCACAGTATCCCCCCAGCATGGGCCCGGTCAACGCGCCGACGAAGGAGCCGTATTGGTGAAAGTGAACCATCTTGTTCAGCAGAGAATAGTCAACCTTCAGCTCCGAGATGGAAGCCACAAACCTACCATCAGTCAACCGCTCTCCCCACATCGGACTGCTAGCCGCCACCTGCGCGGCGTCGGATTGTGCGGTTCCCACGCCCTGCAGGAAGATGCCGGGCCTGCCAACTCTCCTTGCCGCTTCCCTAAACATCATGGCGTGAGCTACAGCGCCCTTCGTCTCGTACGGCGCACCAGCCTTGATGCTTCTTCCCTCAACCTCTTCGAGAATCGGCGCGCACACGCCATCTGCGAGCGGCTCCTGCAGGTAAGCCATCGACATCGGAACGAACAGCTCCTCATCACAAGTGATGTCGGGACTGAACAGACAGAAAGGTCGTCTTGAGTCCTCTATCTTCCTGTTCGCCATCTCTCTGGAATCCTTGCCATATCCTACAGTGTACCTTCCAGGGAAGTTCGCCATCGCCTCACGAATCTCGTTCTCATCGAACCGTATTCTTCTGTGTGTGCTCGTGCAGAGGGTGCCAACCTCCAGATACAATTCGAGGGCAGCTTTCCAGAGGTCGTCTGCCATGGAGTCGTCCGAGGGCACGAGGTTCTCGGGATCGTACTTCATGTCGTATTGTTTGATCACGTCTTTGATTCTCGGGACGAGCACTTTGAGTTCGAAGTCTTTCTCGAGGCAGATGGGGCCTGTCTCAGCCCTGTCTAGGACCTCGTTCATTCTCCAGGGAGGTGTCATGGAATCACCTTTCGTGGGCAAGCTTCTGAGCTAGCCTAACTCCCTGTTCCGCCGTCTCCGCCCAACCATCAGCTCCGATCTGCTGAGCCCACTCATTCGTCGTAGGTGCACCTCCAATCAGGATGAGGTACTTCTTCTTGAGATCCATCTCGTTGAGGAGGTCCATCACTTCCTTCTGTGCAGGTTTGGTGGTTGTCATCAGAGCAGACAACGCCATCATGTCAGCATCCGTTTGGTTGGCTCTTTCAATGAACTTCATCGATTCCACATCCTTCCCCACATCGTAAGTGTCAAAACCATTCACTTCCAGCAGAAGAGCGACGATGTTCTTCCCGATGTCGTGGATGTCACCTGAAACGGTCCCTATCACAACCTTGCCCACCCTTGCAGCGGGGGATCTTCCTCCGCTCTCTTGCCTTATTCTGCTGGTCAGAACGCGGCTTGCTGCTCTCATGGCATCGGCGGCCGACATCAGGTCGGTCAGGAAATACTCACCTTTCTCGAATTTCTCGCCGACGGACTTGATTGCTGGGAAGAGATCCTTCTCTAGGATCTGTATTGGGTCCAAGCCGGCGTCCAAGATTTCGCGTGCCGCTTTCTCAGCATCGTCTTCTTGACCGTTGATGATGGATTCCTTAAGCCTCTCAACCGTCTCCGAGTTCAATCGATTCCCCAGCATAGTCGATAGACTCGTTCACTCGCTATAACGCTTGTTCGGGTGACTGTCACCTTTGTTCTGTGTGCTGGAATCAAGGGTGTGGTACATAGTGTGGTACACACTGGTTTTGCGGTTTGAGTGAGCGAAGGGTGGAGGGTACCCCCCTATAGGGGGTCCATCAATACCATCCCTATTCTCAGATCCAATCCGATTAAACCGAGCCAGAAGACGCGGAACCGCTCCAATCATACGCACGGTTCATCTGAATCTTCACGCAATTGGTTTCAACTGTTATGCGAGACCTGAAACGAGCCCAGTCAGCCGAGAAGATGCTGAAAGGTTTCCGAGCATACTACAACTTCGTAAGACCGCACATGACGCTAGACGGACACACGCCAGCACAGGAAGCCGCAATACCAATACAACGAGTAACAAACAGATGGCTGCACCTAATCAGACAAGCCGTAGGACACAGGAACTAAGTGATGAAGAAGAGGCCAGAAAACTGAGGGGTTTTACCGGCGCATTTGCTTTAGGTTTTGGTGGTCTGCCCATGCTAGCAGTTCGTGAAGGTCATGTTCGACATCAAACCGGTAGGTCTGCGCGTTGCTAATCTTTCTTGAACGCTTAACGAAGCCATACTTGACTAACTTCGTGACTGCTTTTTGCACAGTCTTGAATGTCAAGCCGGTGGATTCAGCTAGCATTGGCACGGTCTGCTCCATGTTGCCAACTATTCGCGCTTGGTCTAGGACACGCGCGATGGGGCCTCCAAATACTTCGGTGAATGGCCCGCCTTTCATATCTTTCAATTCTCAGACTCCCACACGTGTCATCATCATGACGACATATCATGATATGACCGCGGTATTAAGCATTGTGCGTGATTCCGTAGATAATGGAATGATTTCCAATGGTATTTAGGGAAGGTACCCTGCTGCATGCGAAGGGATTCATCATCAACAAACTCTTTGATGGTGGTCGCATAGGGGGTAATCACATTCCCGTCCAGTTATTGCCCGCGGGATATCCTCCCAAATATCGATATCTAGTTAGGGAGGCGTTTGAGCTTCTGAAGTGTGAAAATCCATCACCTATTCAAGTCGCCCCACATCGAACTGGTCGCGGTACCTCTCCGCATGTCTGCCTAGTTCCGATTCGATTCTGGCCTAGGGGCGTGAGAGGCCTGATGAATGGCTATAGAAAGTCTGTAGGCCGTCAGCCCTACGGCAGAGACCTCAAGACGCTTCTTCCCCTCGGACATAGCTAAGACCACTCGCTAAGTTAACACCGCACCTATAGGGGGGCCATCAATACCATCCCTATTCTCAGATCCAATCCATGTAGACCGAGCCAGAAGGCCACAGAAACCGCCCCAATCACAAGTACGATTCATCTGAACCTTCACGCAATTGGTTTCGACTGTTATTCGAAACCTGAAACGAGCCCAGTCAGCCGAGAAGATACTGAAAGGCATCCGAGCATACTACAGTTTCGTAAGACCACAGATGACGCTAGACGGACACACACCAGCCCGAGAAGCCGCAATGCCAATACAACTAGGAACGAATCGTTGGCTCGACTTGATCAGGCAAACTGCAAGAGCTACGCGAAGCCGTTAGTCAGTTGATTGATCCTGACTCTCGTCAGGTTTGTACCTTCCGTTTGTCGCAAGTAGTCTGAGAAGCTCACGATCCTCAAGCGCGAGCTCTCTAAGCAACTCGGCATTAGGACCCTTCGCTTTCTCCATGTTCAATCCAATCCTGAACTTGCTCAACACTCTTGGTCTCAATGCTACTGATAAGAAGATGTGTTCGTTTCAGCGTGGACCGTTCGGTCGATGACGCTCTGAATGGCTCCGGGGCTGAGCAGAAGTCTGTGAGGATGCTTGCCATCCCCAACGTCCAAGACGGCGATATTCGCGTCGGTAACATCCGCAACAGATGGATACCCAAGGCACCGATCACCGAATGTCTCCGCGAGGATAGAATAGGATCAACCTTCGCCCTGGCGATTCAAATAGCACCAGGCTCAGAAGGCAGAGAAGCAAATCATACTAGATATACTCCTTCAGAGGATAGGCCTCTGACGCATTGCGAACTTGACGGGAAAGTGTTGTGCCATTGAAGGATTTCAAGAACTCTAAGTGGCGAGAAGAGGTAGACAAGGCCGTAGGAACGATACGTGAGAACGAGATTAGATTCGCGCGACTCCAGTTCATAGACATAAACGGGATCCTGAAGAGCCTTTCCGTACGGACAAATGACATTGAATCGGTTTTCGAGAATGGCCAACCCTTCGATGGTTCGTCCATCACCGGATACAGGCCGATAGAGGAATCGGACCTCGTCGCCTATCCGGATCCAAGCACTTTCTCAATCATCCCGTGGCGTTCCAAAGAGAAGTCGACATGTCGGTTCATCTGCGACATCTACACGCCCGAAAACACGCGGTTCGAAGGAGATCCCCGCTTCGCTCTTGAAAGAGCCACGCAAGAGTGCAACCGGGCGGGGTTCGAATTCAAGTGTGCTCCGGAACTGGAATTCTTCCTCGTGAAAGAAGAAGCAAATCCCATGCCCACGCCAATTGATTTGGGCGGATATTTCGACCTGCATCCGGGAGATCTCACGGAGGATATCCGCCGAGAGATCGCTGACACCGCAGAGGCGTTTGGAATAGGCATAGAACTTGCTCACCATGAAACCGCGCTCGGACAGAACGAGATAGATTTCAGATATGACGAAGCGCTCACAACCGCGGACCGCGCTGCAACCATGAAGATGGTCACGAAGGCCGTTGCGGCTAGAAATGGCTATGTGGCCACATACATGCCGAAGCCTTTTCCGAACGTCAACGGGTCGGGCATGCACGTTCACGAGAGCATGTGGACAACCAACGGTTCCGAGAACCTATTCTACGACGACAACGAAACAACAGGCTACCTGTCGAAGACGGCTCTCCACTTTATCGGAGGCCAGCTAGCCCACGGCCGCGAAATGTGCGGAGTCCTCGCGTCCTGGCCGAACTCCTACAAGCGACTCGTTCCAGGGTACGAGGCACCCGTCTATGTTGCGTGGGCCTTCAGGAATAGATCTCCACTGATCCGCGTCCCGAATTTCGGCAAGAGGAAGAGTGCCGCACGTGTTGAGATCAGGTGCCCCGACCCTGCCGGTAACCCGTACCTTCAGTTCGCTGTACTCTGCTTGAGCGGTCTCGACGGCATACAAAGGAAGATAGAACCGCCGGAACCTACTGAGTTGAACGTCTACAAGCTGACGTACGAGGAACGGAAGGAACGCGGGATAGTCTCACTGCCCGAATCCCTGTCGGAAGCGTTGAAGGAGATGGAGAACAGTCAGCTCGTCAGGGAGGCGCTTGGTGAGACTCTGTACGAGAATTACCTGCGCGAGAAACACCGCGAGTGGGACTTGTACAGGACACAGGTTACTCCCTGGGAAGTTGAGAGATACATCAGAAAACTCTAGGTCCACCCGAACAAACATTTCATCGCATCCGCATATCATTCACGCACGCCTGAGAGAAGAGACGTTAGGCCCAAAAGGAGCCCATTCAATGACGCTCTGGACGGCTCCGGGGCTGAGCAGAAGTCTGTGAGGCGCTTCTTCAACAATCCGGTTGGTCCCAGTCGAACGTCAGCCACTACAAGACATGATCAAGGTCTAAGTATAAATAGCACAGGTATAAAATAATGACCATATGCCCGGAAAAATAGACTTCATAACTCCCACGTTCATGATCGTGTTTGGGCTGTTCCTCTCAGACCCCATGCAAGACTACCATGAAAGAGAGGTTATGCGAAGAACGAAAGTAAGCAAGGGGTCTGCCAACAAGATACTGCGTCTGCTCTCAGGCCTAGGCTTTCTGATGAGAGAAAGGAGAGGTAGAATGATGTTCTACAGGCTCAATCGCACCGAGGCCACAGTGAAGCAATTCAAGGCACTGGTTACCGTCTACGCATTGAAGGAACTAACAGACCACGTGAAGGAAGAGTGCAGAAGAATTGTCCTGTTTGGCAGCTGTGCCCAAGGAACGGACACGAAGGATAGCGACATAGACCTATTCGTTCTGACCTCAGCAAAGAGCTCGGTCAGGAAAAAGATGCACGATTTCAACAGGACCAGCGACAGAAAGATAACCCCAGTAATAGTCGACATGAACGAGTTGACGAAACTGAAGCGAGAAGACAAGCCGCTCTATGACAACATAGAGAGGGGGATGGCGCTGTGGGAGAAAGAATAGGTTCTGAGCTCGCCAGATTGCTGAGAGAACGGAAGCTGCTTAGAATCAGAGCGGACAGAAGACTGGTTCTGAAGGAGATGGAAGCAGCTAGCTACGACCATACAAGAGCGAGAAGATCGCTCGATGATGACGATGCAAAATGGGCCATTGTGGAAGCATACTACTCGATGTTCCACGCGGCACGTGCACTCTTGTTCAGCAAGAACCTCAGGGAAAAGAGCCACAGGGCGCTTCTTGCTGCTTTGCGCGAGTTGTTCCGAACCTCGATACGACCAGAGCTTTTTGACGCATTTGAGCATGGGATGGACATGCGAGAGGAAGCCGATTACTCAATGATATACTCCGAAGAAAGTGCGGCGGAACTCATAGAGAGTGCACAGCGGTTCCTGCTCGAAGCCAAGCGCGCGCTCAGGGTTGGAGACTAACAGCTCAGAAACCAAATCACGGAACGCCGGACCAAGATGTGTGGCAGCAGGCCCGCGGAGATGCAAGCCCCGGTTGCCAGCTTCCTTGGTAAGACGAGGGTTCCTATTTGCTCCTCGGCGTCAGTTGCA
>Ga0208047_1000873_pt1 | contig 11256 bp, 9 predicted proteins | sample Kivu_220m_FD_184162 | JGI IMG/M metagenome (GOLD analysis project Ga0208047, IMG submission 184162) | Freshwater microbial communities from Lake Kivu, Western Province, Rwanda to study Microbial Dark Matter (Phase II) - Kivu_220m (SPAdes)... | ecosystem: Environmental > Aquatic > Freshwater >...
GGGCGTTCGTTCCCGGCGGATTCTCGTCCTGACCCGCCATTTTTTCGACCGCCTCTTTCAAAACGAAATCATCCCCTTCGAAGACCAGATGAAGGAAAAGCTGATCACCGTCCTGGCCATGCTGGCCGCCGTCGGTTGGGTCCTGACGAACACCCTCTTCAGCCAATACATGTTCATCGAAGACCTGGGCCAGTCCTGGATGGAAAAATTCGCCTTTCTCTCGATTTTCATGATCATCCTCGCCTTCGCCGTTCTTCTGGAATGGGACGTCCTGTTTCCGGACGCGAAGGACCATCAGAATCTCCGGCCGCTTCCCGTCGGATCGAACACCCTCTTCGCCGCGAAATTCTTGTCCTTTCTCCTCTTCGTCGGCCTCTTTTCGGCCGCGGCCAACGCCCTGTCGGTTTTCGGGGTCGCCTTCTTCATGCCCCGCTGGACGGGCAATTCCTTGCCCGCTCTCTTCCGCTACATGGGGGCCCATATCCTCTCGGTCACGGCGGCGCTTCTTTTCATCTTTCTGTTGTTTCTCTTTCTCGAGGCCGTGCTTCTCGCCCTCCTGGGGGGGCGGGCCTACCGCGCCGTCGCCCTCGCCCTTCGTCTCGGCCTCGCCGTTCTCTGCGTCGCCGTCATCCTCGTCGCCCTGGTCGATCCGGTCACCCTGAAAAAGGGCTTGGACTTTCTCGAAGCCCGACGGGCCGCCCGGCCGACCTCCCTCCTTCTCTTTCCGCCGATGTGGTTCGCGTCGCTCTATGAGATTCTCATCGGCCGGCCGGAACCGCTCTATGCGGCCGGGGCGTGGATCGGCCTCGGTTCGATCCTCATTCTCGGCGCGGCCGATTTCCTGGCGATGGCCTTCGGTTTCCGGAAGCACATCCGGCGGTCGCTCGAAGTCCGGAAGCCCCGGCGTCGCCTGGCCGGAGTCCGCGCCGGCCTGGGGCGGGTCTTCGACCGGACGATCCTCCGCCGGCCCGTCGAGAGGGCGGTCTTCCACTTCACCGTCAAGACGCTGCGGGCGAGTTCGGCCCACAAGGTCCGCCTGGCCGGTTACCTGGCGGTCGCCCTCGGCGTCCTCTTGCTTTCGGTCGGATTGCGAAAAGTCGAGGTCCTGGAACCCGCGGCTTCCGGCCTGGATTTGCTGTCCGCGCCCCTCGTCGTCGGACTGATCTTCCTCCTGGGTCTTCGGTCGGGGATGAACGTCCCCTTCGCTCCGGAGGCCAACTGGATTTTCCGCCTGACGGAGTCCCGGGATCGAAATCCTTACCTCGTCGCCGTTCGCAAGACGGTCGTCATCCTCGGAATCCTTCCGCTGTCCGTTCTGATCTGGCCGGCTTATGCCTGGTTTTGGGGTGCGGGTCCCGCGACCGTCCACGCGGTTTATGTCGCCGTGTGGCTGCTGCTGGTTTGCCAAGCCGTCTTCTGGAGATTCAGCCGTATTCCGTACGCCTGCCTGGTCGTGCCGGGCAAGGCCAAGCTCCAGGCGCGCTGGCTGCCCTATCTTCTCGGATTCGTAATGGCCGTCTCTTCAATCGCGACCCTTGAGCGATCCCTCTTCCGCCATCCGGGCCGCTTTCCGATCTTCTTCCTCTTCGCCCTCGCGGCCCTTGTCGTCCTCGAGATCGTCCGGCGGAGGTTCATCGACTCGAAGCTCGACCTGGTCTTCGTCGAGGAGCCCGAGCCGGTCATGATCACTCTCGGCGGATAAGGTTCGACGTTTTTTCCCCAAGTTTCTCGAGATGCCGGCGGAGAATTTTGGGGCCGGCGTTCGGAAGTGGCCGGAACGTGATGAGGACTTCCCGCCCCGCAAGCGCTCTTCGAAGGGCCCGGCGTGTTCTGCGGCGGCATGGCCGTCCTCGAGACCCCGTAGCGGAAGGGGGGCCCCCATGGCTTTGCCGAGGGGGGGAACCGACGGGACTGGTTCCCCGGGGCCGGGGTTAGAGGATGGCAATGTCGCCGCGACACGCGCCGGGAAACAGTCAGGGGAGCCAAGAGTGGGTGAAGCGTTGATGGTGGAATACGCGAGGCGCCGAATAGGAGGCCTAAAGGGGCGGTTGAAAGCCCGTTTCGCCTTGTGATATACACCTTCGCATGACCGTCCTTGTCCGGGAGGGAATCCGCCGATGATCAATTTCCAGCCCATCGACTGGGTCTTCGTCGCCGCTTATTTCGCTGTCGTGCTCGGCATCTCCTGGTGGAGCTTCCGCCAGAAGCAGCGCTCGACCGAGGATTATTTCCTGGCCAGCCGGCATGTCGGCTGGTTTGTCATCGGGGCCTCGATCTTCGCCTCCAACATCGGGGCCGAACACATCGTCGGCCTCGCCGGCACGGCGGCCCAGAGCGGCGTCGTCATGGGCCACTATGAGCTCCACGCCTGGCTCGTCCTCGTCCTGGGATGGGTCTTCATTCCCTTCTACATGCGGAGCCGGGTGTTCACCATGCCCGAGTTCCTCGAACTCCGTTATGCGCCCCAGGCCCGCTGGTTCCTGTCCATCATCACCCTCATCGCCTACGTCTTCACGAAGATCTGCGTCAACGTCTACGCCGGCGCGGTCGTCTTTCAAACGCTGATGGGCATCGACTTCTGGACGGGAGCCTTGATCGTCGTCGTCCTGACCGGAATTTACACCGTTCTTGGAGGTCTAAGGGCCGTCGTCTACACCGAGGCCCTCCAGACGATCGTCCTCGTCGCGGGGTCGGTCATCGTCACGATTGCCGGGCTCATCAAAATCGGCGGCTGGTCGGCTTTTGTTCAGGCGGCCGGGGCGGATCATCTCAACCTCTTCCTCCCGGCCAACCATCCCGAGTTTCCCTGGCCGGGCATGGTCTTTGCCCCGCCCATCGTCGGTTTGTGGTATTGGTGCACGGACCAGTACATCGTCCAACGGGCCCTTGCGGCCAAGAATGAGCGCCAGGCCAGGCGCGGGACGATTTTCGCCGCCTTCCTCAAGCTCACCCCATTTTACATTTTCATCCTTCCCGGCGTCATGGCCTATGTCTTGGCGAAGTCGGGCCAGCTCCAGCTCGCCTCGGCCGACCAAGCCTTTCCGACCATGGTCGCGACCCTCATTCCCATCGGACTGCGCGGCTTGGTTGCCGGAGGATTGCTGGCCGCCTTGATGAGCTCTTTGGCCTCCTGTTTCAACTCGAGCTCGACGCTTTTCACCATGGATATCTACAAGAAGCTCAAGCCTCAATCGACCGAACGCGAGCTCGTCCGGGTCGGACGGATCGCCACCGGCGTTTTGGTCGTGTCGGGCCTCGCCTGGATCCCCCTGATGAAGCTCATCTCGAGCCAGCTTTATCATTATCTCCAGAGCGTCCAGGCTTATATCGCCCCACCCATCGCCGCCGTGTTCCTCCTCGGCATTTTCTGGAAGAGGATCAACGGCAAGGCGGCCATGGCCACCTTGGTCGGCGGATTTGTCTTGGGGATGGCCCGCCTCGTCGCCGAGCTGAACAAGGTCCATCTGAGCGGGATCATGTACGCTTTCGCCAACGTCAATTTTCTCTATTTTTGCATCATCCTCTTTGTCGTCTGCGTCGCGATATTGGTCATCGTCAGCCTGCTGACGAGGGCGCCCGACTATGAAAAAATCAAGGGCCTGACCTACGCCACGACCGTGGCCGAGGACAAGGCGGCGTCACGGAGAACATGGGGGTGGAGAGAAGTCGTCCTTTCGCTTATCGTCCTGGGCGTGGTCGCTTTTTCGCTGATCTATTTCAGCGGCCCCAGGGGGTGAGGGCGGCGTGCGCGGCATCGTCGTCCGGGACTGGATCGCGTCGTTTCCAGAGGGAGTCGTTTTTCGCGCGGGCGACCAAGTCCGGTTGGAAAAATTCGATCCGGACTGGCCGGGGTGGGTGTGGTGCCTTTCTCCCTCCGGGCCAGGGGCTTGGGCTCCGTTGTCGATGATCGAGCCCGAGTCGGACCTCGGAGGACCGTTGCCCTTGGCCGGCCGCTTCCTCGAGGAGTATGAGTCGACGGAATTGACTGCCCTGGCGGGGGAGAGGCTGACCCTTTTCCGGGAGACGGGCGGCTGGTATTGGGCGGAGGACGGCACGGGCCGGCGCGGCTGGATCCCCGTTTTCTGCGTCGAGACCGGTTGAACGTTTTTTCTCCTTCGGATACTCAAAGGTGATCATGGACGGCCCGTCATCTCTGAACGAGAGGCTTCGGGAGGGCGATCAAGAGGCTTGGTCTGAGGCGGTTTCCGTTTTCGGCGGCCGACTCCTTCGCGCCGCCTGGTTTCTTTGCCGGGACAGGATTGAGGCCGAGGATCTTGTCCAAGAGACTTTTACCGAAGCTATGGCCGCAAATCCGGGTTTTGCCGGGCGGTCCGAGCCGTATACCTGGCTCTACGGAATCCTCCGTCGTCGATTTCTTCTTCAATGCCGGAAAAGGCGTCGATTCGGCCGGTGGCTACGATTCCTGGCGCGGCCGGAGGAGCCGGACCGGCCCGCGGCGCCGACGTCCGCTTCGGACCCGGCGGACGAGAATTACGGTCCGCTCATAGCCTCGATCGGAAAACTCTCAGCCAAACATCGGGAGGTCCTACTTTTGCGCTACATCGAAGGCCGGAAGATCGCCGCCATCGCCTCGGTTTTATCCGTTTCCGAGGGAACGGTTAAATCCCGGCTCCACCATGCCTTGCGCGGAGTTAAGGCCCGCCTCGGGCCGGAGGCGGACGTCAGCGCCGCTCCGGCCGCGGAGAAAGACCATGAAATGTCGAAGCTTCCGAAAACGACTGTTCGATTATCGTGACGGAACTCTCTCTCTGGGAGAGATCAACGAGGTCCGGGTCCATCTGGCCGTTTGCCCGGCCTGTCGAGCGCATTTCGAAGACGAAGATGCGCTGGCCCGATCCTTGAGGGGAGCTCTTGAGGCGGAGACTCTTTCGTTTGAATGGGAACGCCGTGTCAGAACGGAAGCCCGGCCGAGCCCGATTCAAGGGCCGTTCTTCCGCCGTCTTGCTTTTCCGCTTTCCGTGGGCACCATGATCGTCCTGGCGGCGGTCATCATCGGCCCGCGGCTCCTCGAGAACCGCGAACCTTCCCTCGTTGGGCCGTCCGAGAAAACGGTTGCGACGTCCGACGACTTGGTCGATCCCCTCCAGGATTGGCTCGAAGGCCGGATGATCATCACCGTCGAGGACCGGAAAACGGGCGTTCTGGAGACCTTCGCTTCGACGCGTTCAGGCGGGATTGCCTCTCTCCGCAGCGAAAGGAGGGGACGATAATGAACCTGAGGCGGATTTTTGTCGCGGCCGCGGCCGCGGCGGTTCTTGGCGGCGTTTTCTTACCGGCCGGATTAAAAGGACAGGACCCGGTCAGGACCATGACTCTCGTTCCCGTCGCCGGCTTTGGAACGGGCGTCAACTGGGCTAAGGCTTTTTCGGATTATCAAGGGCGAGGGACCTACAAGGATCTCGTCCGTCTTTCCGACGGGCGGCTGATCGTTGCCGATTCGCGGACTTATAATTTTCTCGTTTTTAACGCTGATGGAAGGTTCCTGAAAAAATTCTGGAAACAGGGAAGGAGGGACAAGACTTCGTTGTCCGTTTACGGCCGGCCCGAATGGATCTCGATCTTGGAAAACCGGCTTCTCTTTGTCTCCGAGCTCGGGAGAATCCGGGTTTTCGACCTCTCCGGAAAAGAGATCCGTTCGGCCAAGGTCGATCATCCGGTCAACTGTTTCGAAGCGTTGGACGAAAAAACGGTCGCCTTGGCCGGATGGGTTACTCGAAAGGACTTGCCCATCCTCCGTTTCGTCGCCGTGGTCGATCTCGAGTCGGAGAAGGAAACCGTCGTTATGGACATGTCGTCCAAAGAGTTCGACGGACCCGCTCTCAACTATACGACCGAGGACGGAAAAATCGTGACGGTCGAGCTTCCGTTGGCGACGCCTCGGCCATTTGTCCGGAGGCTTCCGGACGGGCGCTTCCTGGCCGGCTTTTCCCACTGGCCGGACGTCGAGGTCCATGACATATCCGGCGCGAAAACAGGAGAATTCCTACTCGAAACGCCGAAAAACATAGACGACTTAGCGTTTTACGCGGAACTTGAACGACGTTTTATCAAGGCGCGGGAGGATATCGGACTCTTGCGGGAGAGGGAGGGATCAAGGATCGTCCTGAAGCCGAGAAGGGCGGTCGGGAGTATCGTTGCTCCTGGACGCCTTCCCAAATCCTTGCCTTATTATTACGACCTCAACGTCGACGAAACCGGAAGACTGCGTGTTTTTCTCTTGCCCGAGAAGGGAAAAAACCCGGTCGTTCAGGTCTATACTCCAGCCGGAGAACTCATCGATCGGCATGCGATCGACGAGGGGGGATATTCCCTGGTTCTCAGCCCCGGCGCTCAGGGACCCGTTTTCGCCGGCGAATTTGTTTATGCCCTGGCGGAGAAGAAGGATGTCAAGGGGGTGCCGCTCCGGCTCATGAAGTTTCGTCTTGTCGATAAATAACTCAGACTCGAAAATATATCGAATGGAGAACTCGATGGGCATGAGAAGATCGAGTCGTGTTCCGGTCGCGGCCGTCGGGATTTTCGTCTCCGGACTGCTCGGAGGGATCGCGACTCCGCCGCTCTCTCAAGAAACGGGGAAGCCGTATCCCGTCGAAACCAGGCTGGTCGAGGGGACAAGGACAATCCTGAATCCCGAATATCCGAGAGACGGCATCATCACGCCGAAACACGTCGCGATGTGGTCGGTCGGAGGTGAGAACGACCCCCAGGGCGATCTGATCAACCGGCCGCAGGATATCCGAGTGGCCGCCGAAGGCTCTGTCTACGTCCTGGACTGGAAAGACGTTTGCGTCCGGATTTTCGATACGAACGGGAAGTTTGTCCGGGCCGTCGGCCGTCCCGGCCAAGGTCCCGGCGAAATCAACTTGCCGTGTTGGATCGACCTCGGCCCGACCGGGGAGCTTTTTGTCCTGGACGGCATGAACATGCGCATCTCGCGATTCGGCCAAGACGGGGCTTTTATCAAGTCTTTCCGGATGGAAAAATTCGCCTCGATCGTCAGGGTCGACGGCCAGGGCCGTGTCTACCGGGGAGAAGAATCGACGTCCGAATCGGCCGGACTTTCGAGCGAGTACAAGGAAATCGTCCGGTCTCTGACGATCGTCCGGACGGACGCCGACGGAAGCCGTCCCCAACGCTTTGGGCCATTCAGGGGCGAGAAAATCCTCCAAAAGAGCGAAGGCCAAGCCATCTTAATGCTCTCCTCGCGTGTTGCGCCGACAACTGGCTGGGCGGTCGACCGCGACGGCCGGGTGTACGCGGGGAACAACGAAAAATACGACCTTGGCGTTTACGATCCAGACAGAAAGCTTCTCTTCCGTTTCGGCCGTCAATACAAGCCCGTCAAGAATCCATCGTCGAAATCTTCGTCCGGCCGGACGCCGGCGGCTCGATCTCAACCCGAATACTTGCCCGCTTTCAATCCCGATTTGTTTTTCGACGACGAAGGAAATATTTGGATTCCTCTTTTCCGCGGCGGAGACAAGGAGCCGTTCGCTCATGATATTTTTTCCCCGGACGGGATCTATCTCAGGCAGGTCATTACCCCCTTTCGCATCTACCGGGTTCGGGGCGGCAACGCCTATTCGATCGTCGAATCCGGGGAAGGATTCAGGGTCATTACGTGTTTTCGGCTGGACGGAAAGGGGACACTTTAAAGTGTCCCCCATCTTTTTCGCAACGAAAGGGCCCGGTCCGTCGTAAAAACATTGACGGCCATGGGAATTTTCGTCCCGGAGGGCTGTCTATATACGTAGACCGGTTTTTTTGATAATTTGGTACGAGATTTGCTGCTCTTTCAGACAAACACGATGATCCGCTATCCGTTCAGGGAGGGAGGCTGAATCCATGGTCATTCCGAAAAAAGTCCTCGGTATTTCGCTGGCCGTCGTCGTCCTGGCCGTCGGAGCCTATTTCCTGATCATCAAGAAGGGCGCCGGGAAAGGCGAACCCGGAGAGCCGGGAGCCGCCCAGGCGGCGGGGGAGGCCGCGCCGGCCGAGGGGAGCTCCAGCGGGCAAAACGAAGCGGCCCCGCTGCCCGTCAAGGCCGTGCCGGCTCTGAGGGACGACCTCGTCATGACCCTCAAGTCGCCTGGAGAAGCCTACACCGAAAGGAAGATCGCCCTCAAAGCCGAGGTCGGGGGGGTCGTCAAGAATCTTTACGCGGCGGAGGGCAAGCATGTCAAGGAAGGTGACGTCCTCGTCGAAATCGACGACCGGGAGTATGCCCTCAGGCTCGAGAAGCTGCAGGCGACGCGGATGAAATATCTCTCCGATCTTTTCCTCGAAAAGCGGTTCGCCTCCGAGGAAAAAGAGGTCCCTCCGGAGATATTAAAGAAGCTCGAAACGGCCCAGGCCGAGTTCGACAAAGCGACCGCGGGGTTTCAGAAAGGGTCGATCACCCAAGCCGAACTCGAGCGGATTCAAAAGGACTATGAGCTCGCCTTGATCGAGGCCGGCCGGAAGAAAGACGAAATCATGGCCTCCTCGAAGAACCTGACCCAGACCGAGATCGACGTCAAAATCGCCCAGATGGAGCTGGCCAAGACGAAAATCCGGGCTCCCTTCTCGGGCATCCTCTCCGACATCAAGATCTCGCCCCGCGAGCATCTCGATCCCGGCCGGGAAATTTGCACCCTCGTCGACATCAGCCGGATCAAGGTCAAGGCCAAGGTTCTCGAGAGCGAGATCGGGAAAATGAGGTCGGGCCGGGAGGTCGACCTCCGCTTCAGCGCGTATCCGGACAAATCGATTAAAGGCGTGGTCGAGGCCGTGAGCCCCATCGTCAATACGGAGGACCGGACCTGCACCGTCTATATCGGCGTCGACAATCCGTCCGAGGAGATCAAGCCCGGGATGCACGCCGAGGTCGAGATCGCGGCCGATATCTACAAGAGCCGGCTGCTCGTCCCCCAGGCCGCCATCCTGACTCGCGGCGGCCGGAGGCTCGTCTTCGTCGTCGAGGGGGGCCTGGCCAAGTGGCGGTATGTCGAGATCGGGGTGGAAAACGAAAAATTCGCCGAAATCCTGGACGGGGTGAAGGACGGCGAGCCGGTCATCGTCGAGGGCCATTTCACCCTGGCCCACGACGCCAAGGTCGCGATCGAAAAGACCGCTCCTTGAGTCCGGCGGGGAGGGGAGACATGTTGAAACGAGTCGTCTTCGGTTTCTTCATCGCGGGTTTTTTCGCCGGAATCGGGCTGGCTCGGGAAGCTCCTCAAGCCCCGGCCGGCGCGCCGGAGAATCTGACCCTGGCCGAATGCCTGGCCAGGGCGCTCAAGGCCAACCTTGACCTGACGATCGAGGCCTTCAATCCCGCGATCGCCGACGCGTCGCTTCAGGAGGCCAGGGAAAGATACCTCCCCCAATTCTCGATGCAGTCTTACTACCGGGATCTCACGACGCCTAGCACGTGGGGCGTCGAAGGGCCGATCTATCAGACCAAATATGATTACGTCTATTTCAATGTTCGACAGAATATCCCGCTCGGAACGATTCTCGATCTCAACGTTTCCACGACGAGAACGGATACGACCAGGGCGTTGACAATCATCAATCCTTCTTACTCCAGCCAGATCAGCTTCACCCTGACCCAGCCTTTGCTGCGCAATTTCGGATCGAAGGTCAACCGTTATCAGTCCATCAAGGCGGAGCGGCAATGGGATATCTCCCTTTCGACCCTGAAGACGACCCTCATCGGGACCATCTTCAACGTCGAGCAGGCCTACTGGTACCTTTACAGTTCGCGCGAGAATCTCCGCGTCCAGGAGCTGTCCCTGGCCCAGAGCCGGGAGGCCTTCAAGAAGATCCAGGAGGCCGTCCGGATCGGCTCGAAGTCTTCGATCGACCTCTTGAAGGCCGAGACCGAAGTCGCCAACTACGAAGACGGCGTCCTTTCGGCCCGGGCGGCGCTCGAAAAACAGGAAAACGCCCTGAAAGGCCTCCTCAACATGCCCGTCGGGCCGGCTGCGGCCGAAGCCGTTGCCCCCGGATTCCTCATCCCCGTCGACAAGCCGGTCGTCGAGAAACGGAGAGTGACCTTCGAGGAAGCCTTGCGGACGGCCTTGGCCGAACGGCCCGAGCTCGCCCAATACGAAAGCCAGGCGGCCAGCGCCGCCTTGGATATCGGATACTACAAGAATCAACTGCTCCCCCAACTCGACCTCCAATTTTCGTACTGGAAGCCCGGCCAATCCGGGGTGAAATATCTCTACGAGAACGATAATTATCTCACCGGCAATATCATCGGCAAAATCATCGGCAGCCGGGCCGATTCCTTCAAGGATATTTTCCGGAAATCCTATGAAAATGTGACGTTCTTCCTGACGATGACCGTCCCGCTCGCCAATGTCCTCTCGCGCGCCAGTCTCTCCCAGGCGAAGCTGGCCGAAGAGCAGGCGCGCTATCGACTCGAGAGGCAGCGCAAATCGATCGAGATCGAAGTTCTGGAGGCGGTGAAAGACCTGGAGACGAGCGCCCGGCAAATCGAGTCTTCGGCCCGCTACCGGGAGCTGATGGAAAAGCAGGTCGAGGCCGAGACCGAGCGTTACGGGCTCGGGCTGGCCTCGAGCGAATGGTTGTTTTCGTATCAGCGGCAGTTGGCCCAGGCCAAGGTCAGCGAAATCCGGGCGGTCATCGATTACAAGATCGCCCTGGCCAAGCTCGACAAGGCCATGGGCACGACCTTAAAGTCCAAGGGGCTGAGGTTCCGGGACTACGAATTCTAAGAGAGGAGATTTCAACTTTGAAGCGTATTGTCGTATTGATGTTGGGGCTAGTCGGAATTCTGACCTGGCCGGCCGATTCGCCGGCCCAGAAAATCGAGACCGTGAACGGAGTCAAACTCGTCCACAACGAGAAGGGGGGGCTGTGGGGCAAAACGCCCAAGATCGCCCTGGAGCTCGTCCGGAAAATCGGCGACATCGACGCCGAGGACGAGACAGTCGCCTTCAACCAGCCGGGCGATCTCGCCGTCGACGCCAAGGGCAACCTCTACATCCTCGATTCGGCCAACGCCCGGGTCCAAAAGTTCGGGCCGGACGGAAAATTTCTGGCGACGTTCGGCCGCAAAGGGCAGGGACCTGGAGAGTTCGTCATGCCCGATTCGCTCGACTTCACGGCCGACGGCCGGCTCGTCATCTTCGACCCCTTCCAGCGGCGGATCCAGATCAATTCTCCGGAAGGCAAGGACCCGAAGATGATCTCGCTCACGGAGCAGCAAGTCAGCAAGCTGAGAGC
>Ga0208047_1000875_pt1 | contig 11249 bp, 9 predicted proteins | sample Kivu_220m_FD_184162 | JGI IMG/M metagenome (GOLD analysis project Ga0208047, IMG submission 184162) | Freshwater microbial communities from Lake Kivu, Western Province, Rwanda to study Microbial Dark Matter (Phase II) - Kivu_220m (SPAdes)... | ecosystem: Environmental > Aquatic > Freshwater >...
AGATATCCATACGACCACTGCCGCCGCCATTTACCGGGTCCGTCACGACCAGGTGACGCGGGAGATGCGGTCGAAGGCCAAAGTGGCCAACTTCGGAATTATTTACGGGATATCGAGCTTCGGCCTTTCGCAGCGACTCAACATCTCGCGCCCGGAAGCCAGGAGTTTTATCGATGGCTATTTTACCTCCTACCCGGGTATCAAAGCTTACATGGATCAAAGCATTCGCGTTGCCCGTGAACACGGATATGTCACCACGATCCTGGGGCGCCGCCGTTATCTGCCTGATATTCTCTCTGAAAACCAGGTGGTTCGTGGAATGGCCGAACGAAATGCCATTAATTCCCCGATCCAGGGTTCGGCTGCCGACATCATCAAAATAGCCATGGTCCGCATTTACGGCCAGATGGAAAAATATGGATTAAGGAGCCGGATGGTATTGCAGGTGCATGACGAACTGAATTTCGACGTTTATCTGCCTGAACTGAACCAGCTTCGTGAAATAGTCAGGCATGAAATGGAACACGCCATCCAGCTCCGTGTACCGCTGGTGATTGACATTGGTGAAGGCCGTAATTGGCTGGAGGCTCACGGATGACGAAACCCGGGATTACCGGAGCCATCCTGGCCGGCGGTCAAAGCCGGCGGATGGGATTCGGCAAAGCTCTGATCCCTTGGAAAAACAAGCCCCTGATCCAGTGGGTATACGACTCCTTGTCCGAAGTTTGTTCCGATATCCTGATCATAGCCAACAAAGGCGATTACTCCTTCCTCCGGGCATGGGTTTTCCCTGACAATTTCCCGGGCAACGGCCCCGCCGCAGGCATCGAAGCGGCACTTTCCCATTCCCTGACCGAATCAACCCTGATCGTCTCTTGCGACACCCCAAACCTCAATCCCGGCCTGTTCCGCTTTCTGTGCAGCCGCCATGGCTCCTACGATATCTCCATTTGCGGCCATGACGGAATCGATGAACCGTTGATCGGCCTCTTCAACCGCAGCGTCCATTCCCTGTTCCGGTCAGCCATTCTTGAAGGAAATCCCCGCCCCCCGGGGATCATCAGGAAGACAAACTGGCAAGTGGTTGAAATATCGCCCGTCCTTGATTTTTACAGCCCCGATTTGTTCCTAAACTTGAATAGCCCTGAAGACCTGGCATGGCACGGGCATAATTAAAACCGGTGAAATGAGCCTTCTGGTGCTGGTTTCCTCGGTTCACCGGGAACACGCGCTTGAAGCCCTGCGGCAATGCGTGGACCTGATCAAGGAGAAACTTCCTGTCTGGAAAAAAGAGATCTATACCGATGGTTCCACCCGATGGATCGGATAGTCAGCGTGCATTCAGCATTTGCCGGTATTCCTGCGCATTTTCGAGAATCTCATGGGCCCGGACGATCACCTCATCATCACGAATCATAAACTCAATGCGGCCTTTCTGATAATAATAGCGCCCGACAATCTCATCCGCCAGCATGACCGAAATCTCGGGTTTCAGGTTAGCCAGGTCCTTGCCCAAATTGTGTGAAAGGTTCGTCTTCAGTTCCTCAAACAAGTGGGCTGAGCTCTCGTAATATTTTTCCGCCTTGGCCATCCGGACGAGGGTTTGCAAGGCTGCTTCGCTGCCGGTTTCATAGCTGAAATTCTGCCCGGCCAGAAAATCGCGGAAATCACTGTAAACCTCATCGGTCAGGACGAATTCCGAAGGCTTGGCTGCCTGTTGATGGAAATTCCGGTACCGGGTCGCATAATCGAAAATCAGGTTGCTGTATAAAAGGTTGGCGGTCACGCTGCTAAGCTGCAAAGGGTTCGTGATGATATCCGGAACGATACCGCCGCCGTCACGAACGATCCGCCCGCGTTTCGTCCGGTATGCCGAAATCAGGGAATCGGGGACATGGCCCACGCTGCCGTCAGCCCTCCGGTTGCTGTAATCGAGGGCTTGTATGCACCTTCCGCTGGGAATATAATACTTGGCCGTTGTAAGCTTCAGGTTGGCATTGTAGCTCAGGTTCCGGGTTGTCTGGACAAGACCCTTCCCGAAGGTCCTCTGCCCGATGATCACACCCCTGTCAAGGTCCTGCATGGCTCCTGCCACTATTTCAGCAGCCGATGCGGAACCCGAATTGACCAGGACTGCAACGGGAATCAGCGTATCCACCGGCTCGTAACGACAGGAATAAGTGGCCTCCCATTGCTTTGATTTGCCCCTTGTGCTTACAATTTCCTGTCCCTTTGGAACGAACAGGTTCATGACCTCAACCGCTTCAATCAGCAATCCGCCGGGATTACTTCGGAGATCGAGAATCACTCTGACCGCACCCTGGTCTTTTAGCTTCAGCAGGGCTTCACGAACTTCACGTCCGGCTCCCTCCGTAAAGCCAGAGAGCCGGATGTAACCCGTACCACCCTCCATCAGCTTGAAATAGGGCACATTGGGAAACCTGATGATCTCACGGATCAGGTTTACTGTCAGCTTTTCTTTCGTGTACGGCCTTTCAACCGTAAGTTTCACCGATGAACCCACCGGGCCTTTCATCAATGGGCTGATCTCGGCCGTTGTTTTTCCCTCCACGGAACGGTCATCGATCTTCAGGATGACGTCCCCGGCACGAAGCCCGGCCCGCACGGCCGGAGAACCTTCATAGGGGTCCGAAATAAAGATCCGCGAACTGTCCTGCGCAATGGTCGCGCCTACGCCACCATATTCCCCTGTCGTCATCAACTGCAGGTCTTCCGTTTGCGATTCCGGGATGTAAACCGTATAGGGATCCAGGGTCCTGAGCATCTGGTCGATACTGGTGCGGATCAACTTTCCGGGATCCGTCTCATCGACATAATACAATTCCAGTTCCCTGACCAGGGAATGATATATCTCAAGGTTTTTAGACCATTCGAATTCCTTGTCGTACCAGCCCGAAAACAGGACTGGCATCATCAGGAAGAGAAGGGTCGCGAACAGGATCTTACCGGTCTTTTTCATCTTTTCGTTGTCTAAGGTACAGGATCATATCCATGGCCGCCCCACGGATGGCACCTGAGTAATCTTTTGATACCCAGATAACTGCCTTTTACCGGGCCATGTTTTTTAACCGCTTGGATATAAAATTGCGAACAGGTTGGCGTATACCGGCAATTGGAACCCAGATAAGGGGAAATGGCGTGCTGATAAAACCTTGCCAGTTGGATCAACAGCCATCCAATTCCCTTCCCTGTCACATCCAATGCTTTCTTCATGTTAGCACGACTTGCCGGCTTCTTCTTCCAATCTTCGAATGACCAGTTCCATTTTCCGGTCTATTTCCGAAAATGGCAATACTACATCCGCTCCATAAACCAGGAGGACCATCAGGTTATTGTTGCGTTCCGTTAAAAAAGAATAGAGTTCTCCCTTTCGCCGGCGCCAGGACTCCCGGATCCGCCGCTTGATCAGGTTGCGCGTGACCGCCTTTTTAAACTGCTTTTTCTTTACAGCAACCGCAAACTGCACCGGAGGATCCTGTTCGGATAACTGCTTTTCACGGAAAATGACCCGGAACGGGTAAACATAAAAACTTTTCCCGCCGGCCAACAGAGCCTCAAACCTTCGTTTCAGACAAAGGCGTTCACTCTTGCCGAACGATTCATCCATCAGTTATTTGGAGGATTTCTTGCAAAGTTCCCCAAGAAATTTATCCAGGGCCATGGTCATTGACGGGAACTCCGGGGAGGGAACCTTCACATCTACGTGCAGTCCTGCGTTCTCTGCGGCTTTTGCCGTATTGTGCCCGAATGTCCCGATGCACTTTTCACCCTGCATAAATCCCGGAAAATTCTCAAACAGCGATTCAATTCCTACCGGGCTGTAAAACACCAGCATATCAAAATCGTCCAGGTTCAAATGCCTCAAATCCGAACTGACGGTGCGGTAAAAGAAGGCTTTGGTAAAACTCAGGTTATGCTGTGTCAACAGTCCCGGAATCTCATCATTGTGCACAGTCGAGATCGGAACCAGGTATTTTTCATCCTTGTGCTTCACCAGCACATCAATGAGATCATCAAGGGTTTTCTGTCCGAAAAAAATCTTTCGCTTTCGGTAAACGATATACTTCTGCAAGTAAACCGCAATGGATTCCGACGTGCAAAAATATTTCATGGTGTCTGGCACCTGAACACGGACCTCGTCACAAATCCGGAAGAAATGATCAATGGCCGTCCGGCTGTTGAAAATGACCGCGGTATGGTCCAGAATATTGACCCGGGCTGCCCTGAAATCCTTCGCCTGGACACCTTCTACATGGATAAACTGGTGAAACTCCAGATTGACCTTGTATTTGTCAGCCACCTCGGAATAAGGGGATTTTTCAGTGGTAGGCTGAGGCTGGGAGATAAGTATTCTCTTAATCTTCAAGATGTTGCTACCTTTAGTGATACAGAAAAAGTCATTCTCACCATCCTTCCGTTATGGATTGTATTGCCCACCACAAGGGAAGAATTTCAAGGGTACAAAGGTATAAAATCATATAGAATAACGAAATACGTCTGGATTTCAACAATTCCAATTCACGGAAAATGGTGTACACAATCCAGAATGCAAGTGTCAGCCATATGATTATCAGCAATATGATTTTTAAAATTCCGGCCAGGAAAGGAAGTGCAACGGCGGGTATCAGCAATACCCGGCTAAGTGTCTGAAAATTAAAGATCCATACCTGGTTGAACCGAAGGGCAATTTCTTTGTTCTGCATGGAAAGCCCAAACAGGAAGACCAGCAAGATCCGCAGGATACAATAAAAAAAAACGAGTCCAAGAATAGCCAGGAATCGCAGCAAAGGACGGTCGTACAAGTTTATTTCCCGCAACAAGGAAACCTGCATATAGATGCTGATGGCCAGGCACAGGACAGGGACGATATTGAGAAGAAGACCCGGTCGCGAGAAAAGGGTATTTCGTTCTTCCATCAGCTTGGCTGCCTCATAACGGTTGAAAAAAGAATAAGACAGCCTCTCGTGGTAACGGGGAAAAAGAAGCCTGCTCAATACATACAGGGCGACCGTGAACAGGGCAAAAACCACCATCCAATCGGTATCCGGGACAATCCTTTCCTGGTTCCTGAGAAAATAATCATTCATGCCACCGCAAAAGTACAGCTTTTTATGCTTTTCGGCCGGAAGCCGATCATGACAAAGGAAACCGAAGGAAAAAGTGGTTACTGGATTTTGAACATAAGAACATAGGGGGCTTCAATCCGGTCTTTTTCTGAAATAGTAATGCACGATTTTGGCTTTTGCGTTTCCTATAACCGGTATCAACTGTCCGATCGTGGCATTCCTGATCTGTTCAGTTGAGTCAAAAGCACTTAACAACCGGTTCCGGGTTTTTTCTCCGATACCTGGTATCCTGTCCAATTCAGAAACCGCCAGTCCTTTCTCCCTCTTCTTCCGGTGGTGGGATATGCCAAACCTGTGGGCTTCATCCCTCATTTGCTGGATCAATCTCAGGCTTACGGATTTTTTATCCAAATACAGGGGTACGGAATCGTTGGGGAAATAAATTTCCTCCAGGCGTTTGGCAATACCTACGATAGCCACCCGTTGCCTGAGACCCAGGGCGTCAAGGCTTTTAACAGCCGAGCCAAGCTGGCCCTTGCCGCCGTCAATGATAACCAGTTGGGGCAGTTCCGATCCTTCTTCAATCATCCGCCGGTATCTCCTGAAAACAACCTCTTCCATCGAAGCATAATCATCAGGCCCCTGAACGCTCCTGATATTGAAATGACGGTAATCTTTCTTGCTGGGTATGGCGTTCCGGAAAACTATGCATGCAGCTACGGCATTGGTGCCCTGAATGTTTGAATTATCAAAGCACTCAATATGAATGGGCAGGTCGGGAAGTCGCAGGTCTTTTTGCAGAGCCTCCAACTTGCGTCCGACACGTGAAACGCTGATGTGCCTCACCTGCTGTTTCTGCCTTTCCAGCTTGTGGTATCGGGCATTCCGGGCCGATAGTTCCAGCAAGGCTTTTTTATCACCTTTTTGGGGTATGATGGCGGTTACGTTTTTAAGAGGATACTCCAGCGGAAAAGGAATGATGATCTCGGGGGCATTGCTTCCTGTCTGGTTTCGCAATTCCACAATGGCTATGCTGAGCAATTCCTCATCCGATTCATCCAACCTTTTCTTGAGCTCCAGTGAATGGGTCTGCACCAGGGAACCATCCATCACTTTCATGAAGTTGACATATCCTGCCTTGTCATCGGTCACGATTGAAAAAACATCCACATGTGCGATGCGAGTATTAGCTACCATCGATTTGCTCTGGAATTTCTCGAGAATCTCCAGGCGTTCCTTGATCACTTCGGCGTCTTCATAAGCGTATCTGGCAGACAACTGGGCCATTTCTTCCTTAAGAATACGGATAACCGACTGAGTATTACCCTTTAAGATCTTTTCAATCTGTCCAACCTGCCGCAAATATTCCTCATGGCTCTGATTACCCGTACAGGGAGCCAGGCAATTGCCAATGTGATATTCCAGGCAAACCTTGAATTTACCCGACTGAATATCAGCCTCATTAAGATTCAGCTTGCAGGTCCTGATCTTATATAGGCTTGAGATCAGGTCTGTCAGGCTTCTCCAGACCTTCCCTGAGGTGTACGGCCCGAAATATTGAGATCCGTCACGAACCAGCTTCCGCGTGGTGTACACACGTGGAAAGGGTTCCTTCCTGATGCATATCCAGGGATAGGTCTTGTCGTCCTTGAGCAAGACATTGTACCTGGGCATATGCCTCTTGATCAGGTTGTTCTCCAGCAACAGGGCGTCACTTTCCGTATCCACGACAAGTGGGCTGACTGAACGTATTTTCCTGATCAACACGGCCAGTTTGGCATTATCGGGGGCTTTCTGAAAATAGGAGGAAACTCTTTTCTTCAGGTTTTTTGCTTTCCCGATGTAAATGATCTGTCCTTCTCCGTCGATGAACTGGTATATACCCGGTTTTTCAGGCAGCCGTCTGACACTCTCCATCAGCTCCGGATCCGGAGAATACTGTTCAAATCGCGTCGCCATTTTTACTGCGCCTTTAATGAAACGAAACTGAACCGGTCGCCGTCAAATAGCCCTGCATCACCTATCTTCAGGTGCGGAATTACGAGCAATGCCATAAACGCCAAGGTCATAAAAGGAGCCTTTAATTCCGATCCCATCGCCCGGGCTTGTTCGGTGAGCATCCGGTACTTTTGCCCGGTTTCCGTTACTGTATCCATGCCCATCAGGCCCGCTACCGGAAGAGGCAAAATTTCTCCTTCGTTTTCAGAAAAGACAGAAATCCCTCCTTTGTTCCTGATTATCAAGTTGATGGCGCCAGACAACGCTTTATCATCCGTACCCACTGCGATCAGGTTGTGGCTATCGTGCGCTATGCTGGAAGCTATGGCGCCCTTTTTAAGTCCGAATCCCTCTATCCAGCCAATGGAAGGAACACCGGGGCCATAGCGGTTGATGACCACTATTTTTAAAATGTCATTCCTGATATCGGGCATGATATATCCCTGGTTCTCAGTTAGTTTCCGGATTTTATGCTCCGTAACGAGTTCGCCATCAAACGCCCGGATCACCCGGTACATTCCCTCCTCTCCTCTGACAGCCAGGTCAGCCGGATCAACCGCCTGTGCCTCAAAACGGTTTACCGGGATAATTTCCGGTAGCCGTGATTGAGAGGCTCCTTCCCCTGCCACCCGCGTGCCGTTTATCCAGGTTGATGATACATGAAACCGATCGAGGTCATCAACCAGTATGAAATCGGCCGGATCATTCGCCCTGAGCAGGCCAACGTTCAAATGGTAATGCCTGATTGGATTCAGGCTTGCCGCCTGGTACAAGTCAAAGAAATCCAATCCTTTCTGCAAGCCTTTCCTGATGAGCCTGTCGATGTGTCCCTCCGCCAGGTCGTCGGGGTGAAAATCGTCTGTACAGAGCATGACGGATTCCGGATTTGTGCCGATCAGTGGCCATAATGCGTCAAAATTCCTTGCCGCGCTTCCTTCCCTGATCAGTACTTTCATCCCCAGTGATATCTTTTCTTCCGCTTCTTTCAGCGACATGCATTCATGGTCTGTCGAAATCCCTGCACCGATATACTGTTCAAGATCTTTTCCAATCAGTCCCGGAGCGTGACCGTCAACCGGGTATTGATATTTTTTTGCCATCCTGATTTTTTCCATCACCTCCTCTTCCCCGAAAATAACTCCCGGATAATTCATCATTTCACCCAGTGCTACCACTTCCTTGCTTTTAAATAGTGTTTCCATTTCTTTGGCTTTCAGCCTGGCACCCGATGTTTCCTTTTCAGTTGCCGGTACGCAGGAAGGGGCTGTAAAAAACATTTTTATTCTTGCCTTTTTTGCGTCTTCAATCATCAGCCTGATCCCATCCAGGCCCAATACATTGGCTATTTCATGAGGATCTGACACGGTAGCGACCGTTCCATACCTTGATGCTTCCTCAGCGAAGCGGCTCGGCATGACCATTGAACTTTCGAGGTGCACATGGGAATCAACCAATCCTGCCAATATTAATGGCATATCGCTTCCTATGGCTGGCTTCAGGGTTCTAGTTTTTTCTTCTTCACTGATTGAAGCAATTCGCCTGCCTGTTACCTTTAGACAACCTTTACAGAATTCCCGTTTAGCTAAATCGGCAAACCAACCTTTAATAACACTGGTAGCCATGAATGTTTTATGTTATTGATTTATTGCATTATGTCTGTTCCGAAATAAAGCAAAGAAAGATAGTTCCACGTGGAACGTTTTAACGTCCCAGCATAATAAGCAAGACATTAATATCAGCCGGACTTACCCCGGGAATTCTTGAAGCCTGAGCAATGGTTTCGGGTAATATTTTAGCAAGCTTTTCTCTAGCTTCCATAGTCAAACCATTTATCTCATTGTATTTTATTCGTTTGGGAATTTTTATTTTTTCTAGTTTCTTGATTTTTTCTGCAATCTGCTTTTCCCTTTCAATATAACCCTGGTATTTGATACTGATCTCTGCGCCCTGAATGATCTCCTCCTGCCATTTCTCCTCTTTGTTTATTTGGTGCATCAGACCGGGAATGGTATCGGCCAGGTTTTTTATACCTACCTGTGGTCTCCCTATCAGATCTATCAGCTTTACTTTTTGCGATATTTTCGATGTATTCAGCCTGACAAGTGTTTCGTTTATCGCTTTCGGATCAACTGATGATTTACAGGCAAAATCTATCAGCTCCCCTATACCTTTTCTCTTTCTTTCCAGTATTCGTATCCTTTCCTCCGATGCCAATCCTAATGAATGACTTAATTCCGTCAAACGCTCATCCGCATTGTCCTGTCTTAACATGATGCGGTACTCGGCACGCGAAGTGAACATACGGTAAGGCTCGTCCACACCCTTTGTAACCAGGTCGTCTATCAATACACCTATATAGGCCTGATCCCTTTTCAGAATGCATTCCTCCTTGCCCATTATTTTGTTGTTGGCGTTAATTCCCGCCATAATACCCTGGGCTGCTGCTTCTTCGTAACCCGTGGTACCGTTGATCTGTCCTGCAAAATAGAGGTTCTTTATTCTTTTTGTTTCAAGTGTTGTCTTGAGCTGTGTCGGATCAAAGTAGTCATATTCAATCGCATAGCCCGGCCTGAACCATTCAACCTTATTAAAACCCTCAATTTCTCTCAGGGCTTTCAATTGCACTCTCCAGGAAAGGGAAGAGGAGAAGCCGTTAAGGTAATATTCTACCGTATCCGCACCTTCCGGTTCAACGAACAATTGGTGCTTGTCCTTATCGGAAAAGGTCACCAGCTTTGATTCTATGCTTGGACAGTATCTGGGTCCCGTTCCTTTTATGGTCCCGTCAAACATGGGAGATTCGTCAAACCCCTCCTGCAAGGTGCGGTGCACTTCGGCAGAAGTCCAGGTGATATAGCATGATTTACTTTCTGTTGTTTTATGTATGGGATTCAGGTAGGAGAACGGAAAGGTCCAATCATCCCCCTTCTGCTCAGTTAGTTTGGTGAAGTCAATGGTCCTTCCGTCCAGCCTGGGTGGTGTTCCGGTTTTCATTCTTCCTGTCCTGAAACCCAGATCCCTTATGCTGTCTGATAAGCCGTAAACTCCTGGTTCTGAGGCCCTTCCTCCTTTAATTTTTTGTTTTCCAATATGCATTAATCCGTTCAGGAATGTTCCATTAGTTAGTATTACGCTTTTAGCGGAAAACCTGATTCCCAACTGGGTTTCAACCCCGGTGACTTCGTTATCCCTGAAAATAATTCTTGTCACCGTGTCCTGAAACAGGCTCAGGTTTTTTATTCCTTCTAGTCTTTGTCGCCATATGATGCTGAACCTGACCCGGTCGCACTGTGCCCTCGGACTCCACATGGCAGGTCCTTTGCTTTTGTTCAACATTCTGAACTGTATCATGGAGGCATCCGTTACCAGTCCGGTCAATCCTCCCATCGCATCAATTTCCTTTACGATCTGGCCCTTGGCTATACCTCCTATTGCCGGATTACATGACATGAAGGCCATTTTATTCATGTCCATCGTGATCAGCAGTGTTTTTGATCCCATGCTGGCCGCTGCGGCAGCTGCTTCACATCCTGCATGTCCTGCTCCCACCACTATGATTTCATATTCTTTCAGCATTCCTCGTTTTCCTTTTCATATTTGACATCAATCCTTATAGGTTCCCAGGTATAAATCTTCCATTCGGGTCATTTCTTTTCTTTTTTCTTTCGTATTATCATTATAACCAATGAGATGCAAGATGCCATGAATCATCACTCTTTTTATTTCTTCCAGATAGCTTACGTTGTTTTTCCTGGCATTTTCTTGAATTCGTTCGATGCTGATCAGAATATCGCCACTTATTTTTTCGCCTTTCGTGTAATCGAAAGAAATTACATCCGTGAGGTAGTCTCTTTTTAAAAATTCCTTGTTCACCTTTAACAAATATTCATCGCTGCAAAAAACGATAGTGGTTACCCCTGTTTTTTTTCCTTCTTTTTCAATGGCATCTTCAAGCCATTTTTTTAATGACTTTCTTTTGATCTTTCCCGGATGCCGGTCTTCGTTAATGAAGTTAACTGCCATTTTTATTTTTCCCCCTCTTCAATATATTTCCTGTATTTCTCGTTATAGAATTCCTTTAGTTTTAGTTCCTTGTATTTTAACGATTGCCTGAACAGTTTGTTAGCCTGTTCTTCCTTTAATATGTCTTTTCCATCAGGTTTA
>Ga0208047_1000878_pt1 | contig 11231 bp, 9 predicted proteins | sample Kivu_220m_FD_184162 | JGI IMG/M metagenome (GOLD analysis project Ga0208047, IMG submission 184162) | Freshwater microbial communities from Lake Kivu, Western Province, Rwanda to study Microbial Dark Matter (Phase II) - Kivu_220m (SPAdes)... | ecosystem: Environmental > Aquatic > Freshwater >...
AGGACTTCGACGGGGCCGGCCGCCCTGGCGCAGGCTTCCACCGAAGCGGGATCCTCGAGGCGGAGGGGAAGATACGCGACTCCGGGAATTCTGTCCGTCAAGTCATCCGGGCGGCGCGACGTTCCGATGACGGAAAAGCCGCCTTCCCTGAGCGCCGCCGCCAGGGCCCGGCCGATGCCCCGGGAAGCCCCGGTGATCAGGACCGGGCCGGAAATCATTCTTCGGCCGCGTCCTCGGCCTTCCCGTCGTCGGGCCGGCCCTTGGCCAGAGCGGCCTTGACGGCCGCGAGGTCAAGATGGAGGTCGTCGCGGACCTTCTTGTAGGCGGCGATCGTCCGGGCCACGTCCTCGTCGGTATGGGAGGCCGTCGGGATCATCCGGAAGAGAACGATGTCCTTGGGAACGACGGGGTACATGACCCCGGTGATGAAGATCCCCTCCTCGCGCATGGCCTTGATGATGGCCATGGCGATCCGGAGGTCCTTCATGTGGACGAAGACGGGGGTGACGGGCGACGGAACGTCGCCGACGGTATAGCCCAGCTCCCGCAGGCCTTCCTTGAGCATCCGGTTGACGGCCCACATCCGCTCCCGCCGCCAGTGGTCGTTGGCCACGAAATCGAGGGCCCGGTTCAGGACCTCGACGTAGATGATCGGCAGGCTCTTGGCAAAGACCTGGGTCCGGGCGTTGAAACGGACCCATTCGACGACGTCCTTCGGCCCTCCGGCGACGCCGCCGATGGCGGCGAAGGCCTTGGCGAACGTTCCCAGATAGACGTCGATTTTATCCTGGCAGCCGTAAAGCTCGCCCGTCCCACGCCCCGTCGGACCGACGACGCCGAAGCCGTGGGCGTCGTCCATAAAAAGCCGGGCATCGTACTTGTCCTTGAGATAGCAGATGTCGGCCGCGGGGGCCACGTCGCCCGTCATCCCGTAGACGCCTTCGACGACGACGAGGACTCCTCCCTTCCGGTTCCGGTTGACCTTCTTGAGGTGCCTTTCCAGGCTGTTCATGTCGTTGTGCTTCCAGACCCGGAATTGAGCCCGGGACATGAACATCGCGTCGACCATGGAAGCATGGGCCAACTTGTCGATGAGGATCGTGTCCGACGCCTCGCACAAGGCTTGGATCGTTCCCAGAACGCCCAGGTAGCCGTAGTTGAAGACAATCGCGGCTTCTTTCCCCATGTAGCCGGCGAACTTCTTTTCCAGGGCGAGGTGCCTCGGGGTGTTGCCGGTCATCATCCGGGACCCCATCGGCGCGCCGGGGCCGTAGGTCCGGGCCGTCTCGACGGCGATCGCCCGCAACTCCTCGTTCTCGGCCAGGCCGAGATAGTTGTTGATCGACCACTGGATGACGGGCTTCCCTTCATAGGTCATTTCCCGGCCCGGCTTGGGGTCGAGGACGGGACGAACGTAAAAATAATCGTCGGCCGCCCGGAGCATGCCGAAATATCCGGCATCGGTCTTGCATTTATCGAAAAGATCCATCCTCTCTCCTCTCGCGGAAGATGTAATTCTAATCGCCCCTCCGGGGATTGTCAAACCGCCGCCGTTTCCTACCCGAGAGCGACGTCGAGAATCATCATCAGGGCGAAGCCGGCCATGGCTCCCAGCGTGGCCGTGTCGGTGTCGCCGGAAAGCTGGGACTCGGGAATGACCTCTTCGACGACGACATAAATCATCGCCCCGGCGGCGAAGGCCAAGGCCCAGGGCAGGAGAAGCCGGGCTTGGAAGACGATCGCCGCCCCGAGAACGCCGGCCAGCGGCTCGACCATGCCGGAGAGCTGGCCGTAGAAAAAGCTCTTCGCCCGCGACAGGCCCTCGCGGCGGAGGGGGACGGAGACCGCCGTCCCCTCGGGGAAGTTCTGGAGGCCGATGCCGATGGCCAGGGCCACGGCCGCCCCCAGAGTCGCGTCGCCGCCGCCGAGCCTGACCGCCCCGAAAGCTACCCCGACGGCCAGTCCCTCGGGGATGTTGTGGAGGGTGATGGCCAGGACGAGAAGGACCGTCCGCCTCCAGGAGGTCTTGAGGCCTTCGGCCTTCTCGAACCCCGAGTGGAGATGGGGCAGGAGCTTGTCGACAACCTTGAGAAAGGCGCCGCCAATAAGGAAACCGCCAGCGGCCGGGATCCAGGGCGTCGAGCCCTGGGCTCGGGCCATGGCGATGGCCGGGGCCAGGAGCGACCAGAAGCTGGCGGCGATCATGACCCCGGCGGCGAAGCCGAGCATGCCGTCAAAGACCCGCTTGGGAAAATCCTTGAAGAAAAACACCAGCGCCGCCCCCAAGGCCGTGAGGACCCAGGTGAAAAGTGTGGCCAGAAAAGCCTGGAGGACGGGATTCAAGGCGGCAAATGAGGCAGGCATTGTTCGAGCGGCACCCTCGCGCCGAGATGTTTATTATAAATCCGGCGGAAAGAAAATTGAATAACCCGCCGGACGCGGGGATGTCTGAATTCGCTATTTCCGCGTCCGGCCGGCGGCCAAGGCGACGATCGTCGTTTCGATCCGGCGGGCGCGCGTCTCTTCCTTCTTGGCTTCGGTGATATGGCCGACGTATTCCTTCTGGTGGGAGGCGGAAAAAAGGTCCCAGGCGCTCCTGGCCGCTTTGTTCTTGGCCAAGGCCCGGGCGAAATCGGGGGGCAGCTCAAGGACCCGCGGCGCCGTGTCCGGCTCGACGGCGACCCTGACCGAAGCACCGACCGCCGCCTTGGCCGCGTCGCGAACGCTCTTGTTGACGACGAGGAAGTGCGTCCCGTCGCCCCGGGGCATGAGCGACGAGCGAAAGGGAGAGCCGTTGACCGTGCCCTTGACCTTGACCTGGCCGCGGGCGCCGAAGGCCCGCTCGACGTCGAACGGGATGTCGACGTAAATCCAGGTCCCGACGCCCTCGACCCGCTCGACCTTGCCCTTGAATTCCTTCTTGGCCATGGTTCCCTTCCCGCGATGGGGCCATGATAATCGATTCCGCAGACAAAGACAATCCCCCACCGAACGAGTCAAGATGGGGGACACTTTAAAGTGTCCCCCATCTTTTCGGCTATTGGATTTCGGTCTTGACGACTTCTCCGTACGGGGCGACCTGGCTCTTGATCTTGGCAAGGTCGCCGACGATATAGATCGTCATGTCCTTCGACCTAAGGTACGTCTTGGCCATGCGTTGGACGTCGGCCGGCGTGACCTTGAGGATGTTCCGGACATAATTCGCCAAATAGTCCCCCCCCAGGCCGTGGAGGTCGACGCCGTTGAGCTGGCTGATGATCCCTCCCGGAGTGGCGTTCTGGAGGGCGAACAAGCCGGCGAAATTGTTCTGAATGCCCTTGAGCTCCTCGGCCGGGGGAGGTTCCTGGGCCAGACGGTCGACTTCGAAGAAAATCTCCTTGAGGGTCGCTCCCGTCACCTCGGTCGAGACGTCGGCCTGCTCGTACCAGCAGCCGTCCCGATAGTGGGTTTGGATCGTGCTGAAGGGAGCGTAGGTATAGCCCTTGTTCTCCCGGATATTGGACGTGATCCGCGAAGCGAAGGCGCTGCCGAGCAGGGCGTCGGTCACCTGGAGGGCGATGTAATCTTTATGGGCCGGAGGAATGACCGGGAGGCCGGCCATGATCGTCGACTGGACCGATCCCGGCCGGTCGAGGACGTAGACGACCCGTTTGGATTTCGGGGCGGGGACGTCGGCCGCGACGGCCGCGCCCGCCCGCCAGTCCTTGAGGCTCGCCCGGACAGCGTCTTCGACTTTCCGGTCGTCGAAAACGCCGGCGACATACAGGTGCGTCCGCTTGGCCCCGAAATTGTCCTCGAAGAATTTTTTGATCGCCGCGATCGTATAGCTCTTGACCGCCGCCTCGGAGGGGAAGAGCCGGCCATAGGGATGCTCGCCGTACAGGGCGTGCATGAATCCGGCCGTGGCCAGCATTTGCGGCTGGGATTTCGCCACGACGATCCGGCGGAGATAGTTGGCCTGGATGCGGCCGAGCTCGGACTCGGGGAATTTCGGATTCCGGAGCATGTCGGCCAGGAGGCCGACGAAGGCCGGGGTGAACTCCGCGAGGCAGGTCCCGCCCAGGCTGGAGACATCGTCCCCCGCGCCCGAGGAAATCTCCCCGCCCATTCCCGCGGCGGCCTCGGCGATCTGCTTCGCCGTCTTCGTCGCCGTCCCCTCCTTCAAGAAATCGGCGACGAAGCTCGAGATCCAGACCGCCTTGGCCGGCTCGTTCACCGCGCCCGTCCGGAAGACGAAACGGACGGTCGCCTTGGGAACGATGCCGTACGGGACGAGCGTTACGGCCAATCCGTTTTCGAGGGTGAACGTCCGGCCGGCCGGGATCTTGAAATCCTTGGGCTTGCCGCCCTCCGGGGGAGACTGCTTTTGGGCGAGGGCCGGGAGAAACATCCCCAGGGTCAGAAATAGAACCGTCCCCATTTTGATCCCCATTTTGAGAGTCATCGCCGGCCTCCTCATTTCCCCGCCGTCTTGGTCTTCAGGACGAAGACCGTCCGGTTCGACGGCCGGAGGAATTCCTTGGCCGTCCTGAGGATGAGCTCCGGCGTCACCTTCCTGAACTCGCCCTCGAGGCCGTTCGTCTTCTCCGGCTTGTCGTCGAAAAGGGCGAAACAGGCGAGAAGGTTGGCCCGTCCGAAGCCGAACGACCCGCCCAGCATGTCGTAGAATCCCGACCGGAACTTGACGAGGACCCGGTCGAGGACATCCTTGGCCACGGGTTTGGTCCGGAGCTTCTCGACCTCCCCGTCGACGAGGGCGAGGATGGCCTCAGGCGTCGTTGCCGCGTCGTGGATGAGGGAGGCCGACCAGAGCATCGGGCCGTCGTAATCGAACATGTTGCCCAGGTCGCCGTTGATGCCCCCGGCCACCCCGTCCGTGATCCCGTTTTCCTGGACGAGCTTCTGGTGGAGCCGGGAATCCTCGCCCTGGAGAAGGATCTGGTCGATGATCCCCATGGCGAAATACTCCGGAGTCCCCCGCTCGGGCATGTGATAGCCGAAGGCCAAGGCCGGCTTCCGGGCCAGGGCGTCGACCCGCTCCTTGCGGATTTCCTTCTCCTGCCGAGGCTCCTTGAGGTCCGGCGGCGGCGGGAGCTTGGCCGCCGGGATGTCGTCGAAATATTTCCGGATCAGGACCATCGTCTCGGCCGGCTCGAAATCGCCGGCCACGACCAAGGCGGCGTTGTTGGGAGCGTAGTAGGTCTTGAAAAACGCCCGGACGTCGTTCAATGTCGCCGCCTCGATGTCCTTGAGGTCCCCGTAGAAATTGTGGGCGTTGAACCAGTTCTTGTTGGCGGCCTGAGGGAGGTCGAGCCAGGGGAACCCCCCGTAGGGCTGATTGAGGACGTTGACCTTGACCTCGTTCGTCACCACGCCCTGCTGGTTCTTGAGGTTCTCCGCGGTGATGGCCAGGCCGCGCATCCGGTCGGCCTCGGCCCAGAGCATCGTCTCGAGGGCGTGGGCCGGGACGATCTCGAAATAATTCGTGAAGTCGAAGCGGGTCGACCCGTTGAGGATGCCGCCCCGGCTCTCGACGAGCCGGATGAACTCCATCTTCCCCAGGTTGGCCGACCCCTGGAACATCATGTGCTCGAAGAGATGGGCGAAACCGGTCCGGTCCCGCGGCTCGACCCGGAAGCCGATCCGGTAATAGACGGCCAGGGTGACGATGGGCGCCGTTTTATCCTGGGAGAGGACGACTCTCAGGCCGTTGGGGAGCTTGTGATATTCGATCGGATAGTCGAGGGCGGCGGCCCCTCCGGCCAGGGTCGCAACGGCCAGGACGCCGAGGGCCGGCCGCCGGAAGAAATCTCTTTTCGTCATGGTCCGCAATTCTCCTTTCAACCTAGGCCGCCCTGGTGACTCGCTCGAGCTTCTTCATGATGGCGAACATGAAGGCCGCCGAGAGGACACAGGCGGTGACGAGGATCGTCCACACGGCCCAGAGCGGGAGGCGGGCCCAGAACCAGGCGACGACCCCGACGAGGTTGTTCCCGATGGCCGTCGCGGCGAACCAGCCGCCCTGCATCAGGCCCTTGTATTTGGGGGGGGCGACCCGCGAGACAAACGAGATCCCGATCGGACTGAGGAAAAGCTCGGCGATCGTGACCAGGAAATAGGTCGAGATGAGCCAGTAGACGGAAACCTGGGAGGAGGCCGGGGCGACCAGGCCGCCGAGGGATTTCGGACTGGGGAGGCCGATCGATCCGACGACGAGGATCGCGTAGGCCGCCGCGGCCAGCAGCATCCCGTAGCCGATTTTCCGGGGTGAGGAAGGCTCCTTCCCCCTTTTATTGAGGATGGCGAAAATTCCGATGACGATCGGCGTCAGGGCGACAATGAAGAAGGGATTGAAATGCTGGAACCTTTGGGGCATGAAGGGGTTGACGGCCTCGTAGCTGCGGAAGCGGAGATAAGCCAGCAGGCCGAACCCGACGAAGGCCGCCGCCCCCAGGGCCCGGACGAGGCCGCTCGAAGACCGCCGGAGCAGGAAAACCAAGCCGACGACGGCGAGAAAGATGGGCAAGAGGCCGGTCAGGTCGAACCAGAGGTTGGTCGCCTGGCCGACGCTCGGCACCGTGTAATCGCGGGCGAAATAGGTCAGGGTCACGGCGCTCTGATGAAAGGCCATCCAGAAGAAGATGACGACGAAAAAGACGAGGCCCAGGGCGACGAGCCGCTGCCGCGTCTGCTCCCGGGAAAGCTCCACGACCTGGGATTTCAGGGCTTCGGACTTGGCCTTCTGCCGTTCGGTCAGGTCGGCGGCCTTGTAGTGCTTCCGGAAACCCCAGAAAATGAGCATCGAGGCGATGAGGCTGAGGCAGGCCACGGCGAAGCCGAAGTGGTAGGACTTGCTCAGGGCGTTGATGTATTTCTCGGAAAAGGCCTTGAGCGTCTCCATTGTCACGGAGGCGTCCTGGGCTTGGGCGAGGCCGAGGAACTCGGCGGCGTCGGCCAGCCTGTCCTTCAGGAAATCATTGGCCAGGGCCGGAATGCGGGCGTCGTAGGCGAAATGGGCCTTGCCCAGGATCCAGTTGGAGACGGCTTCGGAGGCCGAGGGGGCGAACATGGCCCCGACGTTGATCCCCATGTAGAAGATGTTGAAGGCCCGGTCGCGCATCGGGGCGTACTTCGGGTCGTCGTAGAGGTTCCCGACGAGGGCCTGGAGATTGCCCTTGAACAGGCCCGTCCCCAGCGAGATCACGGCCAGGGCGGCGATGATCAGGGGAAAACCCGCCCCCATGGCCGTGGGGAGACCGAGCATGACATACCCGACGAACATGACGATGAGGCCGAGACTGATCGTCCGGCCATAGCCCCAGAAGCGGTCGGCCAAAAATCCCCCCAGGAGGGGGAAAATGTAAACCCCGACCATGAAGGTCGAATACATGAAGCCCGCGGCGCCGGCCGACATGCCGTATTTCGCCTGCATGAACAGGACGAAGATCGAGATCATCGTGTAGAAACCGAAGCGCTCGCCCATGTTGGCGAAGAAGGCGATATAGAGTCCCTTGGGATGGCCTTTAAACATGCGTGTCCTCCTTACGGCCCGCCTACTATAGCAGAGAATTGAAACCGCCTCCAAACGCCTTTATAATGGAGGGGCATGGGAGACATCGTGGGAAGTCCCTGGGTTTTTTCGACGGCGCTCATCATCGCCAGCCTCTTCTCCCTCGTCATCGCCTTCTATTCCTGGAAAAGGCGGTCCCTACCGGCCGCGGCCTCTCTCGCCGGCATCTCCCTCGCCGCCTCGGTCTATTGCATCGGCTACGCCATGGAGCTGGCGAGCTCGGCCCTCCCGGACATGCTCTTCTGGTCGAGGTTTGAATACCTGGGGATCGCCGTTCTTCCGGCCTTCTGGGTCATCTTCGTCGCCCAATACACCAACAAGAAGAGATTCCTGACCGAGCCCGTCCGGATGGCCCTTTTCAGCCTTTCCGGCCTGACCCTGATTCTCCATTGGACGCAGGCTTTTCATCATTTCTATTATGTCGCCCCCCGGGTCGACGCTTCCGGCCCCTTTCCCCTCCTGGCCTTCAACAAAGGCCCGTGGTATTGGGTTCACCAGGTCTTCATCAACATCGCCTTTCTCCTCGCCTTTCTCCTCCTCGCGGCCTCGCTCCGCGGCTCTTCCCCCGTCCAGCGGCGCCGGACCGGAATCATGATCCTGGGATCGGTTTTCCCCTGGCTCTTCTATCTTGTCTATCTCTCGGGCCTCGGACCTCAAGATATCGACCTGGTTCCCTTCGGCCTGGCCCTGGCCGGCCCCGTCTTCGCCTGGGGCGTCTTTCGCCTGAAGCTCCTCGACCTCGTTCCGATCGCCCGGGAGAGCATCTTCGACGGCATGCGCGACGGCGTCATCGTCGTCGACGTCCTCGGCCGGGTCATCGACCTCAATCCCGCGGCCGGGCGCATCTTCCCGCCGCTCGCCCGGAATACCATAGGCCAGGACTTGGCCGCCATCCTCCCCGGACAACCGGAAATCCTCGGCCTCTTGAGGTTCGGAGCGCCGCCGGAAGTCGAGATCCTCGTCGAATCCGAGGCCGGACGCCGGTATTATCAGGTCCGGCGCTCCCCAGTGATGAACGGCCGAAGGCTCGTCGGCCATTCAATCATGCTGAGCGACATGACGTCCCACAACCTTCTCCAGGAGAAGCTCCGCCAACAGGCGACGGTCGACGATTTGACCGGAGCCTTCAACCGCCGCTACTTCCTGGAGGTCGGCCGCCGCGAGCTGGCCCGGGCGAAGCGCTACAGCCGGGCCTTGTCCGTCGTGATCTTCGACCTCGACAACTTCAAGAAAATCAACGACACCTTCGGGCATGAGGCCGGAGACCGGGTCCTGGCGAAAACGGTCGAGACCGTCCGGAAGGAGCTCCGGGTTTCCGACATCCTCGGCCGCCACGGCGGCGAGGAATTCGCCCTCATCCTCCCCGAAACGCCGCCGAAGCACGCCTGCGCCGTCGCCGACCGCGTCCGGCAAGCCTTGAACCGGATCGAGCTCCAGGTCGACTCCGGAGGTTCGCTCGGATTCACGGCCAGCTTCGGGGTCTCGGGGACGGAAAACGTCGGCGAAAATCCCCTCGAGGATTTCATCCGGGGCGCCGACCGGGCCATGTACGAAGCCAAGGCCGCCGGACGCAACTGCGTCCGGTGCGTCGTCTGCCCGAAATCATGACAAGGAAGGAGACCCTCATGCCCCACATCTGGAAACGCGCCGCCGCGACCCTCGGCTTCGCCGCCCTCGTCGGCATCGCCGCCTGCGTCACCAACCCGGTGACGGGCAAAAAAGAGCTCATGCTCATCCCCGAGAGCATGGAGATCGAGATGGGCAAGAGCACGGACGCGGCCATCCGGCAGGAGTACGGCCTTTATCCCGACCCCGAGCTCACGGCCTACGTCGACCGGGTTTCCCGGCGGATGGTCCCCTACACCCACCGGAACAAGCTCGATTACCATTTCGCCGTCCTGGACACCCCCATCGAAAACGCCTTCGCCGCGCCAGGAGGATACATCTACGTCACCCGGGGCCTCCTGGCCATGGCCAACTCCGAGGCCGAGGTCGCCACCGTCCTCGCCCACGAGCTTGGCCACGTCAACGCCCGCCATTCGGCCCGCCAGATGAGCCGCCAGCTCCTCATCCTCGGCGGGATCCTCGTCGGGAGCGTCCTCTCGGAGGACGTCCAGAAGATCGCCCCCTTCCTCATGGTCGGGATGCAGGTCCTCTTCCTCAAGTACAGCCGCGACGACGAATACCAGGCCGACAGCCTCGGCGTCCTCTACTCTCGCCGGGCCGGTTATTCGCCCGCCCAGATGGTCCCCTTCTTCCACTCGATCCAGAGGCTCGAGGAGGACGCCGGCGGAGGCGTCCGCCTCCCGAACTTCCTTTCGACCCACCCCCTGACGGCCAAGCGGATCTCGGAGGTCCAGAAGATGCTCGTCCCGATGGACACGGAGATGGACATTCTCCGGGATGATTACCTAACCCGGATGGACGGCCTCGTCGTCGGCGAGAACCCGCGCCAGGGCTATCTCGACGGGAACGCCTTCTACTGCCCCGACCTGGCTTTCGTCTTCTCGATCCCCAGCGGCTGGAAGCTCCAGAACACGCCCCGCCAGGTCGTCGTCCTCCCGGAAAACGAGAAGGCCGCCCTCATCCTGACGGCCGAGCCGTCGACCAAGGACCTCCCGACCTACCTCAAGGAGCAGCTCCAGCAGTTTTCCGACGCCCAGGTCACCGAGCTCCGGAGCGGCGGCCGGAGGATCAACGGCCTGAACGCCGTCCGCGGCTCCTACTACGTCAGCCCCAAGCCGGCCGAGGGCCAGCCCGTGAACGAAGCCGAGACGAACGCCGTCGACATCCAGTGCATCCAGAAGGACGGGACGATCTTCACCTTCTTCGGATTCACGGCCAAGAACGACTATCCGAACTACGAGGCGACGCTCGACCGGATGGTCCAGAGCTTCCAGCGCCTGACCGACTCGAACCGCCTCAATGTCCAGCCCGTCCGGCTCCGCGTCCGGAAGGTGGACCAGGCCTCCCCTCTCCAGACCTACCTCCAGACGAACAACGTCCCGGAAAAGCACTGGAAGCGGATTTCGTTCATGAACTCCGTCGGCCTGGGCAACGCCCTCGTCTCGGGCCAGCTCCTGAAGATTTACTGAAGACCGGACGCCGGCCGGTTATTTTCTTTTCTTGCCGGGGTATTCCGCGCCCTGGACCTTGATGATGCAGCTGTCGATGACCTTCTCGTCGTTCCGTTTGAATTCCATCTCGTAGAGTTGAGGCGCGCCGGCCGGGGTGAGTTCAAAACAAAGCGGCTTGTCCTTGACCGGAAGGATCTCCTCGGGCGTCAGGCCCTCGGGCGCCCCGAAGAGCTTGCCGTCCTTCACGACGAAGACGATGGCCATCACTTGTCCCCCGAACTCGAAATCGTAGGTCCCGGCGATCTCGGCGTACAGCTTCTGCGTCTCGGTCGGCGGACTCTGGGCCCAGAGGCCGGCCCAGACAAACAGCATCGCCAACGCCAGACTCGAGGCCTTGTTCCTCATTGTCTTCTCCTCCGTCCGATCTCCTCAAGACACGCTTATCCAAACGAAATCGGCCGGCCGAATGTTTCAGTTTTTCCGGTGGACGGCGGTCGCCGAAGCTTGGGCCTGGGGGGTGAGGATGACTTCGCCGATGTTGACGTGCTCCGGGCGCGAGGCGCAGAAAACGATGACCTCGGCGA
>Ga0208047_1000880_pt1 | contig 11215 bp, 9 predicted proteins | sample Kivu_220m_FD_184162 | JGI IMG/M metagenome (GOLD analysis project Ga0208047, IMG submission 184162) | Freshwater microbial communities from Lake Kivu, Western Province, Rwanda to study Microbial Dark Matter (Phase II) - Kivu_220m (SPAdes)... | ecosystem: Environmental > Aquatic > Freshwater >...
GGTTCGAGGGCCGGGCACTAGAACCCCTGGATTCCGTGAGTCCACTTCAAAGGAGCAACCATGCTTGACATCTATGTCGCACCGGGACGCGCCTTCGACCGTCTGAAGGAGAAGCCGAACTGGCTCATCCCGATTATCATCGTGCTGCTCTTCAACATGCTGTTCGTGCTCGTGTCGAGCAACTACGTCGACTGGGAGAAACAGCGCCAGACCGCGATTGACCGCATGCGCGAGCGCAACATGACGGAAGAGCAGATCCAGGAGGCAACCAAGGGCATGGAGAAATTCTACTCCAACCCGGCGATGCGCTTCGGTGTGCCGGCGGCAAGCACCCTGTTCGTCACGGTGATTGCTGCGCTCTTCCTGGCGGTTATCTACAACGTCAGCCTGCCGTTGTTCGGCGGCACCGGTGACTTCAAACGAATGTGGGCGATCGTCTGCAACGCAAGCCTGGTGGCAGTGCCGGCGATGATCATCCGCGGCGGGCTGGTGCTGCTGAAGAAGTCTGCCGAGGTGTCGACTGGCCTGCTGGCGGCGGCGCCGGGCATCAAGCAGCCCTTCCTCAAAGGACTGCTGGCCCAGCTCGATATCTTCGATTTCTGGAAGTTCCTGCTCATAGCCATCGGGCTGAAGATCGTGTTCGGACTCAAGGGCTCCAAGTCCTATACGCTCGTCTTCGCCGTCTGGCTGGTGGTCATGCTGCTACTGGCGCTGCTCGGGATGGGCGCCGGGAGGTAGACCATGCTATTCCTGCTGCTAGCGCTGGTTTCGGCAACGCCCGACACGCTCGAACTCTCGCTCGCCCAGGCCCTCGACCAGGCACTAAAGCACAGCCCGGCCGCGACCCAGGCTTCGGTTTCCAGGGCCACGAGCGGCATCCGTGTCGGCCAAGGCATCAATGCCCTGCTGCCCGCTGCCAACGGCTCGCTCGAATACGGCAAGTCAACGGTCAAGACCGCTTTCGGCGATACCACGAGCCAAGGCTGGACCGGGTCGCTTACCATCAATCAGGTCGTGTTCGACCCGCAGGTCTTCGCCGGAGTGGCAACATCGTTCGTCAACGCCGCGTACTACCGATACGATGCGCGGGACAAAGAAGCGAAGCTCATCTACGACGTAACTCAGAGCTACCTTGGCCTGCTTGGCTCCCGCCTGCTGCGGGACGCCGCCGCCTCAGCGCTGGACCGCGCGAACGACAACCTGCGGCTCAACCAGGAGAAACTCCGCCTGGGTGCGGCATCGAAGATCGACGTCATGCGCTCCGAGGTCGCCCGGTCCCAGGCCGAAATATCCCTGCTCCAGGCTGACAACGGCCTGGCCACGGCCAACGCCTCGTTTCTGGCAACCGCCGGCATCAGCGACAATGTTACGGTCAAACCGACCGAGGCGATGACCGAACCCGCCGCGCTCGTGGTCGACGACCCGGAGCAGTTGGTGGCGGAAATCGAGACCCGCAACCCGTCCGCGAAGCTGGCCAGAGACGCAAACACAATCGCTACCATCAACACCATCGGCACGGTCGGCGGGATTATGCCCTCGGTCTCGGTTTTCTGGCGTTCGCAATACCCCAACACATCGACGGCTGCCCCGGAGATGCCGAAGAGCATCAAAGCATGGGACGACAAGGACGTCGTGACGACCGGTATCGGGCTCTCCTTCCCGCTGCTTGATCTCAAGGCATTCGCGCTCAACATCGCCAGCGCCGTCAACGGCTCGCGCCAGGCCCGGGCCGCGGCCCTGTCCGTCCGGTACCAACTCCGCGCCGCCGCGACAACCGCCGTCCTTGGCTACAAGGAAGCCCAGCAGCGCTACCAATACGCCAAGGCCAACCTCGACCTGAACCAGGAACTTCACCGCCTGGCAACCGAACAGCAACGACTGGGCGCCATCTCGCTCATCGACTTCTTCAGCGTCGAGACCGCGCTCGAACAGGCGAATGCTACCTATATCACGGCGCTGACCGACACCTATGTCCAGGCGGCGCAGATCAGCTACCTGCTCGGCCGCACCCGGCCAGAAACCAAGTAGAAGGGAATCCGGATGAAGAAACCCACGCGCACAGTCCTCATCGTCGTTGCGATCGTGGTCGTAGTCGGGCTCATTGTCGTGGCCAACCTGAAGAGCAAAACCGGCGGCGGCACCGAGGTCGAAACGCAGAAAGTGAAGTACGGTTCGATCCTCTCCAAGGCATCGGCCACCGGCGCGCTGCGCGCCAAAGCCCAGGTCAACCTGCAGTCGCAGGTTATGGGCGTCGTGGACAAGCTACCCGTGAAAGAAGGCGATTGGGTCGACCGCGGCGACCTGCTGCTTGAACTCGACCGGCGGAGCTACGAGGCGAACATGCTCCTCGCCAAGGCGCGCCTCGAGCAGGCGCGGCAGAGCTACGTCCGGGTCGAAAGCCTCTATGTGGCAAAGCTGGTGGCAAGCGAGCAGCACGAGGCGTCCAAAGCGGCCTACGAAATGGCCAAGGCCCAATACGACGCAGCCGCGGACCAGTACGACAAGACCGTCATTCGGGCCCCGATCTCCGGGACCGTCGCCCAGTTGAACATCGAGGAAGGCGAAGCGGTGATGATCGGCACTATGAACTACTCCGGCACGGTGCTGATGGTCCTCGCCGACATGTCGCGAATGCAGGCGCTGATCGACGTCGACGAAGCCGATGTTGTGTCGGTGGCGCTCGGCCAGCCGGCCCAGGTCTTCGTTGACGCGCTCCCTGATACGTCGTTCGCGGGACACGTCACCAATATCGCCTACATGCCGACTCAGAACGTCCTCAGCGCAACCCAACAGACCACGACGTTCGAAGTCGAGGTAACGCTCGACAACACCGCCCCGGCGCTGCGACCCGGGATGAACGTCCGCGCCGAAATCACAACTGCCGAACTCGACAGCGTTCTCGTCATTCCAGTGCAGGCCTCGGGCCGCCGCGATGTCAAAGGCACGGAGACTGAAACCGTCTTCCTGGTCAAAGACGGCAAGGCAGTGCTGACCCCGATCCGGACCGGCAAGACCAGCGAGACTGAAATGCAGGTCACTGAGGGTCTCCAGCCGGGCGACGAGGTCATCACGGGCCCCTACAAGACGCTATCGAAGCTGAAGGATGGCGACCGGGTGGCCGCCAAACCGGCCAAAGACAGCCTGCCCGACTAACGTCGGAAATCCGAATGACGAAGCTCGAATGACGAAACTAACCGGAGCATATCACTTCCGAATCCGGCCTTTTCGCCATTCGGACTTCAGTCGGAATTCGAGTTTCGAGCTTCGTCATTTGTCCTCTCAGGCATGCTGATTCGCACCGAGAACATCACCAAGACCTACCTGACCGGCGCGGTCGAGGTACCGGCGCTGGCCGGCGTCACGCTCGAAATCGACAAGAGTGAGTACGTCGCCCTGATGGGCCCATCCGGTTCGGGCAAGTCCACCCTGATGCACCTGCTCGGCTGCCTCGACACGCCCACCTCGGGCCGCTACTGGTTCAATGGCAGGGACATCTCAACCCTCGATGACATCGAACTCGCTCATCTGCGCAACCGGGAAATCGGCTTCGTCTTCCAGTCCTTCAACCTGTTGCCGCGCCTCTCGGCCCAGGCCAACGTCCAGCTCCCGATGCTCTACGCCGGCCTGCCGGTCCGCGAACGGCAGGTGCGGGCCGCCGAACTGCTGGAAATGGTCGGCTTGAAGGACCGGATGACGCACAACCCCAACGAGCTCTCGGGCGGCGAGATGCAGCGCGTGGCAATCGCCCGGGCCTTCTCCAACCGCCCGTCGGTGGTGCTCGCGGATGAGCCGACCGGCAACCTCGACTCGAAGACCGGGGTCGAGATAATGCGCATCTTCGGTTCCCTTGCCGAACAGGGCAACACGATAATCCTCGTGACCCACGACCAGTCGGTGGCCGACCACGCCCGACGCATCATCCACCTGGCGGACGGGAAAGTAGTATCCTGAGGCAGGTACGAAGGACAAAGTGATAAGGACAAACCAGGACGGAAACTCAAGGGACAAGGGCCCGGGTTTCCCCCTTTGTCCCTCGCTCCTTGCTTTGTCCTTCGTCCTTGATACTTTGTCCTTGTCGCCATGCGCCTAGTCGAGCTCCTCCGCCTCTCGCTCGAGACCTTCCGCACCCACCGGATGCGCTCGTTCCTTACCGCGCTCGGCATCATCATCGGAGTGATGACCGTCATCGCCATCGTCTCACTCATCCAGGGCATGAACTACGAAGTCGAGAAGCAGATATCGTCGCTCGGCTCCAATACTGTCTTTGTCCAGAAGTTCGTCTTCGGGATGGGCCGCGTCGACTGGGACGAGATTAACAAGCGGCCGAGCCTGACCATGGAAGACGCTCTCGCCATCAGCCAGTTGCCGACCATCGCCAAGGTCGCGCCCTCGCGCAGCCGGAGCGTAGGCAAGATCACCTGGCGTGGCAACAGCGTAACGAACGTCAACATGAGCGGCTCGACGCCGGCGCTTTCTGTGGTCGGCAACTACCAGGTCGAAACCGGCCGATTCATCAACTCCGACGACAGCCTGCGCCGCCATTCGGTTTGCGTGGTCGGCGGCTACATCGTCGACAACCTCTTCCCATACGAGACTCCACTCGGTAAGCGGCTGGTGCTGGACGGCAAGAGCTTCGTTATCGTCGGCGTACTCGCGCGCAAGGGTAGCTTCCTCGGCCAGAGCCAGGACAACACCATCATCGTTCCGATAACCACCTTCGAGAAGAACTTCGCGCCAGGCCGCGGTATCGGAGAAATCCAGTACAGCATCGGCGTAGCAGCGACACCGAAGAAAGGCGTGGTTCAGGAAAAGGCGATCGACGATGTCCGCGAACTCATGCGGCGCCGCCACAAACTCGGCTATGACAAACCGGACGACTTCAGCATCATCACGCAGGACACGATCCGTGATATCTACCGTAACATCACACGGGTCGCATACATAGTGATGATTGCCGTCGCCGCAATCTCGCTTCTCGTGGGCGGCATCGGCATAATGAACATCATGCTCGTAGCAGTGGCCGAGCGTACCCGCGAAATCGGCCTGCGCAAGGCACTGGGCGCAACCAACCAGGACGTGCTCTGGCAATTCCTGCTTGAGGCGGTGATGCTCTCGCTGGTCGGGGGCGCCATCGGCGTCGCCCTTGGACTGGGAATCGCCAAAGTCGTTGAACTCACTGCACATCTGAAGGCAGCCGCCCCGCTCTGGACGATACTCGTCGGTGTCGGCTTCTCGGCCGGGGTCGGTATCTTCTTCGGCATCTACCCCGCTTCGCGCGCCGCGCGCCTCAACCCGATCCAGGCCTTACGCTACGAGTAGGCTCGCGGCGACAACATGAATGAGCTGTCATTGATTGGGACCGTTTCCCAAGCCGCCGGGCGCGAACCGCATGTGCCAACTGCCTACCAGCCTGTAACTTAGCCGATATTCACCTATTGACAGCCGAAAGTCGTTGTCCTATAATTAGTTATGCCAATTCGTGAATTCCGTTGCGACATCTGCAACCACGAATTCGAGGAACTTGTCTTCAGTAAGCGCGACGAGGATGATCTCAACTGCCCCAAGTGCGGCGCAGAGAAGCTCACCCGCTGCTTCTCGGCGTTTGCGGTCGCCGGGGCTGAGAAGAAGGTCTCATCCTCGTCCAAGTCCTGCGGCCAGTGCAGCTCGCACAGCTGCAGTACGTGTGGCTAGAGGAGGGCAGACATGACGATAACGAAAGCCGACCTGGTCGAGACACTCTCTCGCCAAGTCCATCCCACTATCACCAAGCGTGACGTAGGCAAGCTCGTCCAGCTCTTTATCGACGAGATCTGCAAGATGCTCCTGGAGGGTAACCGCATCGAAATCCGAGGCTTCGGCGTGATGTCGACGAAGCTCCGCAAACCCAAGGTCGCCCGTAACCCGAAGACCAAGGAACCGGTGAATATCCCGCCGCGGCGCGTGCCGGTGTTCAAGGCCTCGCGGCTCCTCAAAGCAAGTCTCATGAAGGGAGGCCAATAGATGCCTTGTGGCAGAAAGCGCAAGCTATCCAAGATACGGCGCCACAAGTACAAGAAGCGCATCAAGGCGATGCGCCACAAGAAGAAGCTGCGCTAGGCCGACGGCGGCTGTCGTCGGAATGGGCTTGGCCTGTTTCACTCTGCGAGTCGCCTGACCTTCAGATGATTCAGCCGGGACGCGCCACGCGTCCCGGCTCGCTTCTCTGATGGCGATCCTCTACTCCGCTCAACCGCGGCTCCCGAGCGCCTCTGCCTCCACCGAGCCCCATGCAACTCCCCAAGCTGCATCCTCAGTTGCCCTGCAGGCGATGCCCTCTGCGTCTCAGGGGACTCAACTCCAGACTGCCTTGTAGACAATTCCGCTGGTACTTCGGCAGACAGCCTGCGGTGCTCCCGTCCAGGTGGCCCGGCAAACCACCCTCGGAGTTGCTTGCAGGACTGCTGTCCGAACTACTCAGTAAGCAGCATCCGGGGTTGCACGGGGAATGACGCAGGAGATAATGTGCCGGACGAACTCGGGGACACCCTGGTGGGCCGTCCCCTGGGTGGGGGTGTCAGTTTCGCGGCATCCGGCCTAACGCCTCAAGCCACAAGTAGATAGGCCCGAAAACCCGCGCCCGCGCCATCCTACAGCTTCGTAGAATCGCCGACTGGCAGACGCCCCGCAGGGATGGCCGCCACGATTCAAGAGGTGGTCCGTCGACCGCTCCTGACCGGCCCGCTATCTACGGTCTACTTGCCATCTACCTCGTCACTACCGCCCTCTTCACCGACCCTGGAACGTGCCTGCCCGGCAGAATGTCAGTGTGGCGATCTGACGGTGGGCGACGGAGCCACCCCGTCCTCGTCGCGTACCTGCACCGGAGCCGCGCGATAGATGACACGGAGGCGGGCCTTGGCCAGCACCTCTGACAGGCCCTGGAACCTCCTGAAGCCGACCTCCCGGGTCATGCCATCCTTGAACAGCAACCCGTAGTTGTGGCCGTGTCCCAGCCGCAGCCAGTCCCGCACATGGTGCGTCACGTCCATTGCCAGCGACTTGTGTCGGCCGGCAATGCAAACAAACAACGCGGTGCTTGTAGTGTCATAGTCGCCGCCACGTTTCCGCCACGGGTAGTCCCACCGCACGTTCTCGCGCGACCATGGCGTCGTGAGCCGCCGCGTCTCGATGGCTGTGGTTTCGGCGATGTCGCAGGGAACGACGATCTGGGCGTAGTAGACGTAGCTGGATTCGGGCAGTGCCGACAGGTCGAACCGGGCCAGCAGCCGGGCGAACCCATCCTTCTGAATGCAGGCAATCGGGCCGATTGGCACCGACAGCGTATCAACTGCGCTGGCCAGCGCCGTAAGCAGCAGGAGTGCCGTCACCATTCGCTTCATCACTTCCCCCTCACGTAGACAACTCGACTCACCTTGTCCTCGTTCGCGGCGCTCAGGCGGCAGAAGTAGACGCCGGACCCGACCTTCCGCCCCTTCACGTCCAGGCCGTCCCACGTCAGCCAGCTTCTTCCCGGCGGTGCCTCCGCGTTCAGCAACGTCTGCACGTGCCGGCCGGTCACGTCATAGATCCTGACGACCAGTCTCTGTTGCCTCGGGTTGGACAGCATGACGCGCGTAGCCGATGAGAAAGGGTTGGGCCGGTACTGCCCGAGCGCCAGCGGGAAGTCCAGCGCACTGGGCTGCCACTGCCCGCCTTCGCCCGGCTCCTCCGTCAGCCAAGGTACGTAATCGACATTGCCATCGAACTTCAACGGGTCGGGCGGGCTTTGTCCCCACCAGTTCAGTCGGGCCATGACCGGCTGTATCTGCGACAGGTTGAAATTGGCCACGTTGAGTACCGAGTTGTCGATCGTGTTATACCCGCTGACCATCGGCACCAGCATAGTCCCCAGGTCAGGGTACGACTCGTACCCCGCCACCACTCCGTAGTTGTGATCTGCGATCACACACGATTCGACAGCAGGGCATGCGCCTTGCAGACAGCAGAGACCGATGCCGCAGTTCCCTTCGATCTCGTTGTGGCCGTAGATGCGTGGTGAACTCGCCCCGCAGTCTATGCCTCCCTGACCATATCCGCATATAGTGTTGCCCACAATGTCGCCCAGCGGCTGCGGCGGCACGCCCGAGATCCACCAGCAATGGACGCCGTATGCCGAGGTCGGTCGCGAGTTCACCAACCGGTTGCCGGCGATGACGGCCGCAGGCGTACCCTCTATCCAGATTCCGTAGTCCGCGCTGTTGGAGAATTCGTTCCCCGCTATCACGCAGGGGCACGATGCCGCGGTCACGTTGCTCACGAAGACGTCGTAGCACCCGTTACCGGTGAAGCCACAGCTCTCTACCACCGACGTGGGCGTACGTATGCTGGTTATGGCGCCAACCGGGCAGCAGTCGGTGAACCTGTCTCCTGAAGCCTCCAGTGATGCGCAATCCGTCACGGCCAGGCCTTCTGAAGCGCCGGCGATGTTGCAGCCAACGACCGCCGCGCACCCGCTGTCCACGCGCAGGCCATCCCAAATCTGACCTACCTCCTCGGGCTCGAAGTAGGTCGGGGCCGAGCGCGTCCCCGTGGCAGTGAGCGAGCCGCCACGCACGGTAATGCCCTTGCCCGCAGTGTCGTAGACTGCCTGCACCCAGGTGCCCGGTTGGACTGTAAGACTATGGTCGGCCACCTCGAGGTCACCCCACAACTTGTACCTTCCCCACCAGTACAGGTCGTGTCCGGCAGAACACAGAACATGTCCGACCGGCTGAGCGTAGAGCCGCGTATTGCGGCAGTCATGCCCCCCGGCGCCCCACTCATCGGGACGCGGGCGACACGAGCTCTCAAGGCGCCATGCGTAGGCGCGCTGAGCATCAGGCGAGGCAAGGAACATCTCCGCGTTGCCGTCCAGGTCGAGGTCGGCAATACTGGGAGTGGAGACGATGTCGTCTGGCAGGTAGATGGGAAACCCGTCGGAGTACTCGTCGCCGTTGGCCTCGTACGCGCACAACAGATTCCCGTGCCGGATCGGCCAGGAGAAACCCTGCACGACCTCACTCTGCCCGTCACCGTCGATGTCGGCCACCACTGGGCCGCTCTTGGCCCAAGTCCCCTCTGTCGTCCTGTACCAGAGCAACCCTCCGCTGCAGTCGCGTACTTCAAGCCTGCCCCCGGCGAGTGCCACCAGCACCTCCAAACTATCCGGCGGCCCCAAGTCAGCCAGCACGGGCGGGCTCGTGGCGCCACCGGCAAGGTCAACTTGCCAGAGCAATCCCCGCTGCGGGCTGAAGGCGTACAGCTTGTTGCCGACGCCTGCCCACGTACTGAAGAGCACATCGAGCGAACCGTCTCCGTCAATGTCGCCGGCAGTTGGGCTGTTGATACGATCTGGGCAGCTGGATGGAATCCACGAGTCAGAAGTCAGTTGGCCGGTGTTCTCGTAGAGGTCAACACGGATATATCCCCCTCCATCGCGTGTTACAGCAACGACTTCAGGCATCAAGTCTCCATCGAAATCGGCCACGACGGGCGTGCCTCCACCTCCACCGGGTGTCTGAACGGGCCAGTTGACGGAGACCTCACCGTTGCCGTCTCCGCTGAGGACGTGAATCCAATTGCCCCATTCCATGGCGATGATGTCAGGCACCCCGTTATTGTCAACGTCAGCAACTGCTGGTGCATCGACCACCGGCCCGTCGAAGTCACGCTGCCACAAGACAGCGTCGTCGTACCTCCAGGCGTAGATACCCCCGTATTGACCAGCGGGAAGCGTGTCAGCCGTGTCCCTATACGCGCAGGCTGCTATCACCTCCATGTAACCGTCGCCATCGAGGTCGGCGAGCACCGGCGGGAAACTCGCGAGGCTGCCCGGCATTCCCCGGGGCCAGCCCGTCAGAAGGGCACCGGCCGAGTTCCAGACGTAGACGCTGTCACAACTCGTGGCTGCCACTTCCACTCCGGATTCCGGGCTGATGTCGCCAACCACGCAGGCTGACACGCCGCCCCGCCGAGCCGCCATCTTCGTGGGCCAGCCCGTGCAGTACGGCGGCGAGGTCATGACCGAGAGCTCGCTACTGAGATCACTCAGGTTGCCTGATTCATCCACCGCCCGCACTGCGTAGTAGTATCTGGTCCGGGGCTGGTCGGTTGTATCCCGGAATCGCGGTATCGAATCGATGATCTTGTCGCTGACCGTTGTGTACGGTCCGCCCGGCGATGAGGCCCGGTAGACGTGATAACCGCGCACGTCCAGGTCTTCCGATGGCTGCCACCGGAAGTCCACGAAGTCAGGCCCGGTCTCCACAACCGTGAGGCCCTCTACCGGAGACGGGGGCGTCCAGTCGAACGCCCAACGCCAGTTCTGCGCGCGGCCGAATCGGTCATGCAGGGCCAATGTCTCCCCGCCTCCGGCCGGCCGCGCGTCGCCCTGCGCAACCGTGAACACCAGTGAGTCCCAGACGGCCGTCCGACCCAGTCCCGGTATCTCATCGAAGTACGCATACCCGTCGAGGATGTTGATGTTGCCCGAGGTCGTCGTCAGAGTCGCGTGGATGGAGTCGCCGGCTCCCCATCCGTAGTTCGCCACCACTATCGAGTCAATGATAATCGTGTCAGGGTCCGGCGCAGCGAGAATCACCGTCAGACGGTGAGCAATCTGGAACAGCGAATCGTGGAGTACCGGCACGCGGAACTCGTCGCCCCAGGCGCCTTCTGTGCCGGTTATCGCCAGGTCCAGCGTGATCTCCGCGGTGTCGTTGGGATGCGTCGGAAGCAACGTGAAGAGGAATGGAGTCGTATCCTGTCGAGACTGGCCAGGCGGGATGTCCTCATAGCCTTCGGTGCCACTGATGATGGTCACGTCGCCGCACCCGGACGTCAGTGTGGCCGTGACGTTGTGTGCGGTCGCGCCGCCTGTGTTCTCGAGCGAAATCCGGAGTTCGAGCGTCTCGCCCGGATTCACGACGAAGTCGCCGTTGCCGACGCTTGACCCGTCGTCATCGTCATCAACCGTGAAGCTCATGAAATGCAGGTACGGCGACCCCGCGGCGACGACTGGAATCTGCTGTTGGGCATAGAGGCAGTTAGTCTTCGTCGCCGTGACGGTAACCTGGCCCGGCGTTTCCGGTTGATATACACGGCGTCGTAAATAGTTGCGCATGTATTGATACTCTGCTATGCTCTTTGCAGAAAGGAGTACTATGCGCAGACTCCAGATCGGAGACGCAGAGACCGT
>Ga0208047_1000884_pt1 | contig 11202 bp, 9 predicted proteins | sample Kivu_220m_FD_184162 | JGI IMG/M metagenome (GOLD analysis project Ga0208047, IMG submission 184162) | Freshwater microbial communities from Lake Kivu, Western Province, Rwanda to study Microbial Dark Matter (Phase II) - Kivu_220m (SPAdes)... | ecosystem: Environmental > Aquatic > Freshwater >...
GCTCGGGGCGGAGAGCGTCTTCGTCGGCAGCGGCATCTTCAAGTCGTCCGACCCGGCCGAGCGGGCGCAGGCGATCGTCAAGGCGGTGACGTACTACAAGGACCCGGACATGCTGGCGCGCATCTCGGAAGGGCTGGGCGATCCGATGCGCGGGATCGACGTCGCGAAGCTGGACGCATCGGAGTTGCTCCAGACGCGCGGCTGGTAGGGAGGCGCAAGGCCGCGATGCCGGAGACGAGGGAAGAACGCGTGCGGATCGGGGTGCTGGCCCTGCAGGGGGATTTCGCGGCGCATGCCGCGGCGGTGGAACGCGCCGGTGCGACGGCCTGCGAGGTTCGACGGGCCGAGGAGCTGGCCTCGCTCGATGGCCTCGTCCTGCCCGGCGGCGAGTCGACGACGCTGATCCTGCTGCTCCGCGCCTTCAACCTCTGGGAGCCGGTGCGCACCTTCGCCGCCGGCGGTCGCCCGGTCTTCGGCACCTGCGCGGGACTGATCCTGCTGGCGGAGGAAGTGGTGAACCCGCCGCAGGAGGCGTTCGGGCTGCTGCCGTTGCGCGTCGAGCGCAACGCTTACGGGCGGCAGGTCGATTCCTTCGTGGCCCGGGGCAGGGTGCAGGTGCCCGCGGACCTGGCGGGAGAGGCCGGCCGCACGTTCGAGACCGACCTGGTCTTCATCCGCGCTCCCCGGATCAGCGCCGTGCGTGACGGCGTCGAGGTTTGGGCCGAGCATGCCGGCTCCCCGATCCTGGTGCGGCGCGCGAATCTCCTCGGTGCCACGTTCCACCCGGAGCTCGCTTCCGACCACCGGGTGATCCGCCTCTTCGTCGCAATCGCCGAACGCGCGCGCGCGGCGGCGGCCGCGGCCGAGCCCGATGCGGCTCTCCGCTGACGAGCTGGGTCGGCGGGCGGAGCGACTGGCGCTCCGGCTCGCCGCCTGCGATCTCTGCCCCCGGCGCTGTCGCGTCGACCGCCGCGCCGGCGAGCGCGGCTTCTGCGGCGTGGGGAGCGCGGCCCTGCTCGCCGCGGCGGTGCCGCACGCGGGCGAGGAGCCGCCGATCTCCGGCACCCGCGGTGCGGGCACGATCTTTCTGGGCGGCTGCAACTTAGGCTGCGTCTTCTGCCAGAACCGCCAGATCAGCCGCCGATCGGTCGAGCTGCGCGAGGTGAACGACGCCGAGCTGGCGGAGGCGATCCTGGGGTTGGCCCGGGCCGGGTGCCACAACATCGAGTTCGTGACGCCGTCGCACGTCGTGCCGCAGATCCTGGCCGCCCTCGCGCGGGCGCGGCCGGCAGGGCTGGACCTTCCGATCGTCTGGAACACGGGCGGCTACGACGCGCTCGACGTGCTGCGCGAACTGGAGGGGGTCGTCGACGTCTACCTGCCAGATCTCAAGTACGCCGACACGCGGGATGCGCAGGACCTCTGCGGGGCACCCGACTACTGGGACGTCGCGCGCGCCGCGGTGCGCGAGATGGTGCGCCAATGCGGCGCGCTGGAGCGCGACGACGCCGGGATCGCGCGCCGCGGGGTGATCGTGCGCCATCTCGTCCTGCCGAACAACCTGGGCGGCTCCGAGGCGGTCTTGAGCTTCGTCGCGGGACTGGCGCCCCGTCCGCCGCTCGCGCTGATGGCGCAGTTCTATCCGATCCCGGAGTGCGATCACCCGCTGCTGCAGCGGCCCGTCTTCCGCGCCGAGTACGAGCGCGTGCTCCATCACCTGATGCAGCTCGGGCTGGAGGACGGCTGGGTGCAGGATCCGGCCGCCGAGTCGCGCTATCGCCCGGACTTCGCGCGGAGCGATCCCTTCGCGCCGGACGCGCCGGGTGGTTCCGCTACCGATAGAGCGACTTGATCCGCCCCCAGCTTCGCGCCGAGTCTGGCGGGGCGACGTCGGGTTCCTCCGGGACGCCCTGACTCGGCAGAACGTCGAGCGTCACGTGGGTGCAGTCCCGGCAGCCGCAGGACGCCGTCACCCAGCCCTCGTGCCGGCCTGGATCCAGTCCGGTCGCGTCCACGGTCACCATTACCAGCCAGTAGTCCGGCCCCGGGTGTCTTACGCTCAGCGACATCCAAGGCTCGGTCGCAGCGAAGTGGGGAGTTCCCCCCGACGGCGGATAGACTCCCGCCTCGATCACCTGCTGGTCGGCGCCTCCCTCCGGCAGCTCGAACTGCAGCTCGTCGCTGTTCAGGCCGGGGACGCAGTAGGGGTACTCGCCCGGGCACTTGTCGTGGCAGTAGGCACAGATCACGCCCGCCGTCGCCGAGCTCCACCAGTCGACCGGGCCCGGGTCCCCGCTCGGCGGGCAGTCCCAGGTGATCGTGGCTGGGGGCCTGACCGAGAGCTCGCCATAGCCGTCGACGTCGAAGATCAGGCGCGCCACCAGGAGGACCTCGTCGTGCAGCTGCGGGCAGTCGTAGTATGGCCACCAGTCGACCGAGATCGCCGCGCTTCCCGGTGACACGTCGATCTCGCCCACGCCTCCGTGGCAGATCTCACCCCCGAGGTACTGCCAGGCGATCGGCCACGTGACGTGGAACGCGCACCCCGCCACGAACCACGGCTCCGGCCCCCACAGGAAGATGTCGAACTCGAGCTCGCCGGTCGCATAGGTGTGTTGCACGATCTGGCTACATTCCGTGATCGGATTGGTGTCGCAGAAGTCGGGTTGGACCGCCTGCACGTGCACGTAGATCGGGCTGTCCGGCATCATGTTCGCCCCGACGGTCGCCGCGAGACCGAGGGTGAGGAAGGGCAAGGAACGAAGGATCGAAACCAGCCGACGTCGGGACTTCGAGGCGTTCATGTTCACCTCCCGAGAGCCACCCCGCGAAGGTCTCGGTCGTGCCCCGGCGGCGCAGCGGATCTGCTCCCTTCCGGCGTGCGTCACATGAGGGCTAGCGAACGCGCACGGCCGGCGCGCGACCCGGCTCCGGGAGAGAGCGTACGCCCCGCGTGGGCCACGCGGTAAGCTCACCTCGCATCGATCGCGTCACCTGGCGCGCGGCCAAGCGGCCTTCGTCCCGCGGCTTGCTGCCGCGCCCTGGCTCCTTTCCGCCCGCATCCTCACCCGGCCCGGGCCACCGCTGAAGGGGGCGCCCCGGAGTGCCGAAAACTCTGCTGAAAGCGAGTGGGCGTCGGATCGTCGCTGATCCCAAGGGGGTAGGGGTGAAACCGAAACGAGTGCTCCAGGTGCTGGTGGCCGAGCCGGTGGACAGTCATGGGCTGCGGGACATGGTTCCGTCCCATCGCCGGATCCGGCATGCCGCCACCGCCCAGGAGTGCCTCGACCTGGCCTACGCCGGCTCCGCCGACGTCATGCTGATCGATCTCGATGCCGCCGACTTCGTGGATCCGAGCTTCGTGGCCCGCGTGCACTCCGCGTCACGCCACGCCTTCCCGATCATAGGCGTCGTATCGCGCGACCCGGAGCAGCCGGATCGCTGGTTCCGCCACGGGCTCTCCGACCTGCTCCCGTGGGAGGGACTGACGCCCTACCGGCTCGATCGCGCGATGCGCCACTGGGTCAAGTTCCAGCGGACGCAGCACCGGCTCTTCGACGCCGAGCGCCGCGCGCTCCAATGGTGGAAGGACCTGGTCGAGGCGCTCGACGAAGTGCGCCGGCGCGTGGAGTGCGGCTGCGACTCGCTGGAGGCCTTCCTGAGCCTGCTCGAAGGGGAGGACGGCCAGAGCCGCGAGCAGCGACAGCAGGTGATCTGGCAGGCGCGCAAGCAGGTGGCTGAGCTCAACCAGATCAACGCCGATCTCGACTTCGCGGCCCGCGTCATACAGCTCAAGGGGCTGCAACGAAGCCGGCGCCAGGCGCTCACCCGCCCGCCGGCGGTGCGCCCGGAAGCCTGGTTCGATCACGCCGAGCCGGAAGAGGACGCCGATCGCAGCATCGACCGTCCCCCCCTGCATGGCGAAGAGACCGAGGAGCGCTACGGGACCTAGCGCGCCCGGTCCTCGCCCCCCGCTCCGCCCGGCGTCGTCGTGCGCCGCGGCGACTCCTTCCAATCGACCGTGATCTCGTGATCCGGCAGGAAGCCCCTCGCCTCGAAGAGGTGCCAGGCGCGCGCGTCCGGCGCGCGCGGCGCCTGCCGCTCGAAGGGGAAGCTGAAGCTCGGCTCGATCGCGCCCGGCGGAAGGGTGATCTCGAAGCGCGCGTGGCGCAGGGGCCGACCCCAGGCCTGCGTCGAGGAGACGATGTAGACGGCATGCGGGGCGTAGCGCGCCTGTCGGTAGACCGTGCGCACCTCGAGGGTGTCGGCGCGGCAGGGCGGCAGCACCCAGCGCGCGCCCCGTCCGCGCGGGACCTCCTGGAACTCGAGGGGCGCCCACGCCTCTCCGGGTGCCCGGCCCTCGAGCAGCAGCGTGCGCGCCGCGCCCATCAGGCTGTCGGCCGGATACGGGTAGAAGAGCGAGAGCGGATGGCCGCGGGCCTGCGTGCACGCGAAGCGGTAGAAGCCCTCGATCTGCACGGAATCGGGTAGCACCTCCAGGCGCACCACCTCGGAGTCGAAGCGCAGCGGCAGCGAGAGGCTCACCGCGGGCGGGAGACCCCGCTTTGGCGGGCGGTCCGGCGCGGCCGGCGGCTGCGCCGTGGCGCCGGCGCCGGCCAGCAGCAGGGCGCCGAGCAGGATGAGTCCCCGGTCCCTCGGCCCGTGATCACGCATCGGCTCCTCCCTCCTCGTTGCGCCCCGCGGGCGGTCAGCGCACGCGCAGGATCCGCACGCTCGCACCGGCCCCGGCGCCCAACCGCGCGAAGTATACCCCGGGCGGCGCCGTGTGCCCCGCGCGATCGGCGCCGTCCCAGACGAACGCCAGGCGGCCGGCGGCCGCCGCTCCCGATCGGAGCCGGCGCACCTCGCGTCCGGCCGCGTCGAAGATGACCAGCGTCGCGCGCGCGGCCTCGCCGCGGGGCAGGCCCTGGCAGTGAAGCGGGACCAGCGCCAGCGACGATGACGGATTCGGCAGGGGTGAGCCCAGCTGGATCCGGGGCGCGCTGGGCCGCGCCTCCTCCGATGCCACCGCCGAAGGGTCCGCCACGAACAGGACTCTGCCGAGCACCCACTCGTCCGGATCGATCGCCAAGGACTCGGGCGGTGCCGGGAGCACCACCGTGAACGCCTGCTCCGGCAGGCTGTCCCAGAGCACCGTGTCGAAGACCGTCCCGTCCGCGAGCCAGAACCGCGCGTCGAGGGGCATCGTGAAGTACTCGGGCCCGGTCGTCTCCTGCTCGATCTCGACGCGCGCGCGCGTCGCGCCGGTCACGTCCTGGCCGACGGGCTCCCAGTAGACGCGGTAGCGCGGCTGGCCCTCGCCGTAGACCCAGGGACGGAAGAACCAGTCGAGGTTCCGGCCCCAGGCCTCCTCGAACGCGCCCTGCAGCTCCGCCGTGACCGCGGTCCCGTACGCATGATCCGCGCCGTACTGGCGCAGCGCGCCGAAGAAGACTTGGTCGCCCACGACGTGCCGCAGCATGTGGAGCACCCAGGCGCCCTTGCGATAGACGGTCGAGTTGAACAGGAAGATCGGGTCGTAGCACGACCCGTTGAAGTGGTCCGCCCGCTTGGCGCGCATCGAGAAGCGCAGGCTGTCGGGGCCGCCGCAGTGCTCGGCCCAGAGCGCCTCGCAGTAGGTCGCGAAGCCCTCGTTGAGCCAGATGTCGCGCCAGGTCCGGCAGGTCACCCAATCGCCCCACCACTGGTGCGCCAGCTCGTGCACCACGACCCAGTCCGCCGGCTCCTCCAGATGCAGGAAGTACCTGCCCAGGCTGGTCAGGGTCTGGTGCTCCATCCCGCCGGACACCGGGTACTCCGCCATGCCGTACTTCTCTTCCAGGAAGGGGTACTCGCCGAAGCGTTCGGCGAGCGCGCGAATCGCCCGGGGCGTGAAGGCCCAGTCCTGCATGGCGCGCGGCAGGTCGGGCGGGTAGGCGAAGTAGGTGAGCGGCATCGTGCGACCGTCGGCGGCGGTGTAGGTGTCGTCGAAGGTGGCGAAGTCGGTCGCGACCAGGCTCACCAGGTAGGTCGTGATCGGATAGCGCTCGACCCAGTGGTAGAGGCGGCGCCCCGCGGGCAGGTCCTGCACCTCGGCCAGGAGCCCATTGGAGGCGGCGATGAGCGTATCGGGCAGGATGAAGCTCAGATCGGCCGTGAACTTGTCGTCGGGCCGGTCCTGGCAGGGCCACCAGGTCGGCGCGCCGTCCGGCTCGCAGTGCGTGTAGACGACCGGGACGCCGTCGTGATCCGTGAACCGGCAGCCGAACTGGTAGCTGTCCCCGAGCTGCGCGCGATACTCGATCACCGCCTCGAGCGTGTCGCCCGGAGCGAGCGGCCCGGGGGGCGCGAGGTGCAGGCGCTCCTGCTCTACGGCGAAGAGGACCGGCAGGCCGTCGATGCTCGCCGCAAGGATCTCGAGGTTCTCGCGCGCGTCCAGAACGATCTCGGCCGGCGGGGGATCGAGGATCGCGAGCCTCCAGCGGACGCGGCCGTCGAGGGAGGCCTCGGCGATGTGCGGCTCGACCGTGAGGTCGACGTGCCGCGCGTCGTAGCCGCTGCGCTCGATGCCCGCCTCGCGTTCGGGCAGCCCGAGCGTGCCATGCGTGCGCTCCCACGCTTCCTTGAAGGAGCCCGGCTCGAGCGCGGAGGGGGCCAGCGCGTCCTCGGGCGACGGCGGCGCGGCAGCGGCGCCGGCGATCAGCCCGGCCCCCGCGGCCAGCGCCCAGGCCAGCCGCGCCCAGCCCCGCGGCCCGCGGGCGCTCATGCCGCGCCTCCGCCGGCGCGCGGCCCGCAAGGCCGGCCGGTCGTAAGCGCGAGCAGTCGTTGCAGGATCATCCCCGTCTCCCGGTCCGGCGTCGACGCACCGGCCGTCACGCCGATCGTGGCGGGCGCCGCCGGCAACCAATCGTGTGCCGTCACGGGCGCGGACGCGCCGGGTGGCAGGTGCCGGATCGTCGCGCGATCGATCAGGCACGACGCGTCCTCGACGTGGAAGCTGGGCACCTGCTGCGCGCCCAGCTGCGCCAGGTGCGACGTGTTGCTGGAGCGGAACCCGCCGACCACAATCAGGCGATCGATCTCGCCCGCGGCGACCAGGCGTCGCACCGCGTCCTGGCGGCGCTGCGTCGCGGGGCAGAAGGTATCGAGACTGCGGAAGTGCTCCGCATCGGGCGGTCGACCCAGTCGGCGCTCGAGCGCGCGCTGCAGGATCGCCGCGATCTCCTCGGTCTCGCTGCTCAGCATCGTCGTCTGGTTGACCAGACCGAGGCGGGCGAGGTCCCGCGCCGGATCGAAACCCCGGCTCGCGCTGCTCTCGATGCTCGTCGCGAAGGCCGCCGCCAGCGCTCCATCGATCGCCGGGCCGGCGTCATCGCGCCGCGCCACGAGGCGTGCCAGCCGTTCCGCCTGCTCCCGGTCGCGCACCACGATCCAGGGGCCGTCGATGCGCGAGGCGGTGGCGCGCGTCTCCTCGTGATCCACGCGCCCGTGGATCACGATCGTCAGGCCTGCCGCGGCGAACTCGCGCGCCGCGCGCCATACGCGGCAGACCCAGCCGCAGGTCGTGTCAACCACGATGGCGCCGATGCGGCGCAGTTCCTCTTCCTCATCCCGTGGGATGCCGAAGGCGGGGATGATCACCCGGTCCGCGGGGCGGATCGACACGAGGCGCCCCGGTGTCCCGGCCGGTGCCAGGAAGACGACCCCGGCCCGTCGCAGCTCCTCGTTGATCGCCGGGTTGTGGATGATCTCGCCGGTCACGAAGAGACGCGCCGGCGCGGCGCGGGCGGCCGCCAGCGCCAGCTCGACCGCGCGCTCGACGCCCTGGCAGAAGCCGAACGCTTCCGCCAGGCGGATCCGCAGGCCGTCGACCTCGAGCCGGCCGCCCTGCCGGCGGGCATGCCGCAGCAGCTCCAACGGGTCGAGACCGCAGAGCGTCTCGAGGCGATCGGTCGATGCAGAAGGGCTTCCCACCGGCTATCCTCCCTGGCAGGTCCGGTCGGCCGGACCCCATCAGCTTAATTGTACGCGATCGGAACGCCTGCAGGATAACTCGGGAAACCGGGGTGAGCTGCAGAGTGGGGGGGAAGGGATGACTCCGGAGACACCGCCGGCGGGGCCCGGTCCCTCCGTGCCCCCCGACTTCCGCTTCGGCTACGTCGCGATCTGCGGCGAGCCGAACGTAGGCAAGTCGACCTTGCTCAATGCCATCCTGGGGGAGCGCCTGGCGATCGCCACGCCGAAGCCGCAGACGACCCGCCGCCGCACGCTGGGCATCCTGACCCGCGAGCGCTGGCAGATGGTTTTCCTCGACACGCCGGGCATCCTGGAGCCGCGCTACGCCCTGCAGGAGGCCTTGATGCAGCAGGTCGAGGCGGCCTTGCGCGACGCGGACCTGCTCCTGCTGGTCGTCGACGTGCGCGCGCCGGCGCTCGGCGCCGGCATCCTCGCGGCGGTCCGCCGGCGACCCCTGGTGGTCGCGCTCAACAAGGCCGACCTGCTGCGCAGCGCCGAAGAAAGCCTCCCGGCGATCGAGCGAATACGCCTTGAGGCGCCGGGCGCCGAGTTCTTCGTGCTCTCCGCGCGCGAGGGCAGCGGGGTGGAGGCCCTGGTGGAGCACCTGGGCCAGCGCCTCCCGCTCGGCCCGCCCGGCTATCCGGCGGACGCGCTGACCGAGCACCCGGAGCGTTTCTTCGTCGCCGAGCTGATTCGCGAGGTCGTCTTCACGCAGTTCCGCCAGGAAGTCCCGTACAGCACCGAGGTGGAGCTGGAGGAGTTCCGCGAGCGCCCCGGCGGGAAGGACTACATCGCCGCGACGCTCTTCGTCGAGAGCGACTCGCAGAAGGCGATCGTGATCGGCCGGGGCGGCGCCGCGATCCGCGCGCTGGGCGAGGCGGCGCGACGCGAGATCGAGGCGTTCCTGGGGCGCCCGGTCTTTCTCGCGTTGCGCGTCGCGGTGCTGCCGCACTGGCGCAAGGACCCGCGGGCGCTGAAGCGTTTCGGCTACGGGCCCGGGTCGGCTTGACAGCGGGCGGGGCTTCGCCGACCTTTGAGCGATCGGGAAAGGAGAGCCGCTTGGCCACCTTCGAGCGTACGCTGGTCACCAGCGCCCTGCCCTATGCGAACGGGCGGATCCACATCGGGCATCTCGCCGGGGCCTACCTGCCGGCGGACATCTACGCCCGCTACCTGCGCATGCGCGGCGCGGACGTGCTCTACGTCTGCGGCTCGGACGAGCACGGGGTGCCGATCACGCTGCGCGCGCTCTCCGAGGGGACGACACCGCAGGCGGTGATCGACCGCTTCCACGGGGAGAACGAGGCGGCATTTCGCGCCGTCGGCATGAGCTTCGATATCTACGGGCGCACTTCCTGGCCCGAGCATCACCGGCTGACGCAGGCGTTCTTCCGGCAGCTGGACGCGCACGGCTACATCGAGAAGCGGACGATCCAGCAGTACTTCTCCGAGAAGATGAAGATGTTCCTGCCCGACCGCTACGTTGAAGGGACCTGCCCGCGCTGCGGCAATCGCGACGCGCGCGGCGACCAGTGCGACGCCTGCGGCGCCTCGTACGAAGTGACTGAGCTGGGGGACCCGCGCTCCGCGGTGCCGGGCGACGGCACGACCCCGGTGCTGCGCGAGACGATGCACTGGTTCCTGCGCCTCGACCGCTTCCAGGAGCCGCTCACCGGCTGGCTGGAGGCGAAGACCGACTGGCGCGCCAACACCCGCGGGACGGCGCTCTCCTGGCTGCGCGAGGGCCTGCGCGCGCGCTGCGTCACGCGCGACACCGAGTGGGGGGTGAAGATCCCGCTGGAGGACCGCGAGGCGGACGGCAAGCGCATCTACGTCTGGTTCGACGCGCCGATCGGCTACGTGACGAACACCCAGGTCTGGGCCGAGCGGCGAGGCGAGCCGGAGGCGTGGCGCCGCTACTGGCAGGCCCCGGAGTCGCGGATCGTTCACTTCATGGCCAAGGACAACATCCCGTTCCACGCGATCATCTTCCCCGCGATGCTGATGGGGCAGGGGGACTACACGCTGCCCGATGTCGTGGTGGCGAACGAGTACCTGAACTTCATGCGTGCGGGCGAAGCGGCGGCGGTCAAGTTCTCGAAGAGCCGCGGCACGGTGGTCGAGGTCGGCTGGTTCGTCGAGACCTACGGGGCGGACCGGCTGCGCTACTACCTGACCGCGATCGCGCCGGAGGGTGCGGATTCGGAGTTCTCCTGGAGCGACTTCCTGCACCGGACGAACGGCGAGATCGCCGACGTGCTCGGCAACTTCGTCCACCGCACGCTCTCCTTCGCGGTCAAGAACTGCGCCGCGCAGGTGCCGGCGGCGGGGGCGCTGACCGAGGCGGACCGCGCGACCCTGGCGGCGATCGGGGAGACGCGCGATGCGGTCGGGCGCCTGCTCGACCGCTTCCAGTTCCGCGCCGGCCAGGTCGCGATGCTGGAGCTCGCCCGTCTCGGCAATCGCTACTTCGACGAGCAGCAGCCCTGGGCGACGCGCAAAAGTGACCCTTCGCGCTGCGCCACGACGATCCACGTCTGTCTGCAGCTTGTGGCGGGGCTCGGTCGCCTGATGGCGCCCTTCCTGCCGCACAGCGCCGCACGATTGGCCGAGATGCTCCACCTGGAGGGCGTCGGGGGGAGCGGCGACTGGGCACGCATCGGGGCCGAGCCGCTGCCGGAAGGGCAGGCGATCGAGAAGCCGGAGATCCTCTTCCCGAAGCTCGAGCCGGAGGATGTCCCCTCGTGACGGGCGATCGAGCGGGAACCCGGGCCGGCCGATAGGGTGCGAGGAGGCTCGGGCACGGCAGGGAACGGCAGAAACGACGATGGGCATCGGGTCTAAACGGAGAACGACGGCGTGGGCGATCGCCCTCGGGCTGGTCCTGGCGGGCGTGATCGGCTGCAGCCGCAGCGAGGAGAACGGTCAGACGCCGGCCTCCGGATCAGCGGCGGGAAAAGTGAAGGCGACCGCGACCGTCAACCGCCCGCCCAAGGCGCGGCTCCAGGTCTCGCCGCTGATCGGCCTCAGCGGGCTCACCGGCATCGACCTGGACGCCTCCCTCAGCAGCGACGACGTCAGCCTCGCCTCCGAGATGCTGCGGCGCTGGGACTACGACGGCGACGGGCGCTGGGACACGGGTCTGACCCATGCGAGCCGCACCACCTACGTCTATGAGGAGAGCGG
>Ga0208047_1000887_pt1 | contig 11178 bp, 10 predicted proteins | sample Kivu_220m_FD_184162 | JGI IMG/M metagenome (GOLD analysis project Ga0208047, IMG submission 184162) | Freshwater microbial communities from Lake Kivu, Western Province, Rwanda to study Microbial Dark Matter (Phase II) - Kivu_220m (SPAdes)... | ecosystem: Environmental > Aquatic > Freshwater >...
GGACAGCAGTCCGCAGGGGCAAGCGAAGCCTAGTCGGGGGTAGTTTTGGAGTTTGGCAACGGCTGGTTACTAGCCAAGGTCAACAATTTCTGGTAAAGTAAGTTCGAGCTTCGTCATATAGCTTCACAAGTATTGTACTTTCGGGCAAAAGCCCGATTTTTTCGTGTGCGGCGGCTAACGCCGCCCATTCATTTTGGGCCTTTCCCGTTATTTTTTTGGCGGAAAGCGAAGGATCGAGAACGAAATACCGAAGATTTTTTGGCGAAATACTTTTTGGCGGAAAGATCAAAACGAACTTTTTTCTTATTATAAGGAAAGATTTATTGGATTAATTCGTTTATGGAAACACCCAAGCATTTGGCTAGTTTTTCAATTCTTCTAAGCGACATATTGCCAACGCCTCGCTCAATCTGACTGATATACGATGGCCCAACGCCAAGTCTTTTGGCTAATTTACCTTGAGATAGGTTTTTGCTTAAGCGAACCTCTTTTACTTTCTTGCCGAATTTTTTTACTATGTCCATAGTTTTGTATTGAATATTATAACAGTTATGATAACATTGCTCTATATAGAGTAATAACTATATATTCAACAACGCTATGCTTAATTATTTTTTATATTGCCGCAAATCCACGGACACCGAGGATATGCAAGTTTTATCCATCGCCGCGCAACTTTCCGAGCTTAACGCTTTTGCCAAGCGCGAGAATCTGCATATAAAAGAAACTTTTATTGAAAAACAATCGGCCAAAGTTCCGGGCCGTCCAATATTTTCCGATATGCTGGCGCGGATAGAGAAGGGCGAAGCACAAGGAATCGTTTGCTGGAAGTTGGACAGGCTGGCCCGCAATCCGATTGACGGCGGCCAGATAAGCTGGTTTTTACAGCGTGGCATAATCCAACATATCCAAACCCACGACCGCGGTTATTTTCCCACGGATAATGTTTTAATGATGAGCGTGGAGTTTGGAATGGCCAACCAATACATTTTGGATTTAAGCGCGAATACCAAACGCGGCCAGCGGGAAAAAGTGAGGCGCGGTGAATATCCGGGCATTGCGCCGCTGGGATATTTAAACGATGTCAGGAATAAAAAAATCATTGTTGACCGCAAGCAGTCAAAGATCGTCAAAAAAGCATTTGAGCTTTATTCTCAAGGCGACCAACGCCTTAAAGATATTGCCGCGTTTTTTGCCAAGAATGGTATTTTTGCACCCCGCAATAAAGCAGTCCATCTTTCAAGGGTAAAATTCATTCTTTCCAATCCGTTTTATTGCGGACTGTTCCGCTATTCCGGCGAACTCCACCAAGGAAACCACGAGCAAATAATTCCCAAGGAATTATTCGACAAAGTGCAGGAAGTTTTGAACAAGCGCACCCACAAGCACCACCAAACGCGCAACAATCCGCAAGCGTTTTGCGGTTTGTTGCGGTGCGCCACCTGCGGAATGGCGATCACCGCCGAGAAGAAAACCAAACATCAAAAAAACGGTAATACTCACAATTACATTTATTATCGCTGTACCAAAAAATCAAAGATATCCGCCTGCTCCGAATCCTACATACGAGAAGAAGAACTCAACCGCCAATTATCGCAAAAATTGGAAGAAATATTTTTGCCCGTAGATTGGGCAAGAAGACTAAACCAAATGGCCGACCAAGACGAACAAAACCTTGCCCAATCTTCGGCTGGCCTTGTCCGGCAAACCCGCGAGGAACTGCAAGCCATAAATACCAAGCTCCAGCGGCTTTTGGACGCTTATCTTGACCAGGATATTGAAAAAGAAATTTACCGCAAAAGAAAATCCGAACTTGTCAGCGCAAAAAAGACGCTGGAGGAAAAAATCATCAAAATTGAACAAGGCCAGAATAATTGGCTCGAACCTCTGCGTTTGTGGTTAAAAGACGCGCAAAATACGGCTCAAATCGCCAAAAATTCCGATCTTTCCGCCAAAAAATCTTTCGCCAAAAAAATCTTCGGCTCGAACCTCTCGCTTTCTGCCAAAAAAATCAGCGGAATGGCCCAAAATGAATGGGCGGCGTTAGCCGCCGCGCACGAAAAAATCGGGCTTTTGCCCGAAAGTACAATACTTGTGCCCCCAGCAGGAATCGAACCTACATCTAGACCTTAGAAGGGTCCCATTCTATCCGTTGAACTATGGGGGCGCAATCCCGCCGATGGCGGATAGTTGATAGTTGATCGGCAAAGAGATTATGGCTTAATTTGCGGATTCGGTCAATGACACTGACTCTTGCGCCGGCTCTTGGATTGTTTCAAACACATTTGGGAAAGATAGGTCTGATGATTGACGGTTTTGATTCTGCCGGCGTTCTTTGATGATTTCAAAGACCTGGCGATATTTTTCGGCTTTCTCGGCGTTAAATGATTCTTTGATCAAAAGTGGCGTTTGTGAATTTTCCGGGGTTCCCGTGTTTTGGCAACCCAAAAAAACAAGCAGTGAAACCGCGGCAAAAACCACCAGCAAAATCAAAAAGGTTAAAAACGGTTTTTGCGCCGCGTTTTTTGACATCCTCGCGACAGTGCCGGCGAATTTATTTTGGTTGCGGTTTTGCATAGACCTTCAATGAAAGACGCGCTTTGTCTGGATTGGAAGCGGTTTTTCGAGTGCCATCGAACGCCGTTCCAACATTAACGTCAAAACTTTGGATTGATGCTAAATAAGGACTATTTTCGATTTTTTCCGCAAACCGTAAAGCATCCATCGCGCTTCCATTAATATCAATATCAAAGATTACCGACGGCCAATCGTTTTTTACCGTTTGCAGTGCCATTGATGACGACAGCTTGATACTCACACCGCTGCTTTTCGCGGTGGCTTCCAGCGAGTTTATGAATTCAAGCGGCATTTGGTTGTCAATAAAAATCTTTCCCAGATCAGAAAATCCCTCATTTTCTTGCTTAACAAACGCCATAAACTCGCGCGCTCGCGAGATTGAATGTTCATATTCGTTGGCCAGTGTTTTTTGCTGGCGGATTTCCAGCGTCGCATCTCTTATGACGCCGATCAGCGGTATTACCACCAAAACCACCATCCCCGTAAAAAATGCCGCCAGCGCCAACCAAGCCAAAAATGGTTTACTTTTAAGGTTTAGCATATTCAAAGCTGACGCTGAATTCAACGTCCAGCGCGTTAAACCAACTTTCCGCGGGAAAAAATATTTTTTTGAAATCCGGCCGTTGTTCCAAGTTTTTTCTGAAAAGCACCAGCGAGTCGCGGTCAGAAGAGTATCCTTCCAGGATAAATCCTTGCGGCGTGTAACCAAAGCGGCGCAAAACTACCCCCGCAGGCAATAAATCCGCCACTTTCAAAAAAACTTCCGTGATTTTTGTCTGTTTAGCATAAAAGTCGCTGATTTTTGAAATCAAATTGTTATTGGAAGCGATTTGTTTTTCAACCGCTTCAACGTTAAAAATTTTTATCTCTTGTTCTTTTTCCGAAATAATTATCTGGCCGGATTTAAGTTGGTAGTAACAAGAAACCCACGCCAACGCCAACATCAAAATGAATGCTGCTAGCGCGAATGCGACAATAACGCCAATGATCGCGGCGATCTTTACCGTTTCTTCTTCTCGTAATTTTTCTTGCCAATATGGCGGCAGCAAATTTATCATACGTGGTTTTGATTTGGTTTGGGATTTTTTATTTTGTTTTGATTTTCAGGCGGCGGTTGTTCGTTTTCTTTTGGGAAGCAATGGTTGGGGCGGATTTATTTTTGTTTTCTTGGTTTGACGCGGGAACACTCTCCACTGCGCGCGCGGCCAACCCCGCGACCGCCGCGTAAGCACAAGGATTTTGTTTTTCGAATCCCTTGGTTTTTGACGCGATCCGTCCAATATCGAGTGACGTTTGAAATTTTTCAATCGGCATGCCAAGTTTCAATGCGAGAAATTCATCAAGCCCCTTTAGATTCGAACCGCTACCACAGATTAAGACCTTGTCAAAATTTTTTTTATACGATTCGGCGCCGTTTTCTTCGTGGCTTTGGTAATATTGGATGCATTTTTGTATCTGCTGGACGAAATCAACCAACCCGGGGATCAATGCCTCAAAAATTTTTCCTTTTTTGTCGCGCGGGCCGGTTTTGGAATCGACATCATCGGTTCGCGCGGCGAAATTTTCAATACCGCATTCAACTTTCAAGCGCTCGGCTTGATCGGCGCTCGATTCGGTGTTTTTCATTATCATTTCGATAAAATAACAATCGGAAATCGGTATTGAAAAAGAAAATCTCACCGAATTTTGCGAATAGATAATCAAGTTGGTTTTGGCGTCGCCGATTTGAATGATAATCGTGGGTAATTTTAATTTTTTTTCTTGAAGCAAAAAACGCGTCAGCGCCAGCGATTCGGGCTCCATCGCAACCGGGACCAAACCGGCCCTGTAAAGTGTCCGCAGATAGGAATCAACTATTTCTTTGGGCAAAGCGGCAACTAAAACCTCGCAGCGTGGTTGAGGCAAGGAATTGTCAGCCGGCGGAATAATTTCAAAATCAAGATAAACTTTTTCCAAGGGCAAGGGAATGTAATTTTCGGACTCAAAAACAACCGCCGCGCGCAAATCCTGGTCGTTTAATTTAGGCATCACTATCGCTTGTAAAAACGCTTTGTTTTCCGGCAAAGAAACCACCACATTGCGGGTTTTGATTTTTTGACCCCACGCATTGACAACCAGACGGCTTATCGCAGCGGCAAGTTTTTCTTCTTCTTGGATGACACCGTCCTTAACGATGCCGCCCTCCAACTCCAACACACCCGCCGAAACAACCGACAAGCTACCCTTGCGCCAGGCAAGTTTCATGATCCTGATGTTGGCATCGGTAATTTCCAAACCGAAGGCCTTTTTTGACAAACTTAAAAATTCAACCATATAAACAAAAATGTCAAAATCCAAATGCCAAACAAATGTCAAAGTTCAAATGCCAAAAAGAAATTTGAATCCCATTTGAGTTTTGGATTTTGGGTTTGATTTGACATTTGCCATTTGATATTTGGCATTTTTATTTTATTCCATTTCTTCCCAGCTTACAATTTTATAATCCGAACTCATGTGCGCCACAAATGGCGGTGGATTGTAAACTTGGTTTTGGTCAAAGTAGGTGTACCTTTGCGCGTAACCGGAAACCATTTGCCCGCCGCTGGTCCATTTTGTCCCTACTCGACCGTTGCTGATGATTGAGCCATAGATACTCAATGTGTCCCTGAAATTGTTGGGATAATGGTTGCGGCTGAATCTTCCTTTTTGAGCTGTAATAACCGCGTGCAGCTCCATGTTGTCCGGCGACTGCGGACCAATGAGCGCGTTTCTTTCAGCAATCAGCGCCAAACCATCGGAGCCGCCGTAGCTAGAATAGGTTATGTTGCCCGGCAAAATGATATCGGTGTCAATATTGGGATCTACAAGGTTAGCGGATGCCGCCACCACCTTGCCTTTGACTACCCCCTCTACCCAAAGATTGTCTTCAATATAAATCACCGAACAATCAGCAGGAATTGTGTAGGTATTGTAAAATAATTCGTTATTGATTATAAAGCGGTCGTGGTGCCAATCTTCTTCTTCACTATAGGCGTAGGTTTGTTGCAACGCCATCACTGTCCATATTTCAACTTTACCGTCGTCTCGAAATTTCAGGTGATAACCTTTGCTACCCGGTTTTAAGTCAATCGAAGCCGGAAAATAAAGCCCTCCACCATGTTGGGCTTTGTCTTTAATCTGCGCCAAATCCATTGTGATCGCGTTAAAATCAAACGGCGGCACCGGATATTCGAATAAACTGGTCGTCGGGTTGGAGGTGGTTGTAAAAATCCCCGGGCAGATACATTGGCTTTGTTCAATCCGGCATCCCGCACCCGTTGGGCAGGGACTGCACCCAAAAGAACTTGTGCAAACCCATTCGCCAACACCACCGCGCACCGTTGCACTTGTCATTAGGGAAATATTTCGACCGTCCATTCTTATCCCTCCATTCGAGTGGTAGGGTCCGTTGATTTGGTGGTCGTTGCCAATCCATACACTGCTGTTCAATATGTAGGAATATTTTGCCACCGATTCCCGACCATAAACGATTTCCACGCTTCTCGTCAGATTCGGGAATTGGTTTGTCCAGCCGGTGGAAATTATCTGGTGCTGGCTGGTTTGACCACAAGATAAAGAAGCGGCTGCGTCAATTAAGAATTTACCCACTAAAACGCCACTGCCGTCGTAATAATCCCTTTCGCCCGTGCAATTTGCTTCAACGCCATTAGCGGCGCACCAGCGGTAATATTCAATCCCGGCCTCGGCAATATTCAATGCTTCGTTTTGGGCGATTCTTTGCGACGATTGGCGCAACTGCAACAGGATATAACCTAAAAGCCCGCCCATCAGCAGTAAAAAGATCGCGCCGAAAACCAGCACATAAGTTATAATTATCCCTTTTTTATCGAAAATTGAAAATTGAAAATTGAAAATTTTTTTCATTCTTCTTTGAGGTTTCTTATCTGTACGTATTGTTCTAATTCATAATCATCGGGCGGGCGGTTGGGATCAACGTTGATCACCATGTAAAGCCGCACCATTTTGGTGTCGTTAAGCAGCGACGGATCATCGGTTATTTGATCGCCATTTTTGTCGTAATACGTGAATATGGGCGGCGCGTTGCGCACGTAGGAAGTAATGATTTTGGTTTGCTCTTGATCGATCGGATACACCACCGGGCTCCCTGATGGTTCAATCACACCCCGGCGTAGTTCGTTGCCCATGTTAGGAATTTCTTCGGTGAAATAAAATTCAAAAATCGCCTTGATCGAATGGTTGGGGTCAATCCATTGGCAAAGTGCTTTAACGCTGCTGGTGCTATCTAGTGAGAACTGGATTGAATTATCCGTAGCTGCCGAAGTCACATCAAACGTCTGCGTCCCCTGCCAAGCGCCGGCGCATTGCGTGCAATTGCTTTGGCACAAATTAGCAAGCTTTACCCCATCAGCATAGAACTCGGAATACCGACCCGAATTGCCGTAATATCCTTCAGTTGACACGGTCACTTGCGCGGATTTTAACGTGCCGGTCAAAAAATTATTGAAAGACACGTTGCATGAACCACCCTGCGATCCCGAGTGACACTCTTTGATCTGCGAGTTTGAATTGATTGTGGCTAAAAAATAGCGCACCCGCTCGGTTTGACCATCGCTGTCGATATCGCTGTAAAAAATCAATTCTTTGCCTGCGGCTTTTTCAATTGGATACGCGCCGTTGTCGCCATAGCGCGCTTGACGCAGCTCTTTGGTCATAGCATCAACGCCGCGCCGTGCTTCGTTAGTGGCCATGGCTTGTTGCATGGCGTAACCCTGTGTTCGGTAGATTGTCGTTACCGCAGCCGCAGTCGCGACCAAAATCAACGTAAAAACCGCGACTGCCATTAAGGCCTCAATAATAGTAAAACCGCAGTTGCACCTGCTGATTATTTCTTTTTTGATCAAAAATTCATGCATTTTAAGTATGTTTTAATTCCAGCAAGTATCTACTCTTGTTGATGAAGGTCAACCATCTGGCTGCTGGCACCCGAAACCAAAACCTGGCCTGAGTAATCGTCAAATCCGGCCGCACTGACAGAAATTTCGTAAGTGCCGTTTTCTAATGGTGCGAGATAAGTTTGCCCTTTTTGGTCGGTGTGTTGTGTTTTATCATATCCGGTTGCCGCGTTCACCAAGCGCACCGTTGCGGAAAATATCGGCGTGTAAGTTGCGCTATTCTGTGCCGTAATCAAAAGCGCGTTCTGTGATCTTAAAAACAATTTCGCGTTGACTGTACCGCCTGCTGAGGCGCTAACCGGCGATTCCGGATAGATTCCAATCAAATCAAACCCATTTGCCGGATTAACTGAAAAAGTATAAGCATCGCCGTCAATCCCAGTGATATCCAAATGTCCTTGGCCATCCAACGCCAAATCCTGCGAATATTTATAGACCTTTTGTCCTTCAGCATCCTCACCGATGGTTTTTGAACCTTGAGTATGAAACGCCGCGCCCGGCACTGGCACACCTTGATCGGTCGTCCAAATAACTTGCCAATTATGAACCGCGGAAGTGGCATCTGGATCATTTGTTGAAAGCACCGTCTTTATTTTAATCTGCGGATAAATATCCTTATCAAGCCCGGCTAAATTGACCGGCGAATTTTTAAACCCCGCGCTATTACCACCCAAATCTAAGTCAGGGATAATAACCCAATTAATACCGTCATAATATAATATCTGGTAAAAAATATCTGTTAGCGCTGGTTTTGTGTCGTTAAATCTCAATTCATCCCACACCACAAGATTTATGGGGGTAATCGCGCTGGAAACTGCATACCCGCTCGCCGCGTAAGGAGGCCCAGAGAGCGTGATATCGCCCGAAACAATTTGAATGTCGCTTGAATCAGAAATTTTTGATTGATCCTCAAAGGTGTCGGAAAAATTGTCCTGACCGTTGGGTGAAACGCCATCCACGGAAATTGAACTAGTCAAATCAATTGAAAGACTTGCCGGCGTTTGGTCGCCCACGAAAACCGCCGGGTTTGGGTCATTGGGAACCGCGATTTCATCGGTGCCATAAGTGCGGGCATTGCTGTACCCAGCTTTTGATACTTCAACGCGGTAAGTGCCGGCCGCCAAAGGGAACAAGTATCTGCCGCTGGCCGGCATGGCTTGGGCAACTAAATTTTCGGTGGCCGGGTCATAAACCCCGATGTTAGGTGATGGCACCAAAATCCCATGGTCATCAAAAACCGTGGCGGCCAAAACCCCGCCGGGCTGATCTTGGCAGGATTGCAATTCTTGAACTTGATTTTTGGGAGAAATGTTAGTTGATAAAGATACATGTCCCCCAAAACCGCCGCCCCATGAGACAATTACGTCGGCTTTTTTATAATCTAAGTCGCAGGGGTCATCGTCGCCGACGCTGTCGGTAGAATCCGCAATATAGCGCACGCTGGTTGAAATATTAAAAACTGCACTGCCAACGGTCTGTGTTGAATTTTGGTCCAAAACACCCGCGGCAAATGGCAACGTCGCGTTTTTTATCCCCACTGATTCATAGGTAAGGTTGCGGATCTTTTCGATCTGCGCGTTGGCAACCGAGGTCGCGATGATCCTGTTTTTGCTTACTCCCACGACTTTCAAGCCCAAACGGTAGGCCCCAAAAATGCCGCCAAACACCACCATAAAAAGCGCCGTACCAATGACTGCCTCCACCAACGTGAACCCCTTTTTATGGTTGGTTGATTTATTAATAAAAATTATTCTCATTCTTGGGTAATTTGAATTTTTAATTTTTAATTTCTAATTTTTAAACAATTTTCAATGTTTGAATTTTAAAAATTAGATCTTGTTTGAAAATTTCAAATTTAAAATTAAAAATTGGCGCTCTTGCACCTATTGGATGGCGTCCATCATTGAATACATTGGCTGCACCATTGAAACCGCAAAAAATCCCACCGCCGCGCCGATAACGATCATTAACATTGGTTCAACAATCGAAGCCATATTTTTTGTCGCCTCATCAACTTCGTTTTCATAGAATTCAGCAAGTTTCAACAAAATATTGCTCGTTTGACCGGTTTCTTCGCCCACGGCGATCATTTGTACCGCCGTGGCCGGGAAAAGATTTTGGTATGTTTTGATCGCTTCGGAAAATTTTTCGCCTTTTTTGACGCGTTCTTCAATTTTCAAAAGCGCGGCTTGGTAATTAATATTGCCCACAGTTCCTGAAGTAATCTCTAAGGCGCGCGGCAAAGAAACCCCTGCACCGATAAGCGCGCTTAAATTGCGCAGCGCGTAGGCCGTGTTAATATTGCGGGCAATATTGGATATCGACGGAAACCGCAAAATCAGATCGCCAAAGAATTTTTTACCTGGTTTTGTTTTGGCGGTTTGTGCCAAAATCCCGGAAACTACCAAAATCCCGGCAATCACCAGCCACCAAAATCGGCGCATAAACTCCCCCATATTGACCACGATTTGGGTTGTTATTGGTAATGGAACTTTGAGTTCTTTGAAAGTCGCGGCTAATTGTGGTACAACTGTTGCCAACAGCAAAATTCCCACGCCGATCATTACAATAAGGATCACTATCGGATAGATCATCGCACCCTTGATCTTTGACTTCAGTGAATATTCTTTTTCCATCTGCGCCACGGCAATCCCTAAAACATTTTCCAAGGTTCCAGTTTCTTCGCCAACTTTAATCATGCTGCGCAAAAATTCTGAAAAGACGTTTGGGTGTTTGGCAAGTGCGCCTGAAATTGTTTCCCCCTTAACCATATCGTCTTTCACCGAATTCAACGTCCGGGCGAAATTCGCGTTCGTTGACTGGTCAGCCAAAATGCCGATGGCGCGCGGCAAAGAAACCCCGGAAGCCGACATAACTTGCAGATTTTTGCAAAAAAAGATTTTTTCTTTAAGCCCAACGCTCAATATCGGCAAAGAAAAATGAATCCTTTTTTTGACGCTAACGGCGGGCACCGCGTGTACCAAAATAAAGCCCTCTTGACGGAGAGCGTGCGCTAATTGGCTTTCGCTTTCAGCATCGCGAACGCCTTTTTGCTCGCGGCCATCAATGGATTTTGCCTGGAACGCGAATTGGGTCATCTGCCTTTGAAAAAGCGCGCAACCATCTCCACAAGTTGCCCAAGGAGATTGTCAGAATGACTGGCTGCTGGCGCCGCGGCGATATCAGAATAGTTTGCGGTCGCGCGATTGTCGGTCAAAACCGCCCGGCTGGCGTTTGCTTGGCTTAACCCATAGCTGGAGTTTGTCAAAACAAAAAAACCGGCCTGGCTTGAAAACCAAAAAAGCGCCAAAGCGCAGACGGCTCCGGATAAAAACGCGGCAATCCAGCTGAAATTTTTAATTTTAGGAATTTCTAATTGTTTTGGGCTGGGAGCGGGAAACAATTGTGCCACAGGTATGGCTTTCAGCCGTTTCGGGATTGGCGGCGTGATCAATTCAATTTGCTCGCAAGACGCGGACGAATCAAGTAAAGCAACGGTTTTTTCTGGCAAAAAACTTTTCTTTTGGGCCGACTGCTCGTCGGCCGCAGGCGCGCCTTTTTGCAGCCGTGCTTTTTTCCATTCGCGCGCGCGCGTTTGGTATTCATTAATCCATTCAGAGGTGGTGAGCCATTTTGCGCCTAATTTGAT
>Ga0208047_1000890_pt1 | contig 11158 bp, 11 predicted proteins | sample Kivu_220m_FD_184162 | JGI IMG/M metagenome (GOLD analysis project Ga0208047, IMG submission 184162) | Freshwater microbial communities from Lake Kivu, Western Province, Rwanda to study Microbial Dark Matter (Phase II) - Kivu_220m (SPAdes)... | ecosystem: Environmental > Aquatic > Freshwater >...
CTGCTTCATAAAAAAATTATACATTTATTGTACATCCTCTCCTATTTCCATAAGCAAAACCGGCCGGGCGGGAATAAAAGTATATATTTTATATGATTATAGATTCTATGGAGTGATAATTTATTATGGATGTTACACCTATCCTTATAATAAATGATAGAATTAAGATACTTATAAATTAATAAAATTACTATAAGCGTAAATATTATATTATGAAAACAGGAACAGTGAACCTCCCCCTCCATAGAGGGAAAGCGCCGTACTGGTTATTTACTAGGATGAAAAACCTGTCAAGAGAGATAATATCACTGGTCGTTTCTGAATATGGCGCAGCAGAAATGCTTGAGAGGCTTTCAGACCCATTATGGTTTCAGGCTTTTGGATGTGTTTTAGGATTTGACTGGCACTCCAGCGGAGTTACCACTACCGTCTGCGGAGCTATAAAGGAATCCATAAAAGGGTTAGAAAAAGATCTGGGCTTTTTTATAGCAGGAGGAAAAGGCGGAACTTCCAGAAAGACTCCTCTTGAAATTGAAAATGCAGCCAACCTGATGGGGAAAGATTTTGGAAATCTTGTATACAGCAGCAAAATAGTGGCAAAGGTTGATAGTAATGCACTTCAGGATGGGTATCAGCTTTATCACCACTGCTTTATTTTCACCAAAGATGGGAACATGTGGTCGGTAATACAGCAGGGAATGAATGAAGATAACAGGATGGCAAGAAGATACCACTGGCTATCAAAGGATCTGGATAGCTTCGTATGCGAACCTCATAAAGCCATATGCTGTGATAAAAAGAATAAAGTAATCAATCTGGTAGCCCTGGAAAGCAGCAAAGCAAGAGAAACAGTTGCCGGTCTTTCCCGCGAAAAACCGCAAAATATTTTGAAGGATTTAAAGAAAATAAAAGACTGGCAGGAAAAAAGCTATACTCTCCCTATAAGACACCATATAAGACTGGATGATATGGACCTTAGGAGAATGGAGAAAATTTTTATCTCGACCTATGAGAGAAAACCTGAAAACTTCGAAAAGCTGCTTTCAATGAAGGGTGTGGGGCCAAAAACAATAAGAGCCCTGGCCTTAATTTCTGAGCTGGTATATGGTGTGAAATACAGTATAAAGGATCCGGCAAGATTTAGCTTCGCACATGGCGGTAAAGACGGTATACCCTACCCGGTGGATAGAGAGAATTATAACCGCTCTATCGAGATTTTACATAATGCAGTTAAAGATAGTAAAATTGATAAAACAGAAAAAATAAAGGCAATCAAAAGACTTTCGTTTTTTTATGGATAAGGAAGAAGTAATAAAAATTCTAAAAGAAATCAGTGTGCTCCTGGAACTAAAGGATGAAAATCCTTTTAAAATCAGAGCCTACCAGAATTCCGCACGCTCTCTTGAGGCATCGGATATTGATTTTGGAAAAGATTTAAAAATAGACAGCCTTACAAAAATAAAAGGAATAGGGCAACATATCGCCGAAAAGATAAAAGAACTATTTGATACCGGTAGCTTAAAATTTTATGAAGATCTTAAAAAAACTGTTCCTCCGGGGCTTGTTGAAATGCTTGCAATTCCTACTATGGGACCAAAAAAAATAAAGTACCTATTCGACAACCTGCAAATAAGCAACATTGGCCAGCTTGAATATGCCTGTATAGAGAACAGGCTTGTAGAACTGCCTAATTTTGGCAGGAAAACTCAGGAAAATATCTTAAAAGGAATTGAGGTCTTAAAGAAATACAAAGGCAGGTATCTTTTTGCAAATATTATAGAAGAAGCTGAAGCTATCCACAATAAAATACAAAACTTCAAGTATATCAATAGATCAAGTCTTGCAGGAAGTGTCCGCAGAAAAAAAGAGATAGTAAAGGATATAGATATAGTTGCAAGCACAGACAACCCGGATAAAGTAATGGATTTCTTCACCGGGCTTAGCGATGCTGAAGATATAATCGCCAGGGGAGACACAAAATCAAGCATCAGGTTAAAATCCGGAATTAATGTTGATATAAGGACTGTAGATGACTTTCAATATCCCTATGCGCTTCATCATTTTACAGGAAGCAAGGAACATAATACAGCTATGAGGACTGCAGCCAAAAAAGATAATATAAAAATGAACGAATACGGACTTTTTAAAAATGGCAATCTGATTAAATGTTCCGATGAGGCTGGTATTTTTAACTTTTTTTCAATGGACTGGATTCCTCCTGAGCTGAGGGAAAATTATGGGGAGATTGAGGCTGCAAAAAATAAGACACTTCCCAAATTGATAGAGGAAAAAGACATAAAAGGGATATTCCACATTCATACCACACATAGTGATGGGAATATCAGTATTGAACAGACCTGTAATTACCTGCAGAAAATGGGTTTCCAGTATGCCGGAATAAGCGAGCACAGCAGGACGGCCGCATATGCCGGAGGATTAAAGGATGTTGATATTAACCGGTACCTGGAAGAAATAGATAAATTAAATCAGAAATGCACTGGCTTTAAAATATTCAAGGGAATTGAATCAGATATTCTGCTTGACGGCAATCTTGATTATAGCGACCATATTTTATCTAAATTTGACTTCATCATTGCTGCAATCCATTCCAGTTTCAACCTGAGTGAAGAGCAGATGACGGATAGAATTATAAAAGCTATTGAAAATAAGTTTACAACAATAATAGCCCATCCCACCGGAAGACTGCTTCTGGCAAGAGATCCTTATAAAGTAGATATAATCAGAATAATAAATGCAGCAGCGGAAAATGATGTGGATATAGAACTAAACTCAAGTCCCTTCAGATTGGACCTTGACTGGAGAATGTGCAAGTATGCAAAAGAAAAGAGTGTAAAAATCTTTATAAACCCTGATGCACATAGCTTAAAAAATTTAGATGATTACAAATTTGGCGTGAATATTGCGCGTAAAGGATGGCTGGAAAAAGAAGATGTGCCAAATACCCTTTCCGTAAAGGAAATTGAAATTTATTTAAAGAGTAAAAAAAATAAAAAAACAAACTGAATATATATCTATTTACAGGCAATTTATCAAAGATGCTTATCCGGTAATATGAAAAATAAAAGGAACATAAAAAAACAAAATAACACTTACAGAGCTGTATATGAACCTGCAGTGAAAAATATAAATAAAATACTTGATATTTTAGACCAGGAATACCCTGAAGCTGCCTCTACCTCACTCAAGCATAAAAATGCCTTCGAGCTTCTTATTGCCACCATTCTTTCAGCCCAGAGCACCGATAAACTTGTAAATAAAGTCACACCATCCCTTTTTAAAAAATATAAGATCCCTGAAGATTTTGCCGGGGCTGACTTGATGGAGCTTCAGGAAGATATAAAATCAACAGGATTTTATAGAAATAAAGCAAAAAGTATAATCAACTGCTCAAAAGATATAGCCAGTAAATTTGGGGGTATAACCCCTGACAATATTGAAGATTTAACCACACTCCATGGAGTGGGAAGAAAAACTGCCAATGTAGTACTGTCAAATATATTCGGCAAGCAGGCTATAATAGTAGATACTCATGTAAAGAGAATCTCAAACAGGCTGGGGCTGACAACAAACTCAGACCCGGTAAAAATTGAATTTGATCTCATGAAAATAGTTCCTGAAGATAGCTGGAGTATCTATTCACATAGAATAATAGCGCTGGGAAGAACTATCTGCCTGGCTAAAAAACCTAAATGTCCCGTCTGCAGGCTTCTTAAATACTGCAGTTATGGACAGGAAAATGCGTAATCTACATTTCTTTACCTAATGTAGATTTTGCAAGTGAAGCGTGCTTTACACCCTTTGCCACTTTAAGTTTTGCTTCCAGTCCAAACACTTCGGCAATCTTGCCTTTCACAACTATTATTTCCAGACAGGTATTATGATCCAGGTGGACATGCTGACTGGAGATTATAATATCCTGGTAATCATGCTGAATATTTATAAGATTGTCCATCAGCTCCTTCTGGTGATGATTATAAACAATGATAATTGCTCCTGCCACCTCCTCTTCGCTTTCTGCCCACTGGCTGTCAACAAGCTCTTTTCTTATAAGATCCCTTAAAGCTTCAGAGCGGTTTTGATAATCCTTGCTCTTAATATAATCATCAAATTTCCGAAGCAGTTTTTTTTCTATGGATACTCCGAATCTTTTTAACTCATCCATTACCTATCTCCGATACCTATCCCTGATCAGTTGATTAAAAAAAATATAATTTCTCCGCCTTTTCCTTTTTTAGCCTTTTATCCCGATCTACTTGTAAATCAAAAAATTCTGGGCTTAGTTTAAAATTCTTTACTTTCATTCAAGAACACTATTTCGAGTCTTCATTCTCACCTTGCTTTAACATCTTTTAATACTATAACAGATAGAATTATCCCATACAACAAAGCCATTTTCCAAAAGGAAAAATAGCTAAAAAACACTAAAACTAAAAGTAATTAAAAAATAAGAAAACATTTGGACTTAACTGCAAATTAAAGTATATTATATATAACAACGTATATGAATAATTATAAGTAATTCTCTTTCGGCCAGGAGCATTATATACTAATCTAAAGTAACAGAAATGAAAATAGCAATTACAGCAGATGTGCATTTAAAGACAAAAGAAAAATCTCCTGAAAGGTGGAATGCATTATCAAATATCGTTGATAAGATACTTTCTGAAGATATTAAAACACTAATTATTGCAGGTGACCTATTTAATGAAGAAAGTCAAAATTACTCTGAGTTTGACCAGTTTTGTAAAAATGCAAAATATACCGGCAACCAGATTAAATTCTATATAATTCCTGGAAACCATGACCCATCCATTAAACAGCAGTATTTCACTTCAGGCAATATCAGAGTCTTCAGTAAATCTGAAATTATTAAATTAGTAGAATCACCCACTACCTTCCTTTTCATACCTTATCTACCAACTAAGTCTATGGGAGAAATTTTAGCAGAATGCAAGGAAAACCTACCCAAACTCTGGATTTTGATTGGCCATGGTGACTACATGGCGAGCCTGCGTGACCCAAATCCCTACGAACCTGGTATTTTTATGCCTCTAACCAGAAATGATATCCAGTACTATAACCCTGCTAAAATCATACTGGGTCACATACACAAAAAAATAAATATTGGCAAAGTTTATTATCCTGGTTCACCCTGTGGTCTGGACATAAATGAAACTGGAAAAAGGAGCTTTTTAATTGTAAATGCAGATACCTTAGAAGTAATTGAAAAAGTAATCGACACTGACTGCATATTCTTTAATGAAACTTTAATTTCCTTACCCACCACCAATGAATTTGAATATATAGAAAGAAAAATACAAGAAATGGTCAGAAAATGGAATATAGGTAAAAATGAGGCACCAAAAGTAAGAATTCGTTTAAAAATTAAAGGATATACATCTAATAAAAATAAGCTTCTTGAAATAACTAAAAAAACACTTAAAAATTTTACTTTTTATAACTATGAAGAACCTGACCTGACTGAAGTATCAATATTTAATGACCCGGAAAGAATAGCTATTGTGGAGAAACTAAGAGATGAAATTGAAAAACTTAAGTGGGATAATGAAATTACCTCAAAGGAAGATATTTTAGAAAAAGCTCTTCATATAATTTTGAAAGAATAATTATATTACAGGAATTAAGAATTTATGGGAATTAGGATTGATAAAATATCAGTAAAAGATCTGGGGCCAATTAAAAGTTTTATAGCTAAGTTTGGCATATTTAATCTTATATATAGTAGAAATGAGAAGGGAAAGACTTTTCTTACTGAATTTATAATTCGCTCTTTATTTAAGAATATCAACCGGTGGAGATACTTGAGAGAAGGAGGAAAAGGAAGAGTTATTATCAGTGGCTTAGAAAAACAAACGATTGATTTTTCTCCTTCCTCTCAGAAAAAATTAGAAGATTATTGGGAAAGTAGTGAAAAAGGACTACCTATATCAATAGCAAAACTCCTGGTAGTAAAAGGTGGGGAAGCCGGAATAGAAAACGGCGAGGGCATAAGTAAATTTCTAATTAAAGAAGTACTGTCCGGTATAAATATCCTGGATAAGATTGACAACGACAATAATATTTCAAAAACTGTAAAGCAAGCAGAGATCGATGGTAACCAAATTAGTATCCCACAGCGGGGTGAAGGAAAGCAGTATAATGACTCTAAAGATAAACTGGAGAGTATTGACAAACAATTCGAAGACATAGAATCGGAATATACTCAAGGGGTATTAAAAACTTACAAGATGGAAGAAAAATCCCTACAAGATAAGTTAGCACACCTTGACAAAGCAAAAAGACACAAGACTTATCTAATTTCAGAAAAAATCAAAGAGTTAGATACAAAGCTAAATAATATTCCTGAAGATGAATTAAGCAAGATAGAGAATGAGCTCTATCTATACAAAAGTGAAAAAGAATCCTATAACAATTCAGAAGAGAAACATAAAAGCGCTCTTAAAGAAAGTAAAGACTTCAAGTGGCTGGAAAGTGCCTTGCCTTACTACAAAGATTTATCATCAAAAATTATAAAAAAACCCGGTAAATCCTTACTTTTCGTATGCGGTATTTTAGCAGTTACCGGCATAGCTACTGCAGTAGCTTTAATTTTTTTTCACCAGAAAATTTCTACTACTATATGGACTGCATATTTAGGAATTATATGTTTTTGTTTTTTGGGCTCGCTTGTATCTTCTCTTGCATATATCAAAAAATTCTATAATTTTTCAAAACAGTCAGGGCAAAATGAAGAGTTAAATAAAATTAAGGAAGAATTTAAAAACAGGATTGGTAAAGAATTAACAGATATTGCACTACTTGAATCAACCTTAAATAAGCAGAGAGAATTTAATAGCAAGTCAAGTACAATAGAAGAACAAATTTATGGTCATAATAAAAGACTCAGGGAACTACATTTTTCTATCAATCAGAAAATGGCAGGCTTTATTGAAAAAGAAGCCAGCGAGCAGGACTGGGATACGATACTTAAAAACCTAAAGCAAAATAATAGAAGCCTGAGAGATCAAATTGGCAAGGAAAGGCAAGAATTAGCTAAACTGGGAGTATCGGAAACAGATTACCTTTCAGAAGATATAGGAATTAGATATAGCCAGCAGGAATATGAGAAAACCCAATCAGAACTTGAGCAAATCCGGGAAGAAATTAAAAACCAGGATGATAAAATTCAAAAGTTAAAATATAGAATCTGTGAAAAGACTAGAGATGACCCCAGTATTAAATGGGAAGAACTTATTGAAAATTTACGACAAAAAAGACAGGAAGCGCAAAATGAACTAAGGGAAGTTACCGCTAATATTGTGGCGGGCTTTAGCGTTCACAAAGTCATCTCTAAATTACGCGAAGAAGAAGATACGAAAATACAAGAAGGACTACAGTCAGAAGTAGTTTTAAGTCCCTTAAAAGATATTACTCAAAGATATAATAGACTTGCACTGAATAATGATAGGCTGATTGTTTCTGATCAGTATGATAATTTTGGTATAAGAGATTTAAGCACCGGAGCTATAGAGCAAGTAATGCTGGCATTAAGAATTGGATTTACTTTAAAACTATTAAGAGAGGATGCCCTCTTTTTAATTCTTGACGATGCATTTCAGCATTCGGACTGGCATAAGCGGGAAATTCTTATAAATAAATTGGTGGACATTACAAAAAAAGGATGGCAGATAATCTATTTAACTATGGATGACCACATAAAAGGGTTATTTGATAAAGTTGGTAAAGAATTTGAAGCAGGTAAATACAATAGTTTTGAGCTATAAGTTAAGTCATTCTATTTTAACATGTTAAGTGGAATGCACATATAACCTTATCTTTTTTTTCCAGTTTATTATATTCCTCAATTGCCTCAGCTGTATTTTTAATTATAAATCCAATCCCAAGAGAATTTAATTTATCTTTTACCTTCTGGTCAACCATCATAAGTCCGGAAGCGCCGGTTCCTATTATCAACAGGTCAGGTTTGTACTTTAATATCTCCCCGATATCTTCATCTGATAACAGGTGGCCGCTTTTCCGCCACCATCTCGAATTAATCTTATCGGGGAAAATGATAACATCCGATCTATAATTCTTACCGTCTATAGTTATACTCCCAAAACTATATGAATTTATAATCATGACATCGCCACCTATCGTATTAATGTTATAGCTAAATATACCAAAAATTATATACCGGTTCTTATTATAAAAACAGGAGCTTATCTTCTTTTATTTTTTTCCTTATCCTTTAGAATGCCCGCCTTTTCTTTTAAGGCAACATTAGAAAGTTCAATAAGTCTGCCGTGGGGGCAGGCTTCAATACATTTTCCGCATAGAGTACACTTGGTAAAATCAAATTCCGGAATAGCCTTTTCTTCATTCCAGATTATAGCCCCGTTTTCACAGGCCTTAAAGCACTTCTTGCAGTGCAGGCATCCCACATCACATTTCTCCCTGCCGGGAATATTCTTAAGGGACTGATAGCTGCATAAATATACTATATTGGCATTTGCAGGCACCAGTTTTATAATTCCTATGGGACATTCTTTAACACACAGTCCACACCCGATACACTTGTCAGGATCTATTACAGCTACATTCATTTCCTTATCAATAGATATGGCATCATTTGGGCAAACTGCCATACAATCACCCAATCCGAGGCAGCCATAAGGACATTCTTTATATCCGCCAAGAAGTTTTGATGCGGCGTTGCATGTTTTTATACCGGAGTAATTGCCAATCACACCGGGATTTCCATAGCAGTGAACCACTGCCTTCTTATTTATTTTAGAAGAATCTACTTCAATACCCAGTGTTTTTTCCAGCCCCTTAAGCATCCCTGGCTCCTGCAGCACTGTAGCACAGGTATTGGTAAAAAATGTATTCTTATCTTTTGCCAGTGCCTGGGCATAGGCAAAACATCCAGGATACCCACAGGCGCCGCAGTTGACACCGGGAAGATGTCCTGAAATCTCTTCGGTTTTTTTAAGAGATTCAGGCTCTTTGGGGAGAAACCTGTTCACCATAAAAATCAGTATACCGCATACAATCCCTATTGCGCTTAAAATTGTTATAATTAATCCGGTATTCATAATTAAACTTAAATTCCTAAAACATTTTACATTTATACCATTCCGTTAAAGCCAACAAATGCCAGTGCCAGAAGTGCTGCAACCAAAAAAGCTACAGGCAGTCCTCTCATAGATTTTGGGGAATCAGCAAGATCAAGTTTTTCTCTTATGCCCGACATAATAATAAGCACCAGCGTGAAACCAATTCCTGCGCCCAGGGCACTTACTACACTTTCTAAAATTGAGTAATTCTCTGCTGAATTTATAAGTGTTATACCAAGCACTGTGCAATTGGTGGTAATCAGGGGTAAATAAATACCCAGCGCATTATACAGGATTATATTAGTTCTCTTTATAATAAGCTCTACTATTTGCACCAGAGATGCTATTACCAGAATATATATTACAATATTCATAAATTTCACTTTATACGGCACCAGTATATAGTTATAAATCACCGAAGTGGAAACAGAGGCAATTAACATAACCAGTGTTACAGCTATACCCATGCTGAAAGCATTGGATAATTTTTTAGATACCCCGAAAAAAGGGCAAAGCCCCAGAAATTTAGCCAGAACCATATTATTTACAATAACCATCGCTATAAATATTGTAAGAAGATTATTCACCCCTTATCACCCCTATCAATCTGAATAATGCCATCATAGTCCCTATTACCAGAAAAGCTCCCGGAGGAGAAATAAAAAAAATCAAGGGATGTGTAAATAGACCCGGCAGCTTGAATAGCTGTCTTTCAAATATTTCCAGGCTTCCGGTGCCCAGTATTTCCCTTAAAAATGAAATTATTATAAGAGCAATCGTAAATCCGAGCCCAATCCCCAGCGCATCGGCCGCAGAAAGTACCACTGAATTTTTAGAGGCAAATGCCTCAGCCCGTCCCAAAATAATACAATTTACCACGATTAGCGGAAGATATATTCCCAATGACTTGTGAAGCGGTGGCAAATACGCCTCAAATACAAGACTTAAAATGGTAACAAATGTGGCTATTACAACTATAAAGACAGGAATTCTGACCATAAGAGGTGTTGCTTTTCTTATGCTTGAAATCATGATATTTGAACAAAGAAGGACAAATATCACACCGGCACTCATGCCAAGAGCATTGGTGATGGAACTAGTAATCGCCAGAGTAGGACAGAGTCCTAAAACAAGTATAAACACAGGATTTGATATGACTATACCCTTTGCCAGTTCTTTCCAGAATCTGCTGCCGCTTTTTTTATCATCTTTTACATGTTGTTTCTGTGGATGACAGCTCTGCGGCTGCTTACTATTACTTCTGTCTTTATGATCATTCATTTTAATCTTCCATTCTTTTTATAATCCGGAATGGTAATATGCTACTTTTCCAGAGTATCTATTATTTCAACCATCTTTTTCTGAATAGCATCTACCACAGCTCTTGAGCTTATGGTAGCCCCGGTTATCGCGTCTATTTTACCACCCTCCGATTTAAGGGCAATATCACTTGCAGATAGCCCTTTAAACTGATCTGTAAACAAGCTTTCAGTTATTCTACTCCCCACACCGGGAGTCTCAGTTTGTGAAAGTATCGATACGCCTTTAATTCCAAAACCATTGTCCAGTCCAACTAGAATATCAATATCGCCACCATACCCGCTGCCTCTTGCCATAAAAGCATAACCGGCTCTTTCGCCATCCTCGTATATAATATATACTTCATCTTCAAGTTCATACTGGCTCATCTCAGGGAAAATATTTTCAAGAATGCCTTTGATTTCTTCTCTCTTCCTTGACTCCACTATAGATGAGGTGATGCCATTGACTGCTATCAATAAGACAACTGACACAATTACGATTACAGCCAGAAAAACAACAGGATATGCTTTGTTTGATAAAATTTTATTACGCATTTTTCTTTTTCTTCTGAAAACCAAATGGCTTTATTCTTACATATTTATCTATAAGGGGAGTAAATGCATTCATAATAAGTATTGAAAAACACACCCCCTCGGGCATATTGCTGAAATTCCTTATAAGTACAGTCAGTACCCCCACGCCTACTCCAAATATTA
>Ga0208047_1000893_pt1 | contig 11139 bp, 9 predicted proteins | sample Kivu_220m_FD_184162 | JGI IMG/M metagenome (GOLD analysis project Ga0208047, IMG submission 184162) | Freshwater microbial communities from Lake Kivu, Western Province, Rwanda to study Microbial Dark Matter (Phase II) - Kivu_220m (SPAdes)... | ecosystem: Environmental > Aquatic > Freshwater >...
GTGCATGTCTTCTCGCCCGACGGCAAGCTCGAGCGCGTGATCACGCGCTCGAGCTTGCCGTCGGGCGAGAAGACATGCACCGCGTAGCGGTTCCGCTCCGGCGCGGCATAGACCCGGCCGTCGGGGCCGAGCGCGAAGCCGCCGATATGAACGAAGTAGTCCTCCTCCTCGTCCCACTTGAATCCCGCCCGGCCGCGCTCCACGCGGTTCTCGAGATAGCGCACCATCCGGGTGCCGTCCTCGCGGATGCGATCGAGGTAGCGCTCGTGCACCAGCGCCTGCTCGCCCATCACCATCGTCTCCCCCCCGACGACCAGCGCCCCGTTGCGGCAGACGCCGGTGAAGAGGAACGCCGTCGTCCCCTGCATCTCGGTGCCGCCGGGAATGACGCTCGCCCGCGGCGTGCCGTCGGGGGCCAGGCGCAGGATCTTCGCCGGAGACGTCTGCACGATGCCCAGGTCGCCATCGGGAAAGAGGAAGAGGTCGCGCGGCCGCCGCATCTCCCCGGGGCCCTCGCCCTCGCGGCCCACGCTGCGCAGAAAGCGGCCGTCCGGCGCGAAGAGCTGGATCTGGCTGAGCTGGCGGTCGAGGACGAGCAGGTTGCCCTTCGCATCCACCGTGACCTGGCCGGGCCAGCCGAGCATGACGTCCTCGGCGTTTGCGCCGACCCGCCACTGCTCCTCGAGTCGCGCCGCCCGCACGCCCTCGGCGGGCTGGGCCCCGTTGCGGATCTCGGGCACCTCGCCCACGCCCGCGGCGACCATCGGCCCCAGGCATCCGAGCACGCCTGCCCCCACCGCCACCGCTATCGGATATCGCATGCGTCCCTCCCGGCCAGCCTTCGTCCCACCCCACCGAGGCAGCTTCTCCCCCGGTAAGACGAGATTCGAGCATAGACTGTTCAGAGCGACCTCCGGAGCCCCGATCGCTGTTCGGTTGACGGGCCGACCGCCCTCGGGCATGCTCGCCGCATCCGGCCGCGACGTCGCCATGGCGGATGCTCGGGACCGACGGGAGTCGAGATGCGTAGAGCGCTCCTGCTCGCTCTGGTGTTGATGCTGGCCCGGGCCGGGCTGCCCGGCGCGCGGGCGACCGCGCCGCCGGAGAGTCCGTCGCTGCTCCCGCCCACCTCTGCCGTCGCCGTCGACACGCCGAACGATGCCGGCCGCAGCCTCGTCGTGCGCTGGGTCCTCTCCCCCAGCGACCGGGAGCAGGACGTCGCCTTCGCCGGCTACGAGATCCTGCGCGCCGAGTCCCCCGAGGGCCCCTTCGTCGCCGTCGGCGACACGCCGGCCCGGACGAACGAGTTCGTCGACAACCGGGAGCTGCGGGACGGCGCGCAGTACTACTACCAGGTGGTGGCGCGGCGGGGCGAGGCGCTGGCGCCCTCGGTCATCGTCGGTCCGGTGATCCCGGCGGCGCAGTGGTTCCACACCGGCCGGGTGAACACCCTGATCGCGGTGCTGGTCCTCTCGGGCCTGATCATCTACTTCATCGAGCACGCGCGCCGCGGGCGCCCGATCTTCCTGCGGAAGATAGCGGGCCTGGATGCCGTCGACGAAGCCGTCGGCCGCGCCACCGAGATGGGACGCAAGATCCTCTTCATCCCGGGCATCCAGGACATGGACAGCGTCCAGACCCTTGCCGGCATCGCCATCCTGGGACGCGTGGCGCGCACCACGTCGACCTACGGCGCGACGCTCGAGGTCCCGGTCTCCCGTTCGCTGGTGATGGTCGCCGCGCGCGAGACGGTCAAGGAGTCCTACATGGCGACCGGCCATCCCGACTCCTATCACGACGACATGGTCTACTACCTGACCGACGACCAGTTCGGCTACGCCGCCGCGCTCGAGGGGATCATGGTGCGTGAGAAGCCGGCGACGATCTTCCTGCAGGGCCACTTCTTCGCCGAATCGCTCATCCTGGCCGAGAACGGCAACGCGATCGGCGCCATCCAGATCGCCGGCACGGCCGAACCGAGCCAGCTCCCCTTCTTCGTGGCGACCTGCGACTACACCCTGATCGGCGAGGAGTTCTTCGTCGCCGGAGCGTACCTCTCGCGTGAGCCGCGCCAGCTCGGGAGCTTGAAGGGCCAGGACCTGGGCAAGGCGATCATCCTGGCGCTGCTGCTGGTCGGCATCGTGGTGCAGACGACCGGGGTCTTCGACTTCGCGTCGCTCTTCCTGGTGCAGTAGGGGGAGACGAAGGTGAAACGGATGGTCCCGCTCTTCCTGACGGCGTTCGTCGGGACCATCTTCGTCATCCAGTTCTTCGTGCCCCACCGGCCCTTCTCCAGCATGCAGGGGCTGCTCACCGACTGGGTGCAGATCATTGTCGCGTTCGCGATCTGGCTGGGGGCGCTCAACCTGATGCGCGTCTCGGCGGAGAGCGTCTCGAAGCGCGAGAAGGGCTGGCCCTACGCCGTGATCATCATCGCCAGCTTCCTGCTGATGGCGGTGATCGGCTTCTTCTTCAGTGGCGGCACGCGCTTCCAGGATCCGGGAACGCCCTTCGACTGGATGTACCAGAACGTCTACAATCCGCTCTCGGCGACGATGTTCGCCATGCTCGCCTTCTACGTCGCGAGCGCCTCGTACCGCGCCTTCCGCGCCCGCAACCGCGAGGCGACCCTGCTGTTGCTCGCCGGGTTCCTGGTGATGCTCGGAAGGGTGCCGGTGGGTGACCAGATCACCGCCTTCCTCCCCGACGGCTACCGGCTCTCGAACCTGGCCGACTTGATCATGAACATCCCCAACAAAGCCGGACAGCGGGCGATCATGATCGGCATCGCGCTGGGCATCGTCTCGACCAGCCTGCGGCTCATCCTGGGCATCGAGCGGTCGCATCTGGGAGGTGAGGCATGAGTCTCCTCGACCGGATGCTGGCCGTCGATAGGCGCTGGATCTTCCTGCTGGTGGCCGCGGCGGTCACCGTGCCGCTCTTCCTCGAGCTGGAGCAGAAGATCGAGGTCACCCAGGAGTCGCGCGGGGTGGCCGACGCGCTGCGCGCGCTGCCGGCCGGCTCGCGCGTGATCATGGCCTGCGACTACGACCCCGGCACCGCGGCCGAGGTGCAGCCGATGGCGATCACGTTCCTCAAGTACTGCCTCAGCCATCAGCTGCGCGTGATCATCATGGGGCTGTGGCCGCAGGGCCCGATGCAGGCCGACCTGGCGCTGCGCGACGCGCTGCGCGACCCGGCGGTCGCCGCGCTCAACCCGCAGTACGGCGTCGACTACGTCAACCTCGGCTTCCAATCCGGAAACGAGGTTGTCATTCAGCGCATGGGCTCCGACATCCCGGCGGTCTTCCCGCGCGATTCGCGCGGGCGGCCGATCGGGGAGTTCCCGATCATGGAGAACGTCCGGAACTTCGGCGCCGTCGCCTACGTCTTCAACATCTCCGCCGGGTATCCGGGTACGGTTGAGTGGATCCAGTTCGCGGGCGATCGCTTCCACGCGCCGGTCGGCTCGGGCACGACCGCAGTCAGCGCGCCGCTTTACTACACGTACTTCCCGAGGCAGGTCACGGGTGTCCTGGGCGGCATGAAAGGCGCGGCGGAGTTCGAGGCGCTGACCGGCTTCCCGGGCAAGGGCTCGCGTTTCATGCTGTCGCAGTCGTTCGCCCACGTCGTGGTGATCCTCTTCATCGTGCTGGGCAACATCGCCTTCTTCCTGTCGCGGCGGCGCAAGCGCCGGGCGGAGGGCGCCGCATGAGCGTCAACCTCGGCGTTTGGGTGGGTGCGCTCCTGACCCTCGGGATCCTCTCCTTCCTGTATCGGGACAACCCGGTCTACAAGGTGTGCGAGGCGATCTTCATCGGCGTGTCGGCCGGCTACTGGTTCGTCAGCCTCTTCTGGCAGAACATCCAGCCGAAGCTCTACCTCAACCTGCGCGGGGCGGTCGAGACGCTCGCCTCCGGCGGCGGGATCGACTCCCGCTGGCTGTACCTGATCGCGGGCGTGCTGGGCGTGATGATGCTGATGCGGCTGCTGCCGAAAGCGGGCTGGATCGCGCGCTGGCCGCTGGCGTTCATCGTCGGGACGACCGCCGGGCTCTACCTGATCACGTATCTGCAGTCGAACGCGATCAACCAGATCCACGACACGCTGGTGCCGCTGGTCGGCCGCGGCGAGGGCCGGTTCCTCTTCATCGCCCTCCCCTTTCACGTCGACTGGGCGGCGCTGCTGGTCTTCATCGGGACGGTCAGCGGGCTGGTCTACTTCTTCTTCTCGGTGGAGCACACCCGGCTGGCCGGCAAGACCGCTCGGCTGGGCATCTTCTTCCTGATGATCACGTTCGGTGCGTCGTTCGGCTACACGGTGATGAGCCGAATGTCACTCCTGATCGGCCGGATGGACTTCCTCGTCGGCGACTGGCTGGGGCTGGTGCACTAGCCGTCTAGTACCGATAGTGCTCCGGCTTGTACGGCCCCTCGACCGGGAAGCCGATGTACTCGGCTTGCTGCTGCGACATCTGGGTCAGCTTCGCGCCGATCTTCTCCAGGTGCAGCCGCGCCACCGCCTCATCGAGGTGCTTCGGCAACACGTAGACCTTCTTCTGGTAGCGCTCGGGATGCGCCGCCAGCTCCATCTGTGCGATCACCTGGTTGCTGAAGCTGTTGCTCATGACGAAGCTGGGATGGCCCGTGGCGCAGCCCAGGTTGAGCAGGCGCCCCTCGGCGAGGATCAGCACGCTGTGGCCGTCGGCGAAGGTCCACATGTCGTACTGGGGCTTGATCGGCGTGCGCCGGATCCCCGGCACGGCCGCCAGGCCCGCCATGTCGATTTCGTTGTCGAAGTGGCCGATGTTGCCGACCACCGCCTTGTCCTTCATCCGCGCCATGTGCTCGGCCGTGAGGACGTGGTAGTTCCCGGTGGCGGTGATGAAGACGTCGGCGTAGGGCAGCGTCTCCTCGATGGTCAGGACCGCGTAGCCCTCCATCGCCGCCTGCAGCGCGCAGATCGGATCGATCTCGGTCACGATCACCCGCGCGCCCTGCCCGCGCAGCGCCTGCGCACAACCCTTGCCGACGTCGCCGTAACCGCAGACGACGCAGATCTTGCCCGCGAGCATCACGTCGGTCGCGCGGTTCAGGCCATCGACGACCGAGTGGCGGCAGCCGTAGATGTTGTCAAACTTGCTCTTGGTGACGCTGTTGTTGACGTTGATCGCCGGGAAGAGGAGCGTGCCCGCGCGCTCCATCTGGTAGAGACGATTGACGCCGGTCGTCGTCTCCTCGGTCACGCCGCGGCACTCGGCGGCGAGCTTCGCCCAGTAGCCCTTCGACTCGCGGTGGATCCGGGTGAAGACCTGCAGCAGCGCGCCGAAGTCGGCACTGTCGGCGGTGGAGGGATCGGGCACCGCGCCCGCCATCTCGTACTCGAGTCCCTTGTGGAGCATCAGCGTGGCGTCGCCGCCGTCATCGACGATCTGGTTCGGCCCGCGTCCGGCGCCGTGGTCGAGCGCGCGCTCGGTGCACCACCAGTACGCCTCCAGCGACTCGCCCTTCCAGGCGAAGACCGGGACGCCCTGCGGGTTCGCGGGCGTACCCTGCGGTCCCACCACCACCGCGGCGGCCGCGTGGTCCTGGGTGGAGAAGATGTTGCAGGAGCACCAGCGGACCTCGGCGCCCAGCGCCCGCAGGGTCTCGATCAGGACCGCGGTCTGGACCGTCATGTGGAGCGAGCCGGTGATACGGACGCGTTTGAGCGGCTGCGCCGGCGCGTGCGTTGCGCGCAGCGACATCAGGCCGGGCATCTCTGCCTCGGCGAGCGCGATCTCCTTGCGCCCCCAGTCGGCGAGCGCGAGATCGGCGACCTTGTGCTCCAGCGTCTTCGTGGCGGTGGCCATGGTTTGCTCCCCTTCGGGCCTGTCATGCATCAAGAGCCGGAAGCGAAGATTCTACCCCGCGTCGCGCGATGACACAACTCCGTCGTGGCGCCACGCGGGTGCCGCACCTACGCCGGCCCCGGGCGCTGGGGCGCGTCGGGCAGGCCGGGGTGGAGCGCCAGCACGCGGTCGTAGAAGGCGACCATCGCGAGCGACGTGATCGCCGCCGCCGGAACGAGTCCCACGCCCAGCAGCAGGAGACCGAGCAGGCAGATCCCGACGTTCACGAGCACCAGACCCAGGAAGCGGATGCGAAAGCCCTTCATCATGCGCCAGCTGCGCTCCAATCCCCCCAGCCCCCGTTCTCCCTGGTCCAGGGTCAGCAGCAGACACTGGGAGAATCCCAGGAAGAGGATGACGCCGGGCACGACCAGGAGGATCAGGCCCCAGCAGGCCCAGCACGACCGCGCAGAAATAGCAGAGCAGCAGGTGGCCGAGCTTCGGGTATCCGAGGAACAGGTCGCGCGCGCCCACGCGTTCGCCGCGCAGGACGCGGAGCATGCCGTACTGGCGCCCGCCGTCAGGGGCAGGCCGGCCCCGATCCACCAGAGTGCGGAGAAGAACTGCCCCAGCCACTCCGGAGGGTGGTAGACCGACTTGTGCATCTCGGGCACCGCGGCCACCACCATGCCCAGCAAGGCCAGCCCCATCACGATGAGCGAGTCCCGCTTGAAGGTCTCCCAGGCGCGCCGGAGGCTTTCCCCGATCAGGCCTTGCGCCTCGCCCGTCACCACGCCGCCCTCCTCCCTACGCGGTTGCCGCGCGCCCCCGCCGCTCGCGGATGCGCCGGTCGATTTCCGGCACGCGCGCCTGCTGCTCGAGCCAGTAGGCCGGGTCCCGCTGCCGGCGCAGCTCGTCCACGGTGCGACCCTGCTGCTCGACCCAGGTGAAGTACTTCAGATTCGCCCAGCAGTCGTGCGCGTGGAGCGTGCCCTCACGGATGTAGTCGGTCCCCTGGTGGTGGAAGATCGCCTCCAGCCGACGCGCCGCCTCGGACTCGTCCATCGGCCCGTGCGCGCGGTTCATCGCCGCCAGCACCGAGCGGTAGCGGTCGAGGCCATCGGTCGCAATCGTGAAGATGACATCGTCCGGTCCGAAGCGGAAGTGCTTCGCGGTCTTGATCGCGCCCAGGACGTTGCAGACGCTCGAGATCCCGAACTCCCCGTCCAGCGCCGTCCGCAACGCATCCGCCAGCCCGGCGCGCGCCAGCACGCGCTGCCCGGCCGGCTCGGCGAGGAGCTGCAGCCCATTCTTGCACTCCCACTCGTCGATGCACATGAGCGCGTCCATTGCGTCCGTGTTGTGGATCCAGGTGGCGTGCTTGTCTCCGATCCCCTGGATGTCGTGCCCCCCGAAGCCGTTGGCATACAGCGTCGGGCACTGCACCGGCTCCAGACCCACGACCCGCACCCCCGCGTCGTACTGCTTCAGCCGCTCACCCGCCGCGATCGTCCCGCCCGAGCCCATCGCCGATACGAAGGCCGCGATGCGTCGGGCGCGCCCCGCGCCGCGCAGCGTCTCGAAGAGCTCGAGGACCGTGTCTCCAGTTACGTAGTAGTGGAACCGGTAGTTGCCGAACTCGGCGAACTGGTTCACCACGACCGTGTGCGGCTCGCGCGCCAGTTCCTTCGCCCGGTCGTAGATCTCCTTGACGTTGCTCTCGCAGCCCGGAGTCTTGATGTACTCGGCGCCGTAAGCATGGATGATCTGGAAGCGCTCGGCGCTCATCTCTTCGGGCAGCAGGACCAGGGAAAGGTAGTTCATCCGCGCGCCGACGTACGCCCCGCCGATCCCGTAGTTGCCGGTGGACGGCCAGACCAGCCGGTCGCGCCCGGGGACGATCTCATCGAAGACCTGCCGCTCGATGCAGCAGGAATAGGTCGCGCCGACCTTGTGGCTCCCGGTCACGAACCCGCGCCCGAGGAGCACCACGATCGGGGCGTCGACCCCGGTCAGCTCCCGCGGCAGCACGACGTGGCGCACGCGGTTGGCGTCGTCCTTCCAGGTGATGTTGTAGAGATTGACCGGATCCAGCAGGGCGTCGGTGAAGGCCCGCCGCGCCTGCGCGCGCAGGTCGGGCGGCAGGCGGTCCGGATGGAGCATCTCCTCGAACGTCGGGCCGTAGACGAATGGGTGTGCCATCTTCCCCTCCCGGCCGAGGATCATGGCGCAGCCGCTGCCGCCGCTCAACGCTCCAGGACGAAGCCCTGCACTTCCCGGCCGAGCGGAGTGTCGAGAGTCATGAAGTAGTAGCCGCCGGGAAGCGGGCGCCCGCCACTGCCGCGGAGGTCCCAGCTGAGGCTGCCCGTCGCGGCCGCCTCGGCGAGCTCGACGGACCTCACCTGCCGCCCGGTCACGTCGAGGACGCGCAGCACGCCGGCGGCGGCGGCGGGCAGCGACCACCGCACGCGGACCGGGCCGGTCACGATGCTCGGCGCGATCTCGAGTGAGAGCCGCGCCGTCTCCGTCGGACGCGCATCCGGCCCCTCGCGCGCATCCATGGCGAAGGCGGCCAGCGCGTCGCCCCCCTGCAGCAGCCGCGCCAGCCCGGCCAGCAGGACCGCCCCGTCCTCCGACAGCTCTGGCGGAAGTGCCTCCAGCGCAAATCCCGCGACGCGCTGCCCGCCCTGCAGGCACTCGAGCGCCAGCCAGGGATCGGAGTCCGCGAAGGTGACTGCCGCCAGTCCCAGGACCGAGAGCGCTTCGCCGTACTCGTACCGGGGATTGCCGTAGGCGTCCGGGAGGTCCTCGATCCAGCCGTCGGGCTGGATGCGCGAGAGGAGCTGCCGCAGGCAGGCGCGCGCCTCGTCCTCGATGCCGTCGTGCCCGGTCAGCCGCTCGTACTCGAGCACGCCCTCCTGCAGGTGGAGCGCGTACTTCCAGTCCGGGGCCTCGTCGTCCCACCAGCCGGGCGCGTGCCACAGGATGCTGCGGATCCAGCGTCCCGCGCCCGGATCGAAGAAGCCCAGGACCTGAGGCGACTCCCGCACCTGCTGCACCGAGCGCTCGAGGTATTCCGCGACGGGCAGCGAGTCGGCGTCCGACGACCCGGTCCCGATCTCCCCTGCCGCCCTCACCAGCGAGAGCGACCAGAGGGCGACGCCGATCTCGTACGCGCCCTTGAACGGGAGCTGGGTCATGAACTGGCCGGCGCGATCGACAGATCGATAGGCGAAGAACGGTCCGAACTGATGCTGATTGTCCAGATAGAAGTCGCGCCCGGCCGGATTGCTGCGCTGGAGGAAGGCCCAGACCGCGCGGCGGTACCCGGCCGTGCCCGGCAGCGTGTCCGTGAGGGCGCCCAGGAGGTGGCTCGCGATCAGGAACCAGTGCTGGTGGCACTCGAAGAAGTACGGATTGAGCGGGCCGTCCCAGTTCAGTCCCCCGCCCGGCTCCAGATGGTGCGCGATCACCCAGGCGTGATCCAGCGCGGCCACGTCCGCGTAACTCCGATCGCGCGTCGCGTCGGCCGCCAGCGCCATGGCGATTTCGGCTTTGAGGTGGGTCTGTACCCGGCCGAAGACGTCGAAGCCCCCGCCGGGCAGCTGATGCTCGATGAAGGGCGCCGCGTAATGCGCGATGTCGGCGTTCGACACCGGGCGCAGCTGGGCCGGCGCAAGACCGATGGAAAGGAAGGCCGCGACGATGCCGCCGATCGAGAACCGCCCGAGCTGCCTCGGAGCCTGCACTCTCACCATGCCACGCGCCCTCGACGGAACCGATCACACTCCCGGTCGCTGAGGCTCGTCGGAGAGTATAGCCGAGTCGCAACGCCGCCGTATCGGGTTTGTGTGGTTGCGCCCCCTGCCGCCGAGGACGTAGGCTTCTTCCGCAAGCTTGGAGCAGGAGCCCCGGAATGAGCCGCAGAAAGTGCGCGCCAGAGGGAAGGCGGTTGACGGTGGTCTTCGCCCTCGCCGCTCTGGCGGTGGTCGCGGGCTGCGGCCATGACCCGGTGACGCCCATCCGGTCCTCGCACTTCCTGCCGCGCACCTCTCCGTCCAACCTGCTGTACAACCTGCAGCAGGTGTACAAGTACCGGGACAGTGCCGAGCTCGAGAGCCTGCTGGCCGACCCCGACTTCGTCTTCGCGCTCTCCCCGGGGGATCAGCAGAAGCCCGAGCTGCCGGACGACTGGGGGCGGGACACGGAGATCCTGCTCCACCGGCACATGCTCGGCGCTCAGGATGTGCAGCAGCTCCGGGTCAACTTCCATGTCGGCGATGTGACCTGGGACTCCTCGCGCGCCATGCCGACCGTCCTCATCACGAGAATCGACCTCTATCTCTACGGCGCCACGCCGGCGCACCCGACGCAGGCGAAGGAGTATCGTGTGAACCTCAGCGATTCGAGGTTCTGGTTCCGCCGGAACCCCTGGACGACGGGCGCCGCGCACGACAGTGTCTGGGCCATCGTCCGTTGGGAGGAGATCTCGTACTGCCCCGTCAAGTCCGCCGGGGCGTCCGGGTGCACTTCCTGGGCGGAGGTCAAGGCGGTCTTCCGCTAGTCCCTCTCGAGGAGGTTCAGAGATGCGCCGCCGCACTCCGAGGCCAGCCGGGCCACGATTCGTGACCCTGACCTGCGCCGCTCTCCTGGCCGTCGCGGGCCTCACGGCCCTCCCGACGCTCATCGGGTGCGGTGACCACGAGTCCGCTCCGACCGACGAGACGCCGGGGTTCACCCAGGCGGAGTACTACCCGATCGGGCTGGGGCGCACGTGGCGCTATGTCCTCTTCGAGGAAGTCCCCTCGGGCGGGCGCGACACGGTGGCGATCCGCATCGAGGCGCAGACGACGGATGGCTGGCGGAATGCCGTGACGCTCTGCTGGCTCGAAGGCATCGGCAGTTGCACCACCGAGAGCGTCTCGCCGGATAGCGTGGTGGAATCCGGTTACCCGTTCCCGGACCGGCTGAAGTTCCGATTCCCGATGCGCGACGGCGATCGCTGGGTCGTCCGCGACGTTCCGGATTCCGGCGGATACGGTGGCCGGCTGGACGCGTGGCGCGAGATCGCTGCGGTGACGCGGCTGGACAGCCTCAAGCTGCGTACCGGCGCCGTCTTCGCCGGCGTGCTGCGCATCGACGAGTCGCAGGTCTACTTCCCGCCGCATGCACCGGCGGAGACGACCCGCACCTGCACGCGCTACCTCGCCCGCGACGTCGGTCTGGTCTGCGTCCGGTCCTTCGCCAGCAACGAGACACTGCTGGTCTCGCATGAGCTGCTGGGCCACGCGGCCGGCAACGGATCGAAC
>Ga0208047_1000894_pt1 | contig 11137 bp, 14 predicted proteins | sample Kivu_220m_FD_184162 | JGI IMG/M metagenome (GOLD analysis project Ga0208047, IMG submission 184162) | Freshwater microbial communities from Lake Kivu, Western Province, Rwanda to study Microbial Dark Matter (Phase II) - Kivu_220m (SPAdes)... | ecosystem: Environmental > Aquatic > Freshwater >...
CATCCGTGTGGCGCACTTCACTGACTTTGCACAGCTCTTGCACTGCATCGAGATTCGCGCGGGATATGTGGCAGAGGCTTTGCAGTCTGACGCCGCGATTGCGAGCTTCCACGAAGCTTGTTCCCAAGTGACGCGTGACCCGCACCGGGCCGTTCTCGGTGGGCATGTAGTCCAGTATTCGCTCTTTCGCCTTCAGATGCCAATCGGCAACGGCTCTGTACAGTCTCTCACGACCCCAGATGACAGTCCTTCTGGCGAGCGTGTGGGGACTTTGGTTTCTCGTCGCATTCCAAACCTCATATGGAACCGCTTGGTCCCAGAAAGCCTCGAAGAACCTGCGAAACACTTCAACACATTCCGGATGTGTGACAAGAACCTCCGACATTCGACCGGCATTTCTAGCCATCGCAGTGGTGAGGCCCACTCCAACTGCGCGGTCGTCGAAACCATAGAGATGCGATGGCACGTCCTCGCAATGCCTGATTTCGACGAAACGAAGTTGTCTTCTGAGTAGGCCAATGGTCCGATCATCGAGCTCAGTGATGAGTCTGGCCTTGACGTGTTTTGAAGATATCGTGCTCAGGAAGGCTGTGATGGTCGATCTCTTGGCCTGTACAAGGTGCTCCGGAGCAGCCATCATCCAGACTTCCTTCTCGACAGATTTGAGCGCATCCAGGAATTGGGACTCTAGATTTCTGCGCCCGGTGATAACGCGCACTTCTGTCTCCGCTGGGGGTCTGGCCGTGCTTCTTGTCAGCGTCAGTTTCGCGACAATCCGCCCGGCCGCTGCCGCAGCTCTTCCGACCTGCTTGACCGTTCGGTCGGCAAGACTTGGTATGTTGATTTCAGGGTTCGATGCTCGGTACCTTAGGGGCTTGTCTAGGGTCTCCTCAACGAGTCCCATTGAGACCAGCCTTGACATGAGCCGGTAAATCTCGGTTCTCTGAAGGCTCGCTTCGCGAGCTATTTCCGTGGTTCTGGACGGGCCAAGTTTGACAACTGCGAGATACGCTCTTGCTTCGCTTTTTGTCAGGCCCAGTGTCGTCAGATTCGAAATCAGAATCTCAGATCGCTCAGAGGACAAGCGCTTCACCTGCCGCCCGAGTGGACTGCAGGACAACGTTTTGTATCACTGTGTGATACGCGTGCTTATAGCTTTCCGGCCCCTCTTGTTCTAGACTCGATTAGGTGTTGATTTCTCTAGAAAACGGGCTTCGCCAGACCATGAACAGAACTCGCGTCGAGATACTGGCAAGCATCCTGAAAGTCGCGGAGAACGGTGCGCTCAAGACGCACATCATGTACAAGGCGAACCTTAGCCACCTGCAACTGCAGAGATACCTCGCCCTCTTAGAAGAGAACGGCTTGCTTGTTCAAGATGCGCTCGACCCGGAGAGCTATCGCACCTATCGCGCTACAGAGAGAGGGCTCGGGTTCCTGAGAGAATACTCACACCTTTCGGGTTATCTGAGCGGGAATCCCCCACGATTCCCTTGATGAACAGGACGACCTGAATTCTCTTCTAGAGGATGCTTCCACAACTTCCTTTTGGCAATACAGACTAGTCTTCCAGCGCTTAGTTCTTCCTGAGTGGTCGAGGCGGTTTGCTTGGAGCGGAGCAGGCGACAATATCGTAGCCGAATCAGAATAGCAGCAGACATACTCGAGATCGCGAGGGACGGCTCTCGCAAGACCCGGATCATGTATCAGGGCAACCTCAGCTTCGACCTTGTCCAAAAGTATCTTGAGATGCTTGTGAATTCTGGGTTGGTGGAGACGCGGGAAGGCTCCGAGAAGATCTACATCGCAACCGAGAAGGGCCAACGTTTCATAGAGGATTATCATGAGCTTCAGAAGTACTCGGACGCGGTCGAGGCCAAGAGGCATGCTCTCGAGACTAGCCTCCCCGTCACGACCTGACCGGATCCTCAGCGTCCTGTGACTACCTCGCAGATTCTCTGTGCCCCCGTCGCCCAATGGGTCGGCGCGATGACAACTGCTTTGTCGTGGTGATCGGGCAGGTGAATCCACGCGTGACTTCGGAAGCCGGCTGAGAAGGTCTCAATGAGTTGGACTTCGTTCTTGGACGTAGAGGTATTCCCTAGTTGCAGCCGCTAGGAGAAAGATGATGGTGAACGCTGAGAGGGACATGGTGGCAGGGATGAATCGGATTCCCCAAGGGGTGTAGTTGAGTACCAGGCCCATGAGGGGAACGAGTGCCAAGCTCAAGCCGATTTCCAAGGCGAAACGTTCGAGCGAATCCATTTCCGATGCTTTGGGGAACAGGAACTGTACCAAGGCGTAGCCTGGCAAGAAGAGGACGAGGATCGAGCCCAGTAGCCATCGGATGACAACGACTGGAAAGATGTCCGGTGTAAGAAGGACGGCGGTCACAGCGAGAATTGTAGTGCCCAAAGTGGCCCACAACCAGGCGGATAGAGAGGGGGTGAGAAGATAGTCCCAAGGCGATTCAACCTCGTGCACGGGCTCTTGCAGGATCAGCGATCCGTCCGCTGCCATTTCCTTGACGGCCCTGACGAAGTCCTCTTCACCGAGAATGCCTCCCGCCACCAGTATCTGGGCAAGTTCCTGCACTGTCGCAGGATGTTTCGTCTCGATGGCGTTCTCCACCGATCTCTTGGGGGAGACTCCGGAGTCGCCTTTCATCTGCAAGTCATGTGCCTGCCAGGTCCCACAATTGATAAGGCCTTGAGCTCATAAGTTCGTCTGCCCAGTGGCGTACCACTTGAACAATAGAATTGTGCGTTTCTCGCTTCGTTTCTGTGAGGTGATGCTGATCCTCGTTCTCATCTCTGGAATAGGAAGCATCATGAGTACGAGTGCTTCGGAGGGGCCCGCCTCAACCTCAGAAGAAGTCACGGCTTCTGCACGCCAAGCGTTTCGCCGACTTTCCGTCGTATGCGCCTCAGGCAGCACTGCACCCGAGTTGGTTGCCAAGTTGAACGGTGCGCTGGAACTGGTCCAGGAGGCATCCTATGAGAGACTCAAGGGTGATGAGGCGAGCGCTCTTGCGCTTGAAGAACAGGCTCGCATGCTTGTCGAGGAGGTCACTAGTGGGATCCCGGCTGCGCAACGGAGAGCACAAGACGAGTCTATGATCCGTACCGCCATCGTTATCCTTAGTATTCCTGTTGTTGTTGCGATTTCGGCGCTGGTCTTCTTTGCCTCGGTTAGAGCGTGGCGATGGTACGAGAAGACGCGTTTCTTTGAGATGAGGATTGTTGAGAAGAAGAAAGAAGTGGACTAAGTCGCGTGACCTTCAGTATCTCGTGGTGTTCGTTGTGGTAGCCACGCTTGTGACTTCCGGCATAGCGTATGCGTTTCTGTATCCTCCCTCGTCTGAACGGTTCTTCGCAATGTGGATTCTGGGATCCGAGGGGTTAGCAGAGCATTACTTTCCAGACGACGATCCCAATCTGGGGATGGCCGAGGAGGTTGATTGGACTTTGGGAGTCTACAACCACATGGGCTCTATTCAGTATGTTGTGGTGCGCGTGAAACTGCTGAACTCAACTATCGCAGGCCCAGACGATGTGAGTGGAACACCCAGCCCCGTCTCTCCAATATTGGAGTTCACCAGGGTGCTGGCCGACAATGAGACTTGGTTCATACCCTTTGCGTGGAGAATCGAGAGCTTGAGTTCCGGAGACTCAAACACTGTGCTTACTGCGTTGTCAATCAACCAGGTACCCTTCAACGGTCAACTGGTCTCTGCTGTTTCGGGATTCAACTATCGATTTGTGTTTGAACTCTGGTTCTATGATGTGGCATCTGGAGATTTGGCTTTCTCTTGGAGGTCAGACAGATCCAGCCACTCAGTATGGACGCAGATGTGGTTCAATGCAACAGTAGCGGACTAGGATCGCGCGGCAAGACGATTCTCCATCTTCTTGACCGTGTAGTTCACTGCGTCGAGAATGAACCCCGTAAATAGACACAAGATGCCCGTGAGCCAGAAGCCTATCGCGATGAGTGCACGGCCAAGCATCCTGAAGGTTCCTTGTGTGACGTACTCGGCGGCTACCGGCCAGGCAAAGTAGAATCCAGCTGCCATGAGCAGTAGTCCGACCCCTGCGAAGAGCAACAAGGGATCATAATCTCTCAACATCCAAATGCTGACCCAGAATATCTTTGGCCCAGCGGAGGCAGGTTTCAGCTTGCTCTTGCCTACTCTTTTCCTGTAGGAGATTCCAACCTCAGCAATTCTCAAGTTCAGCCCCGAGGCTTCGGCCAGGAATTCGCTGCAGAAAGGAAAACCTCTCTCGAACAACGACATTCCTCTGAGAACCTCCCTCTTGAATGCCTTCATCCCGCTTTGCGAGTCCTTGATGTCCGTGTGGAAAAGCAGATTGCCCAACCATGTGAGGAAATGATTACCCATCTTGTTGGTAAACGGCATGGCTCCGTGTTCCATATCCGCGAACCTGTTCCCGTTCACTACGTCGGCCTCGTTCTTCAGCAACGGCTCAACCAATTGATGTAGATCTTGGGGGTTGTAGGTTCCGTCTCCGTCGAAGAATGCGATGTGTTCACCCCGTACCCAGTAGAACCCTTGGACAAGTGCTTCACCCACGCCGCCTTGACCTATCTGTTTGACAACCCTTGCCCCCGCCCTGATTGCCTCCGTGGGAGTGTTGTCCGTAGACGCGTCGACGACAACTATCTCGTGGTCGATCCCTTCGAGTGATTCCTTGCAGCTTTGCACGATCGGCGCAATGGCGCCCTGTTCGTCCTTTGTGGGAATGACAACCGAGATCTTGGGAGGCAACTGTGCCACGCTCGTTTACTCTCATCAAAAGAAGGAAGATGTTGAACTCGGATATTTCAATGGTTGGTAGCCCCGCGGCGCGTTCGGTCCTCCCGCAATCTCATGGCCGTGGACCTGTGGTGCTGACTCGCCTACTCGCCGGCATGTGGGAAAGGCACATAACTCTCCAAAGTGGTGGTCCCAATGTGCTGCCGGAGGCTGACCGAGAAGACGTGCACATGTTGAATGCCAGAGAACTGGGAGGAATTGGCATGTTGGCCAGGCTGCATTCGCACATACTTGCCTACTGTTTCGCCCTTCACTTTCTTCTGGGAACATCTCTGGTGGTGAACTCCCTAGAGCTGGGTTTCTTCTACTACTTTCCCCGGACATTGCGGATCGGAATTGTGAATCCCGAGATTGACTTGGGCGTGTGGGCACTGGCCGCAGCGTCCGCTTTGCTGCTAGCGACGTGGCCCTTGGACAGGTTGAGGAGCACTGTTCAAGCTGGAATCGTCGTGGCCGCTGTGCCTTTCATCATCTTCCTCTTCCTTAGTCCAAGTCCCGGTTTGCTCCAAAGGGTGTCTGCGTGGATCCTGTTTGTGCTAGTGACGATAGGTTTTGTTTCCTATGCTGCTCACTACTCAAGGCGTGTTCCTGAGGAACCGGCCCACAACTTTGTGTCGAGAGTACTAGTATACGGCCTGGGTGTGGTACTGACCGTCGAGGTATCTTCAGGGGTTTACCGCATTCTGCAATCCTTTGACCCAATGACTTCGATAGGCAAGATGGATGCCTCGATTGAGCTTCAGCTATCTTACTCACTGTATGGCCTACTCCCGTGGCTCTATCTGGGATTTCTCTTCTCTTGGGCATGGGTTCCAATTGTTTATCGAGGGATAGCTAGGATCCCGATCTTCCGACAGCAAACCAGCGCTGGATCCACAAGCCGTGAGCAAATGCCTACTGAGCGTCTCAGCCACAACCGGCTTTCAGCACTGCTAGATCCCAGAGTGCTTGTCATGTTGGCCACTGCGATCTTCGTCGGATACTATCCATACTTCCAGAATCCGCCATGGCTCGTTGGGACCGACGCATACTGGCGGTACTACGATCCGCTGCTCCGCATCAATGCACAGGGACTATGGGGAGGTCTCTCCCAAGCGCTCAGAGAGTGGCATCCTGCAAGTTCGATTCTTCTCTACGCGGGGCAGTTGGCGTTAGGGATCACCCCGTTCGAGATTGTGCGCCTCACCCCTATGATCCTGATTGTGATCCTTGCTTTCGCCACATGGTGGTTCGTGGCAAGAGGAAAGACCGCTGACTTCGGCTTGATCGTCGCTTTGTTCTCGGCCCTCTCTGTGGTGACTGCTGTGGGAATGTATTCAAGCATAATCGCAAACTGGATGGCACTAGTCGCCTGGATGCTCTTCTTCGCTTACCTTGCTTTCAGATGTGACGAGAGGATTGGGGCTCTGGACGCTGCCGTTCTGCTTCTGTTCTCGATCCTCATTCTATTCATCCATCCATGGACTTGGGGAGTGTTCGCGGCGTCTATTCTGCTGTTTGCATTAGTCACGTTGTATCAGGAAAGACGGAGGGCACTGAAGACCACAGCCGTCCTCGTTCTTGTTGTGGTGGTTGATGCACTCCTTGCTCTGGCCAGCGTGACTCGAATCAACGTCCGCGCCTAGTCTCTCTCGCGGCCTTGAGGATCTGCTGCTTGGTGACGTGTCCTGTTTGTGCAAATCTCTGGCCATGCTCGAAGAATTCTGCTATAGGAGATAATCTTATTATTCTGGGCTATCCAGATATTCTTGATGACCTTGGCAACGATCCTCGTTAAGAATCTGCCCGATGGCCTCCTGAGGGAGCTCAAGAGGCTCAAGGCCGAGCTAGGGTGTAGAACATGGGCGGAACTTCTAGCCAAGCTTGTCGAGTCCGAGAGGACGATCTCGTTCGGCGAAGAGAAACTGAGCGAGATAAGAACTGGGGTACAGGAGTTCCTGAAGCTTCGAAGCGTTGTCTCAGACAGATGGACAGGTCATCCCGACGTGCTTGAGGAAACAAGAAGGTCGAGGGCCCATCATACAGCATAGTCGTACCTTGACCCTAGATTCGAACGTCATGATAGCCGCTTTGAAAGAGGATGAATCTCACAGCGACCGATGCGCAGAGATAATCAGCAAGGTTCCAGGCCAGTTCATCTTGTCAGAGCCCAGTATCGTCTACCAAGAAGTTTGCGGAACACTAGCAAGAAGGGTCGGAGCAGAAGTAGCAGACAACGCAAAGAGGCAGCTTGACCTAATCATCGATCCAAGCCTGCTCGCCAATTGTAACAGAGCTTTCTGCGTGTCGGCGTACCCTCTCTGCTCCGAGTATGGCATCTATGCCATAGATGCATTGTATCTCAAGACGGCGTTAGACAATCGCGCAATCTTGGTGTCATTGGACAAAGAGGACTTCATAGACAAAGTGGACTCCAAGAGACCGAGTATTGAATCATATCACGTCTCCCAATTTCCATTCTGAGCGCAATAACACGGCGACCGCAGCAGTGGCGAGTCTTGGAAGTGCCTTCTAGGTGACCGCACTTGCCGGAAGCGTTTGCTCTTGTTGGTGTTTCCCTATCAGAAAGGAGACCTCGTTGACGCTCTCGTTCAGCGTCCTAACTAAGGGGTGGCTCCTATCTATCCGGTACATGATTGCCCTACCTATCTTCCTCGAAACCTTCACGACTCCCAGCTCTTCTAGGTCTTTGAAGTTCTTGTAGACTGTTTGCTTGCTCATCCCTAGCTCTCTGGCCAACTCCTCCTTAGCGAAGTCGAAGTATGGGTTGGTTAGGAAGATGTCTATTATCCGCAGTTTCGGGGAGTAACCAAAAGCCTTGAGCAGAAGCGAGTCTCCAGTATCCTTGTACCTTGGTTGTTGATCCATTTCTATCCTCAATGGTGATTCGATGGCAAAGTACTTATTTCTTTACCTCTAACGTTCCATGACTGTACGATGATGCTTAGCGACGATCAGATCAGAGTGGCCATACTCGAGTTCCTGATTAAGAAGGGCAGATGGGGGGCTCACTACTTTCCCTTGGACACGCTTGTGAACTGGATGGGCAGGAAAGTCGAGCGCAACGGTAAGAGGGTCAGGACATGCTTGAAAGCGCTGGCTAGGGAAGGTTACCTGCTGATCCACAAGAGGGGAGAGACTGCCTCTCTGAATCCAACAATGGCCGAGAAGATAAGAGAACTGATCAATCGATGGTCCCCGTCTGCCTGAACAAGACCTTGATGGATTTCGTCAGGGCTTTGTCTCTGAGAACTTCTTCTGTTTCCAAGAGCTCTTCAAGAATATCCCGTGTTTCTGATCGCAGCTTCCTCTCCTGTGCGGAGAGCATGGATTTAGCCAACTTTCGGCTCCCCACCGTTCCCTTGTCAATTGACTATTTAGGACGGCGTGAGAGCCTCGGGTAGGTTGCCAACATTCACGTTGGAACCCCGCATCATACTTTCACGTGTCTCTGATCGTTCTTAGTTCAAGTCCAAGAGCATAAGGGGGAAGCGGCATGAAGTTCACGGTTCCCGGTTTCGTCAGCGGCACCCATCCGGAGGTGGAGAGCCTCATCTTTGCCTTTGAGAATGCTCGACGCCGCGCCTACATGATGAAGCAAAAGGGCATGGACAGGCTCGCAATTCTTCGACAGCTGACCCGTGAAATTCGCATACCTGCCCGCTATGTCAGCGCCGCCTACGACACGATCAAAATGTTGCCGCCACATGTGACCTTCGGCGGCAAGAGGGCTCAGCAGCTCAGACAGCGGGGCAAACTGACCGCTGAGGAATATCGCCGATGCAGGAACAGGATTCTGGCCTGCAGGGGAGAACATGCGCAGAAGGGGAACCTGTGCCTCAGAATTGTAGACGGACACGTGCTCAGAGTGAACGTTGGCCCTGCCAAATGGGTTAAGCTGCCTATCCAGATTCCGAAGAAGTATCGTCCGCTGCTCAGGAACTGTGGCGCATGTACGGTTCTGCTGAGGCGGCGGCTTGACATGCGCGGCTACGATGCTAGAATCACGGTTGACATCGAAGAGCCTGAAGTGAAGCCTGCGAAGAGAATTATGGCGTTGGACGTCAACAGTGGCCACGTGGACTTCGCAGTCGTTGACAAGGCCAGTCTTCAGCCCGTAGTCTCCGGTAAGGTTGACTGCCACGAGCTCCTAGATGCAAACAAGGACAAGAAGCGAATACTCCTGCACCGGCTTGTGAACAAGGTCGCTAACATTGCCAAGCACTATCAGGCAGAAGTCGTGGCAGGCAAACTGCATTCTAACTACACGAATCATCGGCACCGATTCAATCGCCGAATCCAAGGCATGAACCAGTACGCGATGCGTCAGATAATGGCGTACAAGCTTCCGCTGAAAGGATGCGTATTCACTGAGCTCTCTGAGAACAATACGACCACGCTGGGAAGAAAGCTGTCAAAGTCCATTGGGTTGGATGTGCATAAGGCCGCCGCGTATGCCTTCGCCGTGAAGGCCACTGATTATCCGCGTTTCCAGTCACTTCTCCGTGATGTGACGTTCCTCCACGAGTTCTGTGCATATGAGGAAGATGGAATCCCGAGCATGAGACAGGTTGGAGGAAGCGAACATACCGTTCCACATCAGGCGTTGACGCGGCTGATGTGCAATGAACTAGGCATCCCGTTGAGGCCTAGGGAGGCTACGCCCAATCAAGGTACGGGCGACTGGCCACATCGGCCAGCACAAACCAGCATCCTACAAGTGAAAATATGATGCGGGGTTCCTTGTGGGCTGAGGTTAAGGTTAGCTTCTTTCCTTTAGGAAGCAGGTCTCTGATCTCTGCCCGCTCAGGAGTAGTTCAATTCCGTCAAGCGCTCGCATGCCGATCAAGGATCTTCCCGCTCCATATTTTGGAGTATCTACCAGGATTTCCGTCTCATCGGCGAGCGGCAGTTTCAGGAGGGCGCGTGCGGTACGCATTGGAACGGGACCTATGAGGGTTCGGTAGATGCGTGATTCGGACTCCGGAAGTTCGGCTCTTTCGAAACAGCTGAAGGCTTCGCGGGATAGTAGCATTGCTCCAGCGAACCCTGTGTCGATCGGCATCGGTTGTTTATGGACTACGCGTTGCCCGTCTAGGGTGCTGAGGGTTACGGGCACCGTCGGACGATTTCCATCCAGATTGGGCCAGCATTCTAGAGATTCAAAGAGCCGCTTAGCCACTCCAATTCCTCCCTCTTGTCCTTGCCTATTGTGGTGACGATGGCATGTCGGGCTTCGGGGGCTTTCAGTCTAAGGTCCGTCGCAGCCGAACGCGGATTATCGTAGGCTCCGAGAAGTCTTCCTCCAGCGATGAGGATCGCCTTGCCCGCGTACTTCTCAAGTTCTTGCCGCAGGGCATCATAGGCGGCGTTGTTCACGTCCCTTTCCGAGAGAGTTTGAGCGTCTTGGTCGTAGGATCGCCAGAGTTGGAAAGCTTCCTTGACCGCTTGGGCCAACCTAAGGCCGCGTCTGATCGCTTCGGCACGGAGGGAGCGCTTGGTCTTCTCGTCTAAGCCTCTTATAACCAATGTCACCAAGATCACCTTGATAACAACGGGCACCCGGCCAGCATAAACCTTTCCCGTCACATTACATTTGACCGGCAACGACAACCGCTATGTGATGTCTTCTCACTCTCAGAGAGCCCGGAACCCGCGGTCGGTCTCCTTCATGTGGCGTATGTGCTCGTCTATGATCCCGTCGAGTCTACCGTCATCGATCGCACGTAGGATATCGTCGTAGTCTGCGACATCGATGATGGTTGGCTCGTTGTAGTGGTACCATTTCATGTCCGAGGCTGTGGGCGTGTATGATGTGCTGCGATTCCAGTGATTATCATACCATTCGATGTGTTCCCAGAGCCAATGTGCGTCGTTGCCGTCCTGTAGGAGTTGATCTCGTGCATCGCGGTAAGGGCAGTGAAAGTAGTTGAGGGTCTCGCATGTGCGGTTGTTCGCCTCAGCGAGCTCGTTATAGATTCGCCATTCCACTTGTCGCATGGCGTCCTGTTTGCGGAAACTTGACGTGTATGGTTCGCCCGCTTCTTGGTACCATCTCTCTTTGGCGGTTTCTCCCCCGTTCTCCTGCCAGTACCGTGTGTCGCGGTCAAGTTCTTTCTTCGCATCTTGGGCTCGATGGATCACGCAGCTCCAGCAGATCATACGGGCGTAGGTTGGGTCTTCGAGTTTCTCCATGAGTGCCGCGTAGTCGCGTAGATAGTCGCCGGGCACACTTTTCCCATACACTATGAGGATGGAGTAGCTGTCAGGTAGCTTCGACCAGTCTCCCCATTTCCATTC
>Ga0208047_1000895_pt1 | contig 11126 bp, 5 predicted proteins | sample Kivu_220m_FD_184162 | JGI IMG/M metagenome (GOLD analysis project Ga0208047, IMG submission 184162) | Freshwater microbial communities from Lake Kivu, Western Province, Rwanda to study Microbial Dark Matter (Phase II) - Kivu_220m (SPAdes)... | ecosystem: Environmental > Aquatic > Freshwater >...
CTTCGGCTATCTCCAGAAGATCCCCTTCCGGGACAAGGTCAAGAAGCGGCTCACCGATATCATCAATTATCCGCGTTACTCCTCGCCCTTCCGCGTCGGGGAGTACTACCTGTTTTCGAAGAACGACGGGCTCCAAAACCAGTCTGTCATTTACATCCAGAAGGGGCTGGAAGGGACGCCCGAAGTCCTCATAGATCCCAACCAGCTCTCTCCCGATGGGACCATCCGCATCGGCCTGGCCGGCTTTTCGGGCGACAAGAAATACGCGGCCATCTCGCGCAGCGAGTCCGGCTCGGACTGGACGGAGATCCGCATCCTCGAGCTGGCCACGAAGAAGGAGCTGCCCGACCGCATCCAGTGGAACAAGTTCTCGGGAGCCTCCTGGAAGGGAAACGGCTTCTTCTACAGCGGCTATGAGAAGCCCGCGGCCGGCACGGAGCTGACCGCCAAGAACGAGTACCAGAAGGTCTATTACCACAAGCTCGGCGATCCGCAGGATAAAGACATAATCGTCTACGAGGACCGGAAAAACCCCCTGCTCTATGTCGGGGTCGGGGTCACCGAGGACGAGCGCTACGCTTTCCTCAGCGTCTCCAAGGGAACGTCCGGGTCCGAGCTCTATTGCAAAGACTTGGCCAAGCCGGGCATGGCCTTCGCTCCTCTCGTCCAGGGCTTCGACTTCGACAACGCGGCGATCGACAACGTCGGCGACAAGTTCCTCGTCTACACCAACATGGACGCGCCCAACTTCAAGGTCGTCCTGATCGACCCGAAGAAACCGGCCAAAGAGAACTGGACGACGGTCGTCGCCGAGAAGCCCGAGGTCCTGAGCTCGGCCAATACGGCGGGGAACAAGCTCTTCACCTCCTACCTCAAAGACGCCAACACCAAGGTCTATCAACATGAGCTCGACGGCACGCTCATAAGGGAGATCACCCTTCCGGCGCTCGGGACGGCGGCCGGATTCGGCGGCTGGAAGGACGACAAGGTCCTCTTCTACACGTTCACCTCGTTCACCTTCCCCCCGACGATCTACAAATACGACATCGCGACCGGCGCGTCCGACGTCTTTCGCAAAGCCGAGGTCAAGTTCAACCCCGAGGACTACGAGGTCAAGCAGGTCTTTTACGAGAGCAAGGACAAGACCAAGGTCCCGATGTTCATCGTCCACAAGAAGGGCCTGGCCCTCGACGGCACGGCGCCCTGCTTTCTGACGGCCTACGGCGGCTTCAACATCAGCATCCAGCCGTCGTTCAGCGCGGCGTCCATCGTCCTCCTCGAAAACGGCTGCATCTTCGCCGAGCCCAACCTCCGCGGCGGCGGCGAATACGGCGAAACATGGCACAAAGCGGGGATGCTCGAAAACAAGCAGAACGTCTTCGACGATTTCATCGCCGCGGCCGAGTATCTCGTCCGCGAGAAGTACACCTCGGCGGGCAAGCTGGCGATCTCCGGCGGGTCGAACGGCGGATTGCTGGTGGGAGCGGCCATGACCCAGCGGCCCGAGCTCTTCAAGGTCGCCCTCCCCGCGGTCGGCGTCATGGACATGCTCCGCTACCACAAGTTCACGGTCGGCTGGGGCTGGGCCGTCGAGTACGGCTCGAGCGACGACGCGAAGCAGTTCAAATTCCTCTACGCGTACTCGCCCCTCCACAACCTCAAGGAGGGCGTGGCTTATCCCGCGACCCTGGTCACGACGGCCGACCACGACGACCGCGTCGTCCCGGCCCACTCGTTCAAGTTCATCGCCACGCTCCAGGAGAAGCACAAGGGCGACAATCCCGTCCTCATCCGGATCGAGACGCGCTCCGGCCACGGCTCGAGCAACATCACCAAGGCCATCGAGGAGACCTCGGACGCCTTCTCGTTCTTCTTCTATAATGTGGGCCTGACGCCGAAATACGAATAAAAGAAGGAAGCGGCGCTACTCGGTTCGGAATTATAGACAGGTCAGGACCCGTCGCCCGTCCGGACTCCCTCTCTTCTCAGCGGTGGAACGATTCGCCGATGAACTTGAGTCCGTCGACGATGCCCGTCCGCCAATAAATCCAGGTGTGGCCGCCGTCGCGGACCCGGAACTCGTGGGGGATCTTGCGCTCGACGAGGACGAGGTGGAGGGCGCAATTGCCCTGGATGAGGAAGTCGTCGTCGCCGCAGTCGATGTAATAGCGGACCTTTTTAAGCTCGGTGTCCGCGATGGAGCCGGCCAGGCTGACGGGATTGACGGTCTTGAAATAGGGAGCGGGCTGGCCCTTCTCGGCCGGATGCGGCCCGAAGAGAGGGCCGAACATGCGGTCGTACTGGGGCCCGGCGATGGCCCCCGCGTCCTTCTCGGTCCAGACCGCGGCGCTGAAGGCGGCGCAGGCAACGAACAAGTCGCGATGGCGCATGGCCAGCGTGAGCGAGCCCCAACCCCCCATGGACAGGCCCGAGATCCCTCGGTACTGGCGGTCCGGCCGCGTCCTGTAGTTTTTGTCGATGAAGGGGATGAACTCCTGGACGAACATGTCCTCCCAGCGGACCTTGCCCTGGTAATCGTTGATGTACCAGGCCACGCCGCCGTCGGGCATGACGATGATCATCGGCGGGATCTCGCGGGCGGCGATGGCCCGGTCGGCGGCCAGGTGGACCTCGCCGAACTGGATCCAGCCCGATTCGTTGTCGGTATAGCCGTGGAGGAGGTAGACCACGGGATAGCGGCGCGCCGAGGCCGCGTAATCGGGCGGCAGATAGACGGCGAAATTCACGTCGCGGCCGAGGATGGCGCTCTCGATCTTCAAGCCCTCGATGACCTGGCCCTGGGCTGCAGGGGGCGGAACGGAGGCGGCGGGCGTGGTGGGAGTGGCAGCTTGAGGGGCGGCAGTTTGGCCCGATGCGAAGGCCGGACTAAAGGCCGCTGATAGCGCAAAGATGAGTCCTATAATGAGCGCCGGTTTTTTCACGTGTTGAGTCTCCTTTCCTATTTTTATGCCGGGGGCATAATCTTCGTTTTCATCTTCGGCAAGCATAGACCGTGCCCCGAAACTATGTCAAGCGGCCGCGCACGTAAAAATGGGGCAAAAAATAGGGACACAATATTTTGTCTACGAATCTATCAATCGATCTGAATCGCCGAGCGGACCGTCCTAGATCCTAAAAGAGGCGCCCCGGATGCTGGATGTCGCGGGTGTCGCCGTCCGGCAGGACGAACCGCAGGATGATGAGGTTCTCGTCGCCGGGCGTATTGAGCACACGGGCGATGTCTTCCATCGAGAGGGTTGCCGCCTCGCGCGCGCGGCCGTCGGCAAGGTCAAAAATGAACTGCAATACGGCGCCGACTTTCAGGAGATGGGGCTTTTGAGGGTTCTCGGGGCCAAGCTTGGTTACGACGAAGCCCGCCTCCTGCCGCCTCAGGCGGCATCCGACCAAGGTTAAATCAAGGGATCCGTCCGAGCCCAGAATGGCCGGTACGTTCGCTCCCGACACAGTCGGCGGCTCCGGTTTTTTGGCGGCGATTTCCGGCCGCTTGGTTTCGGGGCGCGCTTCTTCTCCCTCGGTTTTTCTCGCCACCAGCGCATAAGGCCGGCTTTCGTTTTCGTCCGGGAAGGACTCGAGCGGTGCCGGATTCACGGCAACCCAGAGGGTCAGTCGCACGGGGTCTTCGCCCGGCTGGCTCACGACGATCGGCACCTTGGCCACACTCAACGGGGCGATGGACCTGGCCGAAACGTTGAGGGTGAATTCGCGTATGCTGGATGCGCCGGTCGCGCCTCCCCCCTGCACGATCTCTCCGGCGGAATCCGCCAGGACGACCGTGATGTCTTTCCCTTGGGTGTCGAGGCCCGGCCCTTCCGCTTGGCCTATATCGATCTTCACGGGGCCGGGAGCATCGGGCCGGCCGCCTCCGACAAAGATCGTGGTGGACTGAACGGGACCTCCAGCCACGACGACCAGGGCCGGGGGATCGAGCGCGGCTTGCAGGGGTGGGTTCTCATCCGGGTCGAACAGGAGTTCCATGTCTGGCTCGGCCGCGGGAGGACGGAGGGATCCGGTGTCTTTCGTTTTGTCCGAATCCTTTTTGCCGGGCGGTTCGGGGCCCCCGGGAGAATCCGGCTTGCGAACGGCCTGCCGCTGATAGAGCCACAGGATGGCTAGCGTCGTACCGGTAAACGTTACCTCCATTCGGATGATGAAGGACTCTCGTTTCAGCGGATCGAGCATCCGCGCGCTGACCGCATAGGAAGCCGGATAACTGTTGCTAGGAGTTGATGAACATCCCGAAGCGCTCGTCGGGGACTTTTGATAGCTTTCCTCATCCAGCCAATACCTCAAGTCGTCAAAGCCGTAGCGAGCGGTCAAGCTGACTCCCTGGACAGTCTGCGCCCGGCATGAGAGCGAGATGACGTGTCCGGGCCGCAGTTGGGGCGGGGGAACATCCCATGACACCAAGAGGGATACAGGATTTTTCTGCGGGTCCGTTGCCTTGAGCGTCGCGGACGTCTCGGTGATGCGGAGCTCCCAACCGGCCCAGGCGGGACCTTTGGCGACGGGATTGGGGATATGGGCCGCTTGTCGGACCCAGACGTCATCGGCGGCCCGTGCGGTGGCCCATGAAAAGCAGAGGGCCGCGAGGAGGGAGAAAACTAGTTTCAAAGGCGCTAAATAACGGCTTCTCCTATTTATGAATGGCTGTTCCGGCGCCCGTCTGCGGCTACGGGGACGCGCCTGGACCCATTGGCCATGTCTTGTTGTAGGCGAACTGTTCATGGGATGCATCATTGTCGGACTACCTCGAATAGACATTCCTTTGGCACCTCTATGGGCGTTCGGCCGGCGATTTCCAGCTTCAAGGTCACCTTTAGAGTATTCGTTCCGGCCTTCCCGGCGTTTCTGATGTTGCCTCCCGCCTTGACGGAGCGTTCGCCGACAGCGCCGTTGTAATCCTTTGTGATCTTGCCGAGCGTCCGCAATTTGGTACCGGTGCCGTCCTCGGGGACGTGAATCAGCTCCGAGGTGCGGGTGACGCGCAGCGCCGGTTTCCCCGGTCCCGGCACGCCTTTGATATCGTAGCGCAACGACACCCTAGCCTTCCCCCCTTCGGGGATTCGTCTTGGATTAACGTCAACCTCGAAATTTTCGATCTTCGGACGCTCCAGTACGGTGAATTTGATGGCCGTGTTCTGAGGCTCGTATTCGGCTTCCGTTTCATCGCTGCCGGGAGATTGTTTGGCCGAGAGGGTCACGAGCAACCGATATTCCCCCGGCCTCGTGACGAAGGTGCTGAAAGTCTCTTCGCCTTCAAGATAGCCATCCTTATGCCGCGTCGTGGTTGGAAACTTCCGCAAGTCGGAACCCTCGAGATCGCCCGAGCTGTGGACAAATCTTGCGTCTGCAGTCATTTTCAGCGGAGTCAGCGGCGACGGCGGATTCTTGACCTTGAATTTGACCTTCACCTCGACGGTGTCTCCGACATACTGCACTGTTTTCGCGTCCGCGGGCGCGGATGGGTCCACTCGGGACGTCACAGCGGTTTCGGCGAATTCGATAGGCCCGGCGACAATCTGGAGATTGAACTTCCCCCAATTTTTCACATGCCAGATTTCATAGCGCTTGTATCCGTCGGCCCAGATTTTATTGACAGCGGTTTTATAGACACGCTCCTCCGCATCTTTGCTGATAACTTTGGGCTTTATCAGCCCTCCCGAGCTCCCTTTTATCAAAACGGTCGCGACATGAGACGGCACCGTGGCAAGTTCATCAGCGAAGTAAGCGACCACATCGCCCGGCTCGGCGTCTATATCGTAATCCCGCTTCACGCCGTATCTTTTGAGCAGGGGGTAGAACGAATCCGCGTAGATGACCATAGGAGGTACCGGCCCGCTTTTAAGGCTCTGCATAAGCAGGACGTGTCCCCCGCAAAAGCAAATTCCAGTGGGGACATTCCCCGAGATATATGAGCCGAGCTTGGTCTCTGCGGGATCGGCCAGGTCATTTGGATTGTATCCCCTTATCAGTTCTCGTGCGATGATTCCGGCCGCGTTTCCCGATAACTTCGGATTCGCCATGTTCTCGCGATCCTTCTGAAGGGAAAACGTCTTTGCATGAAACGAAAGATCCTTGAATGGGGGGTCTGGAATGAATTTATCGCCGGCGAAGATACGGACTATGACCGATCTCCCTTGCGCCCAACTTGGCCGAACCAGGCCGAGCCCGCCGATTATCGACATAAAGAATACCAACAGAATGATCCGCCTTCCCGCTCTCATCATTTTCCCTTCCATCATCTTGAGCCTCCTTTCGCTCTCGACGATGAGCGATCGCGCGCGGGGCGCATCCGGCCGGCATCGTAAGCCTGCGCGGCGGCTGACGGAAAAACAACGGCCGAGACCATTTGGTTGACCTTGAGCTTTGATCCCTTGAAGGCACGTTACCATAACGAAAATGGGGATTCAAGCGACTGCCGGGGCCGCGGCGGAGGCTTCGTCTGCGATGCGCGCTTGCCGCCGGATTGTTTCTTCCCCCCGTTTTCAATAAGATGGACAAGTCCGATGTGAAAATCGGTGAAAATCGGGGACACAATACTCTGTCCCTCTTTTGCGGTGTTGACTTGGGCAGGAGTAGGATATCATCCACAAGAAATTGGGGACAGAGTATTGTGTCCCCGATTGGGAACGGAGGATCGCTATGAAGAAGTCGCGAATCGTCTTCGGCTTTACCGCCGCGCTCTTTATCGCCTTACTCGCAGCCTGCACGGGATCGGTCACGACCGGCGGCAGCGCCTCGGGCGGCGCGACCGTCCGAGAAGCCAAGGAGACGATCAAGACCTACCCCTTCTCCGACCCCGATCCGGTCCCCATCTTCGCCCGATCGAGCATGTGGGGCGCGGGAGCTAGGCTCTATCCCTATTTTTTCTTCAATAAGTTCAGCGGCACGGGGGCCGACAAGGAATGGACGGTCGTCCGCCTCGAGAATCCCTACATCTCAGTCGCCGTTCTCCCCGAGACAGGCGGCAAAGTCTGGGGCGCCTCCGAGAAAGCCTCCGGCCGCGAGTTCCTCTACACCAACCACGTCATGAAGTTCCGCGAGATCGCCATGCGCGGCCCGTGGACCTCCGGCGGCATCGAGTTCAACTTCGGCGTCGTCGGCCACGCGCCCTGGACCGCGACGCCCGTCGATTACATCCTCCGAACGAACGCCGACGGCAGCGCGAGCGTCGTCGTCGGGACGATGGACCTCCCCTCGCGGACGCGCTGGAGCGTCACCGTCACCCTGCCCAAGGACAAGACGTATTTCGAGACGAACGGCGCCTGGTACAATCCCACCCCCTTCAGCCAGTCCTATTATTACTGGTCGTGCGCCGCCATCAAGACGGCCCAGGACCTCAAATACATCTTCCCCGGCCGCTTCCACATCGGGCACGACTACTCCGTCCCCCTCGAGCCCTGGCCGGTGGACGGTCAGGGCCGCGACCTGTCCTGGTACAAGAACAACGACTTCGGCGGCTCGAAGAGCTATTTCACGGTCGGCGAGTACGAGGATTTCTTCGGCGCCTGGTACAAGGACTCGGACGCGGGCTTCGGCCACTGGGCCCTTCCCGGCGACATGCCCGGGCACAAGACGTGGATCTGGGATCTGTCGCGCGCCGGCGAGATCTGGGTGGACCTCCTGACCGATTCCGACGGCCAGTACACCGAGCCGCAGGCCGGCCGCCTCTACAACCAGTCCGACCACGAGTTCTTCCCGCCGAACGCGGCCGACCGCTGGCAGGAACTGTGGTTCCCCTACGGCGGAATCGGTCCCATGGTCAAGGCCTCGCCCTATGCCGCGCTAAGCGCCGAAGCCGCAACCGGCGCCTTGAAGCTCGGCATTTACGCGCTCCAAAACATCGACGACGACCTCATTGTCATGTCGGCCGGCAAAGAGCTCCACCGTGAGCGCCTGACGCTCGCCCCCTCGAAAATCTTTAAAAAAGACCTATCGCTCGACATCAACGACGCGCCCTTCATCGTTTCGGTCGGGGAGAAGCTCGTCTACAACAGCGATCCCGAGGCCGACAACCTCACCCGGCCGCTGCGCTTCAAGTCGGCCGACGCATCGACGGCCGAAGGCCTGTTCGAGAGCGGGGCGAAGAGCGAGAAAGCCCGTTATTTCGACGCCGCCCTCGAAAAGTATCTCGCCTGCCTGGCCAAGGAGCCGCTCCATGCGCGCGCCCTAGCCCGCGCCGCGGAGCTCTTCGCCCGCCGCGGCGAATACGCCAAGGGCCTGGCTTACGCCCGCAAAGCGCTCGAGAACAACATGTACGACCCCGAGGCCAACTACATCTACGGCGTGCTCTCGCTCCGTCTCGGCCGGCCCCTCGACGCTAAGGAGACGCTGGGCTGGGCGGCCCGCTCGCTCGAGTTCCGCTCGGCGGCCAATCAGCGCCTGGCCGAGGTCGCTTCGCTCGAGCGCAACTTCGACCTGGCCGCCGAATACGCCCGGCGCGCGATCGATTTCAACGCCTACAACAGCGGCGCCTACGAGGTCCTGGCCGCCGTATTGAGAAAAGCGGGAAAAGCCTCCGCCGCGAAAGATGTCTTAGCCAAACTCCTCGACTTCGACCCCCTCGACCACTTCGGCCGCTTCGAGCAGTATCTCCTCGCCCCGTCCGAACAAACTCTCGCCGCCTTCAAATCGATGATCCGCAACGAGCTGCCCCACGAGAGCTACATCGAGATGGCTCTGGCCTACATGCGCCTCGGCTTCGACGCCGACGCCGCGGCGCTCCTCAAGAGCGCCCCCGAGCATCCGACGATTCTCTATATGCTCTCGCGCCTGCTCCTCAAGGAAGCGCCCGCCGAGAGCCAGGCTTATCTGGACAAGGCCTCGGCCCTCTCGCCGCTTCTCGTCTTCCCTTTCCGCGAAGAGGAAATCCCGCTCTACGAGCGGGCTATCTCGGCCCGGCCGAATGACTGGAAACCCAAGTATTATCTGGGACTTATCTACTGGGGCAAGGGCCGCCTCGAGGAAACCCTTGCCCTCTTCAAGCAGTGCGACAGCGCCGATTTCGGGCCGTTCTTCCTGGCCCGCGGGTATCTCTATCGCGCGTCTAACCCCGCCCTGGCTTTCGCCGACTACGAGCGCGCCGTGGCCATCGACGGGAAGACCTGGCGCAACTGGCATACGCTCGTCGATTTTAATGCCAAGCAGGGCAGGCCAGAGAAAGCGCTCGAAGTCGCTCAAAAAGCGGCCGCTCTCTTCCCCAAGGAAGTCCCCATCCAGGTGGACCTGGTCAAATCCTATATGGACCTCGGGAAATACGAGGACGCGGCTGCCGCGCTCGACACGATCGAGGCCCTGCCCTTCGAGGGCGCGAGCGAGATCCACGCTCTCTTTGTCCGCACGCATCTCCAGCTTGGCCTCAAAGCCATGCGGGCGGGTTCCTGGGCGGCCGCCGTCCAATCGCTCGAGCGGTCCAAGGACTATCCCGAAAAGCTGGGCACCGGAAAGCCCTTCGAGCCCGACGACCGCCTGCAGGACTATCTTGCCTACCTCTGTTTCCAGCGGCTTGGCCAGAAGGACAAAGCCGAGGCCGCCCTAAAAGCCGTCGCCGACTATACGCTCGCACACTTGAGCGCCGGCGGGCCGGGCGCCTACGTCGGAGGGCTCGCTCTCCAGCGGACGGGCCAAGCCCAAAAGGCTGCCGAGGTCCTCGCGAAGGCCTCCCGCCCGCCCAAGGAAGTCCTGGACCTGCTGCGATAAAAAGATGGGGTCGTGAAAAACGGGGTCGCGTCTACATTCTGCCACTTTCTGGCAGAATGTAGACGCGACCCCAATCTTCTGGGGGAACCAAATGGATTGACTTGTTCTGCCCCGGCGGTTAGTATTTTGGCAAAAGGAATTCCTTATGCGAATCAAACCTACGGGTGTATTCTTTTGGATTTTGCTGTCTTGGCTCGTTTTCCAACTGAGCGGATGCTCCCTGATTGGCATGGGCGTCGGGGCGCTCGCAGACACCGGAATTCCACCGCGATCGATGGTCATCGAGTGGAAGGAAATCCGCGCCGTCCGGCCCGGCAGGACCGTTTCCCTGCAGTTCAAGGACGGGCATATCGAAGAAGGAAGCTTCTTGGGCATCCGCCAGGTTCCGGAGGCCGAATACGCCAAGCTCTATAAGGCGGCCCGGGACGAGAACGGAGATGTTCGCCTTCCGAATCTCGGTGAGAAGTTAACGGTCCTGGCGTCCGATGGAAGCCGCCGCGATGCCATCTTCTCGGGATTCGACTTGGACGCCTTCGGAAAACCATCCTTTCTACTCGAGTTTGGCGAGAAAAGCGAAACGTATCCGGCGCCGATCCCTCTCATCAAAGAGGTCCAATCCGATAGCGGAAATCCGCTCGACCTTAGAAGGATCGAGGAACTGATTGTCTCAGGCCGAATCCCCTTGGTATCGAGGATCGGAGCGGTTATCGAGACGCAGGCCGGCGTTTTCGCAAAGCTCATTTCCTGGCCCGAGATCCGTTCCGTCGAAGTGAAAACCAAGAGACGAGGTTGGTTGACAGGCCTCGTAGTCGGCGGATCGCTCGACCTTATAGCACTGATCTCAGTTGGCCTGTGGTCCCGTTATCACTTCCTCCGGAGCGAGTAATAAAAGAAAAGCTTCGCGGCTACGCGTCCCACTTCTTGGCAGACACTTACCAAGTCGGGTAAGTGTCTGCGCCAATAGAAAGTGGAAAATGCAGATGCGACCCGAATCATCTGACGGCATTGCGCCTACCCCGCTCTTCCGCATATAATTCGCCCGTGCTTTCGACCGCCCCTTCCTCCTTGAAAGGATCCCCCCCATGCGTCTCGCGCTGATCGACTGGATCGTCATCATCGTCTCCCTGGTCGTGTGTTTCGTCCCCGCCCTCTTCTACGGCCGCCGGGCGGGCAAGAACACGGCCGAGTTCTTCGCCGTCGGCCGGGCCGCCCCGTGGTGGCTGGCCGGCCTGTCCATGGTCGCCACGACCTTCTCCAGCGACACGCCGAACCTCGTGACAGACATCGTCCGCCGCAACGGCGTCGCCGGCAACTGGGTCTGGTGGGCCTTCACCCTGACCGGCGTCGCCACGGTCTTCTTCTACGCCCGCCTCTGGCGACGCTCCGGCGTCCTGACCGACCTCGAG
>Ga0208047_1000904_pt1 | contig 11075 bp, 7 predicted proteins | sample Kivu_220m_FD_184162 | JGI IMG/M metagenome (GOLD analysis project Ga0208047, IMG submission 184162) | Freshwater microbial communities from Lake Kivu, Western Province, Rwanda to study Microbial Dark Matter (Phase II) - Kivu_220m (SPAdes)... | ecosystem: Environmental > Aquatic > Freshwater >...
GTCCTCCCCCCCCCCGGCCAAAAATAAGCCGAAGCCCGGGGAAAAGGGCTGAGATGAACGTCACCCAGGTCTGCGTCAGAAAGCCCGTCTTGGCCTGGATGATGATGGCCGCGACCGTCCTCTTCGGCGTCGTGGGCGCCACCCGGATCGGGATCAGCCAGTTTCCCGACGTCGATTTTCCGACGATTTCGGTCAGCGTCACCTGGCCCGGGGCGGCCCCCGAGGTCGTCGAGAACGACGTCGTCGAGCGCCTGGAGGAAGCCCTCGTCCAGGTCGAAGGCCTCAAGACGATCAGCTCCAGCTGCCGGATGGGCGGAGCGTGGGTGACCTTGGAATTCGACTTGTCCCGGAACATCGAGCTCGCCCTCCAGGACGTCCAGGCCAAGGTCGCCCAGGCCCAACGCTGGCTCCCCCGCGACCTCGACCCGCCGACGATTTCCAAGTCGAATCCCGAGGATCAGCCGATCATGATGCTGTCCCTCGCCGGCGCGGTTCCCGCTCGGGTCATCAGCGACTATCTCCAGTTCAGCCTGCGGGAGAAGCTCCAGACGATCCCGGGAATCGGCGAGATCTCGGTCATGGGCATGCAGGACCGGAACGTCCGGCTGTGGCTCGACGCCACCAAGCTCGACGAAAGAGGGCTGACGGTCGGCGACGTCATCCAGGCTCTCCAGCGGGAGCATGTCGAACTTCCAGCGGGCCGCCTCGAGACGCGCGGCCGCGAGGTCAACATCCGCGTCCTGGGCGAGGCGATCGACCTCGAGACCCTCCGCCATATCGTCGTCCGGGAGGTCAACGGCGCTCCGATCTATATCGGCGACGTCGCCCTCGTCGAGGACGGCTTCGACGACGCCCGGCGCCTGGCCCGCTTCAACGGCGTCCCGGCCCAAGGGCTTTCGGTCAAGAAGCAGCGCGGGTCGAACGCCGTCGCTCTGGCCAAGAGCGTCCGGAAGGCGCTCGACGAGTTCCAGAGGTCGCTCCCCGAGGGGATGATGACCTCGGTCGTTTTCGATTCGACCCGGTTCATCGAGGAATCGGTCCGGGAAATCCAGTTCGAGCTCGTCCTTTCCGTCCTCCTGACGGCTTTCGTCTGCTGGCTTTTCCTCGGGTCCCTCTCCTCGACCTTGAACGTCGTCCTGGCCATCCCCATGTCCCTCATGGGAACGGTGGCCATCATCTATTTCTTGGGCTACACCTTCAACACCTTCACCCTTCTGGCCATGGCCCTGGCCGTCGGGATCGTCGTCGACGACGCGATCATGGTCATGGAAAACATCTTCCGCCACCGCGAAGGCGGCAAGGGGCTGGTCGCCGCCGCCCTCGAGGGAACGCACGAAATCGCCTTCGCCGCCCTGGCCGCGACGCTGTCCGTCGTGGCGATTTTCATCCCCGTTGTTTTCGTCAAGGGCATCATCGGCCGGTATTTTCTTCAGTTCGGGGTCGCTCTCTGCCTGGCCGTCCTGCTGTCCTACGTCGAGGCCGTAACCCTGGCCCCGGCCCGCTGCTCCCAGTTCCTGAAGACGTCCAGGGAAGGACGAAGCCGGGTCGGGACGGCCGTCGACAAGGGCTTCCGATGGCTGGAGCGGGCCTACGCCGGGACTTTGAAGCGCAGCTTGAGGCATCCCGTCGTCGCCCTCGCCTTCGGCGCCCTTTTCTTCGTCGCGGCGCTCCTCGTCCTGACCTCGCTGCCGGCCGAAATGGTCCCCTCGCAGGACCAGAGCCGGATGGTCATTCGGGTCCAAACCCAGGTCGGGGCCGACATTATCGAGACGGCCAGGCTCATGGAACGGGCCGAGGAGATCATCCTCCGCCGGCCGGAGGTCGTCCGGTCGTTCCTGTCCGTGGGGATGGGCGGAGCGAGCATGGGAAACTTCAACATCACCCTCGTTCCGCCTGGCCGGCGAGACCTCGACGTGGCCGAGTTGGGGGACGTCCTGCGGAGGGAGCTGAACGCCATTCCCGGGATCCGGGCCGTCATCCAGGACTTGTCCCAGCAGGGCCTGACCGCCCAGCAGCGCGGATTTCCGGTCGAGTTCTCGATTCGCGGACCGAACTGGGACCAGCTGATCACCATGAGCCAGACGATCATGAACGACCTCCGCGAGAGCGGGATCGTCCAGGACCTGGATACGGACTACCGGATCGGCCAGCCCGAGCTGCGCATCACCCCGGACCGGGCCATGGCCGCGGATATCGGGATTTCGGTCGACGACGTGGCCACGACCCTGAACGCCCTCGTCGGCGGCGTGCGGGTCGGCAAGTACAGTTCGGGCGGCCGCCGGGTCGACGTCCGCCTCAAGCTCTTGGCCTCCCAACGGACCCGCCCCGAGGACATCTCCAGGCTCAAGGTCCGGACCCGGAGCGGAGATCTCATCCCGCTGTCGTCGCTTGTCTCCTACGACGAACAGCCGGCCCTCCAGGCCATCACCCGCAAGGACCGGGAGCGGGCGATCTCGATGTTCGCCAACGTCGCCCCCGGCCATTCCCAGGACGAGGCCATCCGGTTCGTGGAGGGGATGGGCCGGGGACTCCCCGTCGGCTTCCGGATCGTCCTCGGCGGGGCGAGCGTCGCTTTCCGGGAATCGATGAGCAGCCTGATTTTCGCCCTGTTCATGGGCATCGGGATTGCCTACATGATCCTGGCCTCCCAGTTCAACTCCTACAAAGATCCCATCACCATCATCACCATCCTCCCGCTGTCGATCGCCGGCGCGGCCTTCGCCCTCCTCCTGACCAGGCAAAGCCTGAACATCTTCAGCATGATCGGGCTCCTCCTCCTCATGGGGATCGTTATGAAAAATTCGATCATTCTCGTCGATTACGCCAACGCCTTCAAGCAGACCGGCCTGCGCGCCCGGGAGGCCATGGAGAAGGCCGGGCCCATCCGTCTCCGGCCCATCCTCATGACGGCCATGGCGACGATGATGGCCGCCGTTCCGCCGGCCATCGGCCTCGGCTCGGGGTCCGAGATCCGGCGGCCGATGGCCATCGGCGTCATCGGGGGATTGATCGTCGCGACCCTCCTCAGCCTGGTCGTCGTCCCGTCGTTCTACGTCCTGGCCGACAGGATCGGCTGGAAAAAACGGAAAAGCGAAGCCAAGGTCAAGGCGGAGCCGACGACGGCCGCGGCGGCGGAGTGAAGCCCGGCGGCGGGAGGGCTAGAGACTGATTCGGATTCCGGAGAGGACCGAGAATCCCGAGAAGTCGAGCTTGACCTTGCGGACGTTGGAGATGCCGGCCCCGGCCGGTCCGTTCTTGTCGAAGAAGCCCGTCCGGAAGTATGTCTTCCCCCCCTCCGTGAGGTCATAGGCCCAATAATGGGATTCGGAGCCGCTCTGATTGACCATCCCGGCGGCCGAGGTTCCGAGAAGGGCCCAGTTGCCGGTGAGGCCGGTGATTTCAAGGGTTCGATAGAGGGCGCCGGCGACGAGCGATAAGCTTCCCCCCATCCTGAGGGCCAGCCCCAGGCCGCCCTGGACGCCCAGCCCCGTTTGGCTGGCCTTGAAGGTTTCCGTGACGTCCAGCCCTTCGACGGGCGAGACCGTCCGCCGCTCGACGCCGAATTGGACGACTTGAAAAACGGGGCCGGCGAAGGCCTCGATGTCGAGGACGGCGGAGAGGGGGAACCGGAAATAAAGGACCAGGAACAAGGGCAGGGACCAGCCGTCGGGCTTCAGGCGGGAGGTCGAGCCGTCCTCCGTAACCTCGCTCGTCCGGGTCAGGCGGAAATATCCTCCGCCGAGGCCGACGCTCAGGCGCCGTCCCCAATGGGTGACGATTTCGAACTGCCCGATCGGTCCGCCCCGGAGGGGCTTGTAATCGCCCGAGAGGGAGGCCGACGTGTCGCGAAGGTAGGCGTTCTCCCCCGCGATCCCCCGGTTATAGTCGTCTCCCTGGACGAGGGAAAAGCCGCCGCTCAGCTTGAAGGAGACTTCCTGGGAGAATCCCGTCCCCGCGAGGAGGAGGGCCGGGACGAGCGCTCGCCATATTTTTCTTATGTTCGGCCTCTTAGGAAAACCCATTTTTGTCGACTCGGGGCGGGAAGTCAAGGCGTGTCCCGACTGGACTTCCTGGGGCCGAACACGGAGTAAATCGCCGGCAGGACGAGGAGCGTCAGGAGAGTCGAGGTCACGAGACCGCCGACGACGACCACGGCCAGAGGGCGCTGGATCTCCGAGCCCGGTCCCTGGGCGAAGAGAAGGGGGATCAGGCTGAAGATCGTGATCGTCGCCGTCATGAGGACGGGCCGAAGCCGGTTCAGGCAGCCCTGGACGACGGCTTCGCCGAGCGGCCGGCCCTCCTCCTCGAGCTGGTGGATGTAGGACAGGAGGACGATGCCGTTGAGGACGGCGATGCCGAAGAGGGCGATGAACCCGACCGAGGCCGGGACGGAGAGATAAAGCCCGGCGATGAAGAGCGACAAGACCCCGCCGATGAGGGCGAAGGGAAGGTTGAGGATGACGAGGAGCGAGAGGCGGAGCGAGTTGAAGGTCAGAAAGAGAAGAAAGAGGATGAGGCCGATCGTCGCCGGGAGGATGACGGCGAGGCGTCGCATGGCCCGCTGTTGATTCTCGAACTGCCCTCCCCACGTCAGGAAGTATCCCGGCGGAAGTTCGACCTCGCGGCCGATCATCTGGCGGGCTTCGGCGACGAATCCGCCCAGGTCCCGGCCGGAGATATTACATTCCACGCCGATCCGGCGTTGGCCGGCGTCCCGGCTGACCTGGCTGGGGCCCTCGGCTGTCGAGATGTCGGCCACCTGGCTCAAAGGGATCCGGCCTCCTTGGGGCGTCCGGACGAGGATCGCCCCGATGGCCTCGGCGGAATCCCGCCGGTCCTCGGGATAGCGGAGCTGGAGGTCGAAAAAGCGGTCGCCTTCGTAGATCTCGGTGACGGTCTTTCCGCCCACGGCCGTCTCGACGACGGATTGGACGTCCTCGACGTTGAGGCCGAGGCGGGCGATCTTGGCCCGGTCGGCCTTGACGGAGACGTAAGGCTGACCGGCCACGGTCTCGACGACGACGTCTTCGGCTCCGCGGATCCGGCGGAGGACGGCTTCGATGTCCTCGGCCTTGTCCTTGAGGACGTCGAGGTCCTCCCCGAAGAGCCTGACGATGAGCTGAGCCCTCGTTCCGGCGACGAGTTCGTCGATCCGGCAGGCGATGGGCTGGCTGAAGGAGAAGGCCATTCCGGGGAAGACTTTCAGGGCTTCCCGCATTTTTTCCGTGAGTTCCTCCCGCGTTCGAGCCGTCGTCCATTCGCTCCGGGGCCTGAGGACGCCGACGTATCCGGTTTTCTCGACGCCGCGGGCCTCGATGGCGACGCCGGTTTGACCCGTCTTGCCGACGATCGTCGCGACTTCGGGGAAGGCCATGAGGCGGACTTCGACGCGGCGGCTCATGTCGACGGACCGATCGAGGGAAATTCCCGGCAGGAATTGGATATCGACGTCGAGAGCCCCTTCGTCCATGATCGGCATGAACTCCGTCCCCAGGCGAGGGACGAGGGCGACCGCCCCGGCGAGGAGGACGGCCGCCGCGGAGATGAGGACGATTTTGTGGTTCAATCCCCAACGGAGGAGGGGGAGATAGGCTTTTTTCGCCAGATCGATGAGGACGATGCGCTTCTCCCGGTGAGGCTTGAGGACGAGATGGCAGATGGCCGGGATGGCCGCCAAGGACAGGAGAAGCGAAGCGAAGAGGGCGATGACGTGGGTGAAGGCCAGGGGGAGGAACATCTTTCCTTCGATCCCCTGGAGGGCGATGATCGGGATGAAGGTCAGGGCGATGATGAGTTCGCCGAAGATCGAAGGTTTCCGGACCTCGAGGATGGCCTTGAGGACCGTCGGAAGCCTCCGGGTCCCGGCCTCGGATTCCGTGAGATGGCGCTGGACGTTCTCGACCTGGATGATCGTCGCGTCGATGATCATCCCGATCGAGATGGCCAACCCGCCGAGGGACATGAGGTTGGCCGAGAGGCCGGCGAGGCGCATCATGAGGAAGGTGAAGAGGACGGAGAGGGGCAGGGCGAGGAGGACGATGAAGGCCCCCCGGAAGCTCCGGAGGAAGAGATAGAGGACGACGACGACGAATCCGGCCCCGACGGCCAGGGCCTCGGTGACGGTGTGGATGCTCGCCCGGATGATGTCCGAGCGATTGTAGTACGGCTCGATCCGGAGGCCGAGGGGGAGGACCTTCGAGGCGTTGATGTCCTCGACCCGCCGCTCGACGGCCCGGACGACCTCCCGGCCGTTGGCCCCGCGGAGCATCATGACGACTCCTCCGACGGCCTCCCTTTTCCCGTCCTTGACCGCCGCCCCCTGGCGGACGGCCTGGCCGACCCTGACGGCGGCGATATCGCGGAGGTAGACCGGCGTTCCGGCCACGGAGCGGACGACGACGGCCCCGATGTCCTCGACCGTCTGGAGGAGGCCGATCCCGCGGACGAGGAACTGCTGCTCGTGGCGGAGGAGGATGTTGCCGCCGACGTTGAGGTTGTTTCTTTGGAGGGCCGCGGCGACATCGTCGAGGGTCAGGTCGTGGGCGAGGAGAGCGTCCGGGTCGACGGCGACCTGGTACTGCTTGATGTATCCGCCGAAGGAGTTGATCTCGCTGACGCCCGGCACGGACTTGAGAAGGGGGGCAAGCGTCCAGTCCTGGACCGTGCGGAGTTCCGTCAGATAGCCGACCCGGGCGTCCTCCTCCTCCGGCACGGGCCCTTCGAGCGTGTACTGGTAGATTTCGCCCATGGCCGTCGAGACGGGCCCCATCGCCGGGGCAATCCCCGGAGGGAGCTTCTCCTCGGCCTCGATCAGCCGCTCGAGGACGACCTGCCGGGCGAAATAGATGTCCGTTCCATCGTCGAAGACGACGGTGACGACGGACAGGCCGAATTTGGAGACCGAGCGGAGCTGGGCGAGCTTAGGGAGTCCCCGCATTGCGATTTCGATGGGGTAGGTCACGAACCGCTCGACTTCGAGGGGCGAGAGGCCGGGGGCTTGGGTCAGGACCTCGACTTGGATGTTCGTCACGTCGGGAAAGGCGTCGATGGGAATCCGAAGGACGGACCAGATACCCAGGCCGACGAGAACAACGATGCCGACAAGGACGAGGGCCCGCCGGCGGAGCGCGGCGGCGATGATCCGCTCAACGATGCCCATGCTCGTCTCCCAGGCTTCCCTTGAGGAGCTCGGACTTGAGGAGGAAGCTTCCGGAGGTGACGACGTTCTCGCCTTCGGCGAGGCCTTTGAGGATTTCGGCGAAGCCTGTCGCCCGGTCCCCCGCCTCGACGTCCCGCCGGATGAACGTCCCTTCAGCCGTCCGGACGAAGACGACCGTCCGTCCGGAGATCTCCTGGAGGGCGGCTTCGGGTACGGCCAAGACCGTCCGCTCCCCCTCGGCGGCGAGCCGGGCCTCGACGTACATCCCGGCCTTGAGCCGGTTTCCGGGGTTCGGGACCTCCGCCCGGACTTCGATTGTCCGCGCCGCCGCGTCGACGATGTCGCCGATGAGGAGAATCCGGCCGCGGAACTCCAGGCCGGGATAGGCCTGGGTCCGCAGAATCGCTTCGCCTCCCGATTTCAGGGCGGCCAGGTCCTTTTCAAAGACGCGGATGCGCGCCCAGAGCGTCGTCAAGTCGGCCAAGCGGAAGAGACTGGCCCCGATTTCGACGAAATCCCCCGGGACGACGGCGCTTTCGACGACCGTCCCGGCGAAGGCCGCCCGGACGGCAAGGAGAGGCCGGACGGTGAGCGATGAGGCCAGTTTTTCGAGTTCGGCGGGGGTCGCCCCGACGACGAGAAGCCTCTGCCGGACGCCTTCGAGAACGGCCGCGGCCGAGGCGGCCTCGTCGGCGTTTCCCGAAAATCGGCGGGTCCGCCCGGCCGCCTGGATGAACTCGGCCTGGAGGGCGAGATAATCGGGACTGTAGATTTCGGCCAGGACCTGTCCGTCTTGGACGCGGTCGCCCCGGACGGAGGAGATCCGTTCGATCCGGCCGGAAGCCCGGGCGGTCAGATGGGCGAGGCGCCGGCCGTTGAATTCGAGATTTCCCACGGCCGAGATGCGGGAGGCGAAAAGACGAGAGGCCGCCGGCTCGACCTTGAGGCCGGCCGCGGCGGCGGCTTCGGCGGAGAGGGCGATCGACATCCTCGACTCCGAGGCATGATCGTGCTCTTCGGCCTCGTGTCCGCCTGCGGCGGTGACGCCTTTGCGGCAGCCGGCGGAAAAAAATGTGAGAATCAAGGCTCCGGCGAGCCAACGGGCGGCGTTCTTCATGGTGTCCTCCAGGATTCCAAATCCTCCCCGGCGACGTCGAGGTCGGCCAGGGCGGTCAGATAAAGAGAGAGAGCCCGGATATGCTCGACCTCGGTCAGAACGTATGACCGAAAGAGGTCGAGGAGGCTCGTGAATTCGACCTTGCCGAGAGCGTAATAGGCGAGGCTGATCTTCATCTCGTCCTCCATGTCGCCGAGAAGGCTCTCTTCGAAAACGAGGATCTGCTCCTCGGCGGCCTTGGCTTCGGCGTAGGCGCCGGCCAAGGCCGCGTCCAGGCGGCGCTCCAGGGCGTCGGCGGCGAGGCGGCTCAGCTCCGCCTCGGCCGCCGCTTCCATCCTTTCCCCCTCGGCCCGGCCCGGGGAGAGGAAGGGCAGGGTCAGGCCGAAGGAGACTCCCCAGGCGTTGAATCGCTTTCCCGGAAAGGAAAATCCGGCGACGAAATCCGGCCGGAGGCCGAGACCGGCCAATTCGACGGCCGCGGCGGCTCTCTCCTTCCGCAGGGCGGCGATCTTGAAGGCCGGACGGATCGTTCGCGCCTCCCGCTTGAGGGCCTCGAGGCTTTTCACCGGGATTGGGGTATAGGCCATTTCGGTCAGGAGCGCCAGCGGCTCGTCCGCCGGCCGTCCGAGGAGGAAGTTCAAGGCCGAACGGGCCGTCTCCCTGTCTTTTCGCGCTTCGAGGATTTGGTTCCGAAGGCGGGCTTTTTCGGCCCGGGCCCTGAGGAGGTCGGGATAGGCGGCGGTTCCGGCCTCGTATTTGGACTGGATGTTGTCCAGGATGGCCTCCGCGATCTCCTCCGAACGTTCCAGGGCGGCCGAGGTGCGGCGGGCGAAGGCGGCCCTCCAGTAGGCCTTTTTTGCCGCCGCGACGAGGCGGAGGCGGACGCTTTCGAGCTCGGCTTCGGCCAGAGCCTCCTCCCTTCTTCCGATCTCGACCCGGAGGGCGCGCCGGCCGGGATATTCGAAGATTTGCTCGAAGCCCAGGTCGATTTCGGTTTCGTCGCCCTCGTTCTTGAGTCCGGGAAGCGGCACCCCCCCCACACTCAAGGCGATCAGGGGGACGGGCCGGGAGCCGAGTTGGAGAGCCCGGCCGCGGGCGGCGTCGACCGCCTTTCGGGCAGCCAAAACGTCCGGATGGCGTTCCAAGGCCAGGGCTACGGCCTGGTCCAGGGAAAGGCCGGCCTCCTGGGCGCCGATGCGGATTCCGCAGGCCAGGACCAGGACGAATGCGGCCCCGGCCGAAATGAATTTTGTTTTCATGATCGTCACCTCCACCCGCTTCTCTCGCCGGAGCCGCCGTCGAACGGAGGCCTTGCGAAAAAAAGCGGTCTAGGCCGTTCTTCGCGATGGGGAATTTCGGGGGTCGGGGGCCCGGAATGATGGGCCGGTCCCCGGGAGAAGCGGGATCAGCAGCGCCGGATCATCTGAACGGAAGGGGGCGGCTTGGAGAAATCCGCCGCGGCGAGGTTCGCCGGCGGAGAACCGGAGCGAAGGCCTTCCGCCGCGCCGGAAGGGAGAAGCATCCCTTCCGCCTGCGGGATTTCATTCCTTTGATGTTCGGGAGGAACGGCCCGGACGGTCTCGAAGCCGAGTTCTTTATGGGAACAGGGAAGCGCTTGGATTTCCGCTTGTCCGGAATCTAGGCCGGGGCCGCGGCGATGGACGGCCTCCCGCCGGGCCCGGCACTGATCACAACCGCATCGGCCGAAGTCTTCTTCGACCTCGATTTCCGTCCGGCCGTCGGCCTTGGTGCACCGGACCGTTCGGGGAAGGCCGGCGGAAAAAGCCAGGGAGAACGCGTACGCGCCGGCCAGGATGACGGCGGCCGGGATCGAAAACCGCGACTTTCTCACTTCTGGAATGCTATCATCCCGGAAACGATCGGAAAAGTCAATTCTTGCCCGAACGGATTTGTCAGGAGGCCCCCGAAAGCTCTACAATGCCTTCGTGCAGGTCCAAGCCGGCCGCTGGTCCCTCCTCCTCCTCATGCCGTTCGTCGTCTCGGCCTGCTCATCCTCCCCGCGCGGGGTCATCATCCTCTGCGCGGGCGACAGCCTCACCGCCGAGGCCTATCCCCATTTCCTCCAGAGGATCCTCAACCGCGAGGGCCCCAAGTCCAGAGTCCTCAACTACGGACGGTCGGGGAACACGTCCGGCGAGTACCTGAGCTTCCTCGTCCGGAACCGGGAACGGCTGGCCGCCGAGCGGCCTGATTTCGTCCTCCTCGAGCTCGGGACGAACGACGTCCGGGCCGACGTCGATTTCACTCCGACGGAGCGGTTCGTCGCCCAGATGAAGGAGATCGTGGCCGTTTTTCGCGGTTTTCGGGGCCGGACGGGCAGGCCTCCCCGCCTCTTCCTGGCGACGATCCCCCCGGTTCCGGAAGGAACGCCGTTCCCCTTCACCCCGGAATCGGTCCGGCGCGTCGCGGCCGAGATCAACCCCGCCATCCGAGTTTTGGCCGAGGCCGAGGGCCTTCCCCTCCTCGACGTCAACGGCTTCTTCCTCGAGAATCCGGCCCTCCTCCCCGGCGTCCACCCCTCGGCCGAAGGCTATCGTCGTCTGGCCCGGGCCTGGCACGATTTTCTAAAGCCCTGGCTCGACGACGCCCGCCGGACTTGAGTTTTCCCGGCGGCGGTGATATATTAATTCTAAGAGCAAATTCCTACGGAATCGAAGTCTTGCGGGATTCACGGAGAAAGTTCATGAACAGAAGGCTTATCCGACCCAGCTTGGCGGACATCAAGGACAAGGTCAAGACGGTCGAACCCCCGGTTCCTCCCCGGCCGCATATTTCCCC
>Ga0208047_1000908_pt1 | contig 11061 bp, 10 predicted proteins | sample Kivu_220m_FD_184162 | JGI IMG/M metagenome (GOLD analysis project Ga0208047, IMG submission 184162) | Freshwater microbial communities from Lake Kivu, Western Province, Rwanda to study Microbial Dark Matter (Phase II) - Kivu_220m (SPAdes)... | ecosystem: Environmental > Aquatic > Freshwater >...
AACTGCAGGATGCCGAAAGCGGTGCGGAACTCTGGGTGGATACCAATGACCGCGCCTTCCTTCAGCAATATCGCGACTGGGTCGGCGAGCGCTGGACGGAGCTGATCAATGCGACGCGCACGATGGGACTCGACCTGATTCAAATTGATACTGCGCGTTCCTACGTTGACCCGTTGGTTCAATTTTTCAAAATGCGGGAGCGGCGGTTCCGGTAAAATGCTACCCGACTTTTTTCCTCAACGACGACTGTTTCGGCTCACGATTGTACTGCTCGTTCTGGCTCTAATCTGCTCAGCTGAGGAAGAATCCATCACGGTGACCACCGCGGTTGATACGACGATTGCCACCATCGGCGATCGCATTACCCTGCATATTGGTTTGCATTATCCGGCGGGAACGCGCTTCAACCTGCCGACTATTGACCGCCAGCTGGGGAAGTTCGAAGTTGTTGACCAGCGCTTACGCGAGCCGGTAAAGAAGCACCAGATGTACAGCCAGGACTGGCAGATTGTGCTGACGATTTTCGATACCGGACGGGTGGAAATCCCTGCTCTGACTCTGCAGGCGCGTAAAGCTACCGATACCACCGCCATCCTGACTTTTCAGACCATACCCCAAACGATTAATGTCTATTCGGTATTGGCACCCGGCAACACCGAGATTAAAGACATCAAGCCACCCTTTCCCCTGAGTCGGCGGATTCCCTGGGGCGCAGTACTTTTTATTTTATTGATAGCGGGTATTTGTGGTGGCGGCTATTGGTATTATAAAAGGTGGCGCCAGCGCAACCTCCCGCCGCTGATTGATGAGACCTATTTAGAAGCGCCGCATACCGTAGCCCTGCAGAAATTAGATGCTCTGAAAACCCTCGATAGATCAACCAGCGAAGCAATCCGCCAGCAGTGTTTTAAGATTTCCGAGATTCTGCGTGAATATCTGGAACGACGCTATTTCATACGGGCTCTGGAACTCAGCACCGCGGAAATTCTCGCCGCTTTCCAGGTCGTTGATATAATCCCCGCCGCGGCGCAGGCCTTTGGGCAGGAATTCATGGAGCTCGACCTGATAAAATTTGCCAATCAACCTCCCGCCGTCAGTCGTTTATCTGAACTGATTGAGCGGGCTTATTTCTGTATAGATTTAACCAAACGCGAACAATTTCTAAGGAGGATCGTGTGATAGAGGTAAATAACCTTGTAAAACATTACGGTTCCGTCAAAGCGGTGGACGACATTTCCTTTACTGTGGAAAGGGGTGAAATCCTCGGCTTTTTAGGGCCGAATGCCGCCGGTAAGACCACGACGATGCGGGTCATCACCGGCTTTCTACCGGCTTCGGCTGGTACCGTCAGAGTTGCCGGCTTCGAGGTCTTCGAACAGGCCCTGGAAGTGAAAAAAAGGATCGGCTATTTGCCGGAAAATCCGCCTGTATATTTTGATATGCGGGTGCGGGATTATTTAAAATTCGTGGCCACCATCAAGGGCGTCGAACCCAAGGCCATCAACGTCGAAGTCGCACGCGTCGCGGAACGCATGTCAATCACCGAGGTGATGGACAATCTTATCGGCAAGCTTTCCAAAGGCTATAAACAGCGCGTCGGTTTCGCCCAAGCCTTGCTCAACAATCCGCCGGTGCTGATTCTCGATGAGCCAACCAACGGGCTCGATCCCCGGCAGATTATCGAGGTGCGCGAAATCATCCGCAGTCTCGGGCAGGATCATACCGTCATTCTCTCGACGCACATCCTGCCAGAGGTCAGCATGACTTGCAGTCGCGTCGCGATCATCAACGAAGGGAAGCTGGTCAAAATCGACACGCCCGAAAACCTGACCGCCCAGATCCAGGGCTCCGAATCCATTACGCTGGAAATCGAAGGTCCGGTGGTTGATGTGCAGTCTGCCTTAGCCCAGGCGACTAACGTTACCTCGGTCAGCGTTCAGCCGACGCGCCGGGATGACGTGGCCATTTACAAAGTGGAATCCCAACGCGGATCCGATATTCGCAAAGCATTGGCGGCGCTGATCGTCGGCAAGAGCTGGGGTCTGTTGGGCATGAAATCGGAAACACTGAGCCTGGAAGATATCTTCCTGCGGCTAACCACCAAGGAAGAGGAGGTCAACTGAGATGTCGAACGTCTATTCAATATTCAAACGCGATTTGAAAGGCTACTTTTCCTCGCCGATTGCCTATGTGGTGATCGGGTTGTTTCTCATCGTGACAGGCATCTTCTTTTATCTGCTTTTATCGAGCTTCCTGCAATACAGTTACGCCGTGATGATGCAGAGACAGGGACAGGTGGCTGTCAATGTCAACCTGATGATGATTCGCCTGTTTCTGCTGAACATGAGTGTCATCGTGCTGTTCGTGATTCCCATGATCACGATGCGCAGTTTCAGCGAGGAGAAAAAGAGCGGCACCATGGAACTGTTACTGACTTCGCCGCTCACCAACTGGCAGATCATTTTGGGTAAGTTTTTCGCCACCTATCTGCTGTATTTCACCATGGTGGGGGTGACTTTCCTCTTCATGGTCTTTTTGTTAATCTGGGGCAAGCCGGCATTCTGGCCAATCGTGATGGGTTATTTAGGTATTCTGCTGATGGGCGCCGCGCTGGTCGCACTGGGCAATTTCATTTCGTCGCTGACCGAAAACCAGATCGTTGCGGCGGTTGGCACGTTTGGGGCTACGATGCTGTTGTGGGTCATCGGATTTGCGGGCGATTTCACCGGCAAAATTCTCGGCGAGCTTTTCAAGTACCTGTCGATTGTCAATCATTTCGAGGATTTTTCGAAAGGCGTTTTCGATACCGGGCACTTCGTCTATTATCTCTCGCTCGCCTTCCTGATGTTATTTTTGACCTATCAGTCTATTGAATCAGCCAAATGGAGAGGATAAGCGATGAAACTCTATAAATGGATATTAACCGACGGACTCGCGCTGATGCTCGTGGGTCTGATCGTCTATTCGATCATGAATGTCTGGGATTGGAAATCGATCCTGTTGCTGGTGGCAGGTGGCGCCGCGACGATTTTCGCCCTGGTGCAGCTTGATATTAAAAACCTGCTGAAAAACCGGCGTCTGATCTATGGCGGAAACATGGCGCTGATTGTGCTGTTGGTAGTTGCCATTCTCGGATTAGTGAACTTTTTCCTGGCGCGCCACACCTGGCGCCTGGACACGACCAGCAGTCGAACCTTCAGCCTGTCTGACCAGACCATCAAGGTTTTAAAGAACTTGAAAAAGGACATCCAGATTTACGCCTTTGCCAAGGATATCAACAAGGGACCAATAGAAGATAAACTGAATGAGTTCCGGCACTATTCGCGCAAACTCAGCTGGGAGATCATCGATCCGGACGAGAAACCGGCAATGGCGCGGCAGTACAAAGTCAAGGATTACGGCAATCTCGTCATTCTTTGCGAAGGCAAGGAGGAACAGATTCCCAATTTCTCCGAGGAATCCATCACCAACGCCATCATCAAAGTCACCCGCGAGGGACGCAAGAAAGTCGCTTTCCTCACCGGACACGGCGAAGGCAGTATCAACAGCGCCGACCGTGACGGTTTCGAGAATGCGAAAAAAGCCATCCTCGAGCAAAATTACGAAGTCGAGGAATTATTACTGGCGGACAAGGACTCCATACCTGCGGATGTGTACGTTGTGGTGGTCGCCGGACCGAAAAAGAATCTGTTCGACAAGGAACTGAATCTGCTGACCAATTATCTTGAAAATGGCGGCAGTGCGCTTTTTATGGTGGATCCGCGTCCCTCTGCCGGTCTGGTTTCCTATCTGCAGAACTGGTACGTGGATGTGGGCGACAATTTGGTGATTGACGCCAGCGGCTTCGGGCGTATTTTTGGCGCCAGCCCGGATGTGCCCTTGGTTTCCACATACACTTCCCACTCGATCGTCAAAGATATGGGCGGAGTAATGACCTTCTTCCCGGTCGCCCGCCGCGTCAAGCCGCGCGATACGGGTGACAATTATAATGTAACGGTGGAAGAATTGCTCCAGACCGGCCCGCAGAGTTTCGCCGTAAAAAATGTCGAGGAAGTGTATCGCACGGGGCGGGTTGCACAAAGTGCGGCTGATGAACGCGGACCGATTTCACTGGCCTGCGCCGTTAGTCTCGATGCTAAAAAGGGTGAACGCAAAACCCGCCTGGTCGTTGTCGGCGATTCCGATTTTGCCGCCAATGCCTATTTCGGAAATCAAGCCAACGGCGATCTGTTCATGAACATGGTCAGCTGGCTGTTGGCGGATGAAGACCTGATTTCCATCCGCCCCAAAGACCCGGAAATCCGCATGGTGAACATGACCCCCGGTCAGACCAAAACCGTCTTCTGGTTGACGGTTATTGTTCTGCCGGTGATCGCCTTTGGTGTGGCGATTTTGGTCTTCGTGCGGAGGAAGTAAGCCATGAAAGGCAAAACCACTCTGATTCTGCTCGGGATATTCGTCGTCCTGTTTGCGCTAATCTATTTCTTTGATGTCAAGGGCGGTGAAAAACGTTCTGCCCGTGAAAAGCAGACCAAACAATTGTTTCAGGTCAGCAAGGATGAAATCATCCAGGCGGAATTCATCACCGGCGAACGGATCGTCTGTGATAAAAGCTCCGGCAGTTGGGAAATTACTACACCCGTCCGGACGGCCGGTGATACCGCGACCATCGAATATAACCTCGGACAAATCGTTGAGGCGAATATCGAACGCACGATTGCTGATTCGGTTGAGGATTTAACAGCGTATGGTCTGGCCATGCCGCGGGGCGTGGTTCGGTTGATGTCGAAGGATTCGACGATTGCCACGCTCCTGATCGGTGACGAAAATCCCACCGGCACTCTGATTTTCGTTAAACGCGCCGATGAAGCGGCGGTCTATACCACTGCTAAAACGCTGTGGAGCAACGTCAGTAAATCGCTTTTTGATTTGCGCGATAAACAAACCATGCACATTCGCACCGCGGATGTGCGGCGGCTCGAATTGAATTCCGTGAAGAAGGGCAAGGTCGTGTTGGAAAAAAGCGGCGATAACTGGCAAATCCTCCAGCCGGTGCCAATCGCCGCCAACAGCAATGAAGTGACTTCGCTCCTCAATCGGTTGGCGAACGGACGCGTCAAGAACTTCATCGCCGAAGAGCCAACCAATTTAGCTCGATACGGCTTCAATCGCCCGCGGCTTACGATGAACCTTTTCATCGGGGAGAGTCTGGCGAAGACTTCGTTTGTTGTTGGCGATACCGCGCGCAACGACGGTGGTGGCTTCTACGCCAGGGAAGAAACCCGCAAACCGGTCTTTACCCTCGAAAACTGGGCCGTGGATAATCTGACCAAAGGCGCCTTCGACTTACAGAACAAGAAACTCACCGGCTTCGATGGCAGGAGCGCCGATCGCGTCGTCTGGCGTCTCGATAACCGCGAATACGCCGCGTTGAAAATCGATACCACGAACTGGCTGATCGTTGCGCCGGATACCGTTCAGGTGGATGAAACGCTCTTTCAACGCTGGCTGGAGGCGCTCGGTGATTTCAGCGTTGATGAACTGGAAGCGTACCAACCCAAACCGCTCGCGAGCTACGGACTCGATCTGCCACGCCTGCGGGTAACGATCTTCAAAGGCGATACCCAGCTGGGAACCATTTTAGTCGGCAAACAAATCAAAGAAGATTACTATGTCAAGGCTGGTAGTGCCCCGTACGTCTACCGCATCCGCAAATATACCTACGAGCGGATAGCCAAGAAACCGGATGACCTGCGGCGTAAGATGCCGGAGAAGGCGAAGTAAATCACCAAGCTTATGTGTACAAAAACCTCCCGTCGGAATAACCTGCGGGAGGTTTTTGTATTGAAGAATCAGATTAGATTTCTGATCATTTTATCAGAAGACACTTCCGAGTTGCGATGAATTCCCCTGCAATCAGTTTGTAGAAATAGACGCCAGAGGGGAGGTTGCGTGCATTCCAGGTGATGGAATAATACCCGGCTGGCTGAGTCGCATTGACCAGCGTCTCGATCAGCCTGCCCTGCAGATCGTAAACCTCGAGCCTGACAAAGACTCTTTCTGGCAGGTCGTAATTGAAATGCGTCACGGGATTGAAGGGATTGGGATAGGCCGGCTTGAGGGCAAACTGCTGCGGGATGGCAACGGTCTCGGCTTCCGGAGTGGTTTCACCGGTCATTTCCCGAACCGCATCGGCGGCTTCGGTATCCGGGTACTTCGCCAGAATCTGCGCAAAGATGTTGGCCGAACATTTTCCAATTGATTTTGCCAGATCGCCGGATTGGTTTTCCATTTCCTGCATAACCCAGCCCTGTTCATACAGCGCCCAGGCGATCCAGTATGCGTTGAGGATAGACAGTAAGATTAAGATTAGTATATGCGTTGATTATGATGTCTTTTAACCATTGAGGACCACTCTGACTGTTGATTTGATCGGGTATTCCCTGCAGGACGCCGATGATTCCCTGAATAGACAGGTCAATCGTCGGAATGCTAATGGAATTACTAACCGTATAAGCATAGGGGATGGTGACAGAACCAGCTGTCACGTATCCGGTTATTGTAGCCTTGAATGTTATACTTCCAGAATGTAATTCAACTCTCGGAGCGCTGATCCGAATCTTGTATGAATCGGTACCATACGTCCCTTCTGGTTGGGGAAAAACCTGGGTTTGAATGAAGGTTGACATCGCCACTTCGGAAATCTCGAAAGACATCTCGATTTCATGCGCCCGATAATCCGGATCGGCGTAAATGAATAAATAACTCGACCAAAGAATGAAAAGCAGTTTAAAATTCGTTTTCATAATAGATACCCTTTCTAAAAAGTGTTAAAAAATCTAATGGGAGAACCTCTCTCCTGTTCAGCGGATAGGTAACTATAGGAAGATTCCGCGATGTTACTAAAACAGGATTTTTATTCTATCGATAGCCGCGAATGATTACACCATGACTGGCGTCTCTGGCTATACCAGCCGCAACAACAAAATTTCGTTTAAAATCAGCCCTTGGCCAGGTAATATCCCAGAAAAGCTCATTATTGGTTATCCAGTTTTCACCATTATAATGAACCCAAATCGAACCAAAACCGAAAACATCATTCCGATCCTGTGCAATAATACTGGCAAGGGCTTCATCTTTTGTAGAAGGGATTATTTCTGATGAATTGCGTAAGAAGTCATAAACCCACAATCCCGCCGCGGTCTGAAAATAGGCATAATTATCGTAGACACCAACAGACATAACTTCACCAAATTTTCCATCGGTTGGGGCCGACTTATCGGTATAATAAATCATTTTCATATTTCCATTATCAAAATGCCAGACGCAACATTCGTAGGGTGTCAGGATATTATCGCCGACGATAAATACATGCTTGCCGTCGGGTGTACCTTTCACATCCGAATAGCGAATGGTATTACCCGTAGGAACACGTGTAAATGATTGACCATCATAGTGGACAATCAGTCCTTTCGTACCCACAAACCAGATATCGCTCTCTGACGATCCCCATACATGATTTAGATACTCTCCAGATGAATAGTCCTGGGTCCACATTAATTTGGTTGTATCACCATCATAATGAAATATTCTGCCAGTTGTAAACCAAATACTTGAATCTGAGAAATAATGAATTCCTGTAGGTGGTATCGCATATAAAGGTTCACCGATAAACCGTACAAGTTTCCATTCTTCACCATCCCAATGTACTGCCGAGTAAGGTAGTTGCCAGACCCCAGCCGAATCATAAGTGTAGGTATCTTCCAACCGGATATCTCCCACTACCCAAACATCGTTTTCGGAAATTATCTGAACATCATTCAAGCAAGTCGGATGTACTCCGATCCGATCTATCTCCCAGCGAAAATTGCTACTGGTAGTTTCGCGGGTATGGATCGATACAACATCGCTCGAATCAACTACCTTTTGATGTTTCAGATAATAAGCCCGAAAGGAATAATCGGTTTCCGGTTGAAGTCCCCCGATGTGCAGTACCGTATCAGAGCCAATGACACCAGCAACTGGCGTAATATCAATATTACTGTCCAGACTGCGGACAGAAAAAAATTTGGCTTTACCGGAATCGGGCAGAGTAACTCGCAATTTAACCCAGGTACAAAGATAATCTTCAACATCGAGGTTAATTTCATATTCTGGTTTCGGTTCTTCGGGACAAGATGTCATGATGGAAATGAGACTTACAAACAGGCTATTCAGAAGATTAGTTCTTATATATCTGGTCAGTTTTTGGTTATCCATTCTTTTCCTATGAAAAATAAGTAAAAATCCTGTTAAATTCCAATCGTTTCGTTACATGCGGAGTCTTCCCATGTTACAAACCCTGCGTCTGCGCCGCTGATCTGGTCAGGCGCAGGTATTGATTGGAATGTTGAGTTGCATACCATCCTCCTTCTATTGGATGTTCTTTTCTTGGTATAAATACGATCCCTTTAAGGGATTTTCCTTAATGAGTACAGATACATATTTTTTGATTGCCGGAAACATCACCAGGCAATCAGACAGACATAATCCGCCCGGCAGCTGCCGGAACAGGTAATAAAGTCGATTCATCTTTTAAATACCCTTCATTAATAGGTTTTCAACGATACCCTCTGATGACAATTGGAAGACCTTCAATACCAGTGTAATATTCACCTCCGGCAACAACCAGATTCTCGCTGACTTTAATCGCTTTAATCAAACCCCAGACACCATACATATTCTGAAATTCGGTATATAAATGCCAAGTTGAACCATTAAAGTGCAATATTTCACTGCCAGAATTAGAGGTAAAGATATCATTAGATGCGGTGCCATAAACATCATAACCGAACCATTTCCCGGCGCTTTCATATTTACTCAATTTTTCTTGCATCAGATCAAATAAATATCTGCCGCTTCCGCCGTTTAGAAAAAGTAAATATGGGCTATCGGTCCATACCGAATTCGACCAGCATTTCCTTTCATTATCAGTATCATGCAATGTCTTCCATTCTTTACCATTATAGAATAGAATAACACTTCGACTATTATTGGTTTCCGTGCCCACGGCCCAGATGTGGTTGTCATCTATGCCCCAGACGTCTTCCAGCCGGCAGGTCGTCCCACTCTCCATCTTCTTAAAAGATGAACCATTGTAATGAACAATAGAACCTTTCCAGCCAACAAAATAGACATTATCCGGTGATGAAGCCCAAATATGCTCTACACTTCCATCATCCGCGTCTAGTATGCCCATATCCCATAGATGATAATATGTCCATTTTTCACCATCCCAGTGAATTGGAATCCCAGCCGCCCAGATATTATTATCATCGAAATACCAGATACTTTCCATAGGAGCGCCTCTCTCCATCCTCATCAGATTCCATTTATTACCATCCCAGTGCGCCGCATTGAAGTATTCTTCTCCGGAACCGTCAAATGAAGAATCTGGATCGTCAGCAATAATCTGACCAACTGCCCAGATATTACTCTCTGAGACAATCCACAGATCATATATGCCCCCTGAAATTCCCAGGGTATCGATTTCCCAATTAGAAATATCATGGCTGGTAGTGTCCATGGTATGTACTGAGACCGGATCGGATTCGGACTTGGTCTTGCCGTCCTTCAGGAAGCGGACGCGGTAGATGTAGTCGGTATTGGGCGTCAGACCTTCATCGATGATCAGGGTGTCGTCATCACTGCAGGTATAGGTTGCTACGGTCGAGTCGTCCCGGTCGAGCGCGAAGGCGCTGACATCCCCGGAGTCCGGCAGGGTTATGCTCAGGACAACCGAAGTCGAGAAGACATCCTCGGCCGACAGGTATATATTGTAGTCCGGTTCGGTCGGGCACTCCTTGCAGGACATGGCGCAGAGCAGGGCGGCGATCAGTAAGATGGTGGTCATTGTTGGTATTGCTTTCAGTTTGTCAGAGAGCATCCTATTATCTTGATTCTTCATGATTGAAAATACACTGAAAAAAACATAATTTCAACCGGTAGTTGTACCGTCCGAAGGCGGAAATCCGCGCACGAGAGCCGCAACTCGCATAAATACGCGCCGGGCGGAATACAGGACAGCGAGCGTAAGTTATCCCGCCACGGTAATTCCATGGTAAAACAGCAAAAATGTTGAAAGACCATAATCCTTACGGAGCCATGGTCACTGCGACGGAGACGGATCAGATTCACGACGTCAATATCCGCCCTCGCCACGTCTAAGGTCATAGTAGCGAACCTTTCATAATAGGGTTGCATTTCAAGATGCAACCGGTGATTTCAAAGAACCTTTTCCTATTTCAGGAAAATACTTCCCAGCTCAGATTGGTTTGCGGGATCCGGCTGGTCTGGCAGAGTCCCTACCGGGCGGTCAGAGGCTCTGCGAGCTACTACTCCTCTTAGATTTTAAAAAGCGGTTTGATTTTAAGCAGGCAGCTATTAAAAATCCAGAAATATTTATTAACCGCGGAGAACGCAGAGGACGCGGAGGGATTATTTTCATGTTTATCAAGATTTAGGTGAGAGCGAAAAAACCAACAGCCAAACCAAAAGAACAGTCCGATTGAGTCCTTCCAGGTGCTTTTAAGTACTGTTGAGACTGGACAACCAGTTTCCGACGCGAGCGTCAGCGAGCGACTAAACTGGTTTCTGTCCACGTATTACGCGAAGCACAGAGCCACAAAAGACGCGAAAGGACGCTAAAATATTTAACCACAGATTAACACGGATAATGCGGATTATCCATGGCGTGTTAATCAATTCGTTTACTTTTGATTTCCCCTCCCCGACGTATTCTACAATACTTGACCTTAACCTTGACCTTAACCTTCAATCAAAAATTGTTTGAAAACCCGAAAATAGGTTTGGTTGGGTAATTGCCCACGAAATATGCGAAAGGACGCTAAAATTTTTTACCACCGATTGACACGAATAACACGGATTATCGATCTGTCTCAATCCGTCAAAGTCGAACCTATCTGGCTCCGGCGGACCTGTCCGCCCATGGCGGACTTTGCTACGCTCAGCCTAACGATTTTGCCGCTGGCAATGCGGACAGAAATGCGTACTGCGTTGACC
>Ga0208047_1000910_pt1 | contig 11052 bp, 12 predicted proteins | sample Kivu_220m_FD_184162 | JGI IMG/M metagenome (GOLD analysis project Ga0208047, IMG submission 184162) | Freshwater microbial communities from Lake Kivu, Western Province, Rwanda to study Microbial Dark Matter (Phase II) - Kivu_220m (SPAdes)... | ecosystem: Environmental > Aquatic > Freshwater >...
TGATACGCTCACGCGTTTTTGACAATAGGCCTAATCGGTGTTATCATACTCAGCCAGTATCTACTACTCACCTCATGCTCGCAGCGGACCCTAGTCCGCTACTCCACCGGCGATGGCCAGCGCCGAAAACTGTGAAACACAGCCTTGGCCAAGGTAACAATAGACCAACGAGGCTGCTGGACTAGGGTCCAGCAGGAGCAAGTGAGGAGTACCTCAGGCGAGTCAAATGGACGAGTTGCGTAATTGGTACTCAAATCTATCCGACAGACAGAGGACGACCTACGGGGTATTGCTGGCCATTATCTTGCTTACCCTGCCCTGCTATTGCCTGGGATTGGCAGCCTTGTCCCTTGCGCCGCCTCCACCCACAGCCTTTACCGCAACCTTTACCCCCTCGCCATCCCCCACGGCCGTGTTTACTCCTACCCGTACCCCTACCCCATCGCGCACACCGACGCCCAGCCCTACCTCTCCAGGGCCGACACCCACTTCGACGGCCACCCCAACCGACACACCCACTGGCACGCCCACGGTGACAGGCACGACGACTCCCACCGAGACCCCGACGGTGTCGCCATCCCCCACAACTACGGCTACACCGACGCGCACGGTCACTCCTACGGGAACCCCCACTGCCACGGCGACCCCGACCCAACCACTGCCGACAGCGACCGACACCCCAACAGCCACGCTCACACCCTTGCCGACGGCTACCGCGACCGACACTCCGACGGCCACTGCGGCGCCTACGCCAACCAGCACAGAGACCCCCACGGAGACGCCCACCAATACAGCTACATCTGAGCCTGCTGAGACACCTACACCTGGTGGATGATCTCCGTTTGACAGAAGGTAGAATTGAGCTATAATACCCACGTTTTCCACCAGCAAAAAGATAAGTTCCTATGAGTTCCCCTGAGTTCCCACCCTCGAAGGAACTCTAAGGCCAGTCTTCATCCAGGCCAAGTAGCCATTCTTGAGGAGGCCATAAGCCGTGCAAATAGCGCCGTTGTTGAAGAAACTTTCCGAGGCCCGGGGGGTCTCGGGTTACGAAGCCGAGGTGCGAGAGATCGTCGCCGAGGAATTCGGGCGATACGCCGACGAGGTGCAGACTGATAAGCTGGGCAACGTCATCGCCTTGAAGAGGGGAGAGGGTGAGGAGCCTCGTCGCCGCATCATGCTGGCCGGTCACATAGATGAAATCGGGTTGATGGTGACCAAGCTGGAGAAAGGGTTCATCCATTTCACCGAGGTAGGTGGTTTCGACGAGCAGACCCTTGTGGGGCAAGAGGTCACCGTGCATGGCCGAAGGGACCTGCCCGGCATCATCGGCAGCCGGCCACCCCACGTGCTCCCGCAGGAGGAGCGCGAGAAGACCATGCCGATGGATAAGTTGTTCATAGACGTGGGAATGGGAGAAGAGGAACTGGGACGTTGGGTTCGGGTGGGCGACCTGGCCACCTTGAGGCGGCAGTTCACCCCCCTGCAAGGGGATGTGGTGGCCGGCAAGTCCTTCGACGACCGGGCGTCACTGGCTGCGATCCTGGTTTGTCTGGAGGGCCTCGCTTCGGTCAAACATGCCTGGGACGTCTACGCTGTAGCGACGGTGCAGGAGGAGGTGGGGCTACGTGGCGCCATAACCAGCGCCTATGGTCTGGCCCCCGACGTGGCTATCGCCATTGACGTCACCTTTGGCGACCAGCCGGGTGTCTCCGAGGCCGAGACCCTCAAGATCGGCCAGGGACCAGCCATCGGGTTCGGCCCCAACATCCATCCCAAGCTACATGAGGCCCTGGTGGAAGTGGCGAAGGAATTGGAGATTCCCTACCAGGTCGAACCCGTTCCCGGCGGTAGCGGCACCGACGCCTGGGCCATCCAGGTCACGCGGGAAGGCATCCCCACCGCCTTGCTCTCCATCCCCGTGCGATTCATGCACACCTCGGTGGAGACACTCTCCCTCAAAGACGTGGAGCGGACGGGGAGGCTGATGGCCGGGTTCATCGCCAGGCTGGACAATGTACGAATCTACGAGTTTACGAATCTGGAGGAAGGAAATTGCTTTTAAGAGAGCTATCCGAGGCTTTTGGGGTGTCGGGCTGCGAGGACGAGGTTCGCGGAGTTATCAGTGAGGCCATCAGGGGCCGCGTGGACGAGGTTCGCGTGGACAGCATCGGCAACCTCATCGCCCTGAAGAGAGGGACAGGAGAGTCCGCACTCAAGGTGATGGTGGCCGCTCATACCGACGAGGTCGGACTGATGATCACCCACATCGAGGAGGAGAGTGGGGCCATCCGCTTCCGGCCAGTGGGTGGCATTGATGACCGCATCCTGCTGTCCAAACTTGTGCTTATTGGCAAGGAGCGAGTGCCCGGCGTCATCGGCGCCAAGCCGATTCACCTCATCAAAGAGGAGGAGCGCAAACAAGTGGTCAGGGTGGATCAGATGGCCATAGACATCGGCGCCAAGAGCAAGGAAGAGGCAGAGAAGGTGATCAAGATAGGCGATTATGCTGTGTTCGCCACCGAATTCTGTCCGTTGACGGACGACGGACTGCGAACGGTCAAGGGCAAGGCTTTCGATGACCGGGCCGGTTGCGCCGTACTGATCGAGGTGCTGAAGGAGCGCTATCCTTTCGATCTCTATGCTGTTTTCACTGTCCAGGAAGAGGTCGGCCTGAGGGGGGCGCGGGTGGCAGCCTACGCCATCGAGCCCGACGTGGCTTTCGCCCTGGAAGGCACCATCTGTGACGACATGCCCAAGAAGAAGGATGTGAGTCCCACCACCAAGATTGGGGCTGGCCCAGCCATCACCATCATGGATCGCTCTTTTATTGCCGATAGAGGCTTGGTCAAGCTCCTGGTCGAGACAGCCGAAGAGCTAGGCATCCCTTATCAGTTCAAGCAGCCCGGCATCGGCGGCACTGATTCTGGAGCCATTCACCTGGTGAAAGAGGGCGTGCCCTCGGCCACCGTGGCTGTGCCCTGCCGCTACATCCACTCGCCGGTCTGCTTGCTGAGCCTGGAGGATTTGGAGAACACGGCGCGGTTGATGAAGGCGGCGTTGGGGAGATTAGTAACTCGTAGATTCGTAGATTCGTAGATTCGTAAATTCGTGGATTCGAGGATTGAGAACACGAATCTACGAATCCCGAATCTACGAATCCCGAATCTACGCCTAAGCAAGGAGGTATTGTCGCGTGAAGGAATTGATCAAGAAGCTGGTTGAGACCTACGGCCCTTCAGGACGCGAGGAGCAGATCAGGGAGGTGCTCAAGGCGGAAATCGAGGGTCTGGCCGATGAGGTGCGGGTGGATACCATGGGCAACCTGATCGCCCTAAAACGGGGTAGCGGCGAGGGGTTGAAAGTGATGCTGGCCGCCCACATGGACGAGATCGGCATTATCGTTACCCACGTGGACGACAAGGGGTTTCTGCGCTTTGCCCCTGTGGGCGGGGTACGGCCACTGGGCCTGTTGGGTGGGCGGGTCGTGTTCGCCAATGGCACAGTGGGCACCATTGGCCTGGAAAAGCGGGAACCGGAGGACGAGAACAAGATTCCCAACCTGGACAAGCTCTATCTGGACGTAGGGGCGAAGGACAGGGAGTCGGTACCCGTAGGCGTGGGAGACATCGCCTGTTTCCAGCGACCTCTCGCTGACCGGGGGGATCGCCTCATGGCCAAGGGCTTCGACGACCGCATTGGCTGCGCCGTTCTGATCCAGGTGATGCGCGACCTGGAGGCTTGGCCCCACGATGTGTACTTCGTATTCAGCGTGCAGGAGGAAGTGGGATTGCGGGGGGCCGTCACCTCGGCTTACGGCATCCAGCCCGACCTGGGCATCTCGGTTGACGTGACGGGCACTGGCGATACGCCGGAGGCTCGCACCATGGCCGTCTCCCTGGGAGAAGGGCCAGCAGTCAAGGTCAAAGACGGGGGGATGCTGGCCCATCCGGCGGTCAAGAACCTGCTGGTCGAGACCGCCGAGGGACTGGGGATTCCCTATCAGTTGGAGGTCCTGGAGAGGGGCACCACTGACGCCATGGCCATTCAGGTTTCGCGGGAGGGTGTGCCGGCCGGCTGCCTCTCGATCCCCTGCCGCTACGTGCACACGCCCTCAGAGATGGTGGATCACCACGACGTGCTTAACGCCGTCAAGTTGCTGGTAGCTGTGCTCTCCAAGCCCATTGACCTGGGGTAGCGGACATTATGACGGTAGAGAAGACTTGACCAGGGGGTAAAGCAAAGCCAGGGCCAAAGCCCTGGCTTTTTGCTGGAGACGTCATTCTGACGCAGGTGCGTCAATCAGGTGTGGCGCCCCAGGTGGAGGATTCTCTCAGTTGGGGATCCACAGCCAATGGCCATAGAACAGCCACTGGTGGGGATGATGGTGATTGGGGTTAGCGTCCCACAGCGTCTGGAAGCTAACGCCCGTTCTACTGGCAAGGTTGTACCAGGTATCCCCGTGCTTCACCTGATACCAATACCCTCCTCGTGGCTGGGGGGCAGGCTGAGGGGAGACTGGAATCCATAGCCAATGCCCGTAGAACAGCCAATTGTTCAGATGATGGTGATTTGGGTTAGCGTCCCATAATCTCTGGATGCTAACGCCCGTTCTGCGCGATAGATTGTACCAGGTATCGCCGTGCTTTACCTGATACCAGTAGCCTCCTGACGATGGAGGCTGGGCCGAAGCCACTGAAGTCAGCGCCATCGTCAACGTGATCGCGACTGCCAGGGCCATCACCGTCGCTCTCAATCTTCTTCTGGTCATTGCTTTGATCTCCTCCCTTCTTTGCTTTGTCAAGCATTGTATCACGCTTCCGTGGGCTTGTCAAATGCTCTCTCCTTGTTTATTTCCCTTGTTTCTGGTATACTTACACCAACATCGGTGAGGGAAGGTTGAACTTGAGAGTCGCCATTGTACACGACTGGCTGAACCAAAAGGGAGGGGCAGAGGCGGTCCTGGAGGCTCTGGTGGAGATGTATCCCCAGGCCCCGGTGTACACTTCTATGTATTGGCCTCAGGCCATGCCCCAGGAATACCGTTCCTGGGAAATTCGCACCTCGTTCATGGACAAGCTGCCCCTGGTCAAGAGATACCATCAGCCTTTCCTCCCCCTGTATCCCCTGGCCTTCGAGAGCTTCGATCTCACAGGCTACGACCTGGTCATCAGCAACAAGAGCGGCTTCTGCCACGGTGTGATCACCTCACCCGACACGTTGCACGTCTGCTATTGCCTGACTCCCACCCGTTTTCTCTGGGATTACCCCGCTTATGCTCAACGTGAAGGACTGGCCAAGTTAGCTCGCCTGGCCTTGCCGCCTTTCCTGAATTACCTGCGGCTCTGGGACCGGGCGGCCGCCGAGCGGGTGGATCATTTCATCGCCATTTCAGAGACGGTCCGGCGGCGTATCGCTAAGTACTACCGCCGTGATTCCTTTGTAATTCACCCCCCGGTAGACACCGGCAAGTTCGCTGTTAGCGACACCCACGATGACTACTTCCTCGTCGTCTCCCGACTCATTCCCTACAAACGTATTGACCTGGCGGTGCGAGCCTTCAACGAACTGGGTTTGCCTTTGGTGATCATCGGAGGTGGAAGGGATCGAGCTAGTTTGCAGGCTCTGGCCAAGTCCAATATCCAATTCCTGGGCTACGTTCCTGACGAGGAAATCGGCGACTATTTCGCCCGCTGTTGGGCTTTCATTTTGCCCGGCCAAGAAGACTTCTGCATTGCCCCTGTGGAGGCTCAGGCAGCGGGGCGGCCCGTCATCGCCTACGCTGCTGGTGGCGCCTTGGACACAGTGATAGACGGGGTCACAGGAGTCTTCTTCCACCATCAGACGCCTGAGGCCCTGATCAAAGTAATCAGAGAATTCAACGAGAGTAGCTACGACCCAGCCGTCATCCGCCGCCATGCCGAACGGTTTGATAAGCGGGTCTTCAAGGAGCGGCTGAGCGCGTTTATCGAGGAGAAGGTTGCGGAGCATAAGAACACCGATGCGCAGGATTTACGGATTCTTCCTCGGTCCACGCCACCTGATCCGTGAATCCTGCCGATCCGTTGTTCTCAGGAGGTCATTATGGAACTTCGCCAATACTGGAGGATCATCTACAAGCGGCTTTGGATTGTGATCGCCCTGGTTGCCATTGTGCTGGTCAGCAGTTTAGCCCTTCGACCAGGACGTTCCACTCTCTACCAAACCTCCATGCGCTTCACCGTGGCCGTGGTGCCGGAGTCCAGGAGTGACGACTACTATGCCTTTGACCGTTACTACACCTGGATGGCCTCGGAGTACTTCGTTGACGAACTCACGGAGATAGTGGGAAGCGAGGCCTTTGCCCAGGCGGTTGGCGAGGTGTTGGGCGATAGGGGGCTTGACCTGCCAGCCGGGGTGCTGCACGGTTCAATGCGAGCCGACAGAAAGCATCGTATCTTGACCGTGCACATCACCTGGGCTGACCAGGAACAACTCGAGGCGATAGCCGATGCCGCGGCCAGGGTAGTCCGCGAGCGCAGCGCCGCTTTCCTGGGTCAGCTTGGCCCCACCGGGGCCGACATTCGCCTCATTGACCCACCCGTGGTATTGCCTGCTGGTCGAAGCCTGAAAGAGCAGTTGGACCTGCCCATTCGCCTGTTCCTGGCCCTCCTGGCTGGAGTGGCCCTGGCCTTCCTCTTGGACTACCTGGACGACACCGTGCGCCAGCGGGCCGAGGTGGAGGCCATGGGGCTGCCCGTCCTGGGCGAGATACCGCCCTTGCCTGGTCGCCGGCGGTTTCCCTGGGAGAGGAAATTGCCCTGACGAAACTTAAGACTTTAAACTTCAAGCTTCAAAATATACCTCGTTTTGCCCAAAAGCAGTGGCTATGGTAAAATAGATTGACCGCTATCGAGGAGGGAAGCGTGGAAATACAGGAGTATTTTAGAATATTGTGGAAGCGGGGTTGGATCATTGTTCTGGTAGCTGTCATTACTGCTCTCAGCGCCTATGGCTTCAGCAGCATGCAGGTGCCTGTGTACAAGGGCGTCAGCAAGCTCCATTTTCGGCCATATCGGGTTGACTGGGGGCTGACCAACACGGCCAAAGAGTGGTTGCCTCTCTACAGGGAGAGGATCCAAAGTGACCAGATGCTTAAGGATGTCATCGGGCGGTTACGATTGGATCTTTCAGTTGATGCCCTGAAAGGTAAGATAGCCACGGCTGCCGACCAAGCGACCTTCTCCATCCAGATCGAAGCCCGGGATCACGACCCGGAGATAGCCAAGAGGATCGCCGAGACCCTGGCCCAGGTTTTCAAGGAGGATCAGGACGAATTCAACCAACTTCAGGACAAGCGCGACCAGCTCGAGGTGTCTATCCTGAACGATGCGCGCTATTATCTTTTCTCACCCCGCAAGAAGATCAATACCCTGGCCGGTGGCATCTTCGGCGCCATGCTGGGCGTGGTGATTGTCTTCTTTCTGGAGTGGCTGGAGTCGGACGTGGTGCGGACCACCGAGGATGTGGAGCGCCACGTCGGCGTCGCCGTGCTGGGTTCCATTCCCGCTATTGCCTCGGAAGAGGTCATACCCGTCGGGGCCAGGCGAAAGCGCCGTTGGGCTTTCTTGAAGAGTCTCAAATGAATATAGGAGGATGGAATTACGATGGCAATTGATCACAAGGAGAGTTTAATTACCATAGCCAATCCCCGCTCGCCTGTCAGCGAGGCATTTCGTACACTGCGCACCAATCTGGAATTCTCCAGCTTGGATAGACCCATCAAGACCATGGTGGTCACCTCCCCAGGCCCTGAAGAGGGCAAATCTACGACCCTGGCCAACCTGGCGGTTACCATGGCTCAAGGTGGGAAGAGAGTGATCCTGATTGATTGCGATTTGCGACGCCCATCCCAGCACACCATCTTCGGCGTCCCCAACGGGGCGGGGCTCACCACCATGGTCGTTGAAGACCGGGCCATGAAGGAGCCCCCTCTGCAAGAGGTTGGCGTCCCCAACTTCTGGCTGCTTCCCACTGGCCCCTTGCCGCCCAATCCTTCGGAGCTATTGGGCTCGCGCCGCATGGAGGAGATCATCGCCATCTTGTTGGAGCAAGCCGACATGATTCTGTTCGACGTCCCTCCCATCATCGCCGTGACCGACGCGGCGGTGTTGGCTTCCAAGGTTGATGGCGTGTTGTTGGTCTTCAAAGCTGGCGGCACAAAGAGGGAACACGCTCAGCGGGCCAAAGCCTTGCTGGAGAAAGTCAACGCCCGCCTGATCGGGGCCGTCCTCAACAATGTGCCTTTCGACGTCAGCCTGCATCGCTACTATGCTGAACAGGAATGAGCTTGTGAGGATCAGTAATTCAACTTTGGTTGAGGAGAGTGAAGGGGGAACAATGCGAAAAGTTGAAATCGGCGATTACCTGGTAATTGACCCGGAGATTTGTCATGGCCAGATGACCTTCAAAGGCACGCGCGTGCCAGTAGACACGGTGTTGACCTTTTTGGCAAAAGGTTATTCGGTGGATCAACTGCTCAGAAGCTGGCCCGAACTCACCCGGCCAGCGGTTGAGGAGACAATCTCTCTGGCCTCGCAATCGCTGTAGAGTAAATGGCCGAACTTGCTGACGCCAGCAGTCCACGGCAGCCTGCATCGCTACTCGCTGAACAAGAATGAGCTTGATGCTCGCTCGCTACAACCGTTATTCAAGCAGAAGATAGGAGTGCGATATCTATGGTCAGCAATGCTGACTTGACCCTCGAAGCATTCACGATCCTCCGTGAGCACTTCTTCGACCAGAACAGCGTGCCAAAAATATTCCCGCTGCGGGAAAAGCGAAACACGCAAGACAATCCGCTGGACGAGTACATCCACGTTTATTTACTCCAACGTAGTGATGTTGGTGACGACCGGCGATTTTACTGAGGATGCCTACAGCTATGTTCAACATGTAATGAAAACTTGCAATCTTAACGTGATTCTGTTGAACGGTGCCGAACTTAGGTGCATCAGCCAAGACCCGACAAGCATCGTGACCATTCTCAACAGCAAGGCTGAACAGGCGATGAAAGTAAAAGAACGCACGGATTACTTTGTAGTTCATTAGTTGAAGGATGCAGTATGGCTGAGACTAATTTCAATGAGGAACCGTTTTATATAACCCGATACGGCGCGGCTTACCTAGGGGATGCACTGACCTTCTTGCGTCAAATGGAGCACGATTCAGTTGATCTTGTCGTTACCTCACCGCCTTTTGCCCTGAAACGCAAGAAGGAATACGGCAACGTTGATGCCAAAGATTATGTGCCGTGGTTCATGGACTTTGCGGTCGAGCTCAAGCGAGTACTGAAGGATAGTGGTAGCCTAGTTATTCACATCGGCGGCACCTGGGTTAGAGGCCAACCAACTCGTTCGTTGTATCACTTTGAACTTCTGATTGCTCTGTGCAAGACACTAGGGTTCCACCTGGCTCAAGAGTTCTACTGGTACAACCCTTCCAAGTTACCCTCTCCTGCTGAATGGGTGACGGTGCGACGGATTCGCGTCAAGGACGCAGTTGACCCAGTCTGGTGGTTATCAAAGACGCCTTATCCCAAAGCGAGCAACTGGCGGGTACTGCAGCCTTACAGTGATTCGATGAGGCAGTTATTGGAGAAAGGCTACAAGGCAAAACTGCGACCTTCAGGGCACGACATCTCTGACAAGTTCTCAAAGGCCCACCAGGGCGCGATCCCGCCTAACTTGCTGAGCCTACCAAACACGGACTCGAATAGCACCTACATGCGCGAATGTCGCCGACGTGGTATCAAGACTCACCCAGCCCGATTCCCTCAGGATCTGCCAGAGTTCTTCATCCAATTCCTAACTGACCCAGGAGACATAGTTCTAGATATCTTCGCCGGTTCAAATACCACTGGAGCAGCGGCCGAGCGGCTGGGACGCCGATGGATTGCTTTTGAACTAGAGCAGAAATATCTAGCAGCATCAGTATTTCGTTTCTTGACAGAAATTGACGATGGCTTGGTGGAGTCTACATACGATGGACTTCGCGCCGAAGGTGCAACCAACATGGTGATTCCCCAAGTGCTTCAAGAACGTTTGCTCGATGAGAGAGCGGGGTATGCGATTGAAAGGGAATTGGAAGCAGGGTAAGGAATCAAGTTGGCCATATTGAAGCATCAGCATTAGACGAAATTGTTAGAAAGGAGAAATCTCTGTGGGTTCTGTCAGAAAATGGCGAAGGAAGAAGATAGCCAAGCATAAGCACAGAAAGCGATTGAAGACCACTCGTTGGCAGAGACGGAAGAAGTAAATAGGACAACCTCTCAGCTTTCTGATAAAACCCTGCGAGTTCCTTGAGTTCCCCCGCTTCATAGGAACTCGGGGAACTCAGGGGAACTGTGGCAACCCTTTTCCGGACCAAGGCAAGTTACAACACAGGAGTTGCAATGAAAGGTTTGATTCTCAGCGGGGGCAAGGGCACGCGCCTCAGGCCCATTACCTACACCAGCGCCAAGCAACTGGTGCCGGTGGCCAATCGCCCGGTGCTGTTTCGCGTCCTCGACGCCATGGTGGAGGCAGGCATCACCGACATCGGCATCGTAGTGGGCGACACAGCGCCAGTGATCGAGGCCGCCGTGGGCGACGGCTCGGCCTGGGGGGCCAGGGTGACCTATATTCACCAGGAGGCCCCCCTGGGCCTGGCCCATGCCGTTAAGATAGCCGAGGACTTCCTCGTAGATGACCGCTTCGTGATGGTTCTGGGCGACAACGTCATCGAGGGTGGTATCACCGCCTTAGTGAAGCAGTTTACCGCCAGCGACTGGAACGCGCAGATCGTCCTCAAGCGGGTGGAGAATCCCCAACAGTTTGGGGTAGCCGAGTTGCGAGATGGACGGATTGTCCGCCTGGTGGAGAAGCCCAAGCACCCTCCCAGCGACCTGGCGGTGGTAGGCATCTACATGTTCGACCATCACGTCTTCGAGGCGGTCAAGGCCATCCAGCCCTCCTGGCGCGGGGAGCTGGAGATCACCGATGCCATCCAGTACCTGATAGAACAGGACTATCA
>Ga0208047_1000911_pt1 | contig 11039 bp, 9 predicted proteins | sample Kivu_220m_FD_184162 | JGI IMG/M metagenome (GOLD analysis project Ga0208047, IMG submission 184162) | Freshwater microbial communities from Lake Kivu, Western Province, Rwanda to study Microbial Dark Matter (Phase II) - Kivu_220m (SPAdes)... | ecosystem: Environmental > Aquatic > Freshwater >...
ATATTCTCCTGCTTGAAGATATCCAGCACCCTCGTAATATCAGGAACAAATACAATTGCTCCTCCGTCAAGAGGCTCGAATCTGCCGTCCAGCACATAAGCTTTATTTGTATCTTCACTTAGCCCTGATACCGTCGAAATGAATTCTGAAAGCTCCTCCAGATTAAGATCCGTATCCATGTAGTCGTTTATCCTTGAAAGGTTTTTTGCAAGGTCACCCTCCTTGCTTCCGAAGATCTTTTTCATAATGGCATCCGTAATGAGTTTCTGGTTATCTATATCTGACAGCCCCACATCCGCCGTCCTGCCGCTGAAATAACGCATGAATGCAAGGGCGGTCTCACCATTCAGGATATTGTCTCCTTCCTTGAGCTCAATTTTTGAACCGCCCGAATCAATTGCCAATGGCTTATCAAGATTTAATTTTATGCCCTCAAGCTTATTTACAATATTTACAACATCCATAAGTATGAAATTATTGACATCCATTCCGATGTTATTTTTAATGGTCAGTTTCATCAGGTCCATTCCGCCATATTCGACTGACTTTGCCAGATTATCCAGCCCGAAGCCGGGAATCTCAAATAATGTGTTTACCGGCACACAAAGTGTGACCAGCTCGGTCTTTGAACTGGAATATTTGGAAAATAATATTGAATTTATTTCTGGCTCAAGGAGGTTTTCTCCGGCTCCGCATATAATTATGCTCATATCCTTGCCCAGTTTCATGGAGCTTGGCACAACAATGGCTTCTTCTTCACTTGCAAGTGTTTCAGCTGTTGAACTGAAGTATTTGTTTTTAATGAACCTGTATCCGAATACTATGCCCACTGCCACAAGTGCCAGTATTGCCATAATGACAATTGCTGAGACTATTGCCCTGGTCCTTTTTCTCTTTTGCTTAACTTTTGCGCTCCTGAGGCTGCTGATGTCATAATCTTCGTCCTCATAATCTTTAAACTCAAAGTCATCATCAGTAAAGAAGTCTTCTTCCCTGCTGTTTTTCCTGCTGATATTATCTCTTTCCCTATTGTTTTCATCACTCAGGAAATCGTCTTCTTCCCTGAAACCTTTGCTTTCTTTTGAAGAATATTTTTTGAACAGGTCATCCTCTTCGTCATCAAACCTGTCCCTGTTATTATCCTGATTTCTATCGTCAGATGGCATTTTTTAAACCTCCGCAGATGTAATTCCATATTTTACTTGTGTCCGGATGAAGAGTATGATTCCTCATAATTACGTATATTATATTACTTTTATAAACTTCCAGTAAACACCAATCAAGGCTCTTGCTTGATATTTTTCTCAATTTTACAATCCCCCTGTAATTTCTTGATGGCTCTAACTTATCAGATACATATACTATTCTGTCAAGGATATTCATTTTAAGTGAACCAGTTGTATGCGACCTGATACTGTTTCCTATATCAACATCATCTATCCCGAGGTCCCTTTTAATAATAAAAGGGCCGACATAACCGTGAAGTATTGGCCCGCAGGAAGCCTCAAATTCAGTGAGCCCGAGGCTTTTGTCCGTCGCAATATCAGCAAGGTTTTCTTCATCATAGATTTTTGCGTAATCATGGATAAGGCTTGCCGCAAGCAGCTTGTATAATTTCAGCCCCATTCTTTGTTTTATTAAATCTTTATTTACACTGCCCTTTGCACATGCTTCCTCCTCAAATATGCTTATGTGCCTTGCTGCAAGCATTGCGGCGTACTCGAGGGTGCCCAAACTGTGCCGGTAGAGCTCCTGCGGCATTTTTTCTGCCAGTAATTCCTTAAGAGATTTTATATGGCCTTTGGCTGTGCTGTCCAGGAAGTTATATATATTATTTGTATAATCCATGCTTTAAAAGATAATTGCAAACACTTTCAGGAAGAAGATAGTTGATCGGCTTACCGGTCTTTATCCTGTGCCTTATATCAGTTGAAGAAATAGCAAGCGCAGGTATTTCCATTAAAAAAATATGTTTTCCGGTATGGTCCGTTTCTGCAAATAATTTCTTTTTAAGTTCCTCCATCCGGGATATGTCATATCCCGGCCTTGTCGCTGCAATAAACTCGCACAGGTTTGTTATACCGCTGGGATTTTTCCATGTGAGTATCTCAAGTATTGCGTCTGCGCCGGTAATAAAGTAAAGGGTTGCCTTTTCATCAAAAATGCTTTTAAGATACCTGAGGGTATCTATTGTATATGACTTTCCCTTCCGGTCTATTTCTATCCTGGAAACCATGAAATCCCTGTTTGATGCTGTTGCAATAACAGTCATGAGGTATCTGTCTTCAGCAGTTGCTATTGTGCCCCTGGTCTTGTGTGGAGGCGTTCCTGAAGGGATAAATATCACTTTATCCAGTTTGAATTGTTTCAAGGCTTCCTCAGCTGTAACCAGGTGCCCGTAATGGATAGGGTTAAATGTTCCGCCCATGAGCCCTATCTTTAAGTGCTCCTTATCATCCATTAACTTCAATAATTTATCCTGCTCCAATTGCTACTCCCTGATCTGGCCCTGCCCGAGCACAATGAATTTATTTGTTGTTATCTGTTCAAGTCCCATGGGACCCCTCCAGTGAAGCTTCTGGGTGCTGATTCCTATTTCTGCACCCATGCCGAATTGCCCTCCATCTGTAAACCTTGTAGATGCATTTACAAACACTGTTGAAGAGTCACAGGCATTTGTAAAATACAGTGAATTATTATAATCAGAAGTTATTATGGACTCTGTATGGTGCGACCCGTACTTGTTTATATGAAGCACCGCATCCTGTATGCTGTCAACGATTTTTACAGCTATTATAAGGTCCAGGTATTCTTCATACCAGTCTTCTTCTGTAGCAGGCTCGGCGCCGGGATATATTGCAAGTGTTTTTGGGCAGCCTTTTATCTTTACATTTTTTGCAGCAAGCGCATCAAGGACAGCAGGAAGTGCCGCTTCAGCAATGCTTGAATGGACTATGAGCTTTTCGGCTGCATTGCATACGCTTGGCCTCTGGGTCTTTGAATTAATAATTATTGAACTTATTGTATCAATATGTATCCCTTCAAGATGGCTGTCAATATAAACATGGCAGTTTCCTGCTCCTGTTTCAATTACAGGTACGGCAGAATTTGATACTACATTATCTATTAGGCTTTTTCCTCCTCTTGGAATCAAAAGATCCACATAATCCCTCAATTTCATGAGAGTTTCAGCATCTTCCCTGCCAGTTGTCGGTACCACCTGTATTATATCAGGAGGCAAACCATTATCTGCCAGAGCTTTTTGCATTATCCTGCAAAGTTGTATATTTGTAGAAAGCGCATGGGAACTGCCCCTCAGTATCACACAACTTCCTGCTTTTATGCAAAGGACGGCAGCGTCCACGGTAACATTCGGCCTGGCTTCATATATAATGCCTATTACCCCGAATGGCGCCCTTATATTCTTAAGCACAAGGCCATTTGGCAGATTGTACCCGAATATGACCTCGCCTACAGGATCGGCCAGAGTTATTACTTCACCCACACTATCGGCAATTTTTTCTATTGCCTTTCTGTCAAGCCTGAGCCTGTCCATCATGCTCTCCGAAATGCCGTTTTCGCGTGATTTTTCCATATCTTTTTCATTGGCCCTGATGATGTCATCTGAATATTCTATAAGGTTTTTTGCAATGCCTGACAGAACCCTGTTTTTTAAAACCGTGCCGGCAGAAGCAATCTGCGGAGCAAGAGTCTTTGCTTTTTTTGCGATCTCTATTACTTCATCCATAGCTTATACTCCCGGAAATATTTTAAAGATTTTATCATTCATAGTCATTTTCATCAAAAACCACCATGCTGTCCCTGTGTATCACTTCACTACACATATCCCTGCCATACTCTTTTAAGATCTGATTCTTATTTTTTCCCATTACTTTTGAAACTTCGTCATCTGAAAAATTGGTGAGCCCTTTTGCAATGAGCTTTCCGCTGTGTGAAAAGACTTTTAATGTGTCCCCCCTTGAAAAACTTCCCTCGGTTTTTATTACTCCTACCGGGAGGATGCTTTTGCCCTTTGAACCGATGGCTTCTTCTGCACCCAGGTCAAGATAAATGGAACCTTTTTCCTGTATGCCGAATGCTATCCATCTTTTAAGGCTTTTTACTTTCCTTTTTGTCTGCGGTGCAAAAAAGGTCCCTATTGTTTCAAAATTAACTATTTTTTCTGTTACATCTTTTATGCTGCTGTTTGCTATCACCATGGGGATGCCTGAAAAAGCGCATATCCTGGCTGCCTTTAGTTTTGACATCATGCCTCCTGAGCTGTAAGCAGACCCGATGCCCCCGGCAAGGCTTTCTATTTGTGGAGTTATGCCGTTTACAAAAGATATGAGTACGGGATTCGGGTCTCCCCTGGGATCAGATTCATATAAGCCGTCTATATCTGATAGTATTATTAGAAGGTCAGCTCCTGTCAGGCTTGATACAAGGGCGGCCAGCCTGTCATTATCTCCGAATTTTATCTCTTCGACAGCTACACTGTCGTTCTCATTTATTACAGGTATTACATTAAGCACAAGAAGGTTCTCTATTGTGCCCTTTATATTCAGGTACTGGTTCCTCCTGGCTGTATCTTCTCTTGTAAGCAGTATCTGCCCTATTTTTAGGCCATATGACGCAAATATGTCTCCATATTGGCGCATCAGCTCAACCTGTCCAACTGCAGCAGCAGCCTGAAGGACTGATATTTCCCTGGGCCTTGAAGGCATTCCAAGATATTCCAGCCCTGCAGAAATGGCTCCGCTTGTTACTATAATGACTTCAACTCCCTTTTTAACCAAAGCTGCAGTTTCTGCGCAGAATTTTTCCATTTTGGAGCTGTCCGGGCCGCCTTTTTTACCTGTAATACTGCTGGAGCCTATCTTTATTACCACTCTATTTATCTTTTTAACGTACTTTTTTCTGTCCAACTTATTTGCCTGTTTTTTTCAGGATTGTTTTTTTAATTTTTTTACATGACAGTCTTATTCCGTCAGCTCAAATACAAGGTTTCCTATTATTACTGTGCTGCCCTCTTCGATTCCCATTTTTTTAAGTCTATCACCTATTTTCATCTTTTTTAACCTGTATTTAAGATAATCCAGTGCCTCAGTGTTTTCAAGGTCAGTCATTGCAATCATTTTTTCAAGCTTTTTATTTTTTATTATAAATTCAACGCCATCTTTTATTATTTCCAGCTTATCAGAGTCGGCTCCGGTATCTTTCTTAAGTGTGGCAAGTGAATAGGTCCTTGAAACTTGTGATGATGTTTTAGATGCTTCTCTCAGGTAATGTTCTTCTTCCCTTATTGCGGTGATTTTTTCATGTAAAGTTTTTATCATTTCATCAAGGCCCCTGCCGGTAACTGCAGAAATTACCAGGGCGGGTCTGCCAGTCTTTTTTGAAATGTATTTTGCAGCATTTTTACAGATTTCTTCTTTATCAAAAAGGTCAGCTTTATTTATAACTGTTATATAATCTTTTTTTGACAGCAATTCATCATATAATTTGAGCTCTTGTCTTATTGTGTCAAATGTGCCAATAAGCGTTTCCGTTTTATCTTCAAGCAGCAATGAAGCGTCAAGCACTATTACGAGCAACTTGGCCCGTAAAATGTGACGGAGGAACCTGTCGCCCAGGCCTGTGCCTTTGTGCGCACCTTCAATTATGCCGGGAATATCAGCAACAACAAATGAGTCATCGCCATGGCTGACAACACCAAGGTTTGGTGACAATGTCGTAAACGGATAAGAAGCAATCTTTGGCTTTGCTGCAGAAATGGCACTTATTATTGTTGATTTTCCCGCATTTGGAAAACCGACCAGTGCAGCATCGGCAAGAAGCCTAAGCTCAAGGCTTATCCACTTCTCTTCTATTTTTTCACCTTTTTCAGCAAAACCTGGAAAGCGCCTCATTTGGGACACGAAATTTGCATTGCCTCTTCCCCCGCTGCCGCCGGTCGCTGCAATAAAATCTTTTCCTTCTTCGCTTAAATCAGCAATTATGCTCCCGTCCTCTTTTATTACTGTGCCAACCGGAACATAAATGACAAGATCTTCGCCCCTCCTGCCGTTCCTGTTATTTGGCATTCCTGCCTGGCCGTTTTCAGCTTTAAAATGTATTTTTTTCTTAAAACCAAGCAGGGTATTTACGCTCCTGGAGGTTGCAAAAACAATATTTCCCCCGCTGCCGCCATTGCCCCCGTTTGCCACTTTCTTATAGCTGCCTTTCAATAAAAAGAAACTGACAAGGCCATTTCCGCCATCTCCGGCTTTTATATTTATCTTTGCTTCATCTATAAACATTTCTCAAATCCACTTAACTTCCTGGCAGATACCTGAATGGCAGGAATATTTTATACCAATTATTGATTTTATTATTATAACTTTTAACCCATTATATATTATAATTTGGATTTATTAACTTAAAAAAATTTTATGCATTAAAAAGGTCATCTATGATTTTGCTTCTTTATTTGTTTTTGATGGGTATTTTTGCCGGTCTCATCGGTTCGGTGATAGGAATCGGGGGAGGTATAATAGTGGTTCCCTTCCTTGCGCTTGCACTGAAAATCCCTATCCATCTGGCAATAGGCACAAGCATAATCTGTGTACTTGCAACATCACTTGCAGCGTCTATCCGCTTTTTTAAAAAAAACATAATAAACCCCGGCCTTGCCATGGTGCTTGAAATACCAACAACTATAGGCAGCATCGCAGGCAGTATCACTGTTGCATTTCTTAAAAATAATGTGCTCTTTATAATTTTCGGATGCTTTACCCTTGCGTCGGGGATATTTACATATGTCAAAAACAGATGGCCTTTAAAGTTTGGGGCCGGAATGGAACCGACGGCTTCAAAATCATCCATATTTGATTCAGAATATTATGACCAGTTATCCGGTAAGCCTGTCAGATACCATGTCAGGAAAATAGCTTACGGTTCTGCCCTTTCTACGCTTGCAGGTTTTTTTTCCGGCCTGCTTGGAGTTGGCGGCGGCGTTATAAAGGTACCGGCAATGAATGCAATTATGGATGTTCCACTCAAGGTTGCAACGGCTACAAGCAGTTATATGATAGGTATAACAGCAGTGGTGTCATCTGTTATATATTTTTTTAATGGTTTTATAAATCCTGTGATTACTGTTCCTGCAGTAGCAGGCGTTTTAATTGGCGCAGTTTCGGGTTCTTTCGCTGCAGGAAAGATAAGGACAAAATACCTGGTAATAATTATACTTGCAGTTTTTATTCTCATAGGGATACTTATGTTTATGAGAGGTTTTAATATTCTTAACTATTGATAAAAATGCAAAATCAGCGCAATAAAAATGATTCAGTAAATGGTTGCACTTTACATGAAAATGTAAGGTTGAGCCGTTATATGTACCTGATTATTTTATGCGGCCTTATTGCTGCAATTGTGCTTTTACTTGCAGGTTTTCTGGCAAATATTACCAGTGGCTCTGGCCTGGAAGTATTAAATGAGTTTGAGAAAAACACAATAGGCCCGGAAAAACTGTCTGTTTTAATTAGCGGAGAAGCCGGCTCAATGCCTGGTCTGCTGCAATATGCCGGAATATTCTGCATGATACTTGTGCCTGTCGCAGGGATTATATGCTCGATAATATTTTTTGCGCTCAGCAAAAAATACAAATTGATGGTTGTTTCTATCCTCGTGCTTGTAATACTGGCTGTAAGTGCAGTTATCGGGTTTATGAAGCAATAGCTGCTTTATGAATTAATGACGTTTACCAGTTTTCCCTTTGTGCTGTTGGCTATAAATTCTACTGTACCGTCAACTTTGGCAAATATAGTATGGTCACGGCCAATACCCACATTGATGCCGGGCCTGTATTTGGTCCCGCGCTGCCTGATTATTATATTTCCTGCAATGACCTTTTCTCCGCCATATACTTTAACACCGAGATATTTTGGCTTGCTGTCGCGGCCATTTCTCGAGCTTCCAACACCTTTTTTACTTGACATTTATTTCCTCCGGAATTTTAATTCAACTATTTAGAACTTATCTTATCAAGATGAAGAAGAGTCAACAGGGGCCTGCTGCCTACTTTCCTGTTATATCTTTTTTTGGCTTTATGTTTAAAAGCTATGACTTTGTCGCCTTTAAACTGCTTCTTTATTGTAGCTTCAACAAATGCCTTATCGATAACCGGTGCGCCGACTTTTACTTTATCGCCGTCACTTAAAAGGTTTATCTGGTCAATTTTGACTTTGTCGCCTTCTTTGCCTTCTATCCTCTCTGCAATAAAATCTTTGTCTTCTTCGACCTTATATTGTTTCCCACTGCTTGTAATTACTGCGTAAATCTCGGGCCTCCTTAATTAAATATTTTCCCGTTGTCAGTTCATTTACAGACCATACTCTTCATCTAATAAGCTGCATCCTGTAACCTGTGTATAATTATGGCCTCTGTAAAAGGGAAAATAAGATTACTAAATATTCCATAAAATGGCAAATTGGTAATTTATCATATACTGGTTATCCTGTCAATATTTTATTATCCCCATGGCGCTTGTTTTTGAAATCTGTGTTATCTCTATTTTTACCCTGCTGCCGATAAATTTCCTGCCGTCTACTATCTGGATCACATAACCCTCTATCCTGGAAAGGCCATCTTTCCTGTTATGGGAATAGGGCTCTTCAACTACAAGATCCAGGATGTCCCCTATATTGAAAGGTTTTGAAGCTTCTTTTATGTCAGCCTGGCTTCCCTCGGCTTCAACCACAAACCCGTCAAGCGGCAGGTTTTCATCACTCTTTACAGCAATGTATTTCCTGGTCAAAAACTCCAGATTATGAAGGTTCTGTCCCCCTTTACCTATAACAAGAGAAGCAATAGCAGGGTTTAACCTTACCAGGAAAGCTTTAGCAGAGCTGTCTTTTGCAAGCTTGCGTATCTTCCTTTCGGTCTCCAGCATCACTGTTTCTTCAGATTTAATAAACCCTGCACCGCCGCAGCATGGGCATGGTTTGCACAGTGTGCCCATGATCCCATCTGATACGTTTTTCCTGGTCATTTCCATTAGGCCAAGCTTTGAAAATGAAAGCACCTCTGTCTTTGTCTTATCTTTTTCCAGCAGTTGCTTGAACCTTGAAAGTACCCTTTGCCTGTCTTCTTCCGTGCTCATATCAATAAAATCAATCACAATAATTCCTCCAATGTCACGGAGCCTCAACTGGCTGGTAACTACTTCGGCTGCTTCAAGGTTTGTTTTTAAAATAGTCTGCGCTGAATTTCGCCCGGATGTGTACTTGCCGGTATTTACGTCTATTGAAGTCAGCGCCTCGCCATAATCAACAACAATAAAACCTCCGGATTTGAGCCATACTTTTCTCTCAAGTGCGCCTTCTATTACTTCATTGACATTGAACTCTTCAAACAGGTCGTTCTGCCCATGGTGAAGTATTATGTTATTAAAATTCATACCCACATTCTTAAGATAATAGATTATCTCTTTTTTCAGGACCTTTTTATCAACATAGATGGTGTCAAAATCTTCTGAAAAAATATCTCTTATGAGCCTTATCATAATGGGATATTCTGCTTGAACGAGCAAAGGATTTTTTGCAGTCGCAGCTTTTTTCCTTATAAAGCTCCATAGCTTCAGCAGCTGTTTAAGCTCTTTTTTCAGTTTTGCTTTTGCAACATCTTTTGCCGCTGTCCTTATTATGAGGCCGCAATCCTTTGGTTTGATTTCCTCTGCAACAAGGCGCAGTGACTCGCGGTCCCTGGGGTCTATCTTTCTTGATACTCCGATACCATCATTAAATGGCGCAAGAACAAGATATCTGCCGGGCAGTGATATATATGTGGTCAGCCTTGCACCCTTTGTTTTCATCGGGTCTTTTGTAACCTGTACAAGCACCATCTGGTTGGGTTTCAGTACATGATGAATGCGCCTTGTTATCTCATGCTTTTCTTCAAGCTCTATATCATATGCAACTTCATTGATATAGAGAAAAGCATTCTTTTCCTCTCCGATATCGACAAAGGCGGCATCCAGGCTGGATAAAACATTTTCTATCCTGCCAAGATATATGTTTCCCACAATCGATTTGCTTTTTTTGCGGTCAAAATAAAGCTGTATTACCTGTTTTGATTCAAGGATGGCCACCCTTGTCTCGTTCTTGTCAGAACTGACAAGCATTTCCATTGTCAATTTTTTACCTCGCTATATAAAAACTTTAATAAAATTCTATTTAAAAATGATATTACTAAAATGATATTATACAATATCACTGAAAATAATTAACATAATGCTTTCAGGCTCCCGGATTACAGTATTTCAAGAGGGTTAAGCAGTATCTTTTTATCAAAATCATTAATAATATAAAGTTCTTTTTTTTGCATGAAATTTATTTTTTGGTTTTGCCCCGATAAAAGAACCTTGAGCTTTGCTGCAAAATCATTAAACTTGAAAATGCTGTTTTGTTTTTCTTTAAATATTTTTGTAAATCCAAGAACATCCAGCTTCAGCATTGCATATGGCACTGAAATATCATTACCTTCGCCGGGATATTTGAAATCATAAGAGTATACCTGGCTCGCAAGGTCCTGTTTTTCAATCAATTGCTGCTTAAAACTTATTTCCAGCTCATTTTTTATACTGGCCGGGTTTTTTTTATTGGATGACAAATCATCACAAATTATTTCAAATTCATAGAACACGGCTCCTGTTACAGACATCAGGGAAGCTGTATCCGATGAGGCGTTTGCTGCTTCTGTTAACTGTATGTTTGCAGGGAGCTGTTTGTTTACAAGCTCTAAGAATCGGGTGGCATCGGCCCATTCAGAAAGGCAGATATCTCCATATTCTGCAAGACTCTGGACCCCCAGGGGTATGGGATTACTCAGGCTCAGCTTAGGTTTGGGATTAAACCCTGCACTGTAGGCAGCTTTTATGCCTGCCCTTATAAAGGCGCGTGAAAGCATTGCAACCATATCAAGGTGTGAAAGATATTTTAATTCATTTTTCTTAAAGAACTTAAACCTGATGATTTCCTGAGTCAACTGTTTTAATT